>Ga0207752_1001482_pt1 | contig 10631 bp, 8 predicted proteins | sample Pon2CUnioCityCA_6_FD_187272 | JGI IMG/M metagenome (GOLD analysis project Ga0207752, IMG submission 187272) | Marine sediment microbial community from Union City, CA, USA - Pond 2C Sediment 2 (SPAdes) | ecosystem: Environmental > Aquatic > Marine > Intertidal zone > Salt pond sediment ... | reverse complement strand
GTTGCTTATGCTGACAAGCTGATTGCGGGTTCCCGTGTGGTGCCCATAGAGCGGACTTTAGAGCAGTTTTCTAGGAAGCTGGGGGAGCATCATTCTGCTATAGATCGGATTATAAGGCTCCATGAGGAGCTTGTTCCTTTGATAGGCGATTTGAATGTCGACGGTCACGGTGCTTGAGAAGCTTTACGGTTCAGTATCCCCTGAAACGTTTGAGAAGCTGTATTCAGGTTTGGTCAGCGGACTTGAGGTTCAGTTGGGTTTCGCTGGCACAACGAATCGGGGATGGATACAGCTAGAGGTTTCTGGCGAGGATGAAACTGCAGCATTGAGTTTGCTTGACCGCGAAGTTGGGTTGGCGCCCGTTTCTGTGGAGGAGCTGAAGAAGTTTTCTGTGGTGCAGGGTAAAGTGATTTTTCCCAACCGAAGCAAGGATGAGCTTTACGTGGATTTGGGTGTGTCTTCTCCTGAAACCTGTGACGCTGCTGTTTCCAAGAAGCGGTTATGTGCCCAGTTGGCTGACGGAAAAGATGTTCCGCTCCAAAAATTGGTGAAGCTTTTTTGTTTGTACGATAACATGCCGCTGGAGGTCAAGGTTGCTGAGAATGTTGAGGAGGGAAGCAAAACTGTGGCGGCAAACTTGTCTGAGGCGCAGTTTTCATTGTTCAGCCGTTGGGTTGGCTGCAGGTTTGATCGGTTGATTGTTTTGGGTTCCCTTGTTTCTGATGTTGAGCGGGCTGTGAAGCTGTCGAGGAGCTTTCGGGACATCATCAGAATCGAGTCTTTGGGTGTTCTTGAGCAGGTTGTTCTCTGCAAGCTGGGAACCGATGCTGTGGGGCTGATTCCGAAGCTGGGACGTTACCTCAAATCCGCTGTTCTGGTTCCCTTTTCGCCGAAAAAAATTCTGGAAGCGTTAGGCAGCACGTCTCTTGGTTAGAGAGTTAAAATTGGTGAACTGATAGGGCGTCTTTTAGGGTTCTCAGGTCCACGAGGGTGTTGATGCAGCCGTCTCTAAGCAATTCTACGCCTTGACCTATAACTCCCATTTTTTCGCACAGGAAGCTTCCGAGGACAAGCTCTTTGGAGCAGGCAACGCCCAGAGATGCTTTTGGCTTCAGTTCGAGGAGAATCTTCTGTGCTAAGCTTCCTCCAGGTAGAATAAAGGTGCCCCTGTAGCCCAACTTTTCGGCTATGTGCTTAATTGTTTTTATGCTGCATCTTCCGCATTCTTGGCATTCGTAGCCGTATTTTCCTAATTTTGCGGGGCAATCTGTGGCGCGGAGGCATTGAGGCAGAAGCAGTATTCTTTCTTTGTAGGGTGTGGATGCAAAACTTTTTAGTAGAGAACGGTTCTTGCTTTCAACGTAAAGCCGTAGCAACTCATTTTCTTCTACACCCATCTTGGTGGCGACTTGCTCCAGTTTCTGAAGTGCAACACCGCTGAGTTTTGTGTCTGCGATTCTTTTGACAATACGCATAACGGAGCTTTTCTGGCTTTGGTTCATGTATTAGGTGTCCCCAAGTAAGTTTGCGTAGAAACTTCCGGTTAAATGTGAGAGGTCCATAAGTCAATATAAATGTTAAGATTCACTAATGCTGATTAGCCTAACACGACTTGAATTTGCAACCGTTTTCAGGAGTTATTTTCGTCTTTTCTCTCTTTTAGAGGTTTATTTAGAAGTGTTTTGGATGCCCTTAGGCAACTGTTGGTTGTTTATGCTGGTTTTTCCTGAAAAAAACTGTTTTTCAACATGAAGTATTATTAGGAGCCTAATATAAGGAAAGAACGTTTGAACAAATTGCAGTCAACAACACACCCTTTCAACAAAGAATAGCGCAGTTCGTTTTTGTTTTCTAAAGAAGCCTTTAAATGATGCTCGTCTGCATTTAGGGCATGATAGAGGGGTAGCCCATGAAACTCGACGCGATTTTGGTGCTGGACTTCGGCGGACAATACTGCAATCTCATAGCCAGAAGAATCAGAGAGCACAAGGTGTACTCTGAGATAGTGCCCTGCGACGTAACCCCAAAAAAAATCGAAGAACTAAACAAGAACCTGAATGTTAAGGGCTTGATTTTGTCTGGTGGACCATGGAGCGTTTACGAAAAAGATGCCCCAAAATTCGACCCAAACATCCTAAACATGGACATCCCCGTCCTTGGGTTATGCTATGGGCACCAATTGATAGCCTACTTCTCAGATGGGAAGGTGAAGGCAGGGTCAAAGAAGGAGTATGGAATAGCACATGTCACCATCGACAAGCCTGTTGGCGTCCTCAAGGGGCTGAAACGAAAAGAGAAGGTTTGGATGAGCCACGGAGACACAGTTTACGAGCTGCCTGACGATTACGAGATGCTGGCATTCACAGGAAACTGTCCAGTTGCAGCTTACCGGCACAAAACAAAGCCGATATATGGTCTTCAGTGGCATCCCGAGGTGGTTCACACCGAAAACGGCATGAAAATGCTCAGTAACTTCATCTTTGAGGTGTGCAAGTGCAGACCAAACTGGAGACCTGAATCGTTAATCGACAAGGCAGTCCAGGAAATAAAAGAAGTTGTGGGTGACGGAACTGCGATAATCGGCTTAAGCGGAGGCATAGACTCCAGCGTCGCTACATATTTAGCTGCTAAAGCGCTGGGGGAACGGCTTTTGGCGATTTATGTTGACCACGGCTTCATGCGTTTTGGCGAAGCAGAATTTGTGGAAGAAACATTCCAGAAGCAGGGCGTTAATGTTGTCATAGTTCGTGCCCAAGAGCGTTTTCTGAAGAAGCTTGAGGGCGTCATTGACCCTGAGGAGAAGAGGAAAATTATTGGAAGCGAGTTCATCAGGGTTTTTGAGGAAGAAGCGAAGAAGATAGATGCAGATTACCTTATACAGGGCACCATTTACCCTGACAGAATCGAGTCCGGCTTCAGGAAGCACTCGGACACCATAAAAACCCACCACAACGTGGGAGGCTTACCCGCAAAAATGGATTTCAAAGCAATAATTGAACCTCTACGAGACCTATACAAAGATGAGGTCAGAGAGGTCGCAAAGAACATGGGCTTGCCAGACAAACTTGTTCACAGACAACCCTTCCCAGGTCCAGGGTTGGCAGTCAGAATCATCGGCGAAGTGACAAAAGACAAAGCTGAGCTTGTGAGGAAAGCCGACAAAATCGTTACCGACGAAATCGAAAAAGGCGGGCTTGGAGACAGCTTGTGGCAGTATTTTGCGGTGCTAACGGAGACGAAGAGCACAGGAGTGAAGGGCGACTCCAGAGCCTACGGTTACACGGTTGCCGTCAGGATTGTTGAAAGCAAAGAAGCCATGACCGCTGGTTTCGCGAGGATTCCCTACGATGTGCTAGAGAAGATTTCCACGAGAATAACCAACGAGTTGCCTCAGGTAACCCGGGTCGTGTACGACATAACCCACAAGCCACCAGCAACCATAGAATGGGAATAAATCTCAGCGTTCAATATGCCATAGTAGCTTCCAGTGTTACTTGTTATCAACTGAAAACTGTTTTTCTGTTCAACAAAACATATATACAAAAAACTGCTGAACTTCGCACGAGGGGGGTTGATGGCAAGCAAGAAAGACAGGCTTGGTTATCTAAGAATGAGACCAAACCTCTTTCACATAGCGGTCGGCTCAGTCTTAGTGATGGCTATAATCTTTTTACAGTCTCAATTAATTCGTCAACTTGACCTGCCGGCTCTAGCTGCAATCGGATTCTTTAACATTCTTTTTTTATTTCTCTTATTCCCGCTGGAAGGTCCTCTTATCCACAAAACTGTGTTGCTTTTCGGAGGAAACACTGTAGGCATCCTGTGGTATTTCATCCAGTTCTCATTTGAAGACGCTTTTTTGGCTCTGAACTCGAATACATTCAAGATGATAATTCTAGTCGCCAAACCTCTCATCGATTTTGTGTGGATAGTAGCTGTCTGGTCGCTCAGCCTGTCAGCGCTTGCATCCTACCGGATAAAAATGGAGAGGCTGGAAAAAAGTTGATCAGGGTTCTGAGTCTGGCGTTTATGGGTTTGGTTGTCCTCATCACAGCTTATCTTATAAGACATTATCTTTTCACGCTTGCCGCATTATACCACAAAAAAGAGTTGCCTCCACGATGCTCTAAAAAAACGGTTTATGAACCAACGGTTTCGGTTATGATTCCAGCCCACAACGAAGAACAGGTAATCGAACGAATCCTCCAAAGGATGACAGAGCTAACTTACCCGAGGGAAAAATTTGAGTTAATAGTGATAGACGATGCATCCACTGACAAAACAGGCGAGAAGGCAAAACTGTTTGCCAAAAATTACAGCTTCATACACGTTGTTCAACGAGACCCAGCGGAAGGGGGGAGAGGAAAGCCAGAAGCCTTGAACCGCGGATTAAAGCATGTTTCTGGAAAGATAATCTACTGTTTCGACGCTGACTACTATCCCCAACGGGACATCATCGAGAAGCTAACAGCATACTTCACAGACCCCAAAGTGGGAGCCGTACAGGGAAGAGTCACAGTTCTAAACGAGCCGGACAGCCTAGTTACCAGACTTGTTGCCCTAGAAAGAACAGGAGGCTACAGAGTAGACCAGTTCGCCCGAAACGAGCTGGGACTCATCAGCCAATTCGGCGGAACCGTAGGAGGATTCAGAAGAAGCCTAATAGAACAGCTTGGAGGCTGGGACCCCAACATACTAACCGAAGACACAGACCTAACCTTCAGAATTTACCTTGCAGGCTACAAAGTCAAATACATTAACGAAGCAGACTGCTACGAGGAAGCAGTTAAAGATTGGCGCTCATACTGGAAGCAACGTTCCAGATGGGCAAAAGGGCACATGCAATGCGCCTTCAGGCACGTATGGCCGGTTATAAGGAGCAAGAATCTACGTTTACGAGAGAAGGTTGACGGATTTCTGCTTCTCAACATCTATTTTGTTCCCATATTCGCGATGTTAGCGTGGATTCTGGGCGCAACCTTGTTTCTGTTTCAGCCTTTGGATTGGATGAAGTTTCTGTGGATGGTTGTGCCTATTTCGTTCTATAGTTCGGTGGGAAATTTTGCGCCCTTCTTCGAGGTGGGCATAGGCGCCTATCTGGATGGAAGAAACAGGATATGCTGGCTGATTCCATTACTGTTTTTTACGTTCATGCTTAACATACTGATCTGCACAAAAGCATTAATCGACCTGTGCTTCTCCAGAATCACGGGAAAAAAACATCACACATGGACAAAAACAGTCCACAACGGCAACGGAAACAACTATATCGAAAACCCAACAAAGGTCCTAAGCTAACTGCAAGTCAAATTTTATACGTGGAGAGAGCGGAGAGCGGGAAACATGGCGCCAGGAATAAAACAATAAATTAACCTGTAACTGTTGAATTAATTCTTTAAAATGTTTATTACGCATAAAACGCGGCTTTTTTTAAGGGCAAACAAATATGGGAAATTGGTAATATTTATATGTGATGATGAGAGAAAACTGTAATAGATTTGTTTGAGTAATAATTAAGAGGTGATTATGTTATGTCTCAAATTTCTCTTAGAGTAGCTGAAGCCCAATCCCGCGACGTCGGGCGAGGAATAGCCAGAATAGACCCAAAGGTCAGCTCCGAAATTGGGCTTTCAGCCGGAGATGTTGTTGAAATTCATGGAAAGAAAAAAACCGTGGCCATATACTGGCCCGGATACCAAGAAGATTATGGTAAAAGCTTGATTCGCATCGACGGCTACACCAGAAACAACGCTGGCGCAGGTATAGACGAAAAAGTTGACGTGAAAAAGGTTGAAGCAAAAAAAGCGAAAAAGATAACCATTGCCCCCACAGAACCGCTGCGAATAACTGGCGGAGAGGAGTATCTGAAGCAGATTCTGGAGAACCGCGTTATCTCCAGAGGCGACGTCATACGTCTTGGAATCATGGGCCGCAGAATAAACTTGATGGTAACCGGATTTCAGCCGCCAGCAGCTGCTGTGATGGTGGTTCCCTCCACGCAGGTTGTTCTGAGCGATAAGCCAGCTAAGGCTTTGGCTATGGAGGTGCCCCGAGTAACCTACGAGGATATTGGAGGGTTAAATGAGGAGATTCGTAAGGTCAGGGAGATGATTGAGCTTCCTCTGCGGTATCCAGAGCTGTTTGAACGGTTAGGTGTAGAGGCGCCGAAGGGCGTGCTTCTTCATGGACCACCCGGAACAGGCAAAACGTTGTTGGCTAAGGCTGTAGCCAGCGAGACAAACTCCAATTTCGCGAGCATAAGCGGACCAGAGATAATGAGCAAGTTCTATGGCGAAAGCGAGGGACGGCTCAGAGAGATTTTTGATCAGGCACAGGAGAATGCGCCCAGCATCATCTTCATCGACGAGTTGGATTCGATTGCGCCGAAAAGAGAGGAAGTCACAGGCGAAGTGGAAAAGCGGGTTGTTTCCCAGCTGTTAGCGCTAATGGACGGTCTCCAGTCTCGTGGAAAGGTTGTGGTTATTGGAGCAACTAACAGACCGAACGCTTTGGACCCTGCCTTGCGTAGACCTGGACGTTTCGACCGTGAAATCGAGATTGGCGTGCCCAACAAGGATGGTCGTCTCCAGATTTTGCAGATTCACACTCGTGGAATGCCGCTGGATGAGGATGTGGACTTGAAGCGTTTAGCCAGTGTTACTCACGGTTTTGTTGGCGCCGACTTGGAGGCGTTAACTAAGGAGGCTGCTCTTCATGCGCTCAGGAAAATATTGCCTGAAATCGATTTTGAAGCCGACAGCGTGCCAGCGGAGATACTGAACAAGATAATAGTTAACATGAACGATTTCGAGGAGTCGCTGAGGGAGATTGAACCATCAGCCATGCGGGAAGTGCTGGTTGAGGTTCCCAACGTCAAATGGACCGACATTGGCGGCTTGGCAGAGGTGAAGGAGGAACTGCAGGAGGCTATAGAGTGGCCGCTGAAGTATCCAGAAATCTTTGATTACATGAACACTGCTCCGCCGAAAGGCGTACTATTGTATGGTCCTCCGGGAACAGGAAAAACCATGCTGGCAAAGGCGGTGGCTAACGAGAGCGAAGCGAACTTCATCAGCATCAAAGGCCCCGAAGTGTTGAGCAAGTGGGTCGGAGAATCCGAGAGAGCAGTGAGGGAAGTGTTCAGGAAGGCGAGGCAGGCAGCGCCCACAATAATATTCTTTGATGAGCTGGATTCCATAACTCCTGTCAGGGGAACAGGGTTAGGCAGCTCACAAGTAACAGAGAGGGTGATAAGCCAAATCCTAACCGAGCTGGACGGACTGGAAGAGCTGAAGGAGGTTGTGGTGATTGGAGCCACAAACAGGTTAGACATTGTTGACCCTGCTCTGCTGCGTCCTGGAAGGTTCGATAGGCTGTTGGAGGTGCCAGTTCCGGACTTGGATGCGCGAAAGGCTATACTGAAAATTCATTTGGAGAAAAAACCGCTAGCCGACGATGTTAAGATAGACGTGCTGGCGGAGAAGACGGATGGATACACTGGAGCGGACTTGGCTGCGTTAGCCAATACAACGGCGATGCTGGTAATCAAAGATCACATAACCAAAAGCAAGACACTGGAGAAGGCGAAAGCAAACCTGAAAGGCCTGAAAATCGCCATGAAAGACTTCGAGAAGACACTAAAGAAAATGAAACCATCCTCCGCACAAAAACCACAACACTAAAGACAACAAAAACAGCCTTAACTCAAGGCGCCCTCTTTCTTTTTACAGACCACAAGCAATCTAATTTAGATGCAAGTAGAACATAATAGTGGAAACATTAGTTGGGTGTAAGGCTTGAGGGTTGTTGCTGATCTTCATATTCACAGCAGGTTTAGCCGTGCTACGAGCCAGAAGATGAACATAACGGAGATATCTCGTTTCGCAAAAATAAAGGGACTAAAACTTGTGGGCACAGGAGACTTCACTCACCCGAAATGGTTCAGCGAATTATCCAATGAACTGACAGAAGTTTCCGGCACCAACCTTTACGGCTCCAAAAAGCATCCGGATTCGCCTGTCCGTTACATGTTAACCGTTGAAGTATCCACCATATACCCTGTTGACGGAAAAACCAAGAAAATCCATCACGTCATCTTTACACCTAGCTTCGAAACTGCTACGCAAATCAGTGACAGGCTGAAAAAGTATGGCAACTTAGCTGTTGACGGCAGACCAACCTTGGACATGACCTCCCCGCAGCTTGTGGAAGAGGTTATGCAGGTTTCGGACCAAAACGAGGTCATACCCGCTCATGTTTGGACTCCATGGTTCAGTCTTTTTGGCGCCTTCAGCGGCTTCGACAGAATAGAGGACTGTTATCAGGACATGACCAAGCACATTCACGCACTGGAAACAGGACTTTCTTCGGACCCGCCTATGAACTGGAGGATAAGCGCTCTTGACAGGTTCACTTTGGTTTCTAACAGCGACTGCCACAGTCACTGGCCATGGAGAATCGGAAGAGAAGCCAACGTCTTCGAACTGGACAAGCTAACATACATGGAAGTGGTTGACACCATCCGCAAAAAAGACCCAAACCGCTTCAAGTTCACCATAGAAACCAACCCCGCATACGGCAAGTATCACTGGACAGGACACAGAAAATGTGATGTCTCTCTTCCGCCCCAAGAAGCCATAAAATACGGTAACCATTGCCCAGTGTGCGGCAGAAAACTCACCCGAGGAGTTGACCAGCGAATCGAGGAACTGGCTGACAGACCCGCCGACTACACACCAGAAAACCCGATAGGCTATAAACGGTTGCTGCCCCTCCACGAAATCATCAAAGCGGTGATGGATGTCAGCTATCAAGGAGCCAAAACAGTCTGGAACATCTACAATCCCCTAGTCAGAAAGTTCGGTGACGAATACACTGTGCTCATGGACGCGTCCAAGGAGGAGATGAGCAAGGTTGTTGATTCACGGATTGCTGAGGCTGTTGTTCGGGTTAGGGAAGAGAAAGCGAAGGTGATACCCGGCTATGATGGGGTGTATGGTCAACTGGAAATCTTCAACCAAGAACAAGAAGAGGGCACTCACCAGAAGCCGTCGCAGAAGAGCATATCCGACTTCATGTAAGAAGCCTTGTTAACCAACAGTTTTAAGACGGAACCAAAATCTTAATTCACATACAAAAGGGATGAACGCGTTTTGAGGGACATACTAGCGAAATCTGTTGATTATGGCAGGAGCCTCGGCGCCGACTATGTTGAGGTTCGGGCGCAAAACCTCTTCAAAACCCTGCTGACAACCAAGGATGGCACAGTTGAGGGGGCGAAAGAGGGAACTGAGAGCGGCGCTGGCGTCAGAGCCCTAGTTAATGGTGCGTGGGGCTTCGTGTCTCTTGGAAAACTGGAACCTAAACTGCTGACCGCGGCTGTTGAGGAGGCTGTCAGGTTGGCGAAGGCGGCTAGTCCAAGGGTCAAGTCGCCCGTGAAGCTCGCTGAGGCAAAAACGGTGGAGGATAAGGTGGCAGCTAATCCGAAGAAGAGTCCGCAGGATGTTTCTATGGAGGAAAAGATAGGCAACGCTCTGCGAATGGATAATGTGGTCTTCGGTTGTGACAAGCGGATAAGAAGCTGCACTATCAGCTACTTGGATGTAACAGGAACGAACTACTTCGTCAACAGTGACGGTGCATGCATAGAGCAGGACAAACTCTATGTTTGGTCGCGAATTCTTGCCTCGGCACGGGAGAACAGCGTCTACGCCTCTGCAAGAGAGGAGATAGGCTCCACATCAGGCTACGAAGTCTTTGACACCGAAACCCCAGAAAAGGTGGGAACCTTGGTCGCCGAACGGGTGATTGAGCAACTGAAAGCCAAAACACCGAAAGGCGGAAGCTTCCCAGCGGTATTAGGACCAAACGTGGTAGGCGTCTTTATGCATGAGGCTATGGGGCACCTAGCAGAGGCTGACCTCACCCTGTCCGGTTCCATACTATATGATAAGCTGGGTGAGCAGATTGCCTCGGACTTGGTTACGGTCTATGATGACGGCACAGTTGAGGGCGCCTTCGGCTCCTTCAAGTATGACGATGAGGGAGTCAAAACACAAAAAACTCCTCTGATAGAGAAGGGAACTTTGGTTGGGCTTATGCACAGCCGCGAAACCGCCCAGAAACTCAACATGGAGCCCACAGGTAATGCCCGAGCCGAAGATTTCAGGTTTGAGCCCATCATCAGGATGCGGAACACCTACTTGGCTCTGGGCGACAGCAGCTTCGAGGAGCTGATTGAAGGCGTCGATTTTGGTTATTATCTGAAGAGTTTTCGGGGTGGACAAGCAAACTTGGATGGGACTTTTCAGGTGGGCATACAGGAGGCTTACGAAATCGTCAAGGGCAAGCTGGGGGCGGCGGTTAGGAGTTTGTCCATAAGCGGTAACACTCTGGAGACTTTGCGTAGGGTGGATGCTGTGGGCAGAGATTTCGAGTTGTGGCCTGGAAGATGCGGCAAAGGTCAGACTGCGTTCATCTGTGATGGAGGACCACATATTCGGGTTGGAGAGGTGACTGTTGGTGGCGGAGCATAAACTGGCAGAACTGGTTGATTCTGGGAATAGGGCGATTAAGGTTGCCTTGGGGAGAGGCGCTGACGAGGCTGAGGCTTTCCTGAGCCTGAACAGCGG
>Ga0207752_1001481_pt1 | contig 10634 bp, 8 predicted proteins | sample Pon2CUnioCityCA_6_FD_187272 | JGI IMG/M metagenome (GOLD analysis project Ga0207752, IMG submission 187272) | Marine sediment microbial community from Union City, CA, USA - Pond 2C Sediment 2 (SPAdes) | ecosystem: Environmental > Aquatic > Marine > Intertidal zone > Salt pond sediment ... | reverse complement strand
CTGGACGCGATCCAGGGTCTGCTGTCTGTTGGCCAAGATGTCATCTGGTTTCGATGGAGTGTCCAAATCTATTTCTCGGATGGTCTTTTGTACATCTTATCATCCACTCCTTCGTTGCAGCATTTTCTAATGTACCAACCCGGCTATTCTGCGTCCAGCAAAATTCGCGCATCCAAAACGCTATACCCGCTTTCGTAGACGCGAATCGGATTCAGATCGATTTCCTTGATTTGTGGATACCGCGCGGCTAACTGTGACACTTGCACCAACAATTCCGCTAGACTCGTGATGTCTTTCGGTTTCTCGCCGCGCATACCCTGCAGCACGCGATAGCCCTTGGTCTCCTTGATCATGTCCAGCGCGACTTCTTCATCAAACGGCGCGACGCGGAAACTCACATCTTTGAACAATTCCACAAACACGCCGCCCATGCCGAACATGATCGTGGGACCGAACTGTGCGTCGCGCACCATCCCGACGATCAATTCGGTGCCTGGTTGCGCCATCGGCACAACCAGCACGCCGTGAATGTCTGCCGCGGATGTCGCGCGCTTTACGTCATTCATCAACTGGTCATAACCCTGCCCCACCGCCTCGTTACCTTGAAGATTGAGCTTGACACCGCCGACATCGCTCTTGTGAATGACTTGTGGCGAAACAATCTTGAGCGCGACGGGACTGTTCATTTCCATCGCGGCGCGTTGCGCCTCTTCCCGGGTTCGCGCCAAGACGTGCGGCATCACCGCGACGCCGTTGTCGCTGAGCAGATCGAGCGACTCGGGCTCCAAGAGATGGCGCGCTTCCCTAACAGCGCGATCGAGAATCGGGTGATGGGCGGCAGGCACATCGGCAAGTGGATGACTCACGCTGAACGTTGCCTGAGTCAACATCGCCAACGCGCGCACGGCATAATCGGACGCATCGAACGTGGGGATGCCGTTCTCTTCGAGATAGCAGCGCGTCTCTGCCATGGCTTGACAGACCGTGAAACACGCCGCGACCGGTTTGCCGAATTCCTCGACGACCGGCACAATGGCTTGCGCGACATCCATCGGGGGCAGGAACGTGGGCGGAATGCTGTTCAACACAACCATATCCACATTTGGATCAGACAAGACGAGGCGCAACGCGTCGCCGAATTCTTTCGCCATCGCGGCGGCGGACATGTCCACGTACCCATTCGGTTTGCAGACCATCGCCATCGGCGGCAACAGAGCGGTCAGTTTCTCGCACGTCTCTTGGCTCATCGGCGCAAGTTCCAACACGCCGCCGGCCTCCACCTCATCCACGCTGACGACGCCCATGCCGCCGGCTTCGGTAAGGATGCAAACCCGGTTCCCACGTGGTTTAGGCAACATCGAAATCGCTTTTGCGCCGGCGATCAAATCGTGCACCGTATTCGCGCGCACGACGCCGCATTGTTTGAACGCGCCGCTGTACACCGCGTCCGTACCGGCGAGCATGCCGGTGTGCGAGAGCGCCGCCTTGGACCCGATATCGCTGCGCCCCACTTTGAGCACGAGCACCGGTTTGACTTCGGTGACCTGGCCCGCGACGCGCATGAACTCTCGACCGTCCGTGGCTCCTTCCAGATAGACGACGATCACCTCGATCTTGGGATTGTTGCCATACGCTTCGATCAGGTCCACGTGGGATACATCGCACATGTTGCCGACGTGACCGAATCGCGCAAAGCCCAACGGCTTGGGCTGACTGAGGGCCAACGTCACGAGCGAGCCGCCGAGCGCGCCGCTCTGCGTCACGTAACCGAGATTGCCGGGAACGAGACTGACCCCCGGATGGAAACCGGTGACGAGTTTCAGATCCGGGTTCATAATTCCGATGCAATTGGGTCCGAACACCCGGATGCCGGCGCGCTGGGCGATCTCGACGAGTTGCCGCTGCGCCTCGACGTTTTCGGGGATCGCGGTCTCGGCGAACCCGCCGGAGAGCACCACAACGCCCTTGACGTCGCCGCGTTGCTCGGCTTCCTCCATCACGGTGATGACCGCCTTGGCCGGCAGACTGATCACGATGAGGTCGAGCGGTTCTTTGATCTCAGCGATGGAGCTGTAGCACGGCAACCCCAGGATCTCGTCTTCATTGGGATTGACCGGATAGATCCTGCCCAGGTATCCGGCGCCAAGCAGCGTTCGTACAACCTGGTGCCCTGCTTTAAGTGGATCCTTTGATGCGCCGACGACGGCGACTGAGCGTGATTCGAAAATCTGACGCAGAGATGCGGTCATTGTGGTTTTATCCTCGTGTATGCTCTCGACAAACAAGTGCCCCACTGTTATTTGGCAATGGGGCACCTCGCGCAGAATTCACTCTTCGATGCTCCGACCCGGGTCTAATGCTCTGCTTTGCGCTTGGTCGCGCGCGCCGGGCCCGGTTCCTCCCCAGTAAAGACCGGCTCGCGCTTTTCGACGAACGCTTGCATACCTTCAACGCGATCCGGCGTCGCCATCACTTCGCACGTGCGATCCAGCTCGAACGCCAGTCCCTCGTCGAGGGGCAATTGCTGCGTCGCGAGAATCGCGGCCTTGGCTTTAGCGACCGCCACCGGCGCACGCGACGCAATGCGATCTGCCAACTCACGCGCGGTCTCCATCAGTTGCGCTGGCGCAACGACGCGATTCAGCAGTCCCTTACGCGCGGCTTCCTCTGCACCGATCAGATCGCCGGTGAGGATGAGTTCCGACGCGACGCCCCGTCCCGCCAACCGTGTCGCACGTTGCGTGCCGCCCAGACCGGGGATAATACCCAGACCGACCTCAGGGAAGCCAAGGCGCGCGTCGGAGGAGGCGATGCGAATGTCGCATGCGAGCGCGACTTCCAATCCGCCGCCGAGCGCGAATCCGTTGATCGCGGCGATGACGGGTTGAGGCAGGCTCTCGATGTCGCGCAGAATGCCTTGTCCGAACTCGGTGAACTCGCGGATCGCGGCGGGCTCGGCCGCGATCGCCTGCATCTCTTTGATGTCCGCGCCGGCGATGAACGCATTACCTTCGCCGGAAAGGATGACGACGCGTACCGCGCGATTCGCGCGCACTTGCGCGAGCGCGTCTTTCAACTCGTGCAACACTTTGCTGTTGAGCGCGTTCAACGCTTCGGGGCGGCTCATCGTGATGTATGCGATCGCGCCGTCGACGGACAGGCGCACGTGGCGCAGAGTCCAGGGTTCGCCGCTCTCCGCTTGCTTTTTGAGCAGGTCGGGAATGAAGCCCGGATGTCTATCCTCGATGGGTTTCATCAACGCCAGCGCGCGCTCCAATCCCAGGTCATTCATGATCGCGAACGGCCCCTTCTCCCAGCGCAAGCCGACCGTCGCGCCGCGATCCACGTCCTCAACCGTCGCAACGCCTTCTTCGACGACACGCGCGGCGACGCCGCACACCACGGCAAGCAAACGATCCGCGACGGCCTGCTTGCGGGCCGGATCCACTTCGCCGGACAGGTCCCACAGTTCGCCCGACTCATACAGTTCGCGCAGATGCGTTGCCGGCGTGTAAAAGTCGTCGAGCGATTCGGCCAGCGAAACCGCGGCGTGATACGCGAGGGGCACGCCCGACACATTGATGAGCTTGTACGGCCCCATTTTGATTCCGAACGTTTCGCGCGCCGCCGCGTCAATCGTCGGAATGTTCGCCACGCCTTCGTCCAGCAAACGAATCGCTTCGTTGTACCACGCAATGAAGAAACGATTGACGGCAAACCCCGGCGAATCAAGAACGAGGATCGGCAATTTGCCGGTCAGGCGACCAAAGTCCAAGAGCGCCTCACCGACTTCGGGCGCGGTTTTTTCCGCTCGAATGACTTCCAAGAGTTTGTTGATGACCGGTGGAAAGAAATAGTGCAAACCGCCAACCAGGTTCGGGCGCTTCGTCGCCGCCGCGATTTCTGCGACGCGGAACGACGACGTGTTGGTCGCGAAAATCGCGTCAGGTTTGCAGATTTGATCGAGTTCGGCGAACAGCGCTTTCTTTGCGTCGAGATCCTCGGTGATGGCCTCGATCACGAGATCGCAGTCTGCCAGATCCGACAGATTCGTCGTGCCCTTGATGCGGGCCCACACCTCATCGCGGCGTGCAGGAGACAGCTTGCCCTTCTCCACACCTTTCGCCATGAAACTGCGAATACGGTCCAGGCCCTTGTCCATCAGTTCCTGGGTCGGCTCGCGCACAATCGTAGGGAATCCACCTTCGGCCGCCGTCTGCGCGATGCCCGATCCCATTAACCCGCAACCGACGACTCCAACTGTTTTGATATCCATAATATTTCTCCTCTCTAGTCTACATTCTCGATCAAGAGCGCGATGCCCATGCCGGCGCCGCAAAACTCTTCGCTGACGCAATCGATTTCTTTGCAGGTTGCCTTTTCCAGCATCCATGCGGCTTCGCTCGCCCAGGTTTCAAATAACCGGTTAAGAAGGAAGGAAAAGACATTCCGGGCAGCCACTGGCGTTTTTCCGGTCTGGGCCATAAACCAGAGAAGAAAATCATGAGGAAGGGATTATGAAGGCTAGGGTAGAGGCTGTCGTTTTTCTTCATTGGATATCTCCTTATTAATTCACCTTGATAACCAGGGCGGCTCCTGAATCGCCTGCCGCACAACCGGCCACCAGTCCATAACCGCCGCCTTTTTGAACCAGCTCCTCGATCAGTTCCACGCACAACCTCATGGTGGTGGGCCCCTGAGGGTGTCCATAAATCAGAGAGCTTCCGTAATTGTTGAATATCTTGTCGTCGATCCCCAACTCTTTTCTCATTACGATATCGTTAACGGAAAACGGGTTATGGGTTTTAAGCGCCGCAAGATCGGACACCGCTATGCCCGCGTTTTCCAATGCCCGCGTCGCTGCCGGGATTGGTGCCTCAGGCATGTATGCCTTTTCGGCACGCGCAAGTCCATAGGAAAGAATCCGGATGGTCACGGACTTGTCGGCGGAAATCTCATCTGCTTTCTCCTTTGTGGTGACGATCATACCGGCATTTCCATCGGCCGCATGGGTCTGGGCACCGAAGGTCAGTATGGAATCCGGGGAGACCGTTTTCAGCCCTGCCAGGCCCTCGGCGGTACAGGGGATAATCCCTTCATCCTCTTCCACAATGATGGTCTTTTTCTTGGAAAGCCTGACTTCCAGGGGAAGCATATAGCGTTTCTGAAATTTGCGGTCCTCTGCCGTCGAATCCGTGTACTTGTTGTATCGACTGAGAACCAGGGCATCGGATTCTTCCCGGGTGATGCCGTGCTTCTTGGCGACATTGTTGGCCGTACCCAAGGGGCTGGTCTCGGCAATAGGATCCCAGTTGAAACCGTCAATCATCCAGCTCTCGTAATGCGGCTTTCCGCCGGGGCCCGAAGGGTTCGGCCAGAGGATGTTCGGGCAATTCGATGTTCGGTCAGCGGTGGCCACCAATACATTGGTGTTGCTTCCCGCCTTGATGGAAGATGCGGCATAATTGAGGGAAACCGTGGAGGTAGCGCACGCCTGGGCGACTCGGGGACCGCTGATATTTGGATTGCCCATCAGCGTGGCAAAATGGGGGGCATCATAAAACCACAGCGGTTGGGGAACGGTCGCGCCGTAGACGATACCATCGAAGATATCAGGCGTGATCCCGCGCAATTCAAAGAACCGTTTCGCCGCGGCAGCTGCCAGCTCCGTGGAATTCTGATTTTGTAGCGATCCCTGCCAACGGCAAAAAGGCGAGCACCAGTATCCTTTGTAGGGAACATATACATTTTTAAACATTTCCAGCTCCTTCGGGTAACTCTTGTTGCCTAGATGATGCCAGCTTCTTTCAACGCCTTCAGCCTACGAGGGCCATAGCTCAGATACTTGAGGTAGATGTGTTCATTGTCATAGCCCACCGGTCGGCACACCCACTTCGTTCTAATGGGTGTTTCCGTCATCTTGTGTTGCGCTTGGGCTATGACGAGCTCGCCATATACGGGGTCTTCAACTGGAGCGAAAATCCCTCGATCTAGCCAGTTAGCATCGTGCATGGCCTCCTCAGGGGAACAAACGGGCGCCACGACTGGCGTAATGGGGGCCAGACGGCCCGTCTTGGCGTATTCCACCGACATACCTACCAGTTCCTCATTGGTGTACTTGCGTGTTTCAGCAAAGACCAGCCGTGCCCATTTCAATTGCACCTCTCGTTCAGAGAACGACGCCAGGTCCGTCCAATTCGCGGCATCCCACTCATCCCATTTCCCCATCATATCGGCAAATGCCTGCCACATCTCCAATCGCAGGGCGCCCAGGAAGACGGCACCATCTTTGGTGGGCGCGAAGCAGTACAGCCATCCACCCGTGTTCAGGTTGCCAAAACGCTCATTGATGACTCCTGCACCCTGATACCAGATCGCTGCCCAGTCCTCCAAAGACGCGTAAGCCTCGGCTGAGGCAACATCCAGCGCCTGTCCTTCTCCGGTCATTTCTCTCCAATGCAGGGCGGCCAGGATGCCCACTGCCATGAATGTTCCCGCATTGGCCCACGCGATCCAAGGGCCAGCCTTGGTGGGAATGGCCCAGGGGCAATCATCGTAGGACATGCCTTCCGGCAGCATCTCGCCTGTGTCATACTGGTTTGCCGATCTGGCCTGGATGATGTTGTCATAGTCCGGCATCCGGCTGCGGCTCATTGGTCCGAACTGGCCATAGGCCGTGATGGAAGCGAAGATCAGCCTGGGATTGATCTCCTCTAGGTTTTCGTAGCCAATGCCCCAATCATCCATGACCCCCGGTCTGTAGGTCTCGATGAGCACATCTGCCTGACTAACCAGACCCTTGAGTAGCTCTCTGGCTTTCGGCTTTTCCAGGTTCAGCGTAATATGGAACTTGTTTCTCCCCTCAGCCAAGTAGTTAAGACCTTCGCCTTGATACCGTATCCCATAAGGGGTACACCTCCTGATGAAATCACCCTCCGGGGGTTCCACTCTCAAGACCTCAGCGCCAAATTCGGCCAGCATCGAAGAGCAGTAACACCCGGCAAAGCTCTTGTAGCTCAAGTCCAACACGGTGATATCATCCAGAGCCTCGGGCTGGCCCCGCGCGATCTCGGGGTCATCCCTTTCCCTTATCCAATCTGCCCAAGCTGGTTCTGCCATCTCTGTCATCCTTGGTACCTTTCCTTGATAGAATGAGGAGAAGTCGCATTCAATCTCTTGCTATGATTAGCCCGGCTTTGCCATCCCAGTCAGGAGGCGGTCGGCGCCCTCGCACGTCCGCCCATTTGCCCAACGCCCTGCAATCGTACAACTGCTCAATCTCTTCCTCACTCTTACCCAGGGTGTTTATCATGACATATTCGTTGTCGAAGCCAACCGGCCTGACTGTCCAGTTAACCCTCGGTGGGGTCTTGGACATCATCACCGGGAATTCATAATCCAGGAACTGTCCAAGGAGGGCATCATCGACCTCCGTCATAAAGCCGCGCGCCCGAAAGTGCTTGTCCTCCACGACATCCTTGATCGTGCAGACGCGAGTCGCAGCGAAACCGTGCTTTTCGGCCAAACCCTCGATCTCTTCAGCGATCTTGGTCCTCGCCCACTCGGCAATGATCCCCAGAATCTCAACGGCGTTCTCCTCCTGCAGGCGAGTTGTGTGGTCTTTGAATCTGGGATCGTCGGCGAGCTCCGGCCTGTCCATCGCGATACACAAGCCCTTGAACTCCTCTGGACTTGGCGCGGCGAGCGCTAGGAACGTGTCATCCGCACAGCGGAACGTGTCGGCAGGACAAATCGACACATCCCTATTCCCGGCCGGCATGGCTGTCTTACCGGTGATATGCTGGTAGGGCCATATCCAAGACATTGTCCGCATGATGCTCTCGCTTTGCGACAGCTCGATGTACTGCCCCTTGCCGGTCCTATCCCGATAGTGGAGGGCGGCCAAGACGGCCACTTCCCCCATCAACGCGCCATAGCTGTCGCAGATATACAACCGGCCCTTGATGGGTTGCTGCCCGGGGAAACTCGACATCCAGGAGTATCCGGACATCGCCTGAGCTGCGCCGTCGTTGCTGGGCCTGTTCTCCCTGGCATACTGGCCCCACTGGCCAAAACCGGTCTTGGCGATGTAGATAATGCTTGGGTTGATCTCCTTGATCTGCCGGTAGCCGACGTTCCAGCTTTCCAATACACCCGGTCTCAGATTCTCTTCAATAATGTCGGCCTTGACCGCAAGCTCTCGAAATACCTCCTGGCCTTCAGGTGTATGCAGGTCCAGGCCCACCCAGTACTTGTTGGGATTAGGCCGTATGAGTGACGTACTCTGGTCCTTGAAGAAATAGCCAAAGGGGACCAAGCTGCGCAACGTATCCCCCAAGGGCGGCATCTCGCACTTGATGACCTCGGCTCCCAATCTGGCCAAGAAACCCGGCCCGGAAGGACCCAGCACGAGAGTGCACACTTCCAGCACCCGGATGCCTCTCAACGGCATCGGCTTGGAGTGCTTATTCTCTATGTAATTCCTCCACGTGCTTTCTGCCACGATAACCACCACCCTTTCTATCTTTAGAATGCACCCGTCGCAGCTGGACGAATGAGTCGCCTCTACCCCGTGCCAGTTTGGCGCAGCTTCAACGCTCTAGACAACGCCCCTGTACAACGTAAGATGGGCGACCTCGTCTTTGATGGCTCGTATTCCCCTTCCCGCACCAGCCCACACCGTCTGCCGATGTGATCGCATCCTACTCGCGAGGGTTGGGGCCGCGCGGACTCGTCCTACTGCAGGCTCTCAATAATAATCTCAGCGGCAAGCCGGGCCCCGATCCCTGGCAAGAGGCCGCACTTTTCAAAGCCCTTCGCCTCTGCAAAGGCCTCCATATTCTCCGGGCTGGCGGCAGGATCCATGTAGCGGTCAAATATCACTTTTTCCTGCAAATCAGGGCATAGTACGGAACCTACTTCCGCCTCGAAGCGGGGCATAAATTTTCGGGCGGCCATGATCGTCGCCCCGGTCGCTTCATAATCCAGTATGTGCTCACTGCCAAAATAGAGCCCCAGGGCAATCACTCCTCCGGTCACGCCCCCACACATCCAGCCGGTCCCACCAAAGCCGGGAAATGGGGAAAGCGCTTTGATGATCTCCATGTTGCCCAGACCAAACTCCTCCATCACGGCCAGCGCCGTTCCCCTGGCGCAGTTGCGAGCGAGAAAATTGTACTCCTCGGCCCGCCGCTGAACGCGATCCAGGATCTGCTGCCTGTTGGCCAGAACCTCATCCCGGTTCAGTGTCTTTTTAGGGATACCCTCTGCGGCCATTTTCTTGTACCTGGCCTCAATGGCTAGCATATCCCAGTCTCTTTCCCCCAGTTCCTGCACCCTTGCCTTCAGGGCTTTATAATCCACCATGATATACCCAGCTCCTTATTCTGCTATCGCACCGCTATGATAATCTGGCACATCGACGCGGACCCAATAACCGGACAAATCATTCCCAGGCCTTATATCGGCTGCCTGTCGAGAGGATAAAAAGCCATCGATAGCTTTGTGATGAAAGCGCCGGCAGGGGTGTTGGCGATGGAGCCGCTGTCATCAATTGCAAAGAACTTGCCTGTGCTTCTCATCTGATCCCAGTTATAGAGAAACACGGTGGAGACGGGCAAACCGAATTCGCGAAAGGCGAAGATGTATTGATTGTCGCCAAACTTGTAGTAGGAAGCCATGTCGACATCGCTTTCTCCCCGCAGCGGCCCTATGATGCCATGCCAGACATAGCGCTCTGAATTCAGGTAGATATGTTCGATGATTTGTTCAGGACCGTAGTCATAGAGTCCACGCAAGCCGATCAGATCGCGCGTTGGCGCCGGCTTGCGCCCGGTGGGCGGAATCGCCGGATCGCCGAGCACGCCGGGCGAGAACTCGTGGACCGCCCGGGGTTCTTTGCCAACGTCCCCTTCGCGCATAATCGTGCGGATCCCGAGCACCTGCCGGGTCTGAAGGTTGACGATGAAGGTCTGCGACTGACGAGGCTGGTGGGCAAACGTCATGTCAACAAAATAGGTCTGCGGTGCCACCTCCACCATTTCGCACCAGTCCGTGCCCCGCTCGTCGCCGCTTTGCCAGATGACCTGGTTCCGATCGACGAACTCAAGCTCGAAGGATACCCCCGAGTCGAGCGTGATCTTCATCGTCTGATTAACCAGCGCCTCTGTTTGGGGGAGACGATTGACCGCTACTTCCGATGCATAGTCCTCGTACTTGTAATCTGTCGTGCCTTCTTTCTGTGGCATTGTGCTCCTCTCTCGATCTACCCTTCTAGGTTCTTTCTCAGACTCCCCACTTCACGCCGGCATTGGTAAGGGCAGCTCCCGAAACATCAACAATCGCGGCTCCTCCATCAACCAGGAGAACGGATCCCGTCATGAACGTGGAATCGTCGCTGGCCAGGTAGCTGCAAATGCCGGTGATCTCAGCGGGATCAGCAGTCCGCCTCAGGGGAACCATCGAAGATATGCGCCTAAACACGCCGTCCAGATCTGTCCCGAGTACTTCTGTGAGGGGACCGAGTGATTTTTCCAGCATCTCTGTCCTTGTGCCGCCCGGACAGACTGCATTACATCGGATCTTGGCCGGACCGAAATCCAACGCGACTTGCTTGGTGAGCATAATGAGGCCCG
>Ga0207752_1001480_pt1 | contig 10637 bp, 8 predicted proteins | sample Pon2CUnioCityCA_6_FD_187272 | JGI IMG/M metagenome (GOLD analysis project Ga0207752, IMG submission 187272) | Marine sediment microbial community from Union City, CA, USA - Pond 2C Sediment 2 (SPAdes) | ecosystem: Environmental > Aquatic > Marine > Intertidal zone > Salt pond sediment ... | reverse complement strand
CCCTTGTTCCTGAATATATTCCCAATACTTGTTTTTGTAATGGTTATTCTTATCCCTTACTGGAGGCACCCGATGCGGAAATCGTTGGTGAGCTGGATGACCAAAGAATTGTTTAAAATAAGATAAAACTGTCAATTTCAAAAAGAAGGAGTTATCTTGAGCCCTTGCCAATATCCAATATAATGATGGTTGAAAATGGTTAAAGAACAAAAAAAAATTATATTCGTTTATAACAGCGCCCGTTATCTTTACAATTTTCGCTTGAGCTTGATGCAGTCCATGAAAAAAAGGGGTTGGCAGGTCATAGCTGTGTCTCCTTATGACAAATACGCAGAAAAGATCACACACGCGGGTCTTTGCTTTTTGGAGCTTCCTTTCAAGCGAAAAGGCCAAAATCCGCTTAAGGACCTGAGGCTGATTTTCCGTTTGGCACAATTTTACGCCCATGAAAAACCGACCATCGTCCATCATTTCACCATAAAACCGGTCATCTACGGAACATTAGCCGCCCGCTATTCTAAGGTGCCCGGGATAGTGAATCTGGTGCCCGGTTTGGGGTATGCTTTTTCAAGAGGAGGATATCTCAAACACATAGTGGAAAAAATGTATCGTCTCGCCTTTTCGACCCGGACCCATGTGATTTTTCAAAATCCTGATGACTTGAACCACTTTATCCGGAGAAAATTGGTTCGCCCCGAACAGACTCATTTGATATGCGGCTCCGGAATAGATACGGAATTCTATTCTCCGGATAGATCCCCCCAGGAAAAAGATCCGCCGCAGACCACGTTCACGCTTGCGGGGCGCATGATATGGGATAAAGGAATTGCAGAATTTGTGGAGGCAGCCAAAATTGTCCATGCCGAGAACAAAGAAACTCAGTTTTTTTTAATAGGTGATCCTGATTATGGAAATCCAAACTCTGTTTCCGAGATCTGGCTCGAAAATCTTCAATATACGGATTTCATCAAACGGATCGGACATAAAGATGACATCAGACCCTTTTTGGCCCAATCTTCTGTGGCTGTCCTCCCATCTTATAGAGAGGGGGCTCCCCGATTCCTTATCGAAGCCGCGTCTATGGGAAAACCAATTATAACCACCGATGTGCCTGGATGCAGGGACATCGTGATCCATGGCCAGAACGGCTTGCTCGTGCCAAAAAAGAACGTGACCCGACTGGCTCAAGCTATGCTGGCATTGGCCGACGATCCGGTTAAGCGGCAGCAAATGGGATCAGCCGGCAGGGAGAGAGCCCTGAATGTGTTTAACGAACGTCTGGTCATTCGCAAAACTCAGAAAATTTACGCCAAATGTGCAGACATTTAATCTAGAGAGGAAGCAGGGCTCTGTAACGCCGGAATATTGTCTGTCCTGAAACTTTTTCAGGAATTTTTGATGACTCTGTACCGGGACGGTCATTGTAAGGATGGATTGATATGCGCCCAAAATCAAAGGATTCTGCAAATTCTCTGGTTTTTTCAAAATCTTCATCTGTCTCAGTCGGAAAACCAACAATGAAATGCGTGTTGATAGTGATATCAGGGATGTTTTTTTTCAAATCATTGAAACATGCTTTGATATCACTGATTTGATAAGGTCTTCTCATCAAGCGCAGTATCCGGTCGCTTGCCGACTGGACCGGCATGGATAGATAGGCGATTTTCTCTTTGTTCTCTTTAAAGAGGGGCAGAAGTGTGTCATGGTATCGAATCAGCCACCGGGGATTAAAATCAATGATCCGGATCTGATACTCTCCCTGGATGGCAAAGATCTGTTCCAATAACTCCGCAAAGTTTGTCCCGATATCCTGACCATAACTTCCCACATCATTATTTATCAATACAAATGTCTTTTCTCCCCTGTCAACACCCTGCTCGAATTCACGGATGATGGCATCAGGCGATTTGCTTTTGACCTTTCCAGCGGCAATTCTTACAGCACAGTAACTGCAGTTTCCTAAGCATCCGTCTGCGATCTTTATGTTCCATGTTTTTTTATACTTTGTTCTTCCGAAAAAAAGAGACCTCACTTTTTTGTAAAAGAGTGAACTGAACTCTACATCCATTTTGAACTTCTTTATCAGGAATTCTCTGGGAGAGATCAAATCCTTCATGGGATAAATGGAATTGGCATCTGGGATGCTTTCCAGCTTTTTTCGAGCCCCTATGATGTCATCCAAAACATTTATTTCTTCAATGGGGAAAACATCATAGTTTCCATTGAGGACTTTCCCGTTTATTTTTGTCAGACATCCTGTGACAATGATTTTAGTGTGAGGCTGTTTTCTCTCAAGCGCTGTCCTTATGGTATTCAGGCTTCTTTTCTCAGACGAGACGAAACATCCGCAGGAATAAATGAAAACCAAATCGGATTCTTCGATGCGGTAGGTCGGATGCCAATCATTTGCTAAAAAATAATTATAAAACCGGCTGGTGTCCAAACTTCGTCTCGGACAAAAATTATTGACAAAGGGAATGAACTTTTTTTGCTGTGGAGGAGAACCTCTTTTATCTTCGGAAAGAAAATGATTCAATTGAAGGTCTCCTTAAGGGTCGAATTTTAATTCTGAAATTCTATCATAAATACAAAATTATTCAAGATTTCAGGAAAATCCCGTGTGAACCTGAGAAAAAAATCTTAATGCAGTCAATTCCTGCCTTAAGCTCATTATCGAAATCGGATTTCTTATTGACTTTATATTTTTATTGCCTGTAATATATAGCTAGTGCAGCTTCTGGGGTTAGATTGAATCTCTCAGCTAAAAATTAGTACGTATTAAGTGAGTATGATGAAGTCTGTTTTACGCTCACATTCAAAATTTCTTTTGTCCCTGGCAGACATCCCATTGGTTTTTGCTTTCATTCTCATTATCACTGACTTCAGACAAACGGTCTTTTTTTTGATCATCGCATTTGTTTTTCTGCTCCCCGGATTCACCTGGGGAAATGTGTTGGGATTATCCCGCTATGGTTTTTATCAGCCCCATTTTGAGATTTTAGGATTTGCGATAAGCACTTTTGTCTGTTTGATCCTCTACACATTCAAAATATTCAGCAGTCCCCTTGCAATCACAGCCTTACTTCTATCCATATCTCTTGTTCCTTTTTTACTCACAAAGACTTCCAGATATAAAAAAGCAAATCAAATCCAAGAGACAGAAAATTCCATCGAAACCAGGGGGCGTTCTGAAATCAAAATAAAAATCTGTGCTTTGATCATAACGTTTATTTTTCTGGCGGTTGTTTTTTTGCCTCTGTCTAACATAGGCAAGCCAATGCCTTCGGGATATGCTTATCGTGCTTATTTTGACAGTGATTTTCTGAAAAATGTGGCATTGACCGTAGAAATTGCACAAAACAGATTTCCTCCCCAAAACCCATATCTCCGTGGTGAAACGCTTCATTACTATTGGCTGATCTACTTTTTCCCGGCGTTATTGACCAAGTTTAAATATTTCGGGGCTGAAATCATACCTCAGAATGCCTTTATCATGACCACTATCCTGATTGCTCGAATATTTCTGTCCTCCTTGTTTTTCTTTTTGATTTCAAAATTAAAAAACTTATTTGCTGCGTTTTGGGCCACTGTACTGGCCTTCACTTGTTACAGTTATGAAATTATCTATGTCTGGTGGGATACCAAGCAGAAAGGTTTCAAGGCCATCAGCCAATTCCTAGCCTATAATGTTGATGGAGCCACAAGGTGGTTTATTGGGCATCCCCAGATAGACGGCTTTTATCGTTCATTGATTTACACACCGCAGCACCTTGCCGCTGTCTCCCTTCTCATTCTGCTTATGCTTTTAATATCAAGCAAAAAAATGCCGCAAGTAAGAAAAGCTGTTCTCATTGGATTTATATTGGGGCTCAGCATGGGTTACAGTGTTATTATCGCCCTCGTTATTTCTGTTTGGTATTTTATTTATGCGGGCTTAAGCCTACTTGATTTTATAAATCTCCGCTTGAAGCTTATATCCATAATAATACCTCTATCGATACAAGCATTGTTCTATGGATATTTCAGATATTTCGAGGCTTTTAGTCCAAACACGGAGATGCCTGCATATCATCCGTTTCTTCCTGTATTAGCAAAGCCTTTCTTCTTCCTTTTTATGAACCTCGGCCCCTTATTTGTTTTCATGGTTCCAGGTATAGTGATACTCTTTTTCACCTCCAGGAGAATCTTCTCAATGACTTTACTGGCCTGTGTCATTTCTTTGGCTTTTATTTTCTTCATATCTCTACCTAACCATCCCTCTGATATCGGCCTCAAGAGCGGACTTGTTTTGAATTTATATGCGTGTATCGGGACCGCAGCCTTTTTAACTGTCTTGAATAAAATCAGGCGCAAGTCTTCTAAATATGCGCTTCTGTCTTTAATACTGATCATATCCATACCTGCCTTTGGGACGACTCTTGTCGATTTGATAAACAGCAGCAATGTGGGATACCGCCAATTCACCAAATATGTCACTTATCCTGACATGAAGGCCTGCTTCTGGATTAAAAACCATTTGCCGATAGACTGTATCCTACAACGCTATCCCACTGATGATGAAAGCCTTTGCTATTCCCTCATCCCGACTTTTGCAGAAAGAACGACATGCATCGGTGATAAGATGCACTCAATGATCTTCCAAATACCGAAAACAGCTTGTGAAAAAAGAAGGATTGAGATCAAATCCATTTTTCATAAAAAAGATATCCTGGCTTCACAGAGCATTATTGAGAAATACGGGATTGACTATCTTTACATTGGAGATAGGGAACGCAACCTGTTTCCGGAAAAGGTAAAGCAGTTTTCCAAATTCCCTGTTGTCTACGGCAGCGATGGAGTCCTGATTATCAAAGTGAGTTCCTCAGAATGAGGCAAGTCACCCCTTTTTAATTTATCCATACAGGCGGTAAAGAACAGCAACCTTTATTATTTTCTGGTTCTAACGGAGCGCAAAAACCAGATGAGAAGGATAACCGCTAAGATCACAGCCAAAACCACAAATATGATGAGCACAAAACCAGCCTTTTGGGCTTCATCCTCAGCCATGCCACTGATGATCGGTAAAGATATGCTGGATGGAAATTCATTGTTCCGGAATAAAGTGACTTGAGGAGCCGGGTCTGATTCAGGTGTTTTAAAACTCATCTGGTCCGCACAGGCAACGGTTACCCGGATTCTGTTCCCTTCGTCAAACACATTTGAAAGAGGAAGAAGGTCAAACACGAGTTCGACGGGACTGGCTCCAGGAAGCGGCTCCATATCCTCTTCATAGCTTCTATGATAAGGAAGCCCCATGTAATCAAAAGGAGGTTCTGATATTTTTCTGTGGGACGCTCTCAATACTCCTTCTGTTATGTAATGGGAATATCCATTTGAATCCACTTCTTCCAAATAGGCAAAAAAATCACCATCGTCTGCCGTGGATGATATCCAGAGAGATACGATCGGATGACCGGTCACGACCACATCCTGTTCCAGGGGATCCGTAGTGTATGTCAAAGCTTTTTTGTCATTCAAAGACATATCGCCATACCAGAAACCTTCCCCTCTTCCATCAGTCCATCTGTTTTGCGCACCGCTCGTAGTGGTATAGTCAACAGTATACAAATCCTTTCCGTAAGAAAGGGGCGCCTGCACTCTGAGAAGCCCGTCATTTGAGGAATCGATACTGCCTGAGGGCCCCTTTCTAAAATAAAACACTCTATTTTCGGTCTCAGGAAGAGGCCAGGTTTGAGCAAAGCTCCAGGCTTCATTTGGCTGCTTTCCGATTGTGAAATAGTGGATCGGCGGCTCATCCATTATGCCGTTTTCAATTCCCTTCAGCCAGTAGTCATACCAGCGCAGGCATTCTGAAGACAGACTGAACTCAAAGTCATAACCGATCAAAGGAGTAATGGCTTTCCTCCATCCCTCGTTTCCCATACTGTGAGACCAGGGAGTTATGATGAGCTTCTGAGGTCTTTGGATGTTCTGAAACCACAAAAGGGCATCTTTCGGCCACAGGTCATACCAACCGGCTACCGTGTAAACAGCGACATTTGATTTATTCAATCCCTCCAGATAGGCATCTGGGCTCCATTCCTCATAAATCTGTGTGGAAACTTCTTCGTAAACACTATCTCTATAAGGAGCGGACTCGACCAGGTCATTAGGGTAAATATTTTCTTTGTGCTCCTCAAGAGCTTCTTTAAAGAGGATCCCATCCGGATCAGAATCCACAGGAGGCGTGGGTATCTCCAGGTCCAGTCCTTTAACCAAATCGCTCCAGCCGTTGAGGAAATCATCCTGACAGACTCCTCCGGGATAGGAAAAGGCGTACAAATCAAACATGGCAAAAACAGGTATGACCGCTTTCAGGTGAGGAGGGGCCATCCCAGCCGCAATGTACTGGGTGATCCCAAGATAAGATCCTCCGTACATTCCGATGTTCCCGTCGCACCAGGGCTGTTCAGCAAACCATTCCACAATATCATACGTATCCCGCGCTTCTTCAGGAGTAAAAATACCGGTTCTCGTCCCAAAGGACGCTCCGCTTCCCCGGACATCCACAACCGCTATGATATAGCCGTGGCTTAAGATCTTCCTGAGAGCCGGGTTTTCCATATAAGTAGCCACTTTTCCCTCTTCTGTAAAATTGGCCCTGTGATACCGCGTGTGTATCCATATAAGGGGAAGCGGCTCTTCAACCGGCTTCCCATTGACAGCCGGCCGGTGGATATCAGCAGCCAGTCTGGTGCCGTCTCTTACAGTGATATATAAGGATAATCTTGCTATCTCGTTATACACTGCTTCTGAATAACCCTCGTATTCACCTGGTTTTGATATTTGTGCTCCCTGTTCTTCCTGATAGGCTTCAATCCCCACCAAGCCTGTACAAACAAACAGAGTAAATGAAATCATTAATAAGGATGCTCTTTTCCCTTTTTTTTGAAAGTGACTCATTGATCAATCCTCCTTTATCTTTTTTTACTCCATCTAAAATCAATTGTCCAGAAAGAAAAAACAAAAGACGGTCTTATTGACAACAACGGGCCTCAAGCAGATAATGAAAAAAGAATGACCAAAGATCCTGTCATTATCGTACCGGGCGGATTGAACACGGATATTATCGGAATGGGTGTCGGGAAAATCATACGCCAGGGAGAGCTCGCTTTAGGGGGAACGCTTAAGATAGGGCCGGGCGGAAAAGCGCGAAACATGGCCCAGATGTCAGCGGCTTACCTTGGAAAAAATAAAGTCGCCATGATCGGAAGAACCAGCCAAGACCCTTACGGACTCTGGAAGATCCCTTTGGAAAGCCTTCGGAAAGAGGGCGTGGACACCTCTTATATCAAAGTCTCGGGCTTCGAAGAATCAGGCGGCAAGTTTCCTGGAGTTGCGCTCATTCCCGTTGATAAAAAAGGAAAAAACCAGATCTATGTCCTTCCCGGAGCTAACTCTGACTTCAGCATCAGTGACATTGAGAAGGCTGGAGAGCTTTTTTCAAATGAAAAAGGGAATAAAGTCATGCTGCTGGCTCTTGAAATCCCAATCCAGACCGCTCTGTTCTCTATTGAAAAAGCCTACAGTTCGGGCATCCGGGTCATCCTGGACCCCGGAGGGATCCAGGCTCCCATAGCCGGGCTGCTCAGTGAAAAAATCTTTCTTATAAAGCCAAATGAACATGAAGCCCAGATACTGACAGGGATTAAAGTCAGTGATATCAATTCAGCTTCTCAAGCTGCAGAGACCTTTATTTCGAAAGGAATCCAAAACATCCTCATCACTCACGGGGAAAGGGGAGCTTATTTTTTTAATGAAGAAGAATCTATTCACATTCCCTGCCCGGAAGTGCCGGATACAGGGATCTGTGATGAAACCGGATGCGGGGACCAGGTATCTGCTCTAGCTGCTTCAGGACTTGCGGAAGGGAAAGACTTATCAGAAGTAGTGGAGCTATCCATACTGGCAGGCACCCTGCAGTTTCACAGGGATGGTATCCAGCCTGTAACGAAAAAAGAGCTTTGGGACATGAAAAGGAGAGTCACATGAAAAAAGAGGAAGTCCAAAAAATAAGAGAAAAAGCCTGTCAAATACTCAATAACGCCCGTATCGTTCTCACTGAGGAAGAAAGAAAAAACATTGAAGTGGCTGACTGCGGTTTTGACGACATTGAGAACCTGGGGCTTCAAGCTGTGACCTATGTCAATACCCACAGATACTGTGCCAAGGAAATCATTCTCCTTCCGGGACAATTTTTTCCCGAACACCATCATCCTTTCATAAACAAGGATAACAGAGGAAAGCAGGAGACCTTCAGGTGCCGGTGGGGAAAAATCCTTCTTTATGTGGAAGGAGAGCCAACTCCAAAGCCAAAGGCCAGGATCCCTGATAAATACAGGCCTTATCTTACGGCCTGGGAAGAAGTGGAGCTTCGACCCGGAGACCAGCACACCATAGCGCCTGACACAAAACACTGGTTTCAGGCCGGAGAAAAAGGAGCGGTTGTCTCTGAATTCTCCTCTACCAGCATAGATGAAAGGGATGTGTTCACAGATCCCAGAGTCAAACGGATTCCTTCCATCGAATAACCAATTTTTTTTGTTATTCACGAGTCAAAGTCACTGCAGATGCGAGGCATAAGACATGAAGCTGTGGTCCTTCACCGCGAATGTCTTGTAACAAAGCAGATGCTGTGAGATTGGCTCGCCTGTATGGTAAAATATGTATGCATATTAATTAAAATCATAACTTGAATCAAAGTCAGATTCATGTTCCTGATGAATAGAACATGGTAAAATTACTGGTCATGATAAATTTGTATGAAAATGCATACATATTTTATGAATGACAAAAAAATGAATGCTAAGGAACGATTTATCAGGGCCCTAGAGAGAAAAATCCCTGACAGGCTTCCTGTCACTACCCACCATGTGATGCCCTCTTTTCTGGATAAATACATGGAAGGGATCTCCTATCAGGAATTTTTCGACTTTTTCGGCCTGGATCCTATTTTATGGATCGCGGCTCACAAGCCTTCAAACGATGAAGAATCTTTCCATCATTCAGGGAAAGATGAATCGGATTATCTGGCTCCTCCCCTTCTGTGCTCTGATAACTGGAAATACACCTTAATAAAAATCCCTGACCCCAGCTATCATACGCTCCGCTATGAGATCAAAACCCCAGAGAAGGCCTTGGCTATGACCCTCCAGAGCTCCCCTCAAACATCCTGGGTTTCAGAAAGGCTTATCAAAGAGAAAAAAGATATCGAAATATTCGAAAAGTATGCGCCCGTTCCTGTCTGTGATGTGAAGACCATCAATGAGAAAGCCCGGGAATTCGGAGACAGAGGTCTCGTCCGCGGAACCATTCCCGGATTCGATGTCTACGGACAGCCCGGATGCTGGCAGGACGCGGCGGTTCTTTTCGGTATTGAAGAGCTTATCATGGAAACCTTCAATGATCCGGAATGGGTGCATGCCTTTCTCCATATATTGAAACAGAGAAAAATAAAGTTTATCCGATCACTCAAGGGAGCTGCGTTTGACCTCATAGAGCATGGAGGCGGTGACGCCTCTTCAACCGTGATATCACCGAAGATTTTCGATGAATTCGTGGCTCCGTATGACTCCGAGCTTATAGAAGAGGCCCGCAAACAGGGACAGAGAGTGGTGTACCACACCTGCGGGGGGATGATGCCTCTTCTTGAGAGGATCGCGGACATGGGACCTGATGCAGCGGAAACTTTCACCCCCAAAGCCATGGGCGGGGATGCGGACCTCAGAGAGGCTAAAAAACGGATCGGGCACAGACTGTGTATGATCGGAGGCTTTGACCAGTTTCACTATTTTGAGGGCTGCACTCCGGAGGAGACCCGAAAGGAAGTCAGGCGCTGTTTTGAAGAAGCCGGCGAAGGAGGAGGATTCATCTTATCCCCTTCGGATCATTTTTTCGACGCTGAATCAGACCTTATCAAAGCCTATGCTGACGAAGCCCAAAATTGCATTTACTAAATTTTATACAAGTGTTTCTATTCAGTACTCAATAGGCTCAAAGTGACACTCATTAAAACAATGTCCTTGAGTACAATGACAACTGTAGCTAGATAAATATTGACCTTCTTCTTCTCCACAACAACACATTTGTTCATAATCACAGCAACAATCAGCATAAAGAAAATACAAAGAACTGCATGTCAAAATAGTAACTACTACAAAAAGTAAAACGGAGATATTATTCTTTCTCATATTTCCCCTCCTTTTTTTTTGATAAAAATACTTCATCCAGTGAATTTTTAAATATAAATAAATCCTCATAATAAGAAATACTTTCAATTCTTGAATTTTCAATATTAGGAAGCCATTTCTGATAGAGAAAATCTCCCTCAGAAGAAAAAATAAACATTTTCTGATGTTCTTCTTTCTTTTTTAATAATGAGAAAACAATTATGTTCGAATTTACATCAATACAGCAACCTGACCATAAATGAAATACTTTTATTGAAAGACTATTTGAATTTGTTTTTTCCCTTTTCTCCTTAATGCTTTTAATTATATTTCTTGACTGTTTTTTCTGAACAGGATCGAATACACTAAAAATTTTTTCTAATTTCCCTGTTTTTGAAACTCTTTTAAAAACACCTGTGAAAGAATTAA
>Ga0207752_1001479_pt1 | contig 10646 bp, 8 predicted proteins | sample Pon2CUnioCityCA_6_FD_187272 | JGI IMG/M metagenome (GOLD analysis project Ga0207752, IMG submission 187272) | Marine sediment microbial community from Union City, CA, USA - Pond 2C Sediment 2 (SPAdes) | ecosystem: Environmental > Aquatic > Marine > Intertidal zone > Salt pond sediment ... | reverse complement strand
TAACCAGCCTCAAAACTAAACTCTTCTGCGGATGCAGCTCAGACTACAAGGGCAAAGACCCCAACAGCCTAACCTGCCCCGTCTGCCTAGGCATACCGGGAGCACTCCCAGTCCTCAACGAGAAGGCGGTGGAGTACGCTGTTATGGCTGCGCTGGCGCTGAACTGCAAGGTTTCGGAGCGCATGTTCTTCTTCAGGAAGAACTACTACTATCCGGACATGCCTAAAAACTTCCAGATTTCGCAGTACGACAAAGCTGGGGGAGTTCCGCTTGCCGTGGACGGCTTTCTGGACATTGATGCTGGCAAAAAAAGAAAGAAGATTCAGATTGGCAGGGTTCATATGGAAGAGGACCCGGGAAGACTGGTTCATCAGGGCGCCATAGACACATCCCCATACACGCTGGTTGACTACAACCGAGCAGGCATCTCCCTCATAGAAATAGTCACCGAACCCGACCTCGATTCCCCCAAGGAAGCAAGAACCTTCCTGCAGAAGCTGCGCTCCATAATGGAGCATCTGGGAATCTTTTCAGGTAGGCTAGAGGGGTCGATGCGATGTGACGCCAACATTTCCCTCGTCGGCGGAACCCGAGTGGAAGTAAAAAACATTTCCTCCTTCAAAGAGGTGGAGCGCGCTTTAGGCTTCGAGATTATGCGCCAAAAAAACTTGGTTAAGCGTGGCGTCGCCGTCAAGCTTGAAACCCGACACTGGGACGAAACCCGAAGAGTAACCGTCTCCCTGCGAACCAAAGAGGAAGAGCACGATTACAGATATTTCCCTGAGCCCGACCTTGTCCCCATAGTAATAACAAAAGACCTCATCAAAGAAGTTGAGGAAAAGATGCTGGAGCTGCCAGATGCCAGAATCAGCCGCTTTGTCGACGACTACAGTTTACCCAAATATGACGCTGAGGTTCTGGTAAGCGACAAAGCCTTAGCCGACTTTTTCGAAAAAGGCGTACAACTGTATAACCGACCCAAAGAAATCAGCAACTGGATGATGAGCGACCTTCTGCGCAACCTCTACGAAAACAACCTGGAGCTCACAGAATCCAAGATTACTCCCGAACACCTCGTTGAAATGATCAAACTAATCGAGAAAGGTGTCATAAGCGGCAAAATCGGCAAAAGAATCCTCCCCGAAATGGTTCTAACCGGAAAACAGCCATCGCAGATAATCAAAGAAAAAGGTCTAGAGAAAATTGATTCCCGAGACGCCCTTCAGGATGTTATAGAAACGGTTTTCAAAGAGAACAAGAAGTGTGTGGAAGATGCCCTCGCGGACGAGAATGCTGTCCATTTTCTGGTGGGGCAGCTTATGCGGGCAACAAAGGGTAAGGCTGACCCTCAGTTAGCCAACCAGCTGATTCAAGAAAAACTGGAATCCCTGAAAACTAAAAAAGACAGTTAAAAACCCTTCAAACCTGTTTTCTGTCAGTCTTTTTCTTCAGTTTCCGCCTCAACGATACTCATCAAACTTTTGAAGACTGAAAGAGCTGTTCCCCTTTCGGTTCCGAAACCCGTTGTAGCCCCCAACAGGCAGATGCCCTTCCATCCGCGCTTTTTTGCAAGCCCAAGCAGTAATCCTGTTGCCCCGACGATTCTGCCTTCGCCATAGATTCGGGCTTCATTGTTCACGTGTTTTTTGGCGAGTTTCTCGGAAGTGGCGGATATGTAAACGTCGTTTCCCGGCTTGGTTGTGACTACTCCGCCCATGGTGACTATGAATTTGCTTCCATACTTCTCTACGAAATCTAGGATTTCGTCGTATAGGTCGTAGTGGGCTACTGTGTCCTCTAGAAAAGGTTGTGAGTCGCCAGTTAAGATGATGTAATGGTTTTTCTCGGTTTTGGCTGCGTAGAACCTGTAACGGGGTGGACGGCAGGTTCCATCCTTTTTCACGGTTACGTAGTCTTGGAAGTAGGGCGCATACAGTTCGGCGAAGACTTTAGCGTCAGTGGATTCTATGAGATGCTTTGCTGCGACAATCCCCACATTTCCCAACCCCTTCAGTCCCTCTACAAAGATTGGTTCCTTCAACTGCGGCTCGAAAATCTGGCGGAAATACGGTTTGTCCATGGATTCACCAAACAGTTAGGTATAACAAGCAGACTATAGTTCTTTCGCAACTTTTCACTCGACTACTGGCTTTCGGTTTCTGTAGGACGTGTTCTGTTCAAAGGCGTATGCAGCCTGCAGCGTCAACTCTTCTCTGAGGGGCGGAGCCATAATCTGCATACCAACTGGAAGTCCGTCCGTGAATCCGCAGGGAACAGATATGGCAGGCAGTCCAGCTAGGTTCGCTGCCACCGTGTCCACGTCGCTCATGTAGAGTGCCAACGGGTCTTCTATTCTCTCCCCCATCTTGAAGGGCGGAAAAGGCATGGTGGGACCAATTAAAACATCAAATTTCTTGAAAGCTTCTTCGAAGTTGTTTCGAATCAGGGTTCGAACCTTAAGGGCTTTCAAGTAATATTTGCTGTAATATCCAGCGGAAAGGGCGTAGGTGCCCAAGATTATTCGGCGTCTCACCTCTGTTCCGAATCCAACTCGCCTGTTTCGCGAGTAAACTGTTGCCCAGTCGCCGTCGTCTTTGTCTACCCTGTAGCCGTAACGTAAGCCGTCGTATCTTGCCAGATTGGAGCTGGCTTCAGACATAGCGACAATGTAATAGGCTGCAAGAGAATGCTCAAGAGTGGGAAGCGAAGTCTCCTCGTATGTTGCCCCCAATTCCTCCAGTTTGTGGATGCCCTTCCAAACCTGCTTCTCAACAGCGTCACTTGTTCCCTCGCCGAAAAACTCTCTGGGCACGCCAATCTTGAATCCCTCAACACCATCCTTCAGTAATTCGGTGTAATCTTTCGGTGCAACATCCACAGAAGTGCCGTCTTTAGAATCATGACCCGCAATAACCGAAAGAAACAATGCACAGTCGTAAACGTCCTTTGCCATGGGGCCAATCTGTTCCAGACTGTTCGCGTACGCAATCAAACCGTAACGGCTAACCAACCCATAAGTCGGCTTCAAGCCAACAACCGAACAGTAACTTGCTGGACAACGAATAGAGCCTCCAGTGTCAGTTCCCAACGCCAAAACCGCCTCGTCAGTGGCTATGCACGCTGCGCTGCCCCCAGAAGAGCCTCCGGGAACCCGCGACGTGTCCCATGGATTACGGGTTGGACCAAAATGGCTGGTTTCGGTAGAGGAGCCCATGGCAAACTCGTCCATGTTTGTCTTCCCGATAATCACGCCGTCCTCCCGCTTAATCCGCTCGATGACTGTGGCGTCGTAGGGGGGAACAAAATCCTTGAGCATTTTTGAAGAGCAGGTGGTGGCGATTCCCTGTGTGCAGATGGCGTCTTTGACTGCTATGGCGACGCCCGCCAGTTTTCCGACCTGTTTTCCCTCGGAGATTTTTTGGTCGATTTGCTTGGCTTTTTTGAGGGCTTCCTCTTCAACCAAGGTGACGTAGGCGTTAATGTTGTCTTCTAGCCTGTGGATTGTTTCGAAAACGGCGTGGACACATTCTTCGGCTGTGGCTTCGTTGTTCCGTATCTTCTGGTTGATCTCTCGGGCGGTTAACTCCTGTAACTTAGGCATTTTATCCGTTGTCTCCTAAACGATTCTGGGGGCTTTAATGAATTTCTTCTCTTTTTTTGGGGCGTTTCTGAGAGCCTCTTCTGTTGGCAGAGACGGTTCTGTTTCGTCTTTCCGGGAGACGTTCTTGAGGTCTAAAACGTGGTATGTGGGTTCAACTCCCTCCGTGTCTACCTCGTCAATCTTTTTGAAGTAGTCAAGGATTTCGTTGAACTGCTCAGTGAAGAGAGCCTTCTCTTCTTCGGAAAGTTCTATGTGGGCGAGCCAGCTAATGTGCTCAACTTCTTTCTTTGACAGATGCTTTCTTTTCATGTTTCACTCCTCTTCAACAATGGAGCTGCAACCAGCTACACACAAACGTAACCGTTCTATGTCAAGGTCTTATCTGGAATACTTTTAACTCTTCTGCACAATGAAGCACAGGTGAAGGTTTCTGATTACCTATCCATAGGAACGATTTAGAGACCCAAGTGATAGCCACAAAACTTTCAGGGTTTAACTGGCTACGAAAACTGCATTTACACAACATAATTCACAAATATATCGGAGAAGAAACAGAAATTTCCCTTGAAAAAGACATTCTTTGCTGATTTCTCTTATTTGGCAGTGAATTTGGGCTTGAACTGAGAGTTATTATATATTATGGCTTTAAGTTGTCTTGATTTTAGAGAGTTAGGCGTTAATTTAGTTATGAATTCAAGCATTGCATTATATTTATCGTTACGATATGTCTCGGTATAGATCTGAAAATTCTTGAAATCAGCATAATTTAAAAGGTTTTCAAGTTCAGGTAAACCATACGTTGCAATATGTCCGCCATCTGGATAATATTTTCCTTTAATCGCACTTAGAAGGATTTTAGGAAAAAATAGTGCGTTAGGTGTTCCTAAAACTATTACTCCATTGTGTTTTGTCACTCTTTTTATATCTTTAAGACATTGAACGGGTTTTTCTAAATGTTCCAACACATCATAGAAATAGACTTTTTCAAAAACACATTTTCTAAAAGGTAACTTTTGAGCATCACACAAAACAAAATTAGGAATCTTCTTTTTAGGTTTCAGGACATCAATGTTTATTACTCCTCTAAATTTACTTGATTTTTGATAATGTCCTGAACCACAACCAACATCTAAGACATTCATATTTCATATTTCCCCTTAAGTCATCGTTTGCTAGAGATTTTTTGTGGTCCACAAGTTTGCGAAGAGCAGATTCAGTGCTTTGATGAAGGTGTTGTAGTTGGTCCATAGGAAAGATATTTTTTCTTTTTTTCTTCTCATCTCAGTATCAGGGTGGGCGTTTCCGTTCTTTATTGAGAAAAGAAGTTCCTGTTGGTCGGACAGTATAAAACTGGGGAGGTCATCAGCGGTTATGGAGAGGTACTTCACGTCGCTTAGCCCCATCTTTCCTGCAATAAAACAGCTCTTCGGTGAATTGTTGGTTAGAAGCCGCACCTTCACCTTCTTTTTGGAAAGCCGCTCCAAGTTGTCTGTGAAACCGGAATGGTACAGATGTAAAAGTTCCAGGTCAGGAGCTAATATGCAAATCTCTTTTTCGGTTCTCTCCGCGATTTCGTTGGCTTTACAAATCAGCTGTTCTTCTCCTTCAAGTATCTGGAAGATTTCCTTGGTTTCAGGCTCTGCCTTATGTTGAGGAACCGCTGACCAAAGGTCAACCAATTCTTTCTTTTTTCTTTCCAGAAGCTGCACATTCACTTTCTTGGTTTTTATGAGAACATCATAGGCATCCTCAAAGGAAACGGCTGTAAACTTCAAGGGTTTCTCCAAAATACAAGACACCAGACCCCGCTTCTCCAATTCTCGCAGGATTCTATAGGTCTCGGTTCTGTGAAGGGAAAGGCTGTCTGAAATCTCTCGAGCCTTTTGTGTTCCAGACCTTGCTAGATAAAGGTACACCCTGATTTCGTTTCTGGAAAGGTCAAACTGTAGAAATGCCTTCTCGATGTCTGCAAGAAAGTCAAACGGTTTTCTTTCTTTTCTCACCAGTTTCCATACAGGATCGCTCTTGTCGTATAGTTTGCCAGTTTTTCTGGTTTTTGTTTTCGCTGTTTCCATTTTACCCGACCTGATTTCGGTTCCAATATGAAGTGGAGTTCAGGTCGTAGACATTTAAGCCGTATGAATCAGTACTCAATATTCACATTCGGAATTTGATTCTAAAAAATAGAAAGTGCATTCTCTACTAGGTTGCTTACCAATCAGCGATGTTGAACCTTATTTGCTTGTGTGCGCGTAAGCTTAGACGTACACTGTAAGAAGCATCGTCTTGGTTGCATGTTTGTAACCTAAATCATTGAATCTTGCTTTTGTCTTTGTTTTCTCCTGTAAAGTAAAAACACGATTATTGCCAGTGCCAATAACCCAACTCCCAATAATGAAAGAACAAGGAGCCATGGAAAGTCTTGGCTTGCAGAGGTGAATGCTATTTTTTGATTAACGTTTGCGGTGTTAACGGTCACAGTTCCAGACGACGGAGAAGCTGTGTAATCATGGGGTGAGGTGATTGAGAAGGAATAGACACCGTTTTGTACGTTAAACACTATAGTGTCTGAAGCAGAATTCTTCGTTTGACCGTTGAATGTTACTGTCCAGTTTGTTCCCGGAGGCAAACCTGACGAGGTGAATGATACTTTGTAAGTTTGTGGGTTAGATGAAGCGCCGACCGCGTAGACGAGGTGGTCATATGAGCCGAAGTAGATTGCCCCGTTTGCGACTGCAGGGGAAGAGACTATCTTGTCGAGGGTTGTGTAGCTCCATAAATGAGCGCCTGTTGATGCGTTTAAGGCGTACATCTTTTTGTCGTATGAACCCACGAAAACTATGCCGTCAGCCACAGCTGGAGAAGAAGCCACATAGCCGCCAGTCGTGTAATTCCACATCACCGTGCCAGTTGCCTCATCCAAAGCGTAGATGTTGTTGTCGTTTGAACCCACATAAACCAATCCATCGGCGACCGCGGGAGAGGAAGACACAGCACCCCCAGTCAGGTAATCCCATACAACAGCCCCAGTAGAGGCATTCAAGGCGTAAACGTTTCCGTCGTAAGAGCCTATGTATAATATGCCGTCTGCTACAGCGGGAGAAGAAATTACCACATCTCCAGTGGGATATTTCCAAACCAGAGAACCATCAGAATCGTTCAAGGCGTAAACGTTACAGTCGTTCGAGCCCACGTAAACCATGCCGTCGGCGACCGCGGGAGAAGACAAGTGAATCTGGTTGCCTGTTGTGTAGTCCCACATCAACTTGCCCGTTGTGGCGTTCAGGGCATAGACCTTATAGTCTTCTGAGCTGATGTAAACCACTCCCTCAGCAACAACGGGTGAAGAAACCACGGCAAAGCCTGTCGTATAATTCCATATTTGTGCCCCAGTAGAGGCATTCAATGCGTAAACATTGTAGTCATACGAGCCCACGTAAACCACACCGTTAACCACGGCTGGCGAGGACAGCATCACCATGTCATCAGTTTTGTAGCTCCATATAACCTCGCTGGAGAATTCGCTGAATGGAACAGTGCCCGTGAACGCGCTTAAAGCATACACGTTCCCATCGTAAGAGCCAATGTACACTACGCCGTCTACCACAGCAGGAGAAGAGTCCACTATACCGCCTGTTACGTACTCCCATATGTGTACGCCGGTAGAGGCATTCAATGCATACAATCGCCCGTCCCATGCACCCACATACACTATGCCCTCGGAGACGGCGGGCAGAGAGATTACCATTTCCCCAGTTTTGTAGCTCCATATGTAATCACCTGTCGATGCGTTCAGGGCGTAGATGTTTTTATCGTTCGAGCCTACGTATACTGTGTCTTCGGCGACTGCTGGAGAAGAGGCTACGGCACCGCCAGTCGTGTAATTCCATATAACCGCGCCATTATCAGCGTCTAGAGCGTAGACCCGCCCGTCAACTGAACCCACATATACATTGCCTCCATCAGCAGCAGGTCCAGAGAATACGGGGCCATCGGTTGTGTAGTTCCACACCACATCGCCAGAAAAAGCATCGAAGGCGTATAGGTTGTTGTCGTCTGAGCCGATGTAGACCAAGCCGTCTGCAACCGCGGCTGTAGAAACCACGTCGTCGTCTGTCATGTAGCTCCATATGCGGTCGCCTGTTGATGCGTTTAAAGCATAGACTTTGTTGTCCACTGAACCCACGTAAACCATGCCAGAGTAGACAATCGGCGAAGACAACATTATCATGTCGCCTGTCCCGTAACTCCAAATGTATTCGCCTGTTGTGGCGTTCAAAGCGTAGACCTTAGAATCCTCCGAAGCCACATAGATTACGCCCTCAGAGTAGGCGATTGCAGAGTCCACAAAGTAGCCTGTTCTGTAACTCCAGACGTAAGCGCCAGTAGAAGCGTTCAGGGCGTAGACGTTGAAGTCCTCTGAGCCTACGTAGACCATGCCCTCCGCGACCGCGGCGGGGGATAGGACGTTTCCGTCTGTCGTATAGCTCCATATGTGGTCTCCTGTTGATGCGTTTAAGGCGTAAACTTTGTCGTCTAACGAGCCGAAGTAAACTACGCCGTCGGAGACAACGGGAGAATCCACGGGACCGCCAGTGTTGAACTTCCACAAGGTCTGGTTTGTCTTCGGCGCTGCTGACTTTGAGTTGCCAGTGTTTGCCGTGTTATGGTGGAACATGAGCCAGTCTTCTGTTTCTGACTGAGCCGCCGAGACTTCAGAAGCACCAATAGATTCTATAGTTGTGGACAAGGTGAGTGTGAAAACAGATGAGACAAGAATCAGCAATGTCAAGATTACACAGGTAATCGTTTTTGTGTTCATCCCATTCTATCCTCTGGACATATTATTAGTTGAAGCCGCTTAGGGCGGAGACAAAGCTTCTGGTGAAGCAGCAACAAGACACCGCCTATCAATATATCTTTGATTTGGTAACCCGTAAAATACTTTCTTGTTCCCAAAGACCTTCTATGATGGACGTAAATCGAACATTCCTGTTCCACCTATTAGTCTCCTAATAGAGGTACGTTGTTGAAAACAGTGTTTTTTCTGAAAAATCAAGCAACAACAATAAGCAGTCTCTTCTAAATGCCTGCTTGTTACTGTTTGTTTCTTTTGCTGGTCACTATTCCTTTGCTGTTCTGGTATGAACCGTTGTAACCTTCCTGTGCTGCGCTTCCAAGGGTGTGAAAAACTATCTGCACTATACGCTCTCCCGCCTTCAAAGTAACTTCCTTTTCGCTGACGTTATGAAGATTAAGTGTTAGCTGCCCGCGGAAGGCCGGGTCTACAACAGCGAAGCTTCCTATAACTCCTTCCCGTGCAAGAGATGACCGGATGTGAAGGTAAGCTGTTACGTTTAAGCCCAATTCAACGGTTTCCAGCGTAGCCACAAGCTCATAATGCTTCGGCTTCAAAACCACAGTCTCGGAGCACCTCAAATCATAGCCTGCAGGATTCAAACAAGAACTCTCAAAGGGTTCAAGCTTAACTTCCCTAGTCTCAAGATGCTCCATTATCTCCGCGTCAGAAAGCACAGTCAACGAAACTCACAGCCTTCCATGATGAGAACCGACCAAAAAGAATCTTTCTATCCCTCTCAGTTAAGAGACTCCAAGTTCCTGTAGTATCTGGCAAGCTCTGCACAGGTCCCCCACAGTTGGCTCCCCACACCTTTTACATTCCTGCAACTTCACTTTCTCAGCAGAGGCTTCTAACGCTGGTCTGATTTTCTCGATGGAGTTAAAGACGGTGAATAATGTTCCAGCGTGCTTGTGCTCCATCCGATTGAGCATGGTTCTTATGTCGTTCCTCAAAGCGGTTTGAGCGTAGGGACAGTGAATCGACTGGAACTCTATCCCCTTCAGATAAGCATAAAAAACAATCTCTTTCTCCGGCACCATACATAGAGGCTTTACCCGCTGCACAAACTTGGGATGAACGACATCCAAAACAGGCTTCGACCGCGCAATCCGCATAGGGTCACCGTGAACAACATTAAGAAGCATGGTTTGGGTTTCATCGTCGAGACTGTGGGCAATAACAAGCTTGTCCACGCCAGCCTCCCGAGCCATAACGTTGAGAGCCTTTCTTCGGAGTACTCCACAGTAGCTGCAGGGCGTCAAACCACTCTCTTCCCTGCTTCTGAGCAGCTCCACAATTTCATCCAATCCGTAACCGAACAGCTCCTTGAAGGACGTAACCACATGCTCTACCCCCAGCTTTCTGCAGTTCCCCTCTGCGATTCTCAGAGCCTCATCCCTGTACTCCCGTATTCCCTCATCAACCGTGCCGGCGCACAGAACCACATCAGGAAACGCCTTCTCAATCTTAGTTAGTATGTGAAGTAGAGTGACGCTGTCTTTGCCTCCGGAGACAGCCACCATGATCCTGTCGTTATGTCCCAACATTTCGTATCTGGAAATGGTTTTCCGCACCCTATCTTCGACTGTTTTGCAGAAGCATCTTCCACAAAGGTTCTCCCCCGAGTAGCTGCGACCAAAAACAGCCTCGTTCCTTCCACACAGGGTGCATACACTCATACTTTCACATCAACCCATTTACAAACAAATCTAAACTTTGTCTTTCTTTTAAGGGCTTTGAGCGCCCCAAAACAGGATGCTACAACTGAGTTTGTGCGAGAAACATGAACAAACATTCAACTTTATCTACATTCAATGACTAAAAATTCACTGTTACGGAAACGTTTATATCTGAACGTATCTTTATTTGGATGCTAATTGAACAAAACCGTTCAACACACGCTTGAATAAAATGTCAGGAGCTATAGAAAGATGAAAGTTGCAGTTTCTTGGAGTGGAGGAATCGAATCAGCCCTATCATGCCACAAAGTAATCGAACAAGGGCACAACGTCGCCTATCTCGTTGTTTTCGTCTCCGAAACGTGGCCCGCGTTCTGTCACCCACTATCCATCATGGAGCTCCAAGCTAAAGCCTTGGGGATTCCCCTTCTGAAGCTTGAAGTGAAAGAGCCTTACGAACAAAGCTACAGAGAAGCCATTTCAAAGTTAGTAGAAATGGGCATCG
>Ga0207752_1001478_pt1 | contig 10649 bp, 9 predicted proteins | sample Pon2CUnioCityCA_6_FD_187272 | JGI IMG/M metagenome (GOLD analysis project Ga0207752, IMG submission 187272) | Marine sediment microbial community from Union City, CA, USA - Pond 2C Sediment 2 (SPAdes) | ecosystem: Environmental > Aquatic > Marine > Intertidal zone > Salt pond sediment ... | reverse complement strand
ATCCTCAAAGAGCTGGACAGCGTCGTTGTCGCATATTCGGGAGGAGTGGATAGTAGTTTTTTGCTAAACTTGGCCGTTGATACGCTTGGGGCGGATGAAGTTCTGGCGTGCATGAGCGTAGGGCCTTCCGAGCCAAAGAACATGCTTGAAAAGGCAGTCGAATTTGCCGGCAGCATCGGCGTAGAATTCCAGACCGTTGACGCTGATGAGCTTACAGACCCGAAGTTCACTGTCAATAAGGCCGACCGCTGTTTCCATTGCAAATCGCACCTTTGTAAAACGTTGCTTGATATAGCCGTCGAGCGCGATTTCAAACACGTGGTATTCGGTGTGAACTTCGACGACCTCGATGACTTTCGGCCCGGCAATCGGGCGATGAAGGTCTTCGGTATCCGTTCACCACTGGCTGAAGCCCGGCTTTCGAAGGACGAGATTCGCCGATTGAGCAGGCAGATGGGTCTTCCAACCGCCGACCAGCCGGCCTCGCCGTGCCTGGCTTCAAGAATAGTTTACGGACTGGAGGTTACAGAGCAGCGGCTCAGGCAGATTGACGAGGCTGAGAATTTTCTAAGAGAGCTGGGTCTGGTTGAATTTCGTGTTCGCCATCACGACACAGTTGCCCGAATTGAAGTGAATCCTGAAGATATCGATAAAGTTACCGCAGAGCCGGCCCGCTCGCGGATAGTTGAAAAGTTAAAATCGCTCGGCTTTAAGTTCGTAACTGTTGATTTACAGGGTTTTCGCTCAGGCGCACTGAATGAGGCACTCTCCGAGCAGCAAAAACGACTAAATATATGATACGAATCCAAAATTATATCCGATTACAGGGAGTTAAAAATGTTTTTTAAGAGACCATCTTCTATGATGCGGTTGTTCTTATTGTCGACGATTCTTCTGGGCCTGTGGACGTTCTTTGTTTTATGGATCCCTGAGTCATCCGGTGCCGAAACCGGCGAGCTTAAGCTGCAGGTAATGAGCTTCAATATCCGCTACGGCTCGGCCAATGACGGCATTAATCATTGGAAGAACCGTAAAGAAATGGTTTGTGACGTTATCCGTAAACATCCGAGTGACGTGGTTGGCCTGCAGGAAGCGCTGCGTTTTCAGATAGACGTGATTCGCGAGGCCCTGCCTGTGTACGGCGAGATTGGCGTCGCTCGCGAGGACGGCAATAACGAAGGCGAGTATTCCTCTGTCCTGTATCGTACGGAGCGCTTCGGAGTCGGCGAGTCCGGGACATTCTGGTTGTCAGATACTCCTGAAGTTGCCGGCTCGAACACATGGGGCAATGCCTGTGTTCGCATCTGCTCCTGGGCCAGGCTCATCGAGACCAAAACGGGCAGGGGATTTTATGTCTTCAACCTCCACCTGGACCACATTTCGCAGTCGTCCAGGGAAAAAAGTGCCGTACTGCTGGCCGAGCGAATCAAGAACAGAAGATATAAAGATCCCTTCGTGGTGACAGGTGATTTTAACGCCGGCGAGGACAATCCAGTCATAGCATATCTCAAAGGTAAGATTGCCGTCGAGGGTCCGGACGGCAGTAAAATGAAAACGCCGGTTCCAATGATAGATACGTTTCGTGTTTTGCATCCGGATGAGGAAGATGTCGGCACATTTAATGGTTTTAAAGGAAACCGACAAGGCGATAAAATCGACTATGTGTTTGTGCCGCCCGGGACAAAAATTCTCGAAGCAGAAATTCTGTACGACAACGTTGACGAACGGTATCCTTCCGACCATTACCCGGTAAGTTCGACTTTCGTGCTCACCGTACCATCTTCATAGGCGGTTTTTCTTCGAACCGGTTGCGGTAATTTGATGGATGATATAGCGTGAAGTCGATTGCTCGGATATACTCTTCAGGCCCGCAATGGCGAACGTTGTCGATTAGAGAGGAGATCTGCTTCTGCGAGCGAAAGGCTGAGATCGCTTTGAGCTTGTTCTCGAGATACGAAACCGGCGTTCGCATTCGCAGCGTCGGCGGTTCGGCAAAGTCACAATAGACGGCATAAGTATTGACGTAAGGCACTTTGTCCAGCGGTTTTCCCATCTCCGGCCAGATATTGCCGGAGGCGTGGAACATGCTTATTAGAAATTCTTCGTAAATGATGCGATGATCGGGATGCAGGTCGTTCCAGGTCGGCAGGAAACATTGCGTTGGCCTTATTTTTCGAAGATGATATGTGAAGGCGTTCTGCAGGCCGGTATAGCCGTTGATGGCCACCGGATCGTTGCCGGCGGCGGGGTATCGGCCGCGGTGATTGCTGAGCTGGCAGTCCGGAAAGCCCAACCAGATAATATTTTTCTTCGGCACGCCCAGGCTCTGGTAGCATTCGAAACATTCGTTGCGCCTTATTTCGGCGATGCTGTCTTTCTCGTCAAGGCTGCAATAGCCCATGCTGCCGTCGGTTACGATTAGGATATGGACGGGTACTTTTTCCCGCCTGGCCAGTTGAATAAGCAGGCCCGCTCCTAAAACAGCATCATCGTCATGGGGGCTGATCATAAGGTGTCGTTCTTTTTTGCCCTGCCAGTGTCGCGAGACATCGGCAAGCTTCGAGCCTGCTCTCCGCTCGTTTCCTACCAGGCGAACAAATTCGATTTTCTGTTGCATTTGTCTGAACTCACAGTTAAATTAAAATGTCAACCATACAAAAGAGGGTGGCAACTGGCTATAAATTTCTTAAACAAGGATGTTACAAGAATGGATATTATAAGCAACTTTAGATCCATGGCAATAGGGAAAAATCTGTCGGTTGTTTTGCCGGAGGGCAGAGACGAGAGAATCATTCAGGCTGCGCGAAGGCTCAAAGATGAAGATATTGCCCGGCCGATTGTGCTGGGAAAACCGGAACAGCTTGAAGCGGCGATAGGAAAAGCCGGCGTCAATCTCGACGGTATTGAGACCATCAATCCGAAAGAAAGCGATAAACTTGACTTTTATGCGGAAAGATACAGCAGCCGCAGAGTTGGAATCTCAGTCGCGGTAGCAAAGCGCATCGTTGTCAAACCGTTGTTTTTTGGAGGTATGATGGTGGCGTGCGGCGATTCGGATACTGTGGTTGGCGGGGTCGCCAGTGCGACAGCAACTTTGATTCAGGCGGGCGTTTTAACAGTCGGTTTGGCTGACGGCATAAAAACTCCTTCCAGCTACTTTCTCATGGTGATTCCGAGCTTCCTCGGCGAAAAAGACAAGCCCTTCATTTATGCCGATTGCGCCGTAAATATCGATCCGACTGCTGAGCAATTGGCTGACATCGCTCTGGCGTCGGCAATAAGTGCGAAAAGAATCTTGGGCCAGGAACCCCGAGTTGCTATGTTGTCGTTCTCTACAAAGGGAAGCGGCTCCAGCCCGAGTGTGGAGAAAGTCAGGAAGGCTCTCAATATTGCCCGATCTCGCAAACCTGATCTGGCAATAGACGGGGAATTTCAGGCCGACTCTGCAATCGTTCCCAGAGTAGCCGCAAAAAAAGTCAAAGATGAAAGTGTCGTTGCGGGAAAAGCCAATGTTATCGTTTTTCCCGACCTGAACTCGGGAAACATCGCCTATAAGCTTACGCAATACATGGCTAACGCCCAGGCCATAGGGCCTTTTCTACAGGGATTTTCAAAACCCATAACGGATCTGTCGAGAGGTGCGACATTAGATGACATCATCTCAACGGTAATACTGACTTTGGGGCAGTTGCTCCGAGAGCATGAATCTCAAGTAAGTGCTTAGTGAAAAAAATTTAAGTAAAGGGACAATATCAAAATGAAAGTACTGGTTGTTAATTCGGGCAGCTCTTCGGTTAAATATCATTTATACCAAATGCCCCGAACGGAGGTTCTCGCGAATGGTTTGGTCGATAGAATCGGCGAAGAGGATGCCGAGCTGTCTCATTTCTATCAGGGCAGGACCGATACAATTCCGACAAAGGTCGAGAACGTCAGAGAAGCAATGGAACTGATCCTTCAAACCCTTACCAGTCATGATATGGGAGTCTTACAGGATGGATCACAGATCGCGGCTGTGGGTCACAGAGTTGTTCATGGCGGCGAAGAGTTTACCGGCTCTGTTGTTATTGATAAAAATGTGATTTCCTCTATCGAGAAGTTTTCAGATTTGGCTCCTCTGCATAATCCGCCGAACCTTGCAGGCATCCGGGCAGCCCAGCACCATCTTCCACATACCACCCAGGTTGCCTGTTTCGATACGGCGTTTCATGCTACGATTCCAAAAGTGGCGTATATGTATGCTTTGCCTTATGAACTTTACGAAAAGTACGGTATTCGGCGATATGGTTTCCACGGCATCTCGCACCGGTACGTTGCCCGGCGAGCCGCAGCGCTGATGGGAAGAGGAAAATACGATATCAATGCCATCACCTGCCACCTAGGCAACGGCTGCTCAATTACCGCCGTGAAGAATGGCCACTCTGTCGATACCTCGATGGGACTAACCCCCCTGGAAGGAGTGCCGATGGGGACGCGGTCGGGCGACCTTGATCCGGCGATTATTTTTTTCCTTGAGGAAAGAGGCTATGATGTCGAGACCTTAAATGACATTTGCAATAAAAAAAGCGGTCTGCTGGGCTTATCCGGTGTCTCGAACGATATGAGAGACCTCGAGGGATCGGCTTCGAAAGGTCATGAAAGAGCAAAACTTGCCATCGATGTATTCTGTTATCGTATAAAGAAATATATCGGCGCTTACGCAGCAATTTTAGATACCGTTGACGCCGTGGTTTTTACCGGCGGAATCGGTGAAAATGCCATACTGATGCGAGAGAAAATATGCGATGCTGTCAGCCAGATTGGTCTGGAGCTTGACCGGAAAGCCAATAAAGCCGCCGTGGCCAAGGAAGCAGAAGTTAGCACCGAGGGCAGCGAAGTAAAAGTATTCGTAATCCCAACGAACGAACAGGTTGCCATTGCCAATGACACCTATGAGCTGGCTAAAGAACAAATGACCAATTTTGATAAGCAGGGACATATCGAGAATCGGCTTGTATGAACAGACGGTTATTGTAAAGACTCCCAAAAGCAATTGTTTTTACTTCAGCTTGCTTTTTTATGGGTGTGTTGAGCGAGGGCGGCGGCTCCTATAATTCCTGCGTCTTCTCCGAGTGTGGCAAAGCAAATTTCCACGGTCTCCTCTTTCAATGTCCAGATATGCTCGTTAAAGAAATCCTTGATACGGTTCAATAAAACATCACCAGCGGCAATCATTCCGCCTGCAAAAACAATGCGCTTCGGCTCGGTGGTATGCAGCATGTTTATGCACGTGATGGCCAAAGCCTTTGCCGTACCGTCTGTAATTTCTTTAGCAAGCGCGTCACCGCCGGCTAAATGCTCGTAAACGTCCTTGCTGGTTATCTTGCCTTTTTCATCGAGCACTTTTTTAAGGCTCGATTCGGCCCCGACTTCAATGGCTTCGGTTGCCCTTCTCGCCGTCGAGTCGGCTGAGCCGTAAGCTTCGACGCAGCCTTTCTGGCCGCAGTTGCATTTTCTGCCGTCCGGATATATTATCATGTGACCCAGCTCAGCACCGTTTTCGTCGCATCCGTGAACGAGCTCGCCGCTGCTGACGATTCCGCCGCCGATTCCCGTTCCGAGTGTAAAAAAGACCATATCTTCGACGTCCCGGCCGGCCCCGACGGCAAACTCGCCCCAGCAGGCTACGTTTGCATCGTTATCGAAGACAACGGGCGCGCCGAGCTTTTCGTTCAGCATTCGGCAGATGGGAACGTTTTTAAATTTCGGCATATTCGTGGAGCGGATAATTATGCCCTCGCTGTATTTGGCCGGCCCGGGTGTTCCTATGCCGACGGCAATGATTTCCTCGAGAGAAAATCCAGCTTCGGCAATCGATTTTTCGACTGCGTCGGCCATATTGTTTATTACAATCTCCGGTCCCATGTCCGCGTTTGTAGTTATCGATGTCTTGCTGATAAGCTTAAGCTCGGCATCGAACAGGCCAATCTTGATGTTTGTCCCACCTACGTCAATTCCAACATAAGTTTCGCTCATTTTTCGTTCCTTTCAATCGGGATAGCCGTTCGGGTAATTGCTGTGCCATTGCCAGGCGGTTGAAACCATTTCCTCTAATGTTGGTTTTTCAATTTTCCAGCCGAGCTCGCTTTTTGCCTTTGCAGCGTCGGCGGTTAAGATAGGTGAATCTCCGGGTCTACGTTCAGTCTCAACGACTTTGAATCTCTTGCCCGTGACTTTCCTGACGGTTTCGATGACTTCTCTAACAGAATACCCTTTCCCGTTACCAAGGTTGAATATAAGCTCTCTTTCAGTTTGCAGCTTATTCAGAGCCAAAAGATGCGCACGGCATAAATCTTCGATATGGATATAATCGCGGATACAGGTTCCATCCGGTGTGTCGTAGTTAGTTCCGTAAATTTTAATATCGCTGCGTTTTCCCATGGCTGCCTGAATGGTCAGGGGTATCAAATGCGATTCGGGCCTGTGGTCCTCACCCAGAGTAGCGTTGTTGCCGGCGCCGCAGGTATTGAAATATCTAAGCGAGGCAAAAGCAAGCTTTCCCGTCAGGCTTTGGTAATGGCACATTTTTTCGACCGCCAGTTTCGTCTGGCCGTAAGGATTTATCGGCTCGGTATGTGAATCTTCGGTGATGGGCACTTTTTTTGGTACGCCGTAAACGGCTGCCGTACTGCTGAAAACCAGCTTTTCCACGCCGACTGCTTCCATTGCTGAGAGCAAATTTTCCGTGCAGCAAAGATTATTTCGATAATATTTAAGTGGGAATTGAACCGATTCGCCGACTTCGATGAACGCCGCAAAGTGCATTACCGCTTCTATGCCGTATTTTTCGAGCGTTTCGACGAGCTGCCGGCTGTCGGCCAATTCGCCCTTGACGAATTCCGTATCTCCGATTGCCGATTTGTGGCCTTTGCTGAGATTGTCGAAAACGACCGGCTCATGCCCTTCAGACGCAAGCATTGCCGTCATATTGCTGCCGATATATCCCGCCCCGCCGCAAACCAGCACTCTCATGTTCGGTTCTCCCTAGTCTGTAATTCTTGGCTTGTTCGCTGGAGGATTCGTTTTTCAATCCGCTTAATAATCTCCGCTTCGAGCCGTGTGTCTCTGTCCAGGTCGATCCAGGCCATATCTTTCTTTTGCTCGGGATTCAGTATCAGTCTCTGTAATAACGGGCCGCTTTGCGAAAACATGCCATATACTCTGGCGCTGCTGCTTACCTGGCGCTCGGGCAGCGACATTCTTTGAGCCTGTACTTTGCAGGCAATGTGTATTCCCTGGTTTTGTTGGCTTATGTCTAATGTTACTGTCCTGCGGATGGTGTGAAGATTTGCCGCAAGCGTGTTTTCGAAGCCCACGTTGTCGTTTCTCCAGAATTCGAAGAATTGCGCCCCCGGCAGCGGCCTGGTTCGGATTATGCCGCTGTCGATGTCGGCTTTCCCTATCGTAAAATGCATCTCGGTCAGCACATTCTCGGCGACCTTCATCAAATAGGCTTTTTTAGGCTTCTGCTCTTGCTTTAGATAGAATTCTATATCCGGCAGCCCGACTCCTGGTTTTGGCGAGGTTTGCTGCGTACAACCTGCAAACACCAGTGAGCATGTTATAAGTGCATATTTGCAAAAGCTATATATGCTTATGTATTTCTGTGTTGTTTCGTTCTTCTGCATCTGTTTTCTGTAAGCTTAGCCGACTATGGAGCTGATGTCAATTAAGTACATTTGTCTGCCGTTGCCAGCGTGTGGCGAGTCAATGACGACACTTCGTCCATCCGGGCTGAACCTCGGGTGTGTATCGCAGCGCCATTGACCTTTATACTCCGGCGGCAGATAAAAATGACCGAGCGGCACTGTTTTACCGGTCGATACGTTGTATAAATAGACGGTTTGCTTTCTTTCGCCGTCCGGATAGGTATCGTTGAGTATCCATTTATTGCCGGGAAGGTAGGTGCAGTGGCCATTTCTGGTCATTATGCCTTTGCCGACAATTTCGACCTTGTCTGTGCCGTCTTCATAGAGATAGAAAGCATCGCCGTGCGAAGGATGCCATGCCCAGGCCAGGATATGATTCGGGTCGCGCCAGATGAAATGCGATGTCTTACCGTGAGGATCGACGATATGAATATCGGTCCCGTCGGATTTGGCTGTGAGCATTCTCGTGCCGAAGCTGCGCAGGCTGCTCGCACGCCAGCGATGCAGAAAGATAAATCGAGAACCGTCAGTGTTAAACAGCAGGTGGTTGAAATAGTGCTTGGCGTCTTTCGGATTGCCGGGGATTTTGCCGAATTCAGCGATATCAGCGAGGGATATTATTAATTCGCAATTACCTGTTTCAAGATCGATTCGAAAGATACCGGAATCCTTTGGCGCTGCAGTATTTTTATGCGGATCTGGCAGACCTGCGTAGCCGTAGCCCGGACGCATGTCCTGTACCCGCCGGAAATCCGGCGCCACGGCCGTCTGCCCATCCGGGCTAATGGTATAAATCGGGTACGGCAGAGTTTTTTTCTCGCTGTTTTGGACGTTAAAGATGTGGCAGACGAACCGGTCGTCTTGACGGTCGTTCCATATAATCTCATCTTTCGAGCCGGGTCGCCACTGGAGCATGCAGCCCTGCTGCCAGCACCAGGCGCTGCTTTTGCCGAGTTCTGTCCACTTCTCGCCGTTTTTCAGATCGACCATACCGATTTTGATGACGTCATCGGCTGTGGGGCTGCGATGTTCGAAATTGACTTCCATCCCGAGTACATACCGGCCGGCCGGGTCGAATTGAAGCTTGTCATAGTAGCTGAACCAGTGGAATTTCGGCCCGCGCGTTATAGCCCTCACCGGAGGTAAGTTTATCGAGCTTGATTCGCTTATATTCCCGAGTCCCGGACCTGCCTGGCCGGTTAATGCCAGCGTGCAGCCGGCGGAGTATTGCAAAAATTGACGTCGATTCAGTTCGATATTACTCATGCGGTGCAATTTTACGATATAGAACTTTGAATGCAAGTAACATTTGCCCGGGGATAGTGCCTGTATATAGAATTTTTATTGACTTATTCTATAGATGAGAAGGTATTTGGCTTGCCGTTTTTCTGTTTTTTTCATGTGGATTGTTACCTAAAGGATAGGCTGTTCTTATGCCGATGATGATATTAAGAACGAATGTATTTGATAAATTAGAAGCTATCTTCGGTACCTCTTGTTATGGGTTCCGGATTATGAGTAGTATAAATGCCCTCTATGCAGCAACAATCCGTTGGTGAGAAATTACGGGCTTTACCGCTGGGGCAAAATGTTAAAAATTTCCTGAGCTATCTGACCGTTGAGGCTGGTCTGTCCGAGAATACCGTCCTTGCCTACGGGCGGGACCTTAAAAGCTTTCTGGAACACTGTAAGGCCAGCAATATCAAGTGCTTATCACAAATCGGTCCGGCAGTTATTCAGGATTATCTTCGAGTTCTTACCCAAGACCAAAAAGGCGAAAGCTCGATAAAGCGCGCACTTGTGGCAATCAGGATGTTTCTTAGATACTCCAAGCTTATGGGGCTTATTGAAGATGATTTTACGGCAATTCTCGAAGGCCCTAAGATCTGGCAGAGATTGCCCAGCTTTTGCAGCAAGCAGCAGGTAGTCGAGCTGCTTAATGCCCCCGATTCCGCTGAACTGTTCTATCTACGCGACAAGGCAATGCTTGAATTGTTGTATGCTACCGGAATACGAGCGAGCGAGCTTGCGGGCTTGAGGATACCGGATCTGAATCTTGATATCGGCTATCTGCGGTGCCTGGGCAAAGGCAAGAGGGAACGAGTTGTTCCGGTCGGAAAAGCTGCCATTGAAGCGACAGTTGAGTATATGACGAAGCTCCGGCCGGAGCTGGCTAAGCCTTTTAGTGATAATTTTTTGCTGCTTTCCCGAACAGGCCGGCCCATGAGTCGTATTGAAGTTTGGAGACTGGTAAAGAAATATGCGATGCGGGCAGGGATGCCCCGGAATTTGACCGCGCATACGTTGAGGCATTGCTTCGCAACGCATCTTCTGACAGGAGGAGCGGATCTGCGAAGCGTCCAGGAGATGCTCGGGCACGTGGATATAGCGACTACACAGATTTATACACACATTGATCAGGAAAGGCTAAGGGAGATTCATAGAAAATTTCATCCAAGATCGTAGGTAAATTGCCTATATTTCTATTATTAACAGGAAAATTTGTTGACGAAAAAAGTTTTCAACATTATTATACATTAACAAACGGGCCGAAACATCGCAAAACAGGAACCGGCAGTTTCTTGAAGGTCATCTGAATGAGCGCAAAGCGTGTATATCTGGTTATAATAGTGCTGGCTATAGGATGCCAAAAAGCCGGTCTTGCCCAGGAAAAAACGCCCGCAGACGTTAAGAACACACCTGCAACCGAACAACTCGATCCCCAATTAAAGGTTAATAAAGATGCCTTGCTTAACGGATCAGTAGACGCTGCAACTGTAATGTTGTTCCATGATGATCCTAAGGCAAGGGAGATATTACTTGATGCACTGAAACAGAATGAAAACAGTCCGGCACGAATGGCAGTCTGTAAAGCTGTGATTCAGGCAAGGGTGTCTAAAAAAACCGTCAAGAATGCTGAAGATTTCATCGAGCCGCTGCTTGGTGTGTTAGACACAGAAA
>Ga0207752_1001477_pt1 | contig 10657 bp, 9 predicted proteins | sample Pon2CUnioCityCA_6_FD_187272 | JGI IMG/M metagenome (GOLD analysis project Ga0207752, IMG submission 187272) | Marine sediment microbial community from Union City, CA, USA - Pond 2C Sediment 2 (SPAdes) | ecosystem: Environmental > Aquatic > Marine > Intertidal zone > Salt pond sediment ... | reverse complement strand
CCGCCAGCGACCCCATCTGTACACACAGATAGGTGTTCAAATCCGGCGACTCGACCGGCATCCCGTGGTCCCACAGCGGACTGTCGTCCAGGCCTGACGAGTAAGGGTGATTATACTGCGCCAGGCCATCCACGTCGTCGTCGTTCATGCTGAACCACCAGGCGTTCCAGCGTACCAGAGGCACGTAGATTTCCTGCAAGAAGTCCAGGTTGGGATCGGTCTCGTGCAGCTTGAGCGCAGCCCAGGCCAGGATCGGCGGCTTGGTCACCTCGGCGCGGATCGGGTGATCGATTTCGGCGATGACGCCTTCGTCGTAAACGGCATCGGGGAGCATACCGTCAGCAAGCTGACACGTGATCATCGCCCGGATCTGATTGCGCGCCAGTTCAGGATCGACGTGGCGATAGGCCAGGGCGTGCATCGCGCTGTCCCACAGCCACAGCCCCACGTAGTTGATCTTGGAGGGCGTCATAGCTTCGTAGACCACCCGCCCCTGGGGGCTGATCAGGTTGTTGGCCATGATCCACCACGCGTAGGCGTAGGTGCGGCGGAACCGTTCGGCCACCGGTGGAACGCCGCTGAACCACGTGTGCCAACGCGCTTCGGCAGCAGCGCAGGAGGCAGAGAAAGACGCCACCTCGCTGTGCAGGTCTGGACCCTCACCGACCGTGAGAGTGATCGCGCAATCGTCGCCCGCTTCGACGATAAGATCGACGGTGTAGCCGCCATCCCCCGGCGTGATTCGGTTGCGAAGCAGTTCCCCGTTGCTGGCGTAGGCCAGGTTGCGGACTGCCTTGAACACGCCGCCGCTCCCTGTCTCTTCCCAGAACTGGGGCGAGACGTGGAAGCGTAGCCCGGCCGTCTTCTGGCGAGGGAGGCCGAAAGCGAGCGTGCGCCTATCCTGAAATACCAACCCGAAATCACCCAACCGGGTGTGAAAATACAGCACGTGCGGGTAGGTCGTGACTTCGAAGTCGAGCGATTCGCCATCCTCGTCCAACAGGCAGAGATCACGGATGAACGGAGGACGGTCCCGATAAGCGTCGATGTCGGGCTGCAGTCCGGTGAGCCGCTCGGCCAGCTTCACCAGCAACCGGCTCTGGCCGGGTGCCTGGAAGACCAGCAGACGCGAGCCCCGGTCGCTGAAGGGCACGCGAGTGACGTCAATATGGTTTCTCAGCAGATTGAGATGAGGAGATGTGGTCATCCCGTCGTATGCAGTCGCCCCTGAACGCCTCCACAAATGTCGAACTACTGGGACAGCCTTTCCAACGTACGATCCAGCCACGCGATCTCTGTCGCCGCCGCCGCCAGTCCGTAGTCAAACGCCAACCGCTGCCCCAACCCCGTCGTGTCAGCCGGTGCCTCAACAACCTGCTCCAGACTGTCAAGGTACACAGCGACCTGCGCACGCCGTTGCTGCAGATGAGCGATCAGCCCGGCCCGTGACAGGTTGCTGGCCAGGATCAGGCGCATCAGGAACGCCTTCAAGGATGCATCCGGATCAACCGGCTGGCCGATCCACTCCTGCAGCGCGTGCCTGCCAGCCTGCGTGATGCTGTAGATCTTCCGCGGTGGCTTACCCTCGTTCTGGGCAACATCCACCGTCACCAAGTCATCTTCCAGCAGGGCGTGCAAGGTGGGATATACACTGCCGAAACTAGGGCTGCCGATCAGCCAGGCGAAGCTCTCAAGAAAGCGCTTGACGTCATAGCCCGACATCGGCTGCTGAGTCAGCAAACCCAGGATGAAGTAGCGAAAACTCACGGGCCAGCCTCCATAATGTTACTCGATATATATCAATCTGATATGTTTTACCATAGCTCATTGTGATGTCAACTTAGGTAATTCCGCAGCTTGCGCCTGTGGCGCGGGTGGCGCAGCTTCCGGAGGGCCTTGCGCTCGATCTGGCGGACGCGCTCCCGGGACACGCCTAGCTTCACCCCCACCTCTCTCAAGGTGTGGGTTCGACCGTCCTTCAGGCCGCAACGCAGGCGCAGGACGCGAGCCTCGCGGGGAGTGAGGGAGACCAACATCTCCTCCAGGCTCTCGCGCAGCAGATGCCGCTCAGCGCTCTGGGTCGGCGAGGGAACATTTTTATCCTCGATGAAGTTGCCCAACTCACTATCACCCTCTTCACCCACCGGCTTTTCCAAGGACAGTGGGCGCCGCGAGACGCGCATCATCCAACGCACCTTGCGAGGCTCTACCTCGAGCTCCTCGGCGATCTCCTCCGAGGTGGGCTTACGCCCCATGTCCTGCTCCATCCGCTGGGCCACTCCGTAGAGTTTCCGGACACGGTCGCTCATATGAACAGGGATGCGAATGGTGCGCGCTTGCTGGCTCAGAGACCTGGTGACGGACTGACGAATCCACCAGGTAGCATACGTGCCGAGCTTGTTGCCCCGCCGATAGTCGAACTTATCCACTGCCTTGATCAAGCCCTCGTTGCCCGCCTGGATGAGGTCCAGGAAAGGCAGCCCATGCCCCCTGTACTTCTTGGCGACGCTCACCACGAGGCGGGTGTTGGCCTTGATGAGATGCTGGCGGGCTTCCTCCCCCTGCTCGACCAGGCGCTGCAGCCGGGCTCTCTCCTGGAAGTCATGGCCATTCCGGGCCAACTGGCGCTGGGCCTCTTGCCCTTGCTCCACTTGCTTGGCCAGTTCTATCTCCTCCTCAGACGTCAGGAGCGGCACGTGGCTCATCTCTCTGAAGTACAAGCTGACAGAATCATCAACAGCGATGCCGCTCAGATCGGGAGCACTGCTCTGATCGCTATCCTCAGCCGACTCCTCGTCCAAGTCCTCATCTGCGTCACGAACCTTGATGCCCTGATCGTAGAGATAGAGAAAGAGATCCTCTAGCCGGGCTAGATCCTGCTCCGCCTCGGGGAAAGCCTCCAGTATGTCGTCCAGGGCTAGATACCCCTGCTCATCTGCTTCATCCAGAAGCGATTGTGCCCTGTGCGATTGCTCCAGCCGTTCGAAATCTTTCATCTGAATCAGCTTCTAGATCCTGATGACTGCCTGCTACTTGCCCTGTCTCTGCTTGTGCTTGGGGTTCTCACAGATTACGTATATCACGCCCTTGCGCTTGACAATCTTGCATTTTGGACAACGACGCTTCACAGATGCTTTTACCTTCACAGTGATTCCTCCTCACCATATAGTTTTCCGTACAGTTCACGATAAATCCGATAGCTTACGCTCACGCGCTCCAGGTATTCCCTCGTCTCGCCAAACCCAATCCAGCGCAGTAGGTCATCCCGGTTTGAGACAAGCGGGTTGGCCTGCCACGTGTCCACGCTGGCTGCGCCGCCGTTGAAGGCGGCGATAGCCAGATCCAGGTCGCCGTCAAAGTAGTCAAGCAAGAAACGCAGAAACCAGGCCCCCATCCGAATAGAGACCTCGGGCGTGAAAGCATCGCCCGGCGGGATGTCCTCCCCCAGTTGTTCTGCAACCCAGTCTTGAGTTGATGGCATGACCTGCATCAAGCCCCGCGCACCTACGTAGGAGAGCGCCTCCGGGTCAAAGCGACTCTCCTCGCGCATCACGGCCCAAATCAGCAGCGGATCCACGTCGAACTCCACCGCCGCAGCTTCCACGGTCGCCGAATACGGCCGCGGATAACTCAACTGCCAGAAGGCCAGAGGGGCTCGCACGTGGTCCTCCACATATGCCTCGGCAATCGCCTGGGCCCCAATCACGTCCCCCCTCGAAGCCAGCGCCTGCGCCATTGCCACATCTACCTCCGGCGCGCGCCGGAATTGGGCAGCGAACGCGAGCTCCAGATGCGCCAGATCCTCACGCCCGATCAACTCCAACGCCCTGGCCTTATCCAGAATATCACCACCTGCCGGAGCCAACGGTGGCGCCGTGTTCAGCATTAGTTCATCGTCGGCGGCCCGCAGCGCCAGCCAACTTAGGCCGAACCCGTTCAACAGTCTTTCGGCCTCGGCCCGGGCTTCTTCATCACCCACCCTCCGGGCCAGGACGTGCAACCGGTATGCTGCATCGTCGGCGAGATAGGTGTCCGTTCCCCCTAGCTGAGCGTAAATGGGTAACGTCTCCGTCAGCCGACTCTGCTCCTCCAGCAGCGTGGTGGCGGACCACCAGGCCACCGGGTAGGGAGAATCCAGATAGAGTGCCAGGGCCTCGGCCGGCTCCTCCTCCTCCAACAGCTCAGCCTGGGCCAGCTGGCTGTCCGGTGTATCGATTTCCCGGTAAAGGGACAGTGCATCATCAGCACGATCCAGGCGCGCCAGTGCCCGAGCCAACCCCATCCGGGCCGACACATCATCGGGGCTCTCCTCCAACCAGGCCTGGTAGATCTCCTTCGCCTCCTCATAGCGCCCCAGTCCGGCCAGCGCCTGCGCGCGCAAGGGCAACGCCTGCACATCGTCGATGCCGCGCAGCGTCTCCAGCGCGTCGCTGTAGTACGTGGCAGCATTCAAATCCTTGGCCACAGCAAGTGGATCCGACCCCGTGCGGCGCATCCCGGCGAAAGCATCCGGTCGATCGCCCAGGACGTGGAGATGCCCGGCGTAGGCTCCCCCCTCGTCTCCCTGCTCTTCCAGGTAGCGCGCCAGCTCCAACCGCAGAGCGACCGTGTCGTGCAGGGCCAAAGCCGCCCGATACTCATCCTCTGCCTCTGGTGCCTCCACGCTCGCGTAGTAACGGCCCAGGGCAATATGCGCCTGGTAAGCAGCCGGACTCTGAGGGCGGAAAGCGACGACGGTCTGTAGCGTGCGCATCGCATCCAGATCTGGCATCGCCGCTTCGGCAGCCCACAGCCGGGCATATTCCTCTATCTGCGGCAGTCTCTTGGCCAACCGGGCGTACAGCGCAGTTACCCGTTCTGGACGCGCACGCTGGGTTTCGCGGTAGAGGGCCTGAGGCGAGCGCAGCTCATCCCTGAGAAACCACAAGAGCACCACGCTCGTGAACAACATGGCCAAGATCGCAATCACCGACACACGCCTTGAATTCGACCGCCGATGCATCATGTACTCTTACTCCACGGTCACGTTAAAGGCATACACATGCCGATCGGTAGAGCCGACGAAGAGCATCCCATCGGCGATGGCTGGGCCGGCCGCTATCGCGCCCGCGGTGCGGTAACTCCACACCGGCTCTCCCGTCTCGCGATCCAGGCCGTAAATACAGCCACCGTCGGAGCCCACGAAGAGCAGGTCACCGTATGCTGTCGGCGAGGATCGGACAATGTCACGCGCCTGGTACTGCCAGACAAGTCGTCCATCCAGGGCCTGCAGCGCGTAAACCCGGCCGTCATTTGCGCCCACGTACACTGTTCCATTGATGACGATTGGGGATGCCTCAATCCCGTACCCCGCCTCGAAGGTCCACAGCAAACGGCCGGTGCTCACGTCGAGTGCATACAGCTTCCGGTCGGTGGAGCCCACATAGGCAGTTCCAGCACCGACAGCCGGGGTAGACACAATGTCCCCATCCGTTCGATACCGCCACCTGAGGTCCCCACTGCCACTGTCGAGGGCATATACATAGTTGTCGGTCGAACCGAATACGGCGAGGTCATTGACCAAGCACGCGCCTCCCTCGATCAGGCCGTCAGTCTCATACCGCCATACCAGATCGCCTCGCTCAGCTGCCAGGGCATAGAGAAAACCATCGTGGGAACCGACATAGACAGTGCTGTCGCTGATCACCGGGGACGCAGTCACCCATCCATCTGTCTGGTGTTGCCAACGCACCTCACCCTGCGCCGCGTCCAGCGCATAGACGGCGCCGTCCCAGGAACCGAAGATGACCATCGCGTCCTCAAACACAACTGGCGGCGACGTGACGTTATCGGCAGTCTCGTAGCGCCAGATGGAATCCCCTGTGTTGGCATCCAGGGCGTGCAGGGTGTTATCGTCAGCCCCTACGTAGACGATCCCATCGCTCACTGCCGGCGTCCCTCTCACATAGTCGCCGGCCCGGTAGGACCACGCGAAGGCGCCGCTTCGCTTCCCTTCATATTGAAAGGGAATCTCGACATCCTTTGAGGGAATGGAAACGGTGCAGCTGACCAACAGAGCCACCATCGCACCAATCCAGATCTTGCTTCCCACTCATCCCCCCCTAGATGCAGTATCCTATGAAATAATCCGTGCCCGACCTGAGGTCCTTACCCAACTACATCCTCCAGCCTGAGCGCGATCCGGCGCCGCCATTCGTCGATCCCCAACACACGCACAGTGACCGCGGAACCCCGCTTCAGGTCCGAGAAGGCTGCCCGCCTGCCGGCGTCGCTTCGCTTCCCTTTGTACTGGTCGGCGTCGCTTCGCTTCCCTTTGTACTGATTGGGGATTTCAGAATTATGGACCAGGCCCTCGACCCCCTCACCTACGTCGACAAAGACGCCGAACTCCGCCACGCCCGTCACGGTCCCCTCGACGACATCCCCCTCACCTAACTTTCCGATCACGCGGTGCCAGGGATCGGACAGCAGCCGCTTCCGACTCAATCCAATGCGCCCCCGCTCTCGATCCACGCTTAGAACATATACCTCCACCTCATCGCCCACGCTCAGCACCTCACGGGGGTGGTTCACGTGCTTCCAATCCAGCTCCGAGATGTGGATCAGGCCATCCATCCCACCCAGGTCCACAAAGGCACCAAAGTCGACCAGGTTGCGCACGATGCCTGTTCGCACCTCTCCCTCCGTCAGCTCCTGAAGGAGTTGCTCGCGCCTGCGGTCCGCTGCGATACGCTCCGACAACACCAGGCGCTGCCGTCGCTGATTCACCTCGATCACCACCAGGGGCAGGATCTGTCCCACTAACTCGGACTTGATCTCCCGCAGACGTTTCCCCCGCACCCCCCTGGGCACCGAGGTCAAGTGCGAGTTTGGAACGAAACCCCGCAGACGGCCAAATGGGGCGATCACACCACCACGGTTGAAACGGCTCACCTCAGCCTCAATGATCTCCTCGCTCTCCAGAAGTTCCTGGGCACGCAGCCAATCCTGCTGCTGCAATCCCTTGTTCACCGAGACCAGAATCCCATCGCGACGGCCCCAGGTCTTCAACACGACGACAGGAACACGATCGCCGACTTCCAAACCGGCACGGTATGCATCGTCCAGCAGTTCCAGGTCCCTGGGCGGGACGATGCCATCCCGTTTGGTCCCCAGGTCGACAATAATATCGTTCTCACCGATAGCGAGAATGACACCCTTGAGGACTTCCCCGCGTCGTAGGCGCGTATAGTCGTAATCCTCCTCGATCAACGTGGCCATACTTGGCTTCTGCGAATCTGCGTGCTGTGCGCCACCTCTCACCATCGACTTACCTCATCTGCTCTAGCCGGTATTGCATCCTGATTGCCTTACCTTGTGTGCCCTCCTCCAACTGTTAACAAGATAGACCTGGCCCGCCGCCACCCGCACTGCGAGCGCTGGCACAAACCAGGTCCAGAGCAAGAGCTAGCTCTGATTCCAGAAAACGGAGACTATCGACCGACCGGAGCCACGCACACGGCAAAGGAGCCGCTTCGCTTCCCTCTACACCGGGCGGTTCTCACGATCATCTTGCGCCACTAGCCGATCAACCCTTTACGTAGCATGTCTATCGCTGCAATACTGTAGGCCGCCTGCAACTCACAGCGTGGACGTTAATCCTTTTCGATATATATCAATTAGATACATTTTACCACGCCGAGAGCCGTATGTCAACCCCACTGCACCAAGTTGATCATTCGTGTCTTGATCCGTCGGGCATCAGTGCCCCCGTGAGCGTCCTGGCCTGGGCAAGTTGTGCGCTGGTCACATCCGCTTGGTACAGATTAGCCCCGCGCAAATTGACCTCGTTGAGATTGGCTTCGCTCAGGTCGCCCTTGATCAGGTCACATCCCATTAGGTTCGCCCCGGCTAGATTGGCACCGCTCAGGTTAGCTTCCCCCAGATAGGCCCAGCTCAGGTCGACGCCGCGGAGATCGGCTCCCTCTAGATCGGCCCTGCGGAGTCTGACCCTGGAGAAGTTCCGTTCCCCCGCTTCGTATTGCCTGACGACCTTTCGTCCTTTCACTTCATCCCCCCAGATAATATGACTAGTCGGCCATAAGGCCGCGTAGTTTGCGCCTATACTTCGGCCTCCGCAAGACGCGGAATGCCTTCAATTCGATCTGGCGTACACGCTCACGCGTTACACCAAGGTGTCGTCCTATCTCAGTCAGCGTGTGCTTCTCTCTGCCATTCAGCCCGTAATGCATCTCCAGCACCAGGCGGCGCCGCTCGGTCAGCGAATCCAAAGCGGCATGCACCTCCTCGCTCAGGAGCTGCCGATAGACGGCATCATCTGGCCGTGGTATACTTGTGTCCTCAATGAAGTCACCCAACCTGCTTCCGTTCTCCGATGCATCGCTCGACGTTGGCTTGTCCAACGACAACGTCTCTCGCGAGAGGCGCATGATTCCCTCCGCCTCACCGACAGCCTGGCGCAACTTATTCCGATAATACGGCGATAGTGATCCTCCTGCAGCACGCGCGCGCTGAATAGCCGCGTGATCCTCCGGCGAAAGCAGATCCGACGCCATGACCAGTTCCTCACTGGTAGGCTGCCGCCCTTTGTCCTGTGTTATCTGGCGCTGCAGGCGCCGCAGTCGATTGATACGACCTCTCATGTGTACAGGGATCCGGATCGTACGGCTATAATCCGAGATCGCCCGGCTGACCGCCTGGCGGATCCACCAGGTAGCATACGTGGAAAATCGAAATCCCTTGGTGTGATCAAATTTCTCAGCCGCTCGCATCAGCCCCGTGTTCCCTTCTTGAATCAAATCCGAGAACGTGAGGCCCCGTCCTATATACTCCTTGGCAATACTGACCACCAGGCGCAGGTTGGCCTGGGTCAGGAGCTGTGTCGCCTGCAATGCGCGCTCTTCCAGGTCGGCCCACATCGCCGACAATTCCTCTTCACCTAGTTCCCGGCCTTGCCTGATCGTGTGACGCGACGGGAATGTCTGCTCCGACTTCCACTCTCTGGAGATCAGTTCCTGCAAGGGCTCAGGCAGAAGGTATAGCAAGAGCGCGGCGTCGAAGAGGCTGCTGATCAGCGAAGCCCGTGCCTCATCCTGTTGTGACTCCACCACGTCCAACTGCTCTAGAAAGTCATACAGATATGGAGCGGCATCAGGCGTTGGATCAGCGCGAATCGCTCTGGCCTCATCCGCCAACCCGCCCAAGTCCGGGCAGGGCGCGTCTGAACACTCACAGCTCTGGCACACGATCGACCACGCGTGACGAAGGGAATCCAGTACATCGTCGAGGATTTCATCCGCAGCAGGGAACTGGCCCACCTGCTTACGTAGGCGGGCACGGATGCTGTTGATGCGAGGAGCCGCCGCTCGCTGAGTGGAAAGCCAGATCTCCTCATACGGAGTCAGAAGCGGCACCTTCGCAATTTCGCGCAGATAAATCCCCACCGTGTCGTCCGGAGAGACGTTTCTAGTAGCGCTCATCCGAAATACTGTGCCTCCTCTAGATACAAAGGGAAGCCCGACCGCCCTGCCCCCGACTGTCCCCGACTGTCTGCAGTCGGCGAGAAGCGGAGACTGCGGAAAACGATCCAGACCAGAAGGAGGACGCTAATCAGCTTTCAGGATGACGACGTCCACAGCGCTGGGCCCTTTTGGCGTGTGTTCAACCCCAAACTCCACGGCGTCTCCGTCACGCACCCAATGGGCATCGGCCTTAGAGCGAAATTCGTTCGTATGCACGAACACATCCCGGAGATCATCACTGCGCCGGATGAAGCCATAGCGCTTTTCGTGGCTGAACCACTTGATGTTTCCTTTGAATCGCTCGGACATCGCTTGACTTCCTCCACTTAATGATCCTAGACAGCGAAGGGGCTTTCCTCTTCCTGTTCCTCCTTCAACTCAGGCAATATCTCACCTTTGTAAATCCATACCTTAACCCCCAAGCGACCATAGGTGGTATGGGCCTCCTCTTGAGCGTAATCAATGTCGGCCCGCAAGGTCTGCAACGGCACTCGCCCCTCGTGCTGCCATGCCTGGCGTGCCATTTCGGATCCATATAGCCGCCCTTTGCACTTGACCTTGATACCGTGTGCGCCAGCACGCATAGCTGACCGCACCGCCCGCTGCATCGCCCGACGATGAGAAATGCGCCGCTCCAACTGGGAAGCGATATTCTCTGCCACTAACCTGGCATCTAGCTCAGGTCGGTCTACCTCCTGCACGTCCACGGAGACGCGCTTACCCGTCAGGTCCTCCAACTTCCTGCGCATCCCCTTGACCACTGATCCCTTGCGCCCGATGACGATGCCAGGTCTCGCCGTCCAGACCGTCACCGAAACCTGGTTCGGGAAGCGCTCAATCTCAATGCGAGAGATGCCTGCGTGCCCCACCTCGTTCCTGATGAACTGCCGGATCTCCCGGTCCTCGTGAAGCAAATCGGCGTACTGATCGCCCTCTGCATACCAGCGTGACTTCCAATCTCGAATCACTCCCAGCCTGAACCCATATGGATGGACCTTGCGTCCCAATTTACTCCTCCTATTCCTTCTCTAATTCTCCGTAACTCTCTAGAGACGCCATTCCGATGGCGCGCCGCCACCCTCTAGAGGCGCCATTCCGATGGCGCCCCGCCACTCTCTAGAGGCGCCATTCCGATG
>Ga0207752_1001475_pt1 | contig 10680 bp, 8 predicted proteins | sample Pon2CUnioCityCA_6_FD_187272 | JGI IMG/M metagenome (GOLD analysis project Ga0207752, IMG submission 187272) | Marine sediment microbial community from Union City, CA, USA - Pond 2C Sediment 2 (SPAdes) | ecosystem: Environmental > Aquatic > Marine > Intertidal zone > Salt pond sediment ... | reverse complement strand
CGCCGCCTTCGGACCGATCACCCTCCCCTCGGCCGGCCTGGCTCTCCTCTTCGCCCTTGCATGGGGAAAAACCTGGAGCGTCGGGTCGGGCTGGGGACGGATCCTGACCGTCGGCAGCCAGCTGCTGGCGATGGCATCTCTGATCATCCTCCGGCGTCCATTGGCAGCCGGCGTTCTCTTTTCGGTCCTCGTCCCTCAACTCACCCTCCTTCCCTGGGTCGGTCGCGATTACCAGCCCCGTTGGTACGCCCGTCACGCCCGTCCCTGGCTTATGGCAGCCATGGTAGCGGCTGCCTTCGCCCTCTGACCCGTGTCCGCGCTCGCCATCGTCCTCATCGGCCTCGGCCTGGTGCTGCTGGCCCTGCTGACCTACTGGCAGCTGATCATCGCCGAGGGAGCCTACCTCGGCCCTCGCATCGTCGCCCTGATGTACGATTGGTCAGCCCGGGCCTACGAGCGCATCAAAGGCTTCAGCGCCAGCGAGGAGCAGTGGTTTCTCGGCCTCCCCCTGGCGCGCTCCCTGGAGCTGATCCCGGCGCCCCTCGTCCTCGACGTAGCGACGGGCACGGGCAGGCTGCCCCGGGCCGTCCTGCGTCAGCCCCCCTTCCAGGGCCGCCTCATCGGCCTCGACCTGTCGCGCGGCATGTTGCGCCACGCAGTGAAGCGCACCGCCCAATTCGCCGACCGGTTAACCTTCATCTGGCAGGGAGCCACCCACCTTCCCTTCGAGGACGACACCTTCGACGCCGTCTCCTGCCTGGAAGCGCTTGAGTTCATGCCCGATCCCGAGCAGGTCCTGGATGAGCTGGTGCGCGTCCTCCGCCCCGGCGGCGTCCTCCTGTTGACCAACCGCGTCGGCCCCGACGCCAAGCTCCTTCCCGGCCGGGCCTTCCCTCCTGACGGCTTTGAGGAGCTGCTCAGCGAGCTCCCCCTCGAGCAGATCAAAACGAAACGCTGGCAGGTCGACTACAACCTCGTCTGGGCCGTCAAGACCGGTGAGCCCCGGGGCGGCGGCATCCATCCGCTGGAGGAGATCCTCCGCTGCCCCGTCTGTGGGAGCCCCCTGAAGCGCACCGCTCACGCCTTCCGCTGTACCGGCTGCAGCCGCACCTACCCCGTCGCCGACGATGGCGTGATCGAAATGGCCGACCAGACTTAATCCCACCGTCATCCTCTCACACCGCTCAAGCCGCGCGTGCCGCCCGGCACCCCCACGCTCCCTGCCCCCCTGACGTTCAGACCCGACGACGGTCCCCCTTCCCATTGCTCAAGCCGGGCGTGCCGCCCGGCGTCTCCACGCTCCCCGACGCATCCCCGACATCAAAAGTGGATGACAATCCGCGACATCTTCCAACCACTGCCCCGGGCTCCACAAGTTCGACTTGCCTAACCTCGCCAGAGTGGTATAATCGCGCCAATATCTCGAAAAACATTGATCGGGACGAGTACCACCGTTCGAAGGCCATAAGAGAGGGGAGGTCACCGGCTGAAAGCCTCTCCGGCTGGACCGGCGGGAAAACCACCCGAGAGCGGATCCCTCAAATCGCAGCGCGAGAGTATGAGATCCCGGGTAGGCCCGTTATAGCCTCAAGAGCGCGTCAGCGGATGATCAGCGACTGACCTTCCGCTGGCAAACTTGGGTGGAACCACGTGGGAATCCCCGCGCCCCAAGCGCGGGGTTTTGCGTACCGGAGCAAGAAAAAGATGACCGAAGACCGAGAATTCCCTATCATCTTGCTGGGCTTGGGCAACGTGGGCTCGGCACTGCTGAGCCAGATCCTCGACACCCGCCACATCCTGGCTCGACGGGCCGGGCTGCAGCTCATCCCCATCGCCCTCGCCGACACCAGCGGCGTGCTGTACGATCTCGACGGGCTTTCGGAAGAAAAACTCCGCACCGCACTGCGGACGAAGGCGGAGAACCGCCAGCTCAGCACCCTACCACGGGACCACGCGCTCGAAGACCTGGATGGTATGCTCCGGCCCGGCACAACCCTGGTCGATACGACGGCCTCCACCGAAACGGAGCCCCTCCTTCAGGCCGCCCTGAATACACGCTGCCGCGTCGTGCTGGCCAACAAACACCCCCTGAGCGGCCCCTGGGAGAAAGCTCGTCAGTTCCTGGAGCATCCGCATCTGCGCTACGAGGCCACCGTCGGAGCCGGCCTGCCCGTGGTCGCCACGCTGCGCTACCTGCTCGATACCGGCGACCAGGTGGCTGCTATCGAAGGGTGTCTGAGCGGAACCCTGGGCTATCTGTGTGCCGAGCTGGAGCGTGGGGTGTCTTACTCTGCCGCCGTGTACCAGGCCCGATCGCTTGGCTACACCGAGCCCGATCCACGCGAGGATCTGAGCGGGCGCGACGTAGCCCGCAAGGCCCTCATCCTGGCCCGCACCGCCGGCTGGCCCCTCGAGATGGAGGACTTGTCGATAGAACCCCTGTACCCCCCATCCCTTGGTCGCCTCTCCACGGATGAGTTCATGGAGGCCGCGGCGACGCTCGATGACGCATACACCTCCCGCGTCCAGGAAGCGGAGGCTGCGGGGCGCGTCCTGCGCTACGTGGCCCGCGTCGGGCCGGATGGGGGAGACGTCGGCCTGCTGCCCGTTCCTCAGGATAGCCCCCTGGGAGCGCTGCGCGGTCCTGCCAACTACGTCGTCTTTCACACCCATCGGTACGACGAGACGGGATTGGTCGTATCCGGCCCGGGCGCCGGCCCGGAGGTGACGGCCGCCGGGGTGTTGGAGGATATCCTGGAGACAACGAACTTCAACACCCAAATCCCAGCCCGAGTCGCCGGGGGAACCTCCGTACCCACGCTGACGATGAAGTTCGGTGGTACCTCGATCAGCTCTGCCGCGGGAATCACCCGGGCCACCGACATTGCGATGGAGCAGGCTCAGAAGTGGAATCGTCTGGTCATCGTCGTCTCGGCGATGAGCGGAGTGACCGACACACTGATTGAAAATGCAAGAACCGCCGCATCCGGGGATGACCGTATCTGTCGCTCCAGCATCGCGGATCTCCGCGAACGTCATCATCGCATCATAGACCAACTGCTGGGACCATCCGGACCATCTGCGGACGAGAATGGCGAACGCGCTGAGCTGCTGGCCGTGGTCGACGGATACCTGGACGACCTGGCTGCTTTCTGCCGCAGCCTCCACGTCCTGGGCGAGATCACACCTCGCACAATGGACGCCGTCACGTCCCTGGGCGAGCGGATCAGCGCCCGCGTCCTGGCCGCGATGCTGCGCCAGCGGGGAGCGCGCAGCGAGGCAGTCGACGCCAGCGACCTGATCGTCACCGACGAAAGCTTCCAGAGTGCCGTCCCCCGGATGGACCCTACCCGCGCCCGTGTCTCCACCCGTCTGGTCCCGCTGCTCGACGAGGGCATCATTCCTGTCGTGACCGGCTTCGTCGGGGCGACCGAGGATGGCGTGCCCACGACGCTGGGCCGGGGCGGGAGCGACTACAGCGCCGCCATCCTGGGCGACTGCCTGGACGCCCACCAGGTCTGGATCTGGAGCGACGTCGATGGCGTTATGACGGCTGATCCCCGCATCGTGCCTGACGCCCGGGTGCTTCCTGCCCTGTCCTACAATGAGGTGAGCGAGCTCGCTTACTTTGGCGCCAAGGTAATCCACCCGCGCACGATCCGTCCTGTTGTGGAGCGCGGCATTCCGTTGTGGGTCAAGAACACCTTCAACCCCGCTTGTCCCGGCACCCGTATCACCGACGCGGTGGAGACGACACCCGGCACGGTGAAGGCCGTCACCGCCATCGAGGAACTGAGTATGGTCACCCTTGAGGGACGAGGGATGATGGGCGTACCCGGCATTGCCGCTCGCACCTTCGCCGCCGTGGCCAGCCAGGAGACCAGCGTGCTGATGATCTCCCAGGCTTCTTCCGAGCAGTCCATCTCCTTCCTCATCCCCACCGAGACGGTGAAGCCGGTCATCCGCGCCATCGAGGAAGAGATGAGTCTGGAGCTGGCACGGCGGGACATAGACCGGGCCTGGTCGCTTAACAACGTGGTGATCGTGACCGCTGTGGGCGCCGGACTGCGCACAACGGCGGGCGTCGCTGCTCGACTCTTTGGCGCCCTCGCCCAGGCCGAAATCAACGTCATCGCCGTCGCTCAGGGCTCGTCTGAGTGCAGTATCTCTCTCGTTGTAGCTGCCGAGGACGCCACCAACGCCGTGCGACAGATCCACAGCGAGGTCATCCTGGGGGGAGGCTGACGTCGTAAGGAGGACCAAATGACCAGGACGAGAGTCGGCATCATCGGCGCCACCGGCATGGTCGGCCAGAACTACCTGCGCTTGCTGAACGGCCAACCCTGGTTCCAGGTGACCCACGTCTCCGCCTCGCCCCGCTCGGCCGGAAAGACCTACGCCGAGGCCGTGGCCGGTCGCTGGGTGATGGACGAGCCGATCCCCGCCGGGATCAGCGACCCCGCGGTCGGCGCCGCCGCCGACGTGGAGACAGCCGTCGACACGTGCGACTTCGTCTTCTCTGCCCTCGGCATGGACAAGGAGGCCGTGCGCGAACTCGAGGAAACGCACGCTGCCGCCGGCCTGCCCGTCGCCTCCAACAACTCCGCCCATCGTCACACCGACGACGTCCCCATGCTTATGCCGGAGATCAACCCCCACCACACCGACATCATCCCCATCCAGCGGCAGAACCGGGGCTGGGACACCGGTTTCATCGCCGTCAAGCCCAACTGCAGCCTCCAGAGCTACCTCCCCCCGGTCTACGCCCTGACCCGGGTCGGATACCCCGTCGAAAGTATCGTCGTCACCACCCTCCAGGCGGTGTCCGGCGCTGGCTACCCCGGCGTTCCCCCTCGACGTCGTCGACAACGTCGCCCCCTTCATCGGCGGGGAGGAGGAGAAGACCGAGCGGGAGCCGCTGAAGTTCCTAGGAGCCATCGAGGATGGAGAGTTCGTCTACGACGACTCGCTGACCATCTCCGCCCACTGCAATCGGGTCCCCGTCACCGACGGCCACACCGCCTGCGTCAGCCTCCAGTTCCGGGCCCACGTACCGTCGCTGGAGGAGATCATCGACATCTGGCGCGCCTTCGAGGCGCAGCCCCAGCAGTTTGGTCTCCCCTCCGCGCCCGTACCCCCCATCGTCTACCGGGAGGAGCAGGACCGCCCTCAGCCGTGCAAGGACCGGGACACAGGCAGCGGCATGACCATCGTCGTGGGCCGTCTGCGCGCGTGCCCGGTGATGGACGTCCGCTTCGTCGCCCTGTCTCACAACACCCTCCGGGGAGCCGCCGGCGGCGCCATCTTGAGCGCCGAGCTCCTCAGGGCCCAGGGATATATCGAGTGATCCAAAGGATTTCAAGCTCATGCCCTTTCATTTTCAGAGATTGAGGATTGCCGACGTCATCCTCGTTCGACCGGATCGCTTTGAGGACGATCGCGGCTTCTTCGCCGAGCTCTATAAGCGATCAGCGTTCTCGGCCGCTGGCATCTCGCCGCCCTTTGTTCAGTGTAATTACTCCCATTCCAGCGAAGGTGTTCTCCGCGGGCTCCACTACCAGAAGCATCCGCAGGCCCAGGGAAAGCTGGTCATGCCCATAAGAGGCCGCATATTCGACGTCGCGGTAGATATCCGCAAAGGGTCCCCCACCTACGGAGACTGGGTGGGCGAGACGCTCTCCTCCGACGACGGACGCATGCTCTACATCCCTCTCGGGTTCGCACACGGCTTCTGCGTTCTCAGTCAGGAGGCAGACGTGATCTACCACGTGACCGAGGAATACGCGCCGGAGCTTGACCGCGGTATCATCTGGAATGATCCGGATATCGGCGTCCACTGGCCTATCCCCGATCCTGTTCTCTCGCCCAAGGACGCTCGTTTGCCTTCCCTGAGGGAAGCCGATAATGACTTTACGTACAGGGCGCAGGAGAGGTCCGCATGAATATTCTCGTCACGGGAGCGGCCGGCTTTATCGGATCCCATCTCTCTGAGCGGCTGGTCGACCTGGGCCATTCGGTCCGTGGCCTCGACTGCTTCACCGACTATTACTCGGTGGCCCTCAAGGAGCTCAATGCCGAACAGGTCCGGGAGAAAGGCGTCGAGTTCCTCCGCCTCGACCTGGCGGAGGATGACCTGACCGCGGCAGTCCGCGGCATCGACGTCGTCTACCATGCCGCCGCCCAGCCGGGAATCTCCGCCACGACGCCCTTTGACACCTACCTGAAGAACAACGTCACCGCCACCTACCGGTTGTTAGAAGCCGTCCGGACCGTGCCCACGTTCCAGGGGTTGATAAACGTCTCGACGTCCTCCGTCTACGGCGCCGATGCCTCGGGCGACGAGACCACCGAGCCCCGGCCGACCTCCTACTACGGGGTGACCAAGCTCGCCGCCGAGCAGCTCGCCCTCGCCTACACCCGCGATCGCGGACTGCCCATCTGCTCCCTCCGCCTCTTCTCCGTGTACGGACCGCGAGAGCGTCCCGACAAGCTCTATTCGAAGCTGATCCGCTGCATCCTGGAGGACGAGCCGTTTCCGCTCTACGAGGGGAGCGAGCACCACCGGCGCAGTTACACCTACGTCAGCGATGCGCTGGACGGGATGGTGGCGGCCCTCCACAACATTGAGGCCTCCGTTGGGGAGATCTTCAACATCGGCACCGACGTGACCCACACCACCGGAGAGGCAATCGAGACGGTCCAGAGCGTGGTCGGCGAACAGGCGACGATAGAGACGGCACCACCCAGGCCCGGGGACCAGTTGAAGACCCACGCCGACATCGAGAAGGCACGCCGGCTGCTGGGCTACGATCCCACCACCCCGCTGAGAGAGGGCATAGGCGAGATGGTCGCGTGGTACGAGCAGCACATCCGGGGCAGGGAAGCGCTTCAGAATGATCTCTCTTCATAGGGCCGAGGCTGCCGACGTCGAGGGCATCGCGACCGTCCTCCGGGACGTATGGGACCAGGACGTCCTTCCGGCCGTCTGCCGAGCCCAGATAGAGGACGACGCGTCGGCCCTCTGGGTCGCCGCCGAGGACGGAGCGGTCGCCGGGTTCGTCTCCGCATTCCTCACTATCGCCGGCGACGGCCGTCTCCGCTGGGAGGTCGATCTGATCGCCGTCAGGCCCGCCAGCCAGGGCCGGGGCCTCGGAACCCGGCTGATCCGACGGATATGCGAGGCCAGTCAGGCCCGGGCGATCACGCTGACCCGGGCGCTGATTCGAGTGGAGAACGTGCCCAGTCAGAGGGCCTTTCAGAGCGCGGGTTTCATCACGGATGGGAGACGCCACAAGCTCCTCCTCTGGCCCCCGGAGACCGGAGGCGATACGTACGCCTACACCGGTCCCGTTGCTCTCCTGTCTGTCGACACCCTGACGTATCGGGGCCTGTGGCTGGAGGGAATCACCTTGGTATCCGCGGAAGAGCAGCGCCGCGCCGTCAAAGCAGCCGGGTCGATCGCCTTTGAGGAGAACCGCACCAACGCTGGCGCCGTCGTTCCCGTCGACGAGAGCCATCTACTCGCTCCCGACCTGGAGAATAAGGCACACGTGCACGGCGAGCACCACTGGTTTGTGAAGACAGAGAGTAATGCGTGAACCGTAAAACGTAAGACGCTGGTCACACGGCAGGCTTACGTTTTACGCTTTGCGTTTTCCGCAATCCGTCTCGTAAGTAGCATTCGCATAGGAGCCCAGGGAGCAACAGTATGAGAGTTCACGGCCGGACGACAGTCCACGAGTTTCTTGGTGACTTCATCGTCTATCGCAACCTGGAACCCCTCGACAAACGACTACCTTCGCTTGATGACGTGAGAAAGGAGACCAACATCCCCCAAGGCGTGACGCCGCGTAAGACTCAGCCCTCCTACGCCCACGTGATCGTTCAACTCCTCCAGGCAGCAAGAAAGTTGGACGCGCCGGGCGCTACACTCGAACGCCTTATCTACGTCGGCGATACGTGGATGAACGACGGGATCGCCTTCGCGAACGTCGCCCGTGCGGGCGATTGGACGGGACTTGCCTTCACCGCGTCAGAGACAGACGAGCCTTCGCCACCGGAGATCATCACCCAGGGCGAGGGCAGACTCTACCTGTCCAACCGATGGGATGCCATCATCCATTTTGAACAGTTCTGTCGCGAGCAGAACTTCGTCATAGACGCGCAAACTGCGGTCATCCTGGATCTCGACAAAACCACCTTCGGCGCGCGGGGCCGCAACGACCACGTCATCAACCAGGCCCGTGTCGAGGCCGTCCGCCGCACCGTCGGCGACCTCATTGGTGAGGCTTTCAACCCCGACGCCTTCCACAATGCCTACGAGGAACTCAACCAAACCCAGTACCATCCCTTTACCGCGGACAATCAGGATTACCTCGCCTACGTCTGCCTGGTCCTGGCGAGTGGACTCTATAAGCCAGAGGAGCTGACCAAACGCGTGCATAGCGGAGAGATGACCTCGTTCGAACAGTTCATCAATGAGGTTGATAGACACGACGGCGACATTCCGTCCTCGCTCCGCGAGATCCACGAACGTATCCACTCCCTGGTTCAAGAGGGCGACCTCACCCCCTTCAAAGCCTTTCGCTACAACGAATACCGTGCCACCGTCGAGCGCATGGGCTACCTCGGCGACGACGCGTCGGCTCAGGAGCTGCTGGAGAGCGAGATCGTCATCACCCAGGAGGTCCGCGAGGCGGCGCTACGGTGGAGGGCTGCCGGTGCCCTCCTTTTCGGCCTTTCCGACAAGCCCGACGAAGCCTCCATCCCCACGGACGACCTGGCAGCCCGGGGCTACGAATCCATCCACCACATGGAAACCCACGCCGTCGGAGCGGAGTAGCCTAGGAGAGTGACAAATTGACGAAGCAGTGTCTCAGCGCCCAACTTGCCAGTCTCAATAGACCTGGAGTCGCTCCCAGGGGATTGCCAAATCCCCGTACTTGGCCTGGACTGGGTGCTTGTCGCGAGCTTGTCCTCAGGGAGATCGAGGGACCCGGTCGACTGGATCCAACCCGAGCAAAATTGGGTTTGTTGAGCCTATCTCTGCTCAGGCTGGATCGCCAGATCCAGCCCAGAGAAGAGACACTTGCAGTCGTATGAGCAATTCTGGACCTGGTGAGTCTATGGAACGAACGGAGGAAAACCCGATGACCTACCACAGCTGGCTCGAATGCATTCGCGGATGCGGCAACCGCTATTCGATCTACGACGTCATCTATCACTGCGAGGATTGCGGCGGGCTGCTCGATGTCGAACACGACGTCGAGGCCCTCAAGGACCGCACCGCCGAGGAGTGGAAGGCCCTCTTCGACGACCGCACGCGCACCAACGAGTGGCCCTACGGCAGCGGCGTCTGGGGAAAGAAGGAGTGGGTCCTCCCTCAGGTGTCGAACGATAACGTCGTCTCCATGTACGAGGGGCACACCAACTGCTTCTGGGCCGAGCGCCTGGGGGAGCAAATCGACGTGCCCGACCTCTGGGTCAAACAGAGCGGCAACAGCCACACCGGCTCCTTCAAGGATCTGGGGATGACCGTCCTCGTCTCCGTGGTCAAGCAGATGCTGGCCGACGGGAAGCCGATACGGGCGGTGGCCTGCGCCTCGACCGGCGACACCTCCGCCGCCCTCGCCGCCTACGCCGCGGCGGCCGACATCCCTGCCGTGATCCTCTTGCCTCGCGGAAAGGTCTCCACGGCGCAACTCGTGCAGCCCATCGCCAACGGGGCGCTGGTCCTGGCTCTGGAGACCGACTTCGACGGCTGCATGGCCGTCGTCGAGCAACTCACCCGGGATCCCACCATCTACCTGGCGAACTCGATGAACTCGCTGCGCATCGAGGGGCAGAAGACCGTCGGCATCGAGATCGTCCAACAGTTCGACTGGGAGGTACCGGACTGGATCGTCATCCCCGCCGGCAACCTCGGCAACGTCAGCGCCCTGGGCCGCGGTCTGCTCCTTATGCGCGACCTCGGCCTCACCGACCGGCTGCCGCGCATCGCCTGCGCCCAGGCCGCCAACGCCAACCCCCTCTACCTGAGCTACCAGACCGATTTCGAGGAGTACCGCCCCGTGACGGCAAAGAAGACCGCGGCAACCGCCATCCAGATCGGCGCCCCCGTCAGCTACGAGCGCGCCGTCAAGGTCCTCAAGGCCTTCGACGGCGTCGTCGAGCAGGCCACCGAGGACGAGCTGGCCAACGCCGCCGCCCGCGCCGACCGCGTCGGCCTCTACTGCGGCCCTCAGACCGGCGTGGCCCTGGCCACTTTGCTCAAGCTGGTCCAACGTGGGAAGATCCGGTCGGACGACCGGGTCGTCGTCATCTCCACCGCCCACGGCCTCAAGTTCACCCGCTTCAAGGTCGACTATCACGAGGAGCAGCTCGAGGGCGTCGTCTCCCGTCACGCCAACCCGCCCATCAACCTCCCGCCCGACCTCGACGCCGTCAACGACGCCATCAACCGCGCCCTCCATTAGCCCGGACTCCGGCGCCCGGCACTTCCAGGAACAACCAGCTCCTGCGCCCAACGGACGACTCGCAAGACCGCCCCTCGGCGCAAGAACAACCACCTGAGTGCCGGGCACCGGAGTCTGGGCTAGCGGAGGGCTTGGTTGATGGCGTCGTTTACGGCGTCGAGGTCGGGCGGGAGGTTGATGGGCGGGTTGGCGTGACGGGAGACGA
>Ga0207752_1001473_pt1 | contig 10683 bp, 7 predicted proteins | sample Pon2CUnioCityCA_6_FD_187272 | JGI IMG/M metagenome (GOLD analysis project Ga0207752, IMG submission 187272) | Marine sediment microbial community from Union City, CA, USA - Pond 2C Sediment 2 (SPAdes) | ecosystem: Environmental > Aquatic > Marine > Intertidal zone > Salt pond sediment ... | reverse complement strand
TATCCTGCAGCACCGGCTCCTCATCCTGGTAGCTGAACGTGACGTGGTCGAATTCTACCCGTCCCTGGATCGGCGGCAAGTGCACGGCGCCCGGCGCATCGGTGATCTCCGGCTGCGTGTCCAGCAGCTCAAAGATGCGCTCGGCGCCGGCCACTGCCGCCTGCACCTGGGCATACAGGTTAGCGATGCCCCGGATGGGCTCATAGAATCGGCGCACGTAGATCAGGAAAGAGACGATCAGCCCAACGCTAACCAGTGGTGGATCGTGAGTCAGCGCCAGGTAGCCACCGTAGCCCACTACGATGGCCATCGCGATAGTGCTGAGCACGTCGAGCGCGGGGGAGAAAGCGGAGAGGATGGATTCGGCCTGGACATTGGCGTCTCGGTTGGCAGCGTTGAGTGCCTCAAACTCACCCACGTTCTCCTGCTCGCGAGCAAAGGCCTGGACCTCACGTACAGCGGCGATGTTCTCCTGCAGTTCCGCGCTCACCTCACCGATCGTCTGGCGGGTGCGCCGGAAGGCGACCCGCGCTCGCCGGGAGAAGACGGTCGTGGTCAGGGCCATCACCGGCAGCACGGCGAAACTGGCCAGCGCCAGCCGCGGGTTGAGACTCAGCATAGAGACGACGATGCCAATCAGCGAGAGACCCATGCTCGCCAGTCGCATGACCCCGCCACTGAAGACGCGGTTGATGACCTGAGTATCGTTGACCAGGCGAGACATCAGATCGCCGGCCTCCTGCCGGTCGAAGAACGCGAGTGAAAGCATCTGAATGCGTCCAAAAATCTGCGTGCGCATGTGGAGCAATACTCGCTGCCCAGCCAGCGTCATCAGGTAGAACTGCCCGGCGGTAGCAGCCCAATTGAGCAGGTACGTGCCGAGCAGCACGAGCATGGTCACGTTCAAGCCGATGGTCCGGCCGACGCCCGACCCTTCGCCCACGCCCAGGACGAGTAGGAGTCTCTCCAGCCAGGCAGGGCGAGGCTCGCCACCCGGCGCGATGAACTGGTCCACGGCAACGCCGGTCAGGTAGGGAGCCGCCAGCTGCAGCAGTGTGCTAACGACGACCAAGACGGCGGCCGCCGCTAACAGGCGCCAGAAAGGGCGGAAGTACCGAAGCAGACGCCGCAAAGTCTGCCCTACGTCCGTGGGTTTCGCCGCCTCCTGAGTCAGACCGTGGAAGCGCCCACCACCGAACATCATCGCTCGACTTCTCCCTGCACCTGCGTGCATTCGGGCTCAGCGCCGGGGGAGCTCCGGCTGCCCTCACCCTGCAACTGCGAGCAGTAGATCTCGGCGTAGATGGGGCTCTCCGCCAACAGCTCTTCGTGCGTGCCTCGCGCCACAATCTCACCCCCGTCCAGCACCAGAATCTGATCCGCATTGAGCACGGTGGCGATGCGCTGGGCGATGACGAAACTCGTGCGACCTTCCATCAGCCGCTCCAACGCCCGCTGGATGCGATACTCCGTCTCGTAATCCACGCTAGAGGTCGCATCGTCCAGGATCAAGATGCGTGGGTCCAGAAGCAGCGCCCGGGCAATGGCGACCCGCTGCTTCTGTCCGCCGGACAGTGTGACGCCCCGCTCACCCACCAGCGTATCGTACCCCTCGGGGAAGCTCATGATGAAGCCATGTGCTTCGGCCGCCTCGGCAGCGGCCATGACCTCCTCCAACGAAGCGTCGGGTCGGCCGAAGGCGATGTTCTCACGGATCGTGCCGGCGAACAGCGTCGTTTCCTGCAGCACGACGCCGATCTGTTGACGAAGTGAGTCCAGCGTTACGTCGCGCACGTCGTGACCGTCCACTGTCACCCGACCACCGGTCACGTCGTAGAAGCGCGGGATGAGGGCGACGACCGAGGACTTGCCCGACCCCGTCGCACCGAGCAGTGCTATCGTCTGGCCCGGCTCAGCGGTGAAACTGACGTCCTTCAGCACCAGCTCGCCGCCCGCAAAATAACGGAAGCGCACCCGCTCGAAGGCCACGTGCCCCTTTATAGCAGAAACCTCAACCGCGTCCGGGCCCTCAATCACCTCGGACTGGGCATCGAGGATCTCGAACACGCGCTCGGCCGAAGCCCCCGCCTGCGAGACCATCGCCATAATCATCCCCAGCATCAGCATAGGGAAAAACGCCATAAGCATGTAGCTGGCGAAGGCGACCAACCGGCCGACGCTGAGGTCGCCGGCGATGGCCTGGTGCCCGCCGATCCAGTAAACGGCCAGCAGCGCCAGGTTGGCGATGAGGAATATGAGCGGGATCGCCATCGCAAACAGCCGCCCGACGACCATGTTGAGGTCGAACAGACTCTGGTTGGCGCGGGTGTATCGCCGGGCCTCGTAGTCCTCGCGGGCGAAGGCCTTGACGACCCGTACCCCGACCAGATTCTCCTGCAGCACAGTGTTGAGGTCGGCCAGCCGCTGCTGAATCTGCATGAAGAGCGGTCGGGCCCTGCCGGCGAAAAAACCGAAGATCCCGAAGGTGAGCGGCACCAACACCAGGATAATGAGCGCCAGTCGCCAATCGGTCACGAACAACAGCGCGATACTGCCGACCATCATTAGAACCGCGCTCAGGAGTTGTATGAACCCCATGCCGACGAACATGCGCACGACGTCAACGTCGGACGTAGCACGCGTGAGGAGCTGGCCGGTCTGAGCGCGGTCGTGGTAACTGAACGAAAGGGACTGAATCTTGGCGTAGAGCTGGTTACGCAGGTCGTAGGCGATCCCCTGGGCGGTCCGGGCGGCGAGCACCCCTTGCAAGAAGGAGAAGACCGATCCAGCGACAGCCAGCCCTACCGTACCTATCGATGCCCACACGACGACGTCCAGGCGCCCGGCTGCAATCCCGTTGTCTATGACCACCTGGGTCAGGCGCGGGATGACCAGGCGCGTCCCGGTGGAAATGAACAACCCAAGGAAAGCACCGGCGGCCAGCAGCCAGTAACGCTTAAGGTAGCCCAGTGAACGCCAGAGGTACTTCAAGACACTCGCCTCCACTTCGGCCCGGCAATGCCATCCAGCAGCAAGTCGACCGTCCTGTCGAGCAGTTCTGGAAGAGGATCATCGCAGTAGCCGCAGTGCCACATCATCAACTGTTGAAAGAACACGGTGCGGATCAAGCCGCCCACGTAGAGTGGATCCAGATCGGCGCGGATTTCACCAGCTCCTTGGGCCTGGCGCACCTGGTCGGTCAACAGGCGGGTCAGGGCACGGCCCGGGTGGGTATCTTCTCTGTCCAAATGCGGCATCACGGCCGCGAACAGCCGCCGCGCCAGCGCGGGATTCGCCAGAGGGTCTTCGGCCACCAGGCACAGCGCCATCTTGATACGCGCGACAGGACTGTCGGGTGCACCGTGTTCGGGCTGGAGTGCATCCTCCAGTTGCCGCAGCCGCCACTCAGCCAGCGCAGGCAGAATCGCTTCCTTGGTCGCGAAATAGTTGAAGAAGGTGCCCTTGGCCACGTCGGCCGCCTCGGTGATGTCTTCGACGGTGGTGGCATCGTAGCCGTGCTCGCGGAACAGGTGCAGCGCGGCCCGCATCAGCCGCCGGCGGGTCTCCCGTTTCTTGCGTTCGCGTCGTGATATCATGGAATTCGTTGCCCTATAGATGACCGCAGAACAAAAATGACCAGGGTCATATTATACACAATGAGGGAGTTTTGTCAATCGGACATCCTGACCAGGCCCCCTCAACCTATAGATGCGCTCCCCCCACCTTTCCTGTACAGCATCGGCCCACTATGGTACAATGTGCCACCTGGAAAGGATCAGGTGAGTAACGCTTGATGTGGCACTCACCACTACGTGGGAAAAGCCAGGGGTCTCACAACGCCAGGCATAATTAAGAGGCTATGCCACACCCTGCCTATGGAGGATGGAGTGAACTGGAGTGTAGTGCTGACGACGTTCGGACTGGTCTTCGTGGCCGAGCTGGGTGACAAGACCCAACTGGCCGTTCTGACACAGACGTGCAAGTACCGTCGCCCGTGGGCGGTGTTCCTGGGAGCCAGCCTGGCCCTCACGGCGGTCACCGGTGTAGGCGCCGCCGGCGGTCAGGTGCTGGGGCGGCTTATCCCGGCCTCTCTCTTACAGGCCGTTGCGGCGCTGGCATTCGTCGCGATGGGGGCCCTCGTCGCGCGGGAGGCTGCCCGATCGAAGGCCAGCGAGCCCATACAGGGAGCAGCGTGTGCTTGTCCAGACGACCAGGGCGATGAATGGCCCGCCGCACGAGCATCGGCCCGCGGCTGGAAGGCATTCGGAGCAACCTTCGCCTTGCTCTTCGTGGCCGAAATGGGCGACAAGACGCAGTTGGCCGTACTCAGCCTGGCAGGAAAACAGGCCAACCCGTGGCCTGTCTTCATCGGTGGAGGACTGGCACTATCCGTGGTGACGGGTTTGGGAGTCATCGGCGGGGAAGGGCTGTGCCGCATCATCCCGCAGCGCGTGCTCCTGTGGGTCTCAGCCGGCGCCTTCGTGGTGATGGGGGTGTTGATAGGACTCGGTGTCCTTTGAGAAGGTGCCCAATGTAATAAGCGTCAGGTGGGGCGAATATCCAGATTGCTCTCGCGCACTACGAGCATTTTCCTGCAGGTTCGGGCCGCGCCTCACCGAGTTGCCAACGGAGCTCATCACGGACATAGGCATCGTCCTCGCTCTCCAGGGCGGCCTCCAGCGCCTTCCGCCCTGGCTGTCCCCCGACGCGCCCCAGCGCCCACGCCGCATGTCCGCGTACCAACGGTTCTGGATCGGCCAGCGCCCGCCCCAGCGCAGGCACGGCTCGTGCGTCCCCCCAGTTTCCCAGCACCACCGCCGCGTTGCGCAACAGTCGACGCCGCCCGATGCGCGAGATGGGTGTGCGACCGAACCTGTGGCGGAACGTCTCGTCGTCCATCTCCATCAGCCCCAGCAGTGACGGCGCCGCGCGATCTGGCGTCTCGGCCCAAAACGCCCGCTCGCCCGTCGGTCTGGCAAACCGCTGCCAGGGACACACGACCTGGCACGCGTCACACCCATAGATCCAGTGGCCCATCAGCGGCCGGAGTTCGCGCGGGATCGACCCTTTCAACTCGATCGTCAGATAGGAGACGCAGCGCCGCGCGTCCAGCACGTACGGTGCGACCAGAGCTCCCGTGGGACAGGCGTCCAGGCACCGCCGACACGTCCCGCAGCTCACGTCCACGTCCCCCGGCGTCGACTCCAGCTTGAGATCGCACAGAATCTCGCCCAGGAACAGCCACGGTCCCATCCTCGGGTGGATCAGGCACGTGTTCTTACCCACGAAGCCCAGGCCTGCCTCGGCTGCATAGACCCGCTCCAGCACCGGGCCGGTATCCACGTAGACGTGCGTGACGACCTGGCGCCCCGCCTGCGTGGCGATGAAGGCCGCCAGTTCCTCCAGGCGAGGCATCATCACGTCGTGGTAGTCCAGGCCCCAGGCGTAGTTGGAGATCAGCCCACGGCTGGGGTCGCTTGTGAGGCCAGCGGGCAGTGCGTCTGGGTAGTAGTTCAAACCCACGCAGACGATGGAACGCACGCCCGGCAGGATCGTGGTCGGGTCCTCCCGTCGCTCGACCCGGTCCGGGCGGGCCATATATCCCATCTCACCGTGGTAGCCTCGCGCGATCCAGGCACGGTAGGCATCCAGGTGCGGGACCGGTTGCGCAGACGCCACACCCACCAGGTCAAACCCCAGCTCTCGCGCTCTGCTACAGATCTGCTCGGTGAGATTCACCGTATACCACCTGCCTCCCCTTCTACCGTCTACTATCTTCCCCTAACATTCGATTCAGGAACTGCCCGGTGTAACTGGCCTCGACCCGGGCCACCTGCTCCGGCGTGCCCTCGGCCACGATTTCGCCCCCAGCGTCGCCTCCCTCCGGCCCCAAATCGATGATCCAGTCAGCCACCTTGATGATGTCCGGGTGGTGCTCGATGATGACGACGGTGTTACCTGCATCGACCAGCCGGTTGAGCACAGTGATCAGCTTGTCCACGTCGGCGGCGTGCAGCCCAACGCTGGGCTCGTCGAGGCTGTACAGCGTCTGCCCGGTCGACCGCTTGCTCAGCTCGCGCGATAGCTTCACCCGCTGCGCCTCGCCGCCGGAAAGCGTCGGCGCGGGCTGGCCCAGCCGGATGTATCCCAGCCCCACATCCTGCAGCGTCTGAAGCTTGCGCTGGATGGCAGGGATGTTGGCGAAAAACTCCATCGCCTCACTCACTGTCATGTCGAGCACTTCGGCGATGTTCTTCCCCTTGTAGCGCACCTGCAGCGTCTCCCGATTGTAACGCTGACCGTAGCAGACGTCGCAGGGCACGTATATGTCGGGCAGGAACTGCATCTCGATGCGCAGCGTCCCGTGCCCGGAGCAGGCCTCGCATCGCCCCCCTTTGACGTTGAACGAGAAGCGGCCCGGCTTGTAGCCGCGGACCTTCGATTCGGGCAGATCGGCGAACAGCCCACGGATCGGGGTGAAGACGTTGGTGTAGGTACCCGGATTGGAGCGCGGCGTGCGCCCGATGGGCGATTGGTCGATGTCGATCACCTTGTCGATCTGCTCGACGCCCTCAATGGCATCGTGCTCGCCGGCCGGATCCCGCGATCGGTGCAGAATCTGCGCCAGCCGCTGGTACATCACCTCGACCAGGAGCGTCGACTTGCCCGACCCGGAGACGCCGGTGATGCACACGAACTTCCCCAGCGGGATGCGCACGTCGATGTTCTTCAGATTGTGCTCTCGAGCGCCCCGGACGATCAACTGACCGCCGTTGCCCTCGCGACGCTGCGCAGGCAACGAGATGGACCTGTGACCGGAGAGGTATGCGCCGGTAACACTCTCGGGACAAGCGACCATGTCCTCGACAGTGCCGGCACAGACCACCTCGCCACCATGTTCGCCTGCCCCCGGGCCCAGATCGATGATCCAGTCAGCGGCACGGATCGTCTCTTCGTCGTGTTCGACGACGATGAGCGTGTTGCCCAGGTCGCGCATCTCCTGCAGCGTGCGGAGCAGGCGGGCGTTGTCGCGCTGGTGCAGGCCGATGCTCGGTTCGTCCAGGACGTAGAGCACACCCATCAGCTGTGACCCGATCTGCGTCGCCAACCGAATCCGCTGTGCCTCGCCACCGGCCAGTGTGACCGCGGTGCGGTCCAGCGTCAGGTAGTCGAGCCCTACGTTGACCATGAACCCCAGCCGGTCGCGGACCTCCTTGAGGATGCGCCGACCGACGAGCCATTCCTGCTCGGTGAAGGGAGACGCGGGAGGGATGGTTTCAGGGTTCACGGTTTCAGGTTTCACGTTGTCAACCTGAGACGTTGGAACTTGAAACTTGAAACCTGATAACTCATCGATCCATTCGAGCAACCGGCTCACCGGCCAACTGGCGATCTCGCTGATCGATTTGCCTGCCACTGTGACCGCCAATGCCTCTGGGCGCAGCCGTGCGCCCTGGCACACCGGGCAGGGTCGTCGCGTCATGAACTCCTCGATCTTGCCCCGGACGTAGTCGGAGTTCGTCTCCTGATAGCGGCGCTGCAGGTTCGGGATGACGCCCTCGAAGCGAGTGGCATACTCGCTGCGGCGTCCGCCCCGGCTGCGGTAGCGCACGCGGACCCGTTCGTCACCGCTGCCGTGTAGAATGATATGCTGCTGGGCGTGGTTCAGTTCGCGCCAGGGCACATGTGTGGGAATCCCGAAATGTTCGCACGCGGCCTTGAGCAGTTGCCAATAGTAGCCGTCACGATCCCGGATGTTCCAGGCTCCGACGGCCCCGTCCTCGATGCTCTGATCCGGATTGGGCACGACGAGATCGGGGTCGAGCTCCAGGCGAGTCCCCAGCCCCTGGCACTCCGGGCAGGCCCCGTGAGGGCTGTTGAAGGAGAAGGTGCGCGGTTCGATCTCCGGCAAGCTGATGCCGCACACCGGACACGCCAGGTGCTCCGAATACAAGCAATCCTCCGGCGGATCGATTGAGACGTCGTTGATGATCGCCACTCCGTCGCCCAGCCGCAGCGCGGTCTCGACCGAGTCGGTGAGGCGCGAGCGGAAGCCGTTCACCTCCCGCTTTTGCTCCTCCGGGATCACGAGCCGGTCGACGACGGCCTCGATCGTGTGCATCTTGTACCGGTCCAGCTCAATCTCCTCGTCCACGTCGCGCACTTCGCCATTCACCCGCACGCGCACGAAGCCCGCCTTGCGCACGTCCTCGAAGATCGCCTGGTGGTGCCCCTTGCGGTCCTTTATCAGCGGCGCGAGCACCTGGAAGCGCGTGCCAGGCGCCATGCCCAGCACCGCGTCCACGATCTGATCGGTCGACTGCTGGGCCACAGGGCGGCCACACCGGGGGCAGTGGGGTATGCCGATGCGGGCGTACATCAGACGCAGGTAATCGTATATCTCGGTGACAGTGCCGACGGTCGAGCGCGGGTTGTGGGAAGCACCGCGCTGGTCGATCGAGATGGCCGGCGAGAGCCCCTTGATCTGATCTACGTCCGGCTTTTCCATCTGTCCCAAAAACTGGCGCGCGTAGGCCGACAGACTCTCCACGTACCGCCGCTGCCCCTCGGCATAGATGGTGTCGAAGGCCAGGGACGACTTGCCCGACCCTGAGATGCCGGTGACGACCACCATCTTGTTGCGCGGGATCTCGACCGTGATGTTCTTCAGATTATGCTCTCGTGCTCCCCGCACGATGATACTCTCTTGGGCCAATCCTCACCTCTACCCTGAAACAGAACGTTTGTTATCGAACAAGTGTTCGCGAACACTTGTTCGCATATTGTAGCATCCTTGCGCCCTTCGTCAAGGCAAGAGAGTATTTTATCATATTTTTGGCGTTGGACAAAGGAGGTGCTATTTGTTATAATCCGCTCACCCTGGCCATTCCTGACAGAATTCAAGAAGACCACCATGTCCACAGAAGCACAAGAGGCCGCACACGAAATCGGCACGCTGAACGAGAGCCCCCTGCACGCCGCTTTGAAGGCGTGGTACGCGCAGCCGGGCGATCAGTTCGAGGTGTCTGTGGATGGGTTTGTCGTCGATATCGTGCGGGGCAATCTCCTGGTGGAGATTCAGACGTGCAACTTCTCGGCCATCAGGCAGAAACTGATCACGCTCATAACCGGCCATCCACTGCGACTGGTGTACCCGGTCGCACAAGAGAAATGGATCGTCAAGCAGCCGCGCGATGGGCATGGCCAGCCAAAGCGCCGCAAGTCGCCCAAGCGGGGCGCTTTCGAACACGTGTTCAAAGAGCTGGTGAGCTTTCCTCGCCTGGTTTCCAACCCGGACTTCTCGCTGGACGTCCTGCTGATCCAGGAGGAAGAGGTCCGTCACCACGACGGGAGACGCAGATGGCGCCGCCGGGGGTGGGTCACGGACGAGCGCCGGCTGTTGGACGTGGTGGGCCATCAGATCTTCGAGACAACAGCCGATCTGGCTGCCCTGGTCCCGCCCGATCTGACCGAGCCGTGGACGACCGCAGAGCTCGCCGACGCCATGGGCAGGCGCCGCCGGCTAGCCCAGCAGATGGCCTACTGCCTGCGCGAGATGGGCGTGATCGAGCCGGTGGGAAAACAGGGCAACGCGATCTTGTACGCTCAGGCTGCGGCTTGGTCTGCGGAGCACACTGAGCCTTATGGAACTCGACGTCATACGAGGTCCCACAACACTGATAAGGAGACAGCGTGATCTTACACACCATCCACGTGGGCATCACTCAGACCAACTGCTACGTCGTCGGCTGTGAGGAGACACACGAGGGGGTGGTGATCGACCCGGGGGGCAACCCGAAGCGGATCCTCAAGGCGATCGAGGACGGTGGGCTCACCATTCGCTACGTCCTCAACACCCACTGCCACTTCGACCACATGGGGGCCAACGCGGACGTCGTCGCCGCTACCGGCGCGCCGCTGGCGCTCCACCCGGCGGAACTGCCCATCCTGCAGGCCCGGGGCGGGGCGTCCTGGTTCGGTGTGCCGGTGAAGGAAAGTCCCGAGCCAGACATCAAGCTGGATGACGGGCAGGCAATAGAAGTTGGCACGCTGCGCTTCCAGGTGCTGCACACGCCGGGGCATTCCCCTGGCGGTGTGACTTTCTACCTGGCGGAGCAGGGAGTGGCCTTCGACGGGGACGTGTTGTTCCAGATGGGCGTCGGGCGCACCGATCTGCCCGGCGGCGAGTGGGACACACTGATGCGGTCGATCCGAGAAGTGCTCTTCGCCCTGCCCGACGAGACCGTCCTCTACTCCGGCCACGGCCCCAGGACAACGGTAGGTCAGGAGAAACGCTCTAATCCCTGGGTAAGGTGAAGTCGGTTCCCAGTGCTGCAATAGGGCACCCCTGTTAACTAATGGCACTAATGGCACAGATGGCACAGATGGCACATGGTAGGGTTTCAGGTTTCAGGGTTTCAGGTTTCAGCCCGACCGCAGCGGTCGGGGTTCAGGTTCTTGCCAGGTTCTGCCTGCAGTCACACGATTGCTTGATCGATCGCCCGGCTGACTGCTTCGACGTCGGGCGGCAGCTCCAGCGGGGAGTTGGCGTGGCGGGCGATCACGTCGGCCAGCGTTCCATCGTGGTAATCGACCTTGAACCGGGTAAACTTGAGGCCGTGGGCGGTGGAGATGACGATGACCCGGTGCTCCGGCAGGATCAGGCCTCGCTCCACCAGCTTG
>Ga0207752_1001472_pt1 | contig 10687 bp, 6 predicted proteins | sample Pon2CUnioCityCA_6_FD_187272 | JGI IMG/M metagenome (GOLD analysis project Ga0207752, IMG submission 187272) | Marine sediment microbial community from Union City, CA, USA - Pond 2C Sediment 2 (SPAdes) | ecosystem: Environmental > Aquatic > Marine > Intertidal zone > Salt pond sediment ... | reverse complement strand
GATAATGGCCAAGATGGTGGCTACGACCACACCGGCGATGCAGGGCCAGAAATTCTTGCGGCATAGATCAACGGCCGGCACCCCGGTGATGGCTGACACGGGCAACACTGCCCAGGGAACGATCACTCCACCACCGATCCATATCATGGCGACCTGCCCCAGCGCTGCCAGCGTCGCCGTGTTCAAGCCCAGCGCCTGGCCCCACGAAGCGGCGAGTGCCCCCATCAGCGGCAGGTCGTTGAAGCCCGAACCGTCGAGCCCGGTGATCCCGGCCAGGACGGTGTGCATGAAGCCGACGATCACCTTACTCATCGGGATGACGTTGGATAGGGCCTTGATGATGTCAATGATCAGCGGCTTGCCCGCTTCGCCGAAGATCGCCGTGCTGTGCTCCGGCACGCCCATCAGGTAGAAGCCGGCTACGATGAACACCGGCGCGAAGACCTTCATACCGAACATGAACCCCTCGCGCAGGCAGTTGGTGACCTGCTCCGCACCCTTCCCCCACCCGTGCTCCCAGAAACAGAAGATCCCGAGCAGGATCAGAGAGGTGCCACCCAGCACAGCCGTGGCATCACCGCCGCGGATCTGCAGGGCGATCAGGAAGATCACGTCCACCAGATAGGCCAGCGGCACCAGCCACGATGCAACTCTCGCCATCGTCGAATACTCACGGGCCTCGGCGGCGGCCGCTTCCTCCTCGAACTTGAGATACTCGGTCTCGGTCACAGTGTGGGCCTTGATGTCCTTGCGCACCACGAGGAACCAGGCCACCACCAAAGCTACGACGGAGGCGGCGACGTTGAGGGGCGTGCTGGCCGCCAGGATGTCGCTCACCGGTAGACCGGCGGCCTCGGCCGTCAGCTTGGGAGCGCCCTGGATCACGTAGTCGGTGGACAGGCAAACGCCGTGGCCAAAAAGGTTCATGGCCATGGCGATGGAGATTGCCGGCAGTCCAACGGCAAGGCCGGCCGGGAAGAGTATGGTCCCCACCAGCGCAGTGGCCGGCGAAGGCCAGATGAACAGAGAGGCGACGTACATGACCACACCGATAATCCAGAAGGCCACAGCGGGGCTGCGCATCAACCGTCGGGCCGGGCGCACCATCAGGTAGAGCGCCCCCATATCCTCCAGTCCCTTGGCCAGGGACACGACGACGGAGATGATGAACACGATATCCAGCAAGACCACCCCGGACCGGAGCATGCCGTTGAAGATAGCCTGCAGGCCACCGATAGGGCTTCTCAACAGGATCCACCCCAGGATGAACATCCCGACCAACGCAACGATCGACGTATCCCGCCGCAGTGCCAGGGTAACGAAGATCAAGATCACGAACAAAGCATAGACCAAGTGAGCGGCTGTTAGCTGAACTGCTTCTGCCATTTGATATTTCCTCCCTTCTCGTGGGGGCCCCTGGCAACGCGGCCAGTGACCCAGACATTATTTCTCCAGACGATCCTGGCGTGAGCGGGACAGCCGCTTGACGGCGAAGGGGCTCTGCAGTACAATGCCCCCGTGCGATAGGGGAAGTTCGCTCAAGTCGGGGCCGTCATCCCCGACTTTCAGTTGATCATGCAGGCTCGTGACAAGCGGCCAAGCGTGTCACCCCAAGTTGATGGGGCACAGCCTGGCGAGAGCGTACTGTGGTCCGCTGAGTGTGAGTGGCTTCCCCTGTTTGTGTCCCACTCGAGCAACAGTGTGCAGGTCGCGACCCTGCCTATCCAAAATCGCGCTTCACCTCCTCGTGCATTCAACTCCCAGGGAGACTCTACAGCCCAATACGGTCCAATTAGCGGGCCGGACTCCCACGTCCGGCGGCGTGGGAGCCGCCTCTGCCACCTTAACTAAACCGTATTGCTCTACAGCCCCTCCTGGGCAAAGAAATCGCTGAATCCAGCCCCTTCCACCCGTTGCCGGACAACCTCTACGTCAGTAGTGTAAGTCCCCAGTTCCTTCATTCGTTCGAAGTAGACCGCCCCTGAGAAGGTGTACTTCTTGGTCATCCCCTCCTCAGTCTGCATCTGCTCCCGCACGAAGGCAATCGCCTCGCCCACGGCTGTAGCGCGGGGGATGGTCACCAGAGACCGGCCTGAAGCCCACCGCACGGCATTGTGCCCGGCCAGCGTGCCGGTGCAGATGGCCTCGGTGTGACCGACCAACAGACCTGCCTTCTCGCCGGCGCAGAACAGGTTGTCCAGTCCCCGCACCTTCATGTGATCGTCCCGAGGCGAAAGCGCCAGATAGCGGATGGAGTTCCCTTTGCCACCAGCGTAGGGATCCTCATACCGGGCGTTCTCCATCCCCGGTACGCGCCGCAGCTCGTCGAGCGGGTAGAACGACGTCATGAGCTTCACGTGGCCGGTGTCCAGCAGAACCAGGTTCTCGGCGAAGGCAGGCAGGGCATACTGCTGGCAGGCCTTCGCGGCCAACTTCTCCGCGTGGATAAGTTCCTCAGGAATTGGTACGACGGCTACGCCCGTGCGATTCAGTTCGTCCGCAATCCCCGGATCCACCGAATCCTTGTGCAGCTTACAGGATCCGCTCATCGCGCCGATCGACCCATCGGGTCTGTGCCCCATCATCTCCTCGACCCCGGCCCGGGCCGCGATGCTCACCCTGCCGCCCCAACTGGGGCAGCGGAGAACGCACATGGCGCAGCCGTTGCCATACTTGCGGCAATTTCCCTGGGGTCCCGCGCTGCCGGTGGCTTCCACAAAGGCATCGGCCTCCAGGCGCTCCCCATTGTCCAGCACAACCGCATCGAGGCGGCCGTCCGTCATCTCGACATCACGGGCCCGGGCCATCATCCACAGCTCCACACCCTGCCCCAGTAGATGACGGCGCACGGTCGGCTCCATCAAGGCCACGTCGTACAGAGTTGCATGCTTGTGCCCGGGGAACTCCACGTTGGTATGACGGGCCACTTTGTCGGCCAGATGGAAAAGCCCCCCGCCCCCCATCGCGATCATCTCTTCCGCAGCGGTGAAGCGACCGTTGTTGCGCATGATGCCACCCACCAGCCCGGTACCCAGCAGGCAGTCGGTTTTCTCCACCAGGATGACTTCCGCACCAGCTTTCCTCGCCGCCAGGGCTGTCGCACATCCGGCCCATCCCCCGCCGACGACCACGATCCTAGGCATCTCTAGTCTCCTTTCTCTTGCCGCGCTCTGTATCTATGAAATTTCTCCACCGGCGGCAGTTCGGTGGTCTCGCACTCGGTTGCGATATCAATGAAAGTAGGACAGTTCGCAGATAGTGCCTCCGAGATCGCTGGCTCCACCTCCTCCGGCTGCTCCACTCGCACCCCTCGCAGCCCGAAGCCGCGGGCGATCGCCACGTGATCGGTGTCAGGCGAGAAGTCCACGCCGAAACAGTGACCATCCTGTAGCAACTGCTGGCTCACCTTGATCCAACCGAAACAAGCGTTGCTAAACTGGATGATGGTCACCGGCAGTCCCAACCGGCTTACAGTCTCCAGCTCGCCTGCGCTCATGCCAAAGCTTCCATCTCCCATCAAGCCCACCACCGTGGCTTGCGGCCGGGCCAGCTTGGCCCCTACCACGCCGGGGATAGCATACCCCAGCCCCCCGTAGCCACGAGGGATGATCACCCGCCGACCGGCGGCCGAGCGCAGATAGGCAGCAGTGAAAGGGGTCGGCGTGCCCGCATCGGCGACGACGACGCAGTCAGCCGGGAGCAAGCGGGCCAGCGCCTGGGTCACCCGCTGCGGCTTGATAGGGGTCGCATCAAGCGCCGCTTTGGCCTCGAAGTCGGCCCAGAAGGCCGAGATTTCATCTCCCAGGTCAGCCAAAGGATTCGAGCGAGGTGTATCACTCCGAGCACGGACGGCCGTCAACAGGTCAGCCAGGCCCAGCCTGGCATCACCCGCCAGGCCAACAGCGGTGCGATAACTGCGGCCGATCTCCGTCGGATCCACATCCAGGTGCAGGATGGTCTGATCAGTGGTAAGGGATGGCAACGTCCACCCCACAGTGGTCACCGAGTCGGTCTTGCAGCCAACATACAAGATCAGGTCAGCAGATCGGAGGACAGCGTTGGCGTAAGGACGGCGACCGTTGCTGCCCACCACCCCCATGCTGAGGGGATGATCCTCAGCAATCGCCCCCTTGCCGCAGATGGAAGTGCCTACCGGTGCACCCAGCGCTTCGGCAAGGTCCGTCAGCTCGGCCCAGGCCCCGGCGGTAACCGCCCCACCACCGGCAACGATAACCGGCCGCCTGGCCTGTGACAGCAAGTCGGCCGCCCGTTCTACAGCCGCCGGGTCGGGGCGGGTGCGATAGGCGGGATACACCCGACAAGGCTCCTCGGCGTGGAGGGGAGGGGCATTCACTTCATCTGCCAGCACGTCCATAGGCAACGTGACTTGCACCGCGCCAGGGCGACCAGTGGTGGCAACGCGGAAAGCCTGGCGCATCACCTCAGGGATGCGGTCGGCACACTTGACCAGGGTACTCCATTTGGTGATTGGAGCGAAGAGGGCCGGCTGGTTAAGGGCAGTCAGGACGCTGCGATATTCCCTGGCAATAGGGGTATCGGAATTGAGAGCGATGACGGGGATGGAGGAGGCGTGAGGTTCAGCCAAACCGGCGGCAAGATAGGTGGCCCCAGCTCCGCTGGGCCCTTCGCAGACGCCCGGTCGGAAGCCAACCCGCGCGTAGACGTCGGCCATGAAGGCTGCTGAGCGCTCGTCGCGGGCTAATACGTGAGTGATCTGCGCTTGTGCCTGGCGCAAAGCATCGTACAAAGCCAGACTGGTGTCGCCTGGGACACCAAAGAGGTGACGCACTCCGTAGGCTTCGAGCATCTCCACCAGGAGCTGGGCACCAGTCCTTCGCATATCGGCCCTCCTATCGGCTCTCACCGGACAGCCAGGGCTGCCGCAAGCGCAAATCCAGGTCTGACGCAGATTTGAGACACAACGCGCAGTTACTTCATCTCACCCTCGCGGGCTGACCCACGAGGGAGTCCGTGCCGGTCCAGCGGGCAAGTGAGTTGTTGAGTGACACGACACCCGCACGGGGTGTCGCTTTCTAATCCCCGGACAGATCAGAAGGTGAAGGATTCTCGGGTAGGGAAAGATCCTGTAATACGCTGTGGAGATGATCGCACATAGCCTGTGCCGCTGCTTCTGGATCTCGGCGACGCAGCGCACCCAGCACCCGGCGATGTTCCTTGACCGACTTGTTGAGCCGTCCACTGATCTGGTCGGAGATCGCACGGAAGCGCTGGACGTGGTCGTCCAGGTTGCGGATGATCAGAGTCAGGCGCTGATTATCGGCCTTGTCGATTATGGCATCGTGGAGGCTCTTGCCGAATTCGGAACACATAGCCAGGTCACCTTCAGCCAGAGCAGCCTCGGCCGCAGTGAGGTTGTGGTCAATTCGGTCCAAGTCACGAGGGGTAAAGAGAGGAGTAGCAAGGCGAGCGGCCAAGCCTTCCAGCACAGCTCGGAGTTGGAAGATTTCCACCAGGTCTTTGAGGGTCACCTCAGTGACGTAGGTGCCTTTGAAGAGAATACGGGTGACGAATCCCTCTCGCTCCAGCTCTTCCAGGGCGGCGCGCACGGGGGTCTTGCTGACACCTAACTCCGCAGCCAACTGAGTCTCAACCAGAGGGGTACCTGGCTTGAGCTTGACGGACAGAATGGCTTCCTTAATGGCGATGTAGGCTTTGTCTTTGAGGGAAACAGGACCACCAACCTTATCCAGTTGGTACGAGACGGACATAGAAGTCACCTCGTCGGATGTACGAAGTATCGAATATCACACTTCGAATCTCATATATCGTATACGATATTATACCAGGGTAGATGGAATTTGTCAAGTCAGCTAGACTTACAGACCTCCGAGGTTTTCGACAGTCGAGGCGTCAGAAAATCGGCGGCCATAGACAAAAGCGACTTCTTGCGTCTGTGTGGGCGCAAACCTCGGAGGTCTTCGGAGATACACGTAATCTCCCAGGGCAGTCTGGAGATTACCTTAATTCACTGCTGCTGCCAGACCTCCGAGGTTTTCGACCCTCGAGGCATCGGGAAATCGGCAGTCATAGGCAGAGTACGACCTCTTGTGCTTGTATGGACATAAACCTCGGAGGTCTTCGGAGATACAGGAAATCTCCCGGGACAGTTCGTTGACAGATATACCATCATGTGCTAACATGGCAAACAGTGAAAGTGATGCGATGATGAGCTACACGTTGCCCACCCCTAGCAGCCCACAGCCGTACCCGTTTCCGGGGTCCGGTTAGGGCTGCCTGGGCATTGTGGCGTTTGTCCGATTTGCCAGCCTTCCGACCCCCGGAGGCTGGTTTCTTTTTTTCATAGACAAACATCAGGAGGTGTACCGATGAAAATGAGCGAGCTTTTCGGTCAGACCCTGCGGGACTCCCCCGCAGACGCGCAAATCGCCAGCCACCGGCTGCTTGTTCGGGCAGGATTCATCCGTCAACTGGGTGCCGGCATCTTCAGTTATCTGCACCTGGCGCGACGATCGATGACCAAGATTGAGAATATCCTGCGTGACGAGATGAACGCCATCGGAGGGCAGGAGATCACGATGCCCGTCGTCCATCCGGCCGACATCTGGAAGGAGACCGGGCGCTGGTACGAGATTGGTTCGGAGATGGGGCGTTTCCGCGACAAGAACGGCCGAGATATGGTATTGGCAATGACCCACGAGGAAGTTATCGCCGACCTGGTGCGAGCGGAGATTCAGTCCTACAAGCAACTACCGCGCCTGGTATACCACATCCAGACAAAATGGCGCGATGACCCCCGCCCGCGCGCCGGTCTGATCCGGGTAAGGGAATTCACTATGAAGGATAGCTACAGTCTGGACACAGACTGGGAAGGCCTGGACGCCCAGTATCGAGCTCACTATCAGGCCTACTTCAACATCTTCCACCGCTGTGGCTTGCCTTCCGTGGCGGTCAAGTCAGACGTGGGAATGATGGGGGGAAAGCTGGCCCACGAATTTATGTACCTCACCCCAGTCGGAGAAGACACCATATTCATGTGTGACAGGTGTGGATACACGGCCAACCGCCAGATTGCCAGATTCCAGAAGCCTGCCTCTATAGAAGAGGAGAAGCCCAAGCTCCTCGAAAAGGTCGCCACACCAGGCACGACCACCATCGAAGGTCTGGCAGAGTTCCTGGGCATAGCGGAGGCGAGAACCGCCAAGGCACTCTTCACAGTAGCGACAGTCGTGGAAGGACAGGAGGACGTCGAGAAACTCGTGTTCGCCATTGTGCGCGGAGATATGGACGTGAACGAAACCAAGCTGTCCAACGCCCTAAAAGCCAAGTCCCTGCGTCCAGCGATAGATGAGGAGATTCGAGCCGTAGACGCCGTCCCAGGATACGCCTCACCCGTAGAAATCGAGGATGTGATCGTCGTCGTCGATGATCTCATCCCCGAGTCGCCCAACCTGGTAGCCGGGGCCAACGACGAGGGCTACCATCTGCTCAACGTGAACTACGGGCGGGACTATCGGGCCGATGTAGTGGCAGATATCGTCGTAGCCGAGGATGGATATGCCTGCCCCGGCTGTGGTGCTCCGATGCAATCCTCGAAGGGAGTGGAAGTCGGAAACATCTTCAAGCTGGGTACCCGGTACTCTGAGTCGATGGGCTGCACATTCCTGGACGAACACGGCCAGGCCAGGCCGGTGATCATGGGATCCTACGGCATCGGCGTCGGGCGTCTTCTGGCTTGTGTGGCGGAAGAATACCACGATGAGCACGGTCTCATTTGGCCGATTACTGTGGCCCCCTATCAAGTGTATATCGTCGCGCTGCGAGGCGGTGAGGAGACAGCCGAGCGCCTGTACGCTGATCTGCAGTCCGCAAACGTTGAGGTGTTGTACGACGACCGCAGCGAGAGGGCTGGTGTCAAGTTCAACGACGCGGATCTGATGGGCATTCCGATACGGTTGACCGTGAGCAGGCGTTCACTTGAGGCAGGAGGGGTTGAGCTGAAGCTTCGTCGCAGTTCCGAACGAACCATCGTTTCACAATCTGAAACAGTATCTCACGTTACAGACACGATCAAGATGCTGCAAGCAGAGATGGCAGATAAGGCTGTGACAGTGGCCTACAACGCCTGATGGACTCGCTCGCTGGCATAAGGACTGATGGATCGTAGCCGAGGACAGGCCACAATCCCAGCGTCAAGAGGTCTAGATTTGCCTGGAGATTGCCTTATCTCCGAAGACCTCCGAGGTTTAGTCCCATGCAGACACAAAAGGTCGCATTTCGCCTATAGCTGCCGGTTTTCTGGCGCTTCGATCGTCGAAAACCTCGGAGGTCTGGTTGCAGCAGTGAATTACGGGTAATCGCCAGGATTTGCCCCTACAGGAGAAACGAGTAAAATTATAGACGAAGACGACGCGAACCTGTCTTATGTCCAGTCGGGTTATGCTACGCCCGACGCTCCAGGGGGTGCCCGGAAATGCCATCTCATCTGAACAAGAAGAAGCCCTCCAACCTCAAGAAAAAGCTCTCGAACGCAGTAAGTGCCATGACAAGGATCGGTAAGGAAGTCTCTCTGATAGTAGTGATGCTTTGTGGCGTAGTTGTTATCGCTGCATCAGTTGCATACGCGTCTTCTCTTCCTGTAGAAATGCAATCTATCGCCATTGCGGCGATAGGGTCAATCTTGGGAACGGCTGTCGTCTGTCTTATGCTTCCCAAGCTAACTCAAGCAAGAGTTGACCAGCATTTGCAGGATCTCAAGACCACCCTTCAAGAGGAGGCTCGACTAGAAGCTTCTCTCGACAAGGTGCGCGAAGCTGCAGAACAACTGGTGGAAAAAACCCGAAGCCTCGAGAGAGAGAGGAATGAGCTAGAGCACAGAATTCAGCGGCTTGAAAACATGCGCGTCAATATCGACGGTGCAAGAGCGATACTGAGACTCGCTCTTCTCGAGATCGATGCAGTCATCAAGGACTTCTACCGCAAAGAACTATCTCAGAAACCTCCAGACGATCTTCAAAGAGGTGAACTCCACGAGTACGTTGGAGTAGTCGAGACGTCCTTTAAGGCCTCTCTGGGTATGGACTTACAGAAGGTCAAATTGCGGGAGGATGATGACGATCGAATTGTCGTAAGTGGACTCAGTTCGGAATTTCAAGGCTTATCCGATCTTTCTGAGGACTGGAAGCTTTTTGAGGTACGAGTTCGGAAATGGGGGGGCGTCTTACCGGACACCTACAAGATACTATCAAACGATGAAAGAGTTGCCGACCTTACGATCGAGCAGCGGAACTCGCTACAGAAGCGTATCAATAGCGGCATCGACTTCGTACACCTTGACGCAGCTATCAAGAGAATCGCTCGGGAGATTCTGGCCGTGCTTCTGTCACCTCTTCAAAAAGAACTGGTCTTCGTTGAAGAGGACGATCAACCGGGCAGGCAGTTGTTGAAGTTCCTTGAAGTCCATAACAAGCAGATTGACCTTTTGAAGAGAGACCTGGAGGAACAGAAAGGCAGGCTGGACAGACAGAGAAGCAGGCTACTAGAAAGCTAGCAAACCACTCCATCCCTGGGGGCACGCGAGTGAAAGCGGATGATGACCGACTATTCGCCCTTTCCCTCGATCAACTCCACGATGCGCGCATAGCCACCCTTGATCAACTGCTCCAGTTCTTGGGCCGAATACGCATACTCCAACCGCGTACCCCCATACGGGTCGCAGATATCGTATGTCTGTCCAACCATCTGACTGAGCAGTCGCACCTTGCGGGCCTGCTCAGGGAAGGCGGCTGTCAGCGCCTCGGCGTGGCTTCTGGTCATCGCCAGCACCAGATCAGCATCGACCATCATGTCGCGGGTGACGCTGCGCGAGCGGTGCGCACGTAGATCGATTCCGCGCTGAGCCATCTCCTCAATGGCATAGGCGCTCGCCGGTCGCCCCTCCGTCGTCCACACACCAGCCGACCCAACCTGCCAATCCCGCCGTACCTTGTCGCGGACCAGCCGCGCCTTCAGCAACGCCTCCGCCATCGGGGAGCGGCACAGGTTCCCAGTGCAGACGAAGAGCACCGTCGGCATTATGCTTCCCTTCGCTCCATCTCCAAGGCCTCGGCCAATGCCATCAGCCCGCCAGCCACTACCGAATGCCCGCCTAACACCACCGGTACCGGCGCCTCCGCCGCTGCCCGGGTGAAATGCCGCAGAAAAGGCTCTCCCACCCTGTCCCACCGGTAGAGGTCGGAGTTGAAACGATCGCAGGCCGAGGGCCACAGTTTGCGCGCCGCCAGGATCACCCGATTGTCGAACAGTACCCCGTCAACCAGCTCCGCCAGCTCTTCAAAGAAGCCCTCTACACCCACCAGTTCGATATAGTCAGCCAGCAGCGAACGCACCTCCCCCCGCTCTTGTCGACCACTGGCCCGCATTCCCCGCTCTTCGGCGTACACCCGCACCCAGCAACGGGTCACCCGCTCCAGAGCCGCCCAGGCGGCCGACGATACCCGACCCACGACCGCCAGACTGCTGCCCTCCTGGGCCATCGCAACCATCACTTGGTTCAACTGTCGCGATGCCCAACCCAGTTCGTCGAGGAACCGGCGCAGACACGGCCCGGTACCCGGATGTCGATGCGCGATCAGCAGATCCAAGGGCGTATCAAGATCGAAGCGCGTGCCGGCCGATGCAGGCAGGT
>Ga0207752_1001471_pt1 | contig 10688 bp, 5 predicted proteins | sample Pon2CUnioCityCA_6_FD_187272 | JGI IMG/M metagenome (GOLD analysis project Ga0207752, IMG submission 187272) | Marine sediment microbial community from Union City, CA, USA - Pond 2C Sediment 2 (SPAdes) | ecosystem: Environmental > Aquatic > Marine > Intertidal zone > Salt pond sediment ... | reverse complement strand
CCAGGCGGGAGTAGTTACGCCCGTCGTGCACTGGCCAATCCAACACCTTTCCTGCCTCGAAGTCGCCGCTGGAGTGCACGGTCACCTGGTCGGTGTTGAGGACGAAGTGCAGGTCGGCCCCCGCCGTGTTGGCCGCTCCAGGGGCGAGCATCGCGTTCGTCCAATACTTGTACTCGATCGTGTCGGTGGTTGGGTTCTCGATTCGGGGGATGATCGCCAACGTGGCCCGGTCGGCCGGCAGGTGCACTGTGATGGTGGCGCGGATGCGGTCGCTGGCTGTCGTGTCGTACAGCGTGACGGTGACACCCGCCGTCGACGTGACCACCTGGTAGTCCCATGGCTCGCCCCACTCATACCCGTGCTCTTCCACCGGCAGACACCACTCGATTCCGCCGGCCGCCAGCCACCAGTTCTCGTCGCGGCTCAGCGGTCCCCAGTGCGTCGGCTTGATCACGGGGTTCTGGTACAGCTCGTTGTGGCCGGTGGGCTTATACACCATCTGGTAGACTCGCCCGCCCAGCTCCGGCAGGAGCGTCACCTGCAGATAGTCATTCTCCAGTACCAGCAGCGTATATTCCTCCGGAAGCGGCGCCGGATGCGATTCTTCGTAGGCCCTGCGGTCGAGGTAGCGGTAGGTGATGTTGTACGTGGGGTCCAGACGGTCACGCAGATAACCAGCGTAGGGATATGTAGGGATGGTCAGCGTGGTCGTGTGGAATGTGGCAGTATCCAGCGGGGAAGCGGGTGCCATCGCAATTGCGCGGATGTCCTCTGCATCTGGAGCCAGCCGCGAATTCGCCGGCGCGAGGGTGGCTTCTGTCGGCAGATCGACTGGGCTGGAGCGCGCCCCTTGATGCTGCAGCGCGCTAGCGCTGCCCAGCAGCGCCAGCAGTCCCACTACTGCTGTCAGTTTCCACCGCCGCCTCACTCCGGCCTCCACCGTCTGGCATCCACCGCAGACTATTCAAATAACCGCGCGATTTCGTCCCGCTCGAATTGGGGCAGCGGGCGTTCGCCCGTTGCATTGCGCAGCACGATGCCCCGTTCTCTCTCGGTCACGTGACCGATGTGTGCCGCCACGATGCCTGCGTCCTTCAGCGCGGCGAGTATCGCAGCTGTGTCTCCAGGCGCGACCGCCATCAGCAGCGCGCCAGAGGCGATCAGCCCCAGCGGCTCCAGCCCCAGCCGCGTGCACAACGTCTGCGTCTCGGGCAACACCGGAACGGCGGCTTCGACCACCTCTAACCCGACCCCTGCCGCTTCGCCCAGCTCCCACAGCCCGGTCGCCAGTCCGCCCTCGGTGGGGTCGTGCATGGCGTGCACCTCGCCGGCCGCCGTCGCCACAGCTGCATCCCGCACGACGCTGATGCCGGGATCGTGTAGGAACCCCTGGCACCGCTCCAGTAGCGGTCGATCCAGTCCCGTCAGCTCGTCCTGCATCTCCCGCGCGATGATGGCTGTCCCCTCCACCGCGATACCTTTGGTGACGAGCAGAGCGTCGCCCGGTCGGGCACCATCCGGCCGCACCAGTCGCTCGGGTGCTACCTCGCCGATCATGCAGCCCACGACGATGGGACGGTCCAGCCCGTGGGTGATCTCGGTGTGTCCGCCCACCAGCGCGATGTCCAGCTCGTGGCAGGCGTCGACAATCTGGTCGAACATGGCATCCACCAGGCCAGGGTCGGTGTTCCCTTCGGGCAGCAGCAGCGTGGCCAGGAACCAGCACGCTGTCGCCCCGGTGCAAGCGACGTCGTTGGCGTTGACGTGGACGGCGTACCAGCCGATTTCGTCGCTGGCAAAGGTGATCGGGTCGGTCTTGGCGACCAGGTAGCGCTCGCCGAAGGAGACGATGGCCGCGTCGCGCCCCACGCCTGGCCCCAGAATGACGCGTGGGTCATCAGGTGCATGGCGGGTCAACAACCGGGCCAGGTGTTCGGCGGGTAGCTTTCCGAGTGGGTACGGGATGTGCATCGGTATCCGTGTTATGTTGGCGTGTTGATATGGCCTTTCAGTCTCTGATAGGGGCCTCAATGGCAGGTGCTCATCCGCCGTTCTTGCGCAGTCCTTTCCCTTTGAGCAGGCCATCCACCCACGCTGCGTCCTCCGGCGCGAGCTTCACCCGCCTCCTGCTCGCATTCTACCGCAGTTCAGCCCGCGCCGCAATCTTGGTAGGGGGCCTGGTGGGAGAGGGTCGGTGCGGCGCACTTCGCAGCACGCCGCACCCGCATGTCGCTACGAATGGTTGCGCAGCACGAGGGGCAAGAAGACTCGATTCTCGACTCTTACCGCGTCCGCCACCCCCACGGTGTCGGTGTAGCCACAGGTATCCGTCACTGTCAGCGTTACCGTGTATGCCCCGATGGCGGTGTAGGTGTGGCTGACAGATTGACCTGAGCCTGTCTCCCCGTCGCCGAAGTTCCATCCCCAAGCTATGACGGGACTGCCGTTGGTTGTGCTGACGTCGCTGAAGACGACTGTCGCGCTGACTGGGCAGAAAGTGGAGACAGGGATGAACCCTGCTGTCAGGTCCGGGGTGTTCACCGTCGTTGTGACCGGTGTCCCCCAGGGGCCGCTGATCCCTTCCGCGCAACTCGCCACGCGATAGGCGTTGTTTGTCAGTGTCCCTCCGCAGGCAGTGACAACGAAAGTGACGTCGATGGCGTCATCGGCAGGCACGGTGAGGCCGCTCCAGGTGAGTAGACCGCTGGCCTCCCCGCATGTCCCTCCGCTACATCCGGCATAGTTGGCCCCCACGGGCAGTGCGTCGGTGATCACCAGCGACGTGGCCGCCGTGTTGCCGGTGTTCGTGACCAGGATTGTGTAGGTCAGCGGTGCGCCCGCCACGACGTTCGACGCTGTGACCTTGCTGATCGAGAGAGCCGGGCTTAGGATCGTCAGCGTTGGCTGTGCTGTATGTGTCACGCCGCCGCCGGTGCCTGTGATGACCGGCGTGTGAACGCCCGCCGGTGTTCCCAGTGCGGTGGTGATCCAAAGGGCGCTGGTGACGCTGGGAGTGATTGGGTTGTGGCTCCAGGAGGTGACCACGGCGGGGGGCAGCCCACCTACCGACAGCATGACCGGGGAGGTGAAGCCGAAATATGCCGATAGGCCGACGCTGTACGTCGTCGCCTGGCCCGCCGCCACCTGTCGCTCCGTTGGGGTGATAACGAGCGTGAAGTCGGTCGGCGTAGGGGTGTTCTGCACGGCACCGGCTGCGTTCAGTTTGCCCCAACCCCAATGGTCGTTCGGCGTGGAGCCGCCATAGGCCACGCCCTCGGTCCAAGTGTCGGTGATGGCCGTGGCGTGCAGGATGCTGACCACCTGAGTGGGCGTGAGCGTGGGGTTCTTCTGTAGCATCAGTGCTGCCACGCCGGCCACGTGCGGTCCAGCCGCGCTGGTACCACCGAACCACTGATACTTGCCGATAGCGCTGGCCCCGCTGCTCCTCGATTCGGCAGCGACCACCTCAAACTGGCCGCCTGGTGCAGCGATGTCCAGCGCCCGTGCACCATCCACCCGTGAACCCCGGCTGCTGAAAGAGCTCAGATCGCCGACGGGGACGGTATCGAACCCGGAACGGGTGCTGTACGAGCCGACGGTTACAGTATTGTCGGCGGTGGCAGGCCAGCAGACGGTCTTGGTCTCGTTGGGGTTGACCCAGACCATCCCTCCGGACCACTGGTAGGCGTTGTCGGCCACGTAGGCGTAGATCATCTGAGATGTTCCTGATGGGTTGTCTGCTCGGATCAGCCAGTTACCGTTGGCAATTCCCCCAGGGGCCTGGATCCAGATATCATATTTGGCTGTGTTGGCTGTGCCAAGGCTGGAGTCGAGCCGACGATACCAAATGGTGTCAGAACCTAAACTTGTGGAGCCCCAGTTGTTCCCTGTGGTGGCGGGCATTGTCACGCTGGTGCCAAACGGTGTGGTGAGTGTGTAGGTCACATTGACGCTGGGGTTGCGCCATATAAAGGCCATGAAGGCCCAGGACTGAAGGGTAAGCGGTGGCATGTTGGCGGTGAAGACGTGGGAGCCACCGGCAGGAATGGTCTCGGTGTCTTCTTTGTTACTCCCGGCCAGATTCCCAGCCGGTACCACTTGGACGATGCCGTTAGCTGCCTGCGTGTCTATCATTTGTTCCAAATTGGAACTGCCGTCCATAAACTCGCCCCACCATTTGCCAAACTCGTACAGCATCACGCTAGCGCCGTTGTTGGCCGCCCAGGGGATGTAGGTCGTTTCGGGAATCGGAGTCCAGCAACTTGTGTTGGCGGCAAGGAGTTCGGCCGCCGGGGCTACGCCGACGAAGCGCCGGTTGGGAACGGTATGGGCGCCGGAGACGTTGACGACGTTGCCGCCCAGGAGCACGCCGGCCACGCCGGTACCATGGCCGTTGGTGTCGTTGTCTGAGAGATAGAGGTCCACGCCGCGAGTGCGGGTCACGGTGCCGCAATTGAGTGTGGCATAGACCTTGCTCGTGCCCAGGGCGACCAGGTTCTCCCCTGAATCGAGAGTGTTGTTGAGGTTGGCGTCATTCACCAGGAAGATCCGTTCGCCATAGGTGGGCTGGGTTTCGGTATAGCCAGCGGTGGGACCGTAGTCCCGTGATCCGTTGGCGTTGGCGTCGTTGTATAGCCAGTCCACGTTGGCCTCAAAGACCCCGGAGGTGCCGATCCCAGCGGAACCGCTCTCATCGAAATAGCGGAGTGTTTCACCGGGGAAGTCGCAGGCAATGCTGCTGTTCAGATCCACGCACTCGCCTCCGCCTCCGGTGAAGCCGCCGCCGTCATTGTCAATCCAGGTATACGTCCCGCCGTCGGCGCGCCAGAAGTCGGGGTGATAGACGTCCACGCCGGTGTCAAAGTCGGCGATGCGGATCCCCTCGCCTCGGATGTCGTGCCCAGCCCAGTCCTGGGTGGCCCACACCTGGTCAGCGCCGACGAGAGGGATGCTGACGTCGAGGGGCGGGGTTGCCACTGGTTTGTTGAGCAGTTCGATCTGTACCACGTTCGGTTCCTGCGAGAAGGCTGCCATCTGCTCCAGCGGCACGCTTACGCCGTAGATGGCGGCTACGTGGCAGAGTTCTCCGTGCATGCGATGGAACCGCAGCCCGAAATCCCGTTCCAGAGCGGTGACTTCATCCCTCTTCAGTTCACGTCCGAAGCGGACGCTGACCTGGATTGCCTGCGCTGCTTGGATGTCGGCCTGCGCGAGCCCAAGGGGAGTCTGGGGCAAGAAGGGTATCTGCTGTTCCTCTGCTGCCAGCATCAGTGCCAGCGTGGAGCCCATCTTGTCCCACGCAGGCTGCAGAGGCTCAGAGGGGGAGGAAGGAGCACGGCCTGCCGGACGTCGCGGCCCAGCAGCACTCGAGGGGCGGAGGAACAATAGCACGGCCAGCAATAGCCCCAAGCCAAGGGCTGTGACTCCAATCAGTCTCTTCATCGTGGCCTCCTTACTTGCTTCTCTATCTGATTTTCGTCAGGCGGTGGGCAAGTGTGGAACGAGATTCTTGACTCTCACGGTGACCTGGTGGGGGAGTAGGGATAAGGTATCAACTCGGTGTCACCAGCACCTTCATCTTATCATGGAGCATAGAAGAAGTCAATGGTTGCTCGGGTTGCGAGGAGTCTTGACTACGGTGGGAACTTGTGACGTGCTGCAACTTGTGTAGACTTGTGCCCTGGCCTATAATCACGGTGCTGGTTGGCCATTCAGCATCAAGTATTCAGTATTGAGCGCAAACCAGGAGATCCTCCGTGCACGAAAGACCACAATCAGGGCGCAAGGGCTGCGGTCAATCCGCCGTTGTCGCTTCCATGCTCGTGTGGCTGGGAGCGGTGCCAGCCGGGGTGATGTTTCTGACCGAAATCACGCTGGGCAGCACGGCCTCGCCGGGCGTGGTCGCTGTGGTCGCTATCGCTGTTGCTGCTGCGCTGTTGATCCTGCCCCCCCTCGCCGTGGCGCTGCTCACCCACCGTCGGCCTGGCTGGAAGACGACCTCCGCTGTCGCCGCGTGCGTTGTGATCGTCGCTGGCTACCTCCTGCTTGACGCAGCGGTGCGTGCCGTGTTCTACAGTCCTGCTCCATCGCTTCGTGGGGAGGGTGCCTGGGCCGCTGTGGTGCGGCTGGTCGTGCTTGTCCTCTACACGATCCTCGCTGCCCGGCTGGAGGCTCGACTGGGTGCGTCTTGGCTGAGCTCGACCGGATCTGGCGCCGAAGGCGCGCCAGGCCCTTTGCGTGCCTGGGGCGGCGATTGGCTGGGGCTGAATCGCTTCGATCTGCCCACGCTGCTGCTTGCCCTGGCTGTAGCAGCGCTGGTGACCATCCCCTGGCCCGTGACGGGCGCGCTGGGCGACAGCCTCACTAGCCTGAGCCTGGCCTTCCAGACGCTGGCGTGGGTGTTCCCTTCGGTGCTGCTGTTCTGGGGCGTGATTCGTCGTCTCTTGGACACTGCCCTTGCCCGGCCCTGGGCGGCGGCATTGATGACGACCATGTTCTTTGCGATGGCTTCTTTCGGGGGTGTCCTGCCCACGGCCGACTGGGGCGCGCTTGTGAACGCCGTCTCCCTGCTGCCGCTGGCGTTCCTGCTGACCGAGCTGCGCGCCCGCGAAAGTGGTGTCTATCCATTGCTGCCGGTGTTCTTCTGCCACTGTGTCGCCCCGCTCCTCTTCGTGGATCCCCGCGACGTGATCGCTCAGGGTATCCCCGAACTCCAGCACGTGCTCGGTCATACGGTTGTATTCGTGGTCACGGCGGTGTTGGGCCTGGCGCTTTGGGGCGGGCGCCGCGTGCTTCCGGCGTTGCGAGGGCGCGCCAAGTCGCCTGTCCCGGCTCGGCTCGTCGGTGCTGGATTGGCTGTGGTGGTGTTGTGGACTTTGTGGGGTGGGCTGTACGTCTTCGCCGGGAAGCCCGGCTTCGCCAACGATGGTTTCCTCATCGTCTTGGAAGAGCAGGCTGATCTGAGCAATGCCCGTTCGATCACCGACCGGGAGTCGCGACTGCGATATGTCTACAAGACGCTGGTCGAAACCGCTGAGCGCACTCAGCCCTCCCTGCGCGCCGAACTGGATGCGCTGGGCGTGCCCTACCGCCCGTACTACATCATGAATATGATCCGCGTGGATGGGCACCGCTGGCTGATGCGTCGCTTTGCGGACTGGCCGGGGGTGGCGCAGGTGCTCCTTAATCCCAGCGTGCGGGAGTACCCCCGACGGATCCCCTTGCCCTACGGTGCAGATGACGCGCCGGCAGATGAGGTCCAGCCGAATCTGGCAGCCGTCCACGCCGACGTGGCCTGGGCGTTGGGGGTGATAGGGGAGGGCATCGTCGTCGCCGGCCAGGATACGGGCTACGACTGGACCCATCCTGCGCTTCGGCCCCACTACCGTGGCTGGGATGGCCAACGCGCCGGCCACGACTACAACTGGCACGATGCCTGGGACGACACGGCGGAGCCTTTCGACGACGGCTCCCATGGCACACACACGATGGGCACTGTGCTGGGGGATGACGGCGCGGCCAATCGTACGGGGGTTGCGCCGGGTGCGCAGTGGATCGGTTGCCGCAATATGCAGCGCGGCTTTGGGAATCCAGGGGCCTACGCCGAGTGCATTGAGTTCTTCCTCGCTCCGTATCCGCACGGTGGGGACGCGTTCACCGATGGGGACGTGAGCTTCGCTCCCCACGTGGTGAACAACTCCTGGGGCTGCCCCGATTTTGAGGGTTGTTTCCCTGGCACGCTGGAGCCCGCGGTCGAGGCGCTGCGCGTGGCGCGGATCATGATGGTCGTTAGTGCAGGCAACGACGGCCCGGCCTGTGGCACCGCGGGCGTGCCCCCGGCCAACTACGACGCCGCCTTCTCCGTCGGCGCGGTGGACAACGAGGGGCATATCGTTGGCTTCAGCAGCCGTGGCCCGGTCGACAGCCTGGTCAAGCCGGACGTCACGGCGCCGGGCGCGTCCGTGCGCTCCAGCGTGCCCGGCGGTGGCTACGGCTATGCGGGTGGCACTTCGATGGCGGGTCCACACGTGGCGGGGCTGGTTGCGCTCCTGTGGTCGGCTGACCCGGCGCTCATCGGCGACATCGACGGGACAGAGGAACTGATCTGCACCACGGCAGTGCCCCGACCGGTGGAGAACCTCTGCACGGTCGAGAATGAGACGCCGGAAGGGGCGTTCGCCGAATTGCTCGGCGACTCCGTCTGTGCCTGCGGCGGCGTCACCGGCGTGCCCAATAACGTGTACGGATGCGGCTTTCTAGACGCCGGATCTGCGGTGCGGACTGCACTCGAAAGATAACCTCAGTATTTCTGCAGGAAACGTTTCAGCGTCGTCAGCGTGGCCTGCAGCAGTTCCTCGCCCAACGGCACCATCCGGATATCGATGAACATCTGCTCCTCCGGCATCCGCTCGTCGAGCTGCTCCATCTCCTCGCGGAAGATGCGCAGCAGGTCTTGCTCGTGGTCCTCGATGAACCGCAGCATATCGCGCCGCGTCAGCCGAAAGGCGATCTCACGTGCAAATCGTCTCATCGGGTGCCCCCTTTCATTTCATTCTGTTTGCGTGGACGTTGAATTATAGATCAACATGCACAATTCCGAAACTCCGCGGCGACAACCTGGCTGGATGCTGACCCTCTACCCGTTTCCCAATCTCCCAACCTCCCAATCTCCCAATCTACCAATTTCCCATCCCCCCCTCTGGCGCAAAACCGCGTGTTGGTGTAAGATTACGCCACCACAATCAGGAGGTGAATGCGATGCCCATGCGAGATGTGTTGGCTGTGATCCTGGGTGGCGGCCAGGGTACGCGCCTATACCCCTTGACCAAGCTGCGGGCCAAGCCTGCCGTGCCCATTGGTGGTCGGTACCGCCTGATCGACGTCCCCATCAGTAACTGCCTCAACTCCGGCGTCCAGAAGATCTACGTCCTGACCCAGTTCCTATCGGCATCGTTGCACCGTCACATCTACCAGACCTACAAGTTCGACACGTTCTCCGGCGGGTTCGTCTACATCCTGGCGGCCGAGGAGACGCCCAGCGGTATGGACTGGTATCAGGGTACGGCCGATGCGGTGCGCAAGCAGCTCCAGCGCTTCGTTCACGCCCGCGTCGATGATATTCTGGTCCTCTCGGGCGATCACCTGTATCGCATGGACTACGGGGAGTTTGTGGAGTTGCACCGCGAGAAGCGGGCTGACGCGACCGTCGCCGTGCAGCCCGTGGCCCGGGCCGATGCCTCACGCTTCGGGATCCTCAAGACCGACGAGGATGGGCGTATCACCTCGTTCCACGAGAAACCTCCGGCCAGTGAGCTGGACGGGCTGGAGAGCCTGGCAGATACTGAACGGCCTTACCTGGCCTCAATGGGCGTCTACGTCTTCCGCCAGGACGTGCTGCAGGACTTGCTGGGGAGATCGGACGCTGAAGATTTCGGTCGGCAGATCATCCCGGCCGCCATCGAGAACCTCCGCGTGTACGCGTTCCCCTTCGATGGCTACTGGGAGGACATCGGCACCATCCGTGCTTTCTACGAGTCCAACCTGGCGCTTACCCTCCCGGATCCGCCCTTCGACTTCTACTACCCCGGATATCCGATCTATACCCGCCCACGCTTTTTGCCCCCCTCCCACGCCGATGGCTGCGACCTGGAGCGGACGGTGTTGGCCGAGGGATGTCTGCTTCAGGATTCGGACATTCGTGAGTCGGTGATTGGGCTGCGCAGTGTCATCGGGCCGGACGCGCGCGTCACGCGAACGGTGATGATGGGCGCTGACTTCTACGAGACGCCTGAACGGAAGGCGGAGAATCGCGGGCTTGACCGGCCCGATGTGGGCATTGGGCGTGGCTGCATACTCGAGGGGGTCATCATCGACAAGAACGCCCGCATTGGCGAAGGGGTCACCATCCGGCTCCACGAACCCGGCGAAGAGATGGTGGAGACAGAGAACTACGTCATCCGGGATGGCGTTGTCGTCATTCCCAAGAACGCCGTCATCCCCGATGGGACGATCATCTGATCCTCTGCACGGTAGCCGGTGGATTAGTAGGCTGGGCGACTGGACGCCCACTTGCCAATCTACCACTTTACCGATTTGCCAGTCTACCAGCCTCTCACCCAGCCAATGGCCACCTCCTGTCCAGAGCTCCCCGCTCTCCCCTTGACATTTTCACCTGACTGTTTATAATATGACCCTGGTCATATTTGAACTTTGGTCACAAATGGAGTGAGAATGATGAAACGTACTGCGCTCTACGTCATTCTGGGCGCCGTCATTGTTATGGCTGTGGTCAGCGTGGTCATCTGGCGTTCGCAGGTAGCGGCACAGTCGCGTGAGGATACGCGTTCCGCTGTGGTCGAACGGGGCACGATGCTCGTTGCCGTCTCGGCCAGCGGCGCTGTTGAGCCGCAATCTCGCGTGGGCCTGGCTTTCGAGTCACCGGGCCGTGTGGCCGAGGTCGCGCTTGATGAAGGGGACGCGTTCAAGTCGGGTGACGTGTTGGCGCAGCTCGACGCCAGGCGGTTGGCGCTTGAAGTGAAGCAGGCACAGGCTGCGCTGGCGCTGGCCGAGGCACAACTGGCTCAGCTCCAGGCTGGACCCCAGCCGGAGGAGGTCGCGGCTGCAGAGGCGAACGTGCGTGCCGCCCAGGCCCAGGTGAACGCCGCTGCTGCAGATCTCGACCAACTCGA
>Ga0207752_1001470_pt1 | contig 10688 bp, 9 predicted proteins | sample Pon2CUnioCityCA_6_FD_187272 | JGI IMG/M metagenome (GOLD analysis project Ga0207752, IMG submission 187272) | Marine sediment microbial community from Union City, CA, USA - Pond 2C Sediment 2 (SPAdes) | ecosystem: Environmental > Aquatic > Marine > Intertidal zone > Salt pond sediment ... | reverse complement strand
GTCTTCATCTTTACAGGCGATTTCAATGGATGCGCAAATATCGGTGATCATAGTGTAGCCATATCCTCCGCCGACACCTTTTAATTGATGAATCAAATTTAAAAAAGAACTCCAGTCTTTTTCATCATGAAATTTTAAAATATCATCGCGCATACCCGGTAAACGCGAAATAAACTTATCAACCAGGTCGATGAGATCTGGCTCATTTTCAAGTAACGATGATGTGATAAATTGACTACTCATTAATCCTCAACCATTTATAACGAGTCTTTGAATAAATTATTATAAAACAAAAATTTTATTATTTTTATTACCACTTAGCCACTTTAAACGATGCCTGGAAAAACCACAACGCAACAAGCTTTGGACTAACCGAAGGAATGTAGGTTGCATTTAATGCAAATCGATCTGTTCCAATTGAAGCATAGGGCAACGCGCCAAAAAATGGTCTACCCTTTTTAAAATTTTTCCGCGTCATGATAAACGCTGTTATGCCTGCATCAATATGCCAGCCATCTTTATCATCAGTTAATAAAAAACGACGCTTTGTACCACCACCGAGGTAATTTGAATTATTTTCTAGGCTATCTTTTAAAAAACCACCATTAATAAAATTGATCCATTTATCTTTTTCTTCAAAGTTGTATTCAAAACCTAAACCCCAGTTTTCCTCATTGTAATTTTTATTTTCCTCGTGTATCGCCTTGCCATTAATAATTAAATTAAGGGAATCGGCCATGAGCTGCTGCGAAAAACACAGGCTTATTAAAAGGAAAAATATCTTTAACATAAAAATCACCACTCAATTCATTTGCGAAAAATTTCAGAATTGAAAAAACAAGCAAGAAGGAAAACTTTCCTTTGGTACACTGTTGTACTCAGTGACACTTCCTTGTTGATAAGTAATTTTTACCGTTGCTAATTATTCATCATTACTGCAAGTAATTTATCGACTCATATTTCCAACTTTTAAATTATGTATGTTAATTATTGTTAAAACATTTCACCTTTTTTACTTAAATATATGGCCTGTATTTCTGGTTATTAAAACTAACCACCTCTTATCAATAACTTAGGGCTGTCACAGGTACTTTAGTATGGGTAAACCTTTACAGGCAGCGACTTCCTGGGTGCTTCATTGGGAATAATGCGGGTCAAAATTTCAACCGAAATCAGCGGCTATTAGCTGTCCGGCTAGAAAATGTGGAAAATACGGTGGGGATTACGCTATTGAAAATAAATATCGGTCAGCGTTAATTACACGCTTCATACAAGACTATTAGTGTGCCAGGGGGATTTCAAACCAGAAGGTACTGCCCTTACCCACCTCACTCTCAACACCAATCTCACCTTGCATGAGTTTTACCAGGTTATGCGTGATGTATAAGCCCAGGCCAATCCCTTCACGTTTATTATCAAAACGTTTAAAAGGAATAAATAGCTCATCGCATTGTTCTTTAGTTAAGCCATCGCCGGTATCGCTAACAGACACCCTGACTTTTTCCTTGTCAATATCATCGACTTCGATAATAACTTCACCGTTTTCATGATTGTACTTAATGGCATTTGATATCAGGTTGATAAGAACCTGTTTTAATCTTTTAGTATCTGCTTTTACCAGGTGGATATTATTAATATCGACATTATTAATGATATCGATATTGTATTCATGTGCGACCGGGTTAAGCAGTGAAACACTTTCAACTAAAACATAGGTTAATGAAACATCTTCTATATCTACTTTTAGTTTGCGCGACTCAATCTTTGATAAATCTAGCAGCTCTTCAATCAGGCTCAGAAGGTGACGACCGGAATGAATAATACCGTCTACATTTTCTGACTGTTCCTTGTTTAATTCAGGCTCATCTGAGAACTTGAGTAACTGTCCAAAACCAAGAATGGCATTGAGCGGTGTTCTTAATTCATGGCTTATCATCGAAACAAAGTTTGTTTTTTCAATATTCGCTTCTATCGCTTCGTTCCGACTTTCAATCAGGTTTTCAGTATATTTTTTTGACTCGTAATTTAATTTTATATTTTCCGTAATCGTATTATTAAGCTGCTTTGCATTGCTGTAAGCAAAAATAGCTAATACAAGAATAAGGCCTGATACCGAATAGGAAATAAATGTACCGATAAGCAGTTCGACAATAAAGAGAGGAAGAAGTAATAAGGTCAGGTAGGTAACAATGTGCTTCATACTAAACGACAACGTATTAACCGCACCTGCACTAATACTCGTAATAATAAGCGCCGGGAAAAAGTGATAAATGGATTCATTATCGGGCAAGAGCCAGATACTTACAGAAGACCAGCCAAAAGCATTTAACACGAGAAATAGGTAAAAGACTCTTTCCCAGAAAATAATATTATCCCGGGTATTATGATTTTTTTCATATAGTTTGGATAAAAGCAGGCGGATTAAGTTAATAGCAACCATGGACAGTAACCACATGATTAAAACCATGCTGTCAGTTATATGCGATAAAACCAGCGCCATGACGGAAGCAATAACGATATTTGCAAAAACGGATGATGCTAATGCCCTGTAAAGAGAATCGACTTTTTCCTGAAATATGACATCAGCAAGGCCATGATCGTCTTTTAGTAAGTCCTGTACCGTTTCCATGTTACTGCTTCCCTTTACTTCAATAAGACTCGTTTTACTTGTATGCTTTTTTAGTATATCGGTAAATTAACTCGTGAGCTTATATGATTAAGAAATTCCTGTTACAAAGTTCTTATTCAATGATATTACGGTTTATTTATCGCGTATTATCCGTACAATAGTTCTTTTTTTTAGCCCTTTTCCAGAGACTCAAGAATGTCATATGTTACGCGTTTGCTCAGGCTTGCTTATATTAGCTGGATTTTAATCCGACATGGACTCGATGAGTTAATCCTGGCAACACACCTGTTTCGTCCCATTCGCTACCTGCAATTCTTGATGCCCTGGACCTGGATGGCGCGGAAAACACCCCGTGGTGCCCGAATCCGCCATGCACTCGAAGATCTTGGCCCTATATTTGTAAAATTTGGTCAAATTTTATCCACCCGGCGAGACTTACTGCCTGATGATATCGCCGTTGAGCTGGCCAAGTTACAGGACCAGGTGACCCCGTTTGATAACCAGACCGCGTACAAAATTATTGAAAAATCACTTGGCCATCCACTAGCCGAAATATTTAGTGAGTTCAGTGATGCCCCGTTTGCCTCTGCTTCGATTGCCCAGGTCCATGGTGCAACCCTGCACACAGGGCAGCAGGTCATCGTAAAAGTCTTACGCCCCAATATTAAACCGGTCATTCAACGTGATATCAGCCTGCTCTATATCATCGCGGAGAAAATTGAACGCTACTGGAAAGCCGGAAAAAACCTGCGTCCCCGTGCCGTAGTCGCTGAGTTTGAAAAATCGTTACTCGATGAACTCGACCTGATGCGTGAAGCCGCCAACGCCTCACAGCTGCGCCGTAATTTTCTTAACTCGGAAATGATCTACATTCCCGAAGTTTACTGGGATCATTGCCGCCGTGACATCATGGTGATGGAACGTATTCATGGCACGCCTATCGGTGACATTGATGCACTGGTGGAAAAAAATATTAACCTGCAACAACTCTCTGAACGCGGTGTTGAAATCTTTTTTACCCAGGTTTTCAGCCACAGCTTTTTTCATGCTGATATGCATCCCGGTAATATTTTTGTTGCTGACAACGGACAATACATTGCCGTCGATTTTGGCATTATGGGCACGCTTAATGAAACCGATCAGCGTTACCTCGCTGAAAACTTCCTTGCCTTTTTTAACCGTGATTATCGACGTGTTGCCGAATTGCATGTTATCTCCGGCTGGGTCGGTAAAGACACCCGTATTGATGAATTTGAATCCGCTATTCGTTCTGTTTGCGAGCCTATCTTTGATAAGCCATTAAAAGATATCTCTTTTGGCCTGTTACTGCTGAACTTATTCCAGACTGCTCGTCGCTTTAATATGGAAGTGCAACCGCAACTGATATTACTACAAAAAACATTGCTCAATATTGAAGGTCTCGGTCGTCAGCTTTACCCGGACCTGGACTTATGGAAAACAGCCAAGCCGTTTTTAGAGCAATGGATGAAAGATAAACTTGGTCCAAAAACCTTCTTTAAACACGTTAAAGAAAATGCACCGTTGTGGGCTGAACAACTACCAAAAATTCCGAGCCTTATTTACGATGTGCTTGAACAAAGTAAACAGGGCAAGTTAAAAGTTGAGTTAAATGAAACTCAAATGATCGAGATAAAAAGCGAAATCAAAACCAGCAATAACCGCTCGCTTCGTGCAATTGCAGGTGGCAGCTTGTTAATTACCGCGGCTTTACTCATTAACACGCCAGTTGCTTTTTTATCTGCAGATTTAAATTATCTGCCCTCTCTTATTACATCTGTGACGGGGATCAGCCTGTTACTTAGTTTATTAAAACGTTAATACTTCAACCAGGTTAAAACCATGAAAATATCTATCATCAGTGGAAGTCATCGTAATCCTTCTCAAAGCGAGAAAATTGGCCTCTACGTAGAAACACTGTTTAAGAATAAGTTTTCAGACATTGAGCCTTTTTTATATACCCTGGCCGATAACCCGTTACCGCTGTGGGATCAATCTGTCTGGGAAGACGATGACGCATGGAATGAACGTCTCGCACCATTAAAAAAACACTTTTCTGAGAGTGACGCCTTTGTCATTATTTCACCTGAATGGCATGGCCAGGTACCTGCCGGTTTAAAAAATCTTTTTCTTTTATTCAATCGATTTGAACTTGGGCATAAACCCGCCTATATCATTACTGTTTCTTCCGGCAGTGGTGGTGCCTACCCGGTTGCCGAGTTACGCATGAGCAGTTATAAAAACAACCGCCTTTGTTATATCCCGGAGCATTTAATTATTCGTGACGTGGAAAATGTGTTTAATGAAAAAGACGAGGACAATGACGCCCGTTCTGATAACTATTACAAGGAACGACTTGAATGGGGCTTAAATATTTTAACCGGTTATGGTAAAGCATTAAAAATAATGCGTGAGCAAAGCGAAATTCACCATGAAAAATTTGGTAACGGTATGTAAGCTAGCCAGTTAAAAATTCCTGCCGGACTTTAACCAGTACAACTAAAACAATTAATACAAATAACCAGAACATAACAAAAATAATCATCGACTGTTTCGCTTTTTGTTTTTCATACCATGTTCTGGGCTTAATTCCTTTAAGCAAAAAAACAATATTAGAAGCTAAATTTACACAAACAATATTTACCGCGAGTAATAAACCTGCACCCAGGGCATAGTGATAATTACCCGCGCCTAACATCAAACCTAGTGTTGCCGTTGGCGGTAACAACGCAACCGCCACCATCACCCCGACTAGCGAACTTGATAAGCCCGAGGTTAATGACAGTACCGCGGCTGCACCTGAAACAAGCGCAAGTACAATACCGTCAAAACCCACGTCTGTTCTTGCCATCAATTCCTGGCTATTAAAATTAAGTGGCCAGATAAAGCCAATTAAAACAGAAAGCCCCAATGCAATTGCTAAACCAGTGATATTTGACTTTATTGCAGACCAGAGTAGCTTCCCTTCGCCTAATGTAGTGGCAAAAGCCAGTGCCATGTTCGGCCCTAATAATGGTGCAATTACCATGGCACCGATAACCACGGCAACATTATCTTCTAACAAACCAATTGCTGCCACGATGGTGGACATAATCACCATGTAAATGAAATTATTGTTGAGTTTTGCGCCCGCTACGATTTGTTCATAAAGTTCTTCTCGACTACGGGTGATGCTACTTTGCTTTGCCTCTTCTGGCGTTTTTTCTTCAACCCGCGGCAGTGTTGCTTCAACCGGTAATATCACAACCCGGGTATTTACCGTTGCACTGATTAAGGATTGCAATGCATCAAGCACAGCTTGCTGCTTTGCCGGGCGAACCAGCATACGTGTGCTGCAACGACCATCTTCATCACTGTGGCCAACCCAGATATCAAGAATGTCATGTTGCTCAGCGATACTACGCAGTGTTGCAACGTGTCCCTCATCGGTAATGACTTCAATAACCCGCATTAATACTTATATCCTTTGTAGCGGTGCTTCAACTTCATCCCGTTTCGCCTTACCCAGCAATAACTCGATCAGGGTTAAGGCAAATTCCATGGCTGTTCCAGGCCCTCTCGAGGTAACTACCTTACCATCAACCACCACCGCACTTTGCTGGTAAGCCAGGTTGTTAACCGGGAACTGATCCAGTGCACCGGGAAAACTGGTTGCCTGTTTACCATCAAGTAATCCCGCTGTGGCCAGGACCCTTGGCGCCGCACAAATTGCAGCGGTGTACTTGTTTTCACTGGCAAGTTTTTTAACCAATGATTGAATGCGGGAATCCTGGTTAAGATAATCGGCACCGGGTAATCCACCGGGTAATACAATCATGTCAAAATCTGTATCCATTACCTCGTCAAGCTGATAATCAGGAACAAGTTTCATACCGCGGCTGGCAACAACAAGCTCGTTATCCAGCCCTGCAGTAATGACTTTTATACCTGCACGGGCAAGCAAATCAGTAATAGTAACAGCTTCAAGTTCTTCACAACCCTGCGCTAATGGCACAAGCACTACAGGCGTTTGAGTTATTTTATCTTTTTCCATAACGCAATTTTTCTTTGTTGTTGTAACGCGATCAATTCTGAAACAGGTACAAGTTTAACGCCCTTGCTCTCCAACATGGGTAACCACTGCTCTAATTCGGACAAGGTTAGTTTTTTGGGGTGGGCAATAGCCAGCGCGGTTCCATTTTTCTGCGCCTTGCTGATCAGCTTACGCAGTTGTTTCTGGATAAAGTCTTTAGACGCTTCGTGATCTATAAATATATCGCGCTGGATACTATTAAGTCCTTCACGCTTTGCAACCGACATGGCAACACTGTCACTGGTGGTTCTGCTATCAACAAAAAACAGGCTGTTTTTTAAGGCAACCTGTTGCATCAGTTTTTTCATCCATAACGGGCTCCTGGTTAAGCGGCTGCCCATATGATTATTAAAACCACTAACATGTGGGACTGAACTGATACTTGTTTGTAAGACTTCAGAAAATTTCTTTTCACTCATACATTCAGTTAAACCACCCGGCCCCAGCCTTTTTCCAGCTTCTGACTCCATCGGCAAATGTAACATCACTTCCTTATTTTGCTCATGCGCGTTTTTAGAAAGCTGCTTAACATGCGGTGCATGTGGTAAAAAAGAATAGGTTATGGCACCTGGTAAATTTATTGCACGTTGACCTGTTTTTAAACGATACCCCATATCATCAATGATGATACTGATCGCGGGCATGTTTATATTCTGGTTAGAGCGTGGTGTGGTAACAGGGAGGTCATCAGCCTGTGCCATAGGTATTAATAATGACAACAGGCTAATGCTATAAAACGAAATCCTTTTCAAATATATTGCTTTCGTTTTAATCACTGGGAAATTAATTATCTGTTTTTAATTTCATTAACCAGGTGGATACCTTTTAATAAGTTTAATGCTTCATACAGGGCATAATCTTCTTTAGCTAATTCAAGTTTTGAACCGACATCATCAGAATCTTTTTTCTTACCAGTTAAAGAATCTTCTTCTCCATTATCTAAGTGGCCGGTTAAATCTTTTTCTTTGCTTTGTTTAAAGCCATTATCTTCTTTCTTAGATACTTCCAGGTCATCTAATTCAATGTCTGGAACAATACCTTTTGCCTGGATTGAAGTACCGTTTGGTGTGTAATAACGTGCTGTAGTTAACTTAAGCGCACTACCATTACCTAATGGCACAACCGTTTGTACCGAGGCTTTACCAAATGACTGGCTACCCATAATAATAGCCCGCTTGTGATCCTGTAATGCACCGGCCACAATTTCTGACGCAGATGCAGAACCACCGTTAATCAGTACAACAATAGGCGCATCTTCAAGTAAATCCATACCCTTGGCACTATGTGTCATATTATTCGCCGCATCACGACCTTTAATACTAACCACGACACCGTTTTCTAAAAAGGCATCTGAAACTTCAATCGCCTGGGTTAACAAGCCGCCCGGGTTATTTCTTAAATCCAGCACCAGGCCCTTAAGATTTTTTCTGTTGTTTTCTTTTTTCAGTTTAGAAAGCGCTTTACGTAAATCAGAACCGGTACGTTCCTGGAATGCCGAAACACGAATGTAACCAAAACCTTTATCTAACGTTTTGCTGCGTACGCTCTGGACTTTAATAATATCGCGGGTAATTTTAATTTTAAGTGGCTTGGCCTCACCTTTACGCACGATGGTTAACAAAATATCAGTATCAGGTTTACCGCGCATAATACCGACCGCATCTTCAAGGCTCATGCCCTTAACATTTTTATCATCAAGACGAATAACCAGGTCACCTGATTTAACCCCAGCTCTTGCTGCCGGGGTATCATCAATCGGTGAGATGACTTTGACAAAGCCATCTTCCATGCCGACCACGATACCAAGGCCACCAAACTCACCGCTGGTGCCTTCACGTAAATCGGTAAAGGCTTTTTTATCTAAATAGGCAGAATGGGGATCTAAACCACTGAGTAATCCACGAATTGCGTTTTCCAGTAATTCTTTGTCCTTAACTTCTTCAACGTAATTCTGTTTTATTTTGCCAAATACTTCGCTAAGTGAACGAATATCTTCAAGTGGAATGGCGGTGGCCGAACTACGGGAATTTTCTCTTTCTGCTAACACACCCTGACCAATTGCCAGCATGACGCCGAGCACCAGCCCTAAACCGAGAATAAGAGAATTACGTGTCATGCTTTTCATTTACTGTCCTTTACTAAAACTTAACCTGTTCGGGTCATTTCTAATGCTTTTTGCCAAAGTATCATAATACCTTGTTGATTTTAAAGAAAAATCAGGAACTTACCCGGCAATTTTTACAAAATCTTTTCAAAAATATGACTTTTTCGATAATAAAGGCTAATAACAAGAAAGAATTAGCCCCGACACCACTTGAGCGGGTTACTTGGCTTGCCCTTAACGCGCACTTCGAAATAGAGGGCACTTTGAGACTGGCCACCACTTCGACCAACCGTTGCGATAACATCGCCCTCATCGACCCAGTCACCTGTCTCTTTATATAGTGCCTGGTTGTAGCCATACAAGGTCATATAGCCATCACCATGATCAATAATCATCAACATGCCATAGCCACGTAACCAGTCTGCATAGGCAACGCGGCCATGAGAAATCGCCTTGACCTCCCTACCTTCTTTGCCTGGAATAAGGACGCCGTTCCATTTTAAATTCGCGGCTTTACGCGACTTACCAAATAGCCGTTTTACTTTTCCCTGTACTGGCCACTTTAATCGGCCGCGTCTTTTGGCAAAGGTTTCACGCTTATCAATCTCGGTCAGTAGTGACGGCATGATATTCTGAATACCCTGCAATAACTGTTGCAGGTTCTTTTCATCTGCCGCGAGCTTTTTCAGGCGGGTACCCTGTTTTGCAATCTCCTGTTCCATTTTCTTGATAACAATACTGCGATCAATCAAATCATCTTCGAGTTTTTGTTTTTCCGCACGCTGTTGCCTGCGTGAAGTCTGCAGTTCCCTGGTTTTAACTTTTACCTTTTGCGTTAATGCATCGAGCTTGTTAATGGTTACCAGTGCTTCATCAATATTATGACTACGTGCTTTGTGAAAATAATCGTAATAGGTCAGGGTACGACCAATGGCTGCAGGGTTTTCCTGGTTTAAAAGTAACTTGAGATATTCCTGGCGACCTATCATATATGCCGCGTTAATTTGCTGGCTCAAAATTTTACGTTGGCTGGCCAGCTTATTACTGGTTTGTTGATGTTGTATTTTTAACTTTGCCAGTTCACGTTTTTGTTTACGTAAATAACGATTTATTTTTTTTAGAATGTACGCACGCTCACCAATACGCACTTCGATATCTTTTAACGCTTTACTTGCTGAATCTTTTTGCTGTTGTTTTTTTTCAATGCTATTACGCAGCTGACTTATGCGCTGACGTAATTTTTCAAGTTCCTGTTTTTTTTGCTGGCGCTGGTTATAACCCAGTTCTGTTGTCGCAGCAGAATCTGCATAAATAGCAGTGTTAAATGAAAGGAGAAGAAAAGGAAGAAGGTAGAAAGTACCTCTGAATGATTTTATTCGAACTGAATATCTTCCTTCAGAGGTCTTAGGCATTAAATCAAGCTCGGTTGTTTTTCATCTTCAATGGGACCAATCAAAGAACGCCCGCGCATTTCTGAAGGTTGTTCAACACCCAGCAGGTAAAGCATGGTCGGTGCAACATCAGAGAGTGCACCACTGGTTTCCATTTTTGCTTCACGCCCATAATAAACAAACGGGACGGGATTCGTAGTATGTGCGGTATGTGCCTGACCGGTTTCTTCATCAAACATCTTTTCAGCATTACCATGATCGGCGGTAATCAGCATTTCACCACCGGCTTTTTCAATTGATTCAATTAAACGCGCCAGGCAGTCATCAATGGTTTCAATGGCTTTTACCGCGGCATCAAAATTACCACTGTGTCCCACCATATCCGGGTTAGCATAGTTGCAAATGATGACATCGTATTTACCACCTTCAATGGATTCCACCATGTGATCGGTCAGCTTGATCGCGTTCATTTCG
>Ga0207752_1001469_pt1 | contig 10697 bp, 7 predicted proteins | sample Pon2CUnioCityCA_6_FD_187272 | JGI IMG/M metagenome (GOLD analysis project Ga0207752, IMG submission 187272) | Marine sediment microbial community from Union City, CA, USA - Pond 2C Sediment 2 (SPAdes) | ecosystem: Environmental > Aquatic > Marine > Intertidal zone > Salt pond sediment ... | reverse complement strand
GGGGCGACGAAGTCACTCCCGAGCTTGCCAATTACGGTATAAACAATGGCAAGACGCTACCGGTCGAATCCTTCCAGCCCAACGCCTGGGGCCTGTACCAGATGCACGGTAACGTCTGGGAGTGGGTCGCGGACAGGTACGGCGCGTACCCGGCGCAGCCGGTGACGGACCCGGAGGGTCCAGCCAGCGGCCGCATGCGCGTGCTGCGCGGCGGCAGTTGGAGCGACAGCGGGCGCTACCTGCGCGCTGCCTACCGCTGCGCCTACGGGCCGGATGAGCGCGGCAACGCTGGCTTCCGGCTGGCCGGAGGTTGACCGAACCAGTGGGGACGCCAGCCCGGAGGGCTGGTGGCGGAGCAGTAGCGAAGGCCAGCGCGCAGGTGGACGGCGGCGGAGCCGCCGGCGAGCCTGCGTGCAGGGCTTCGCGGCCGCTTGTCACCACCGTCAAAAAAATGCCCCCAGTAGGAGCCATCTCCCGATGGCGATAACGGCCGCAGGCCGTTTGAAACACCGCGCAAATCAAGCCGCCTTCGGCGGCAATCGCCATCGGGAGATGGCTCCCACGAAAACCGCCGCCGCGATCAATCCCCCACTACAAATTTCCCCGGATCGATCCGCGTCACCACCACATTGCCACCCTCGCCGGAGAGGCCGAAGCTGCCGACGTAAAAGCGCCCCTCGGCATCCCAGGCGTCGTGGCCGCAGTGCAGGTTGAAATCGCGGTAGTCGCTGGCCGGGTCCAGATCGGCGAGATCGGCCAGCACCCGCGAATCGCCGCTGGCGATATCGAAGCGGTGCAGCAGCACGCCGGGGGCGCCGCGGTAGCGGTCGTTGACCAGGTAGATGTGGCGCTCGTCGGGGGACAGCTGAAAGGTGCGCGTCACCAGCAGCGTCTCGTCGTGCGGCGCGGGAAAGCGCACGCTGCCGAGATATTCCCACTGCGCTTCGCCGCCGGCCGGCTCGCTGAAGCGGTAGATGCGCCCGTTGTTGTCGGCCATGTAGCAGCGCCGGCCGCTGCCGTCGGCGAGGCACTGGCCGATTTTGGGGATGCGCGCCGCGCGCGGCGCTTTGATATTGCGCCGCTTGTCCTCCTCGCTGGCCTCGGCGGCGGGTTTGCGCGCCTGCGGCCCCGGGTCGGCGAAGCGCCAGTCGCGGCGCTGGCCGAAGGTTTTGCTCTGCGGGTCGTAGTAGTGGACGTGTTCGGACAGCTCGCCGCTGCCCTCGATGGCGAAGTAGACGCGGCCGTCGCCGCCGAGCCAGATAAAGCTGTCGAACTCGACGAATTCGTCCTCCAGCGCCGCCGGCCGGCCGAGGTCGCTGCTGCGGCCGCTGGCCGGGTCGTAGCGCAGCAGGTGGCCGCGCGGCACGCCGGCGCCGTAGAGCAGGCCGCGGGCGTGGTCGGCGGCCAGCGATTCGAGCTGCAGCGGCGAGGCGACGCCGTCCGGCTCGCTGGCGCTGAGGTCGGTGAAGCTGGCGTCGGCCGGGTCGAAGGCGTACCAGTGGAAGCCGCGCTCGCGGGCGTAGCCGGCGTTGTAAAAGGAGTAGTCGAGGCCGCCGAGGTAGATCCGCCCGTCCAGCTCGGTGGGGCGGACGTGGAATTTCTCCGCGGTTTCGCCGTCGCGCCAGTTGTCCGCCGCCAGCGAGGCGCTGCGCGCGTCGCCGACGGCGACGAATTGCTCGCCGCCCGGCGGCAGGCGGAACAGCGCGGCGTTGCTGACGTGATCCGAGGCGCCGATGTAAACGCTGCCGTCGCTGCCGCTGCCGAGGCTGTACCAGCACTGCGTCGGCGACAGCTCGCCGACGTCCGGCAGGCGATAGCTGTGCGCGGCGCCGGGGAGGATTTCGATTTCGTCGCCGCCGCAGCCGGCCAGCAGGCCGCTGAGCAGCAGACAGGTGATGGCCGGCAGCAGCGTCGCCGGCGACGGTCCGGGGTGGCGCATGGGGTCTCCGCTGAAGGGTGCTAGCTCATTGATCGGTAAGGCGTATTGTGCCACGGCCGAGACAGGCGTTGCCGGCCCGGTCGATCGCCGCGGTGAGCAGCAGGTAGTCGCCGGCTTCGCCCGGGGTGGGCATTTCGAACATCGCCTCGCTGCCGTGGGCCTGCGGGTTGAGCAGGTCCACGGCGCGGGTTTCGTCGCGCTCGCCCAGCGGCCACAGGCTGGCGGTGTAGTGCATGCCGTCGCCCTCCGGATCGCGCGCGTCGATGGCGAAGCGCAGTGTGTCGCCGGCTGCCAGCCGGGCTTTGTGAATCTTCAGCGCGCGGCAGCGCGGCGGCGAGTTTTCCGCCAGCTTGCCGGTGTAGATTTCGCGCACCGCGTAAAAGGCATCGCGCGGGCGTTCGCCGATGGTCAGATTCCACCAGTGCAGATCGTCCGGCTTGGGGTCGCCGAGGCGGAACACGAAGGCGCCGAGGGCGTGGCCGCCGAGCTCTTCCAACTCGGCGAGGCGGCGGCGGTAGTCGCGTGATTTGCGCTCGTCCGGCGGCGCTTTGGGCTGGCCGAAGCGGTCGCGGCCCTGGTCGGATTCGCGCAGCGGGCCGAGTTCGGTGAACAACAGCGGACGCGCGTCGCCGAGGCGCTGCATCTCGTCGCGCACATTGAGCAGGTTGCCGTAGGCGTTGACGCCGATGAAATCCAGTCCCGGCACCGCTTGCAGGTGGTCGAGGTGCTTCCAGCCGGCGGTGGCGTAGCCGATCGGGTGTGCCGGGTCGATCTCGCGGATGGCTTCGACCAGCTCCTGCAAAAAGGCGCTGAAGGCGCGGCGCTGGGCTTCATCCGGGCTGTGGTGGATGACCTCGTTGCCCACCGTCCACATCAGGATCGCCGGGTGCTGGCGGTGGCGGCGCACGTAGTCGAGGGTTTTCTCGCGCAGTTTGGCGCGCGCATCGGCGTCGCGGTAGTCGAAGTGCAGGCTGCCGTCGTCGCGGCGCTTGGCGTAGGGCAGCCAGAGCCCGGCGTTGACCTGAATGCCACGCTGCTGCGCGGCATCCAGATAGTCGCTTCCGGTGTGGCGCGCGCCCCAGGTGCGCACCGTGTTGGCACCCAGCTCCACGGCCATTTTCAGGTAGTCGCTGTTGAGCCGGCCGAGGTGCCGCGCGCAGCCCACGCCGCGCAGTTCAAAGGGCTTGCCGTCGACCAGCAGTCGCCAGTCGCCGGGCTCGCCGGCGATGCGGCTGGGCAGTGCCGCGGCCGGCGGCGGATCGGCGAGCAGCAGGGTGGCGGCGAGCAGGGTCGCAATTGCAGAACGCATGGTGACTTCAAAAACCTCCGGCGGTGGCCATTTGGCGGGTCACCCAGCCCTGCTTGTTCATGGTCGCAATGGCGCGCAGGCGCACGCCGAACAGCAACAGCAGGTAGCCGGGCAGGGCGAAAAACAGCAGCCAGCGCCAGCCGGGGCGGCGCCGGGCGATATCGCGCAGCGCCGGCAGGCAGCGCACTATGCGCGTGGCCAGCAGGCCGGCAAAGAGCACGCCGACGCGCAGGCTGATATCCGCAGCGGTCTCGCCAAACCAGAAAAAGTGGCCGTTGTAGAGGCTGGCGGCGAGCAGGTACAGGGTGAGGCCGACCATGATCGGATTCAGCCAGGCGGTGAGCATGCTCCAGGTCACCAGCGGGTAGCGACGCCAGACCCAGAGGCGATCCCAGAACAGCGCGCGCAGAGTGCGCCGGCAGGTGTTGCGGTTCCAGCGGGTGCGCTGGCGCAACAGGCCGCGCATGCTCTGCGGCGACAGGGTTTCGACCACCGAGGTGGACTGGAAGCCGGTCTTCCAGCCGGCCTCCAACAGCAGGCTGGTGAGGCGGCCGTCGTCGCCGGAGACGCAGTGGCGGCCGAGGAAATACTCCATCGTCAGGCCGTCGAGCAGCGGCGTCACCGCACTGCGCCGATAGGCGACGGTGCGCCCGCTGAGCACCGAGACCTGCTTCAGCGCGCCCTGCGCCGGGTAGGTCAGGGTGTACTTGACCTTTTCGCAGATGAAATCCAGCCAGGTCCAGGCGTTGCGATGCGGCAGGTGCACTTCCTGATCGCCGATGGCGCCGCCGATGCGGGCATCGTTGAAGGGCTTGATCAGCTCGCTGATGCTGTCTTCGCGGATCATCACATCGGATTCGATGGAGACCACGATCTCCTCGCGCGCCAGCTCTATTCCCAATCGCAGCGAGAAGCGCTTGCCCGGTGTGCTGCCGGTGGTGATGCGCAGCCGCGGATCGCTGCCGAAGTGGGTTTTCAGCCAGTCGGGCAGATCGGGCTCGCGGCGATCGGTGACGACGATGACCTCGGTGATCAGATCGGCCGACTGGGCCAGCACCCGGCGGATCGCCTGTTCGAGTACCTCGCGATCCTCGTTGTACACCGGCATCACCACCGAGACCCGACCGGCGAAGGGCTCGCGGGCGGGGCGGTAGAGCAGGCTGAGGGTCAGTTTCAGGGTCCAATTGCACCAGAAGTACCCGAGCACAAGCAAATACAGCGTCAGGTGGCTGCTGGCAAGAATCTCGCGAATTGCGGAAAACATTTGGCCATCTCCTTGGACGGAAAAACAGGTAGGGGAGGGCGCCGCACAACCCACCGGAGGATGGCGCCTGTTTCGATACATCGAGAGGTGAAGTGTGACTGTCGTCACACCCATAGAGAGGGTGCACTACTTGAATAGTTATCTCAAGTTGTTGTTTTTATTCAAATAATATTGAATGCGTATTCGCCAATATACTGGCGGCTGCGTTTGCTCTATGGCGCATGCGGCCAGGCTCGATCTGTCGATGCGGTTCGGATTCGGCATCGGCCCACTGTCCGGTGGCGATGCGCCAGGCGGCGGCGAAGGGCGAGAACTCACTGCTCGCAGACAGGGCATTTCCGACCCTGCCAAAGCCGAAGATTCAGCGCCCGCCGATCAATCCCGCTGCTTGCCCAGCGGGTCGTATTGCTGCCCGCAGATCCGCGCACAGATGCCCAGCTTGCCAGCGGCGACCGAGTCGCGATCCCAGCTCTGCGGGATTTCGCGCTGGAACAGCGGGCCTTCGATGACCGCGCGCAGGCCGTGCTTGCGCGCGTCCAGCGCCTGCTTGCCGCCGTGCGCCTGGATCAGTTCGAGAAACTGGCGGCGCTCGGGGTTGTGGATTTCGCTGAAGGTGGCGCCGAGCCAGCAGCAGGGCAGGGCGAGCCCCTCGGCGGAGAGATAGAGCTTGCCCTTTTTCGCCACTTTGCAGCGCACCTGCACCTGGTCGAGATAGCGCTGGTAGCTGCCGTGGCGGCGGCGGATTTCACCCAGGGCGCCGTAGGCCGGGTTGAGCAGCTCGGTGTTGATCGGCTGCTCCAGCCAGTAGTCGTGCGCGCCGCGCCGGTCGAGCACTTCGAAGCGCTCGCTGGTCTCCAGCTGCCCTTCGCGGATAAAGCGCCCGGTCTTGCGCACGAAGAATTCGGCGAAGCCCATTTCACGGGCCAGCTCGCGGGCCTCATCGACCTGGTGCTCGTTGTGGCGGAAGGCGAGAAAATCCCACTCGGCGCGGCCGCCGGCTTCGATGAAGGCGCGCGCGCTGCGCATCACGATGTCCCACTGTGTGCCGCGCCGGTAGAGGTGATTGGTATCGGCCAGGCCGTCGATGCCAAAGCGCACATAGTGCGGGCCGCCGCGCATCGCCGCGGCCAGCTCGCGCCACCAGTCGGGACGCCGCGCCGAGCCGTTGCTGTGCATGCACAGATTGAGATCCGGATTGCAGTCGCGCAGGTAGCGGAACACCGCCAGGCAGTCGCGCGCGACCATCGGGTCGCCGTAGTTGCCGCAGGCGTAGATCTGCTCCAGCTGGGCGACGAAATCCGGCGGCAGGATGCGCTGGATGTCGGCCAGCGACAGCTCGACCAGCGGCAGTGCCGGGTTGATCGCGCCGCCGTTGATGTTGCGCGCACACATCGGGCAGGCGGCGTTGCAGCGGTGGGTGAGTTCGAGGTGCAGCGAGCGGATCTCGGCGTAGCGGTAGAGTCGCGGCCGCTGCGATGCGCCCTGCGGCGCGGTGTCGGTGGGCTGGCTGACTTGCATGTGCGCTCCGCGGTTGCCCGGCGCCGGTCGGCGCCTGTGGTTTGGGACTCGCTGCGGCGGCGCAGGTTGCGTGGCGCTGCCGTGGATGGCCTCAGAGCCGCGGCAGGTAGTCGCCGCAATGCCCGACGATGAACTGCCACAGCGCCTGCGCCGAGGGCGGCAACTGCTTGCGCGCGTGCTTGACCACAAACCACTGGCGGATGATCGGCAGACCCTGCACATCGAGCGCGCAAAGGCGGCCGTCGGCGATCTCCGCGGCCACCGTGTGGCCGGAGATCACGGCGATGCCCATGCCCGCCATCACCGCCTGCTTGATGGTTTCGTTGCTGCCGAATTCGATCCCGGCGGCGGCGTCGATGCCGGCTTCGGCGATCACCCCGTCGGCCACCGAGCGGGTGCCGGAGCCGGCTTCGCGCAGCAGGAAGGTCTCGCCGCGCAGCGCCGCCAGCGGAATTTTGCGCCGCGGCGCCAGCGGGTGATCGGCGGCGGCGATGACGATCTGCGGGTGCTCGCCGATGCACTGCGCCCGGACGTCGAGCTGCTCCGGCAGGCGGCCGGTGATGGCCAGATCCAGCTCCAGACCTTCCAGCGCGGCGAGGGTGGTTTCGCGGTTGCCGACGGCGAGCTGCAGCTTGACGCCGGGGTGGCGCCGGGTGAACGCCGCCAGCACCTGCGGCGCAAAGTAGCGCGCGGTGCTCAGCACGCCCACCGCGACACGGCCGCTGTCGCCGCCGCCGAGGGCGTCGAGCACCTCGTTGCATTCGAGCAGGGCGCGCTCCACGCGCGCCGCCGTGCGCAGTACTTCGCGACCGGCCTCGGTGGGCTGCAGCCGCTGTGCGCGGCGCTCCAGCAGGGCCACGCCGGCGGCCTTTTCCAGCTCGCGCAGCTGTAGCGAGACCGCTGGCGGCGACAGGTTCAGCTGCCGGGCGGCGGCGGAAATGGTGCCGGCTTCGGCCACCGCCAGTAGACCGCGCAGTTGGCGCAGCGTCACCGAACGCATCCACGAAGAAAGGTTTTCTTTCATTGAAGGAAAGCTATTTAAACTTTACTAAAAGGATGGAGGCTGGAACTCTATCAGTAAATACTGAAACGCGATGGTGCACCGCTGAGCGGGTGCCGGGGGAGGGAGCGGTTATGGTGCAGCGTCTGAGTTCGACGCAATACCTTGCGCAGTGGGCGGGGCAGGATGCGCGGCGCGCGGCGGTGTCCTGCGCCGTGGAGCAGATGATCTGCGCATCGCTGCGCATCGCCGATCTGATCTCGCGCGGGCCGCTGGACATGACGCCGTCGCAGCCGGTGCGCGGCGAGGAATTGCAGGTCGCGCTGGAGCGCGGCACCCACGAGATCGTCGAGGCTGCGTTGCGCGAGGCGCCGGTGGCGGTGCTCGGCTCCAACTTCGCCGCCGAGCCGTTGCTGTTGGACGCCGCCGCGCCGCTGGCGATGGCGGTGGCGCCGCTGGCCGGCTCGACCAATTTCGACACCAACGCGCCGCTCGGCACCACTTTTGCCATCTTCGCCCGCGACGCCGAGTCTGCGGAGGCCGGGGATTCGCTGCTGCAGTGCGGCGATCGCCAGCTGGCTGCGGGCTTTTTCATCTACGGCCCGCAGACGCTGCTGGTGCTGAGCGTGCGCGATGGCACGCAGATCTTCCTCCACGACGCCCGCCGCGAGCGCTTCGCGCTGGTGGATCGGGACGTGCAGATCCCCGCGCGCGGTCGCGAGTTCGCCATCAACGCCTCCAATTTCCACTACTGGGAGGAGCCGGTGCAGGGCTTTTTCGCCGACTGCCTGGCCGGTGAGGCGGGGCCATTGGGCGAGGGGCTGAACATGCGCTGGGTCGGCTCGGTGGTCGCCGAGACCTATCGCGTGCTGGTGCGCGGCGGGATCTTTCTCTACCCGCGCGACGCGCGCAGCAATTTCATGGACGGGCGCCTGACGCTGATCAGCAAGGCCTTCCCCATCGCCCTCATCGTCGAGCAGGCCGGCGGCCAGGCGACCGACGGCGAGCGGCGTATTCTGGACATCCTGCCGAGTGATCTGCAGCAGTGCGTGCCGCTGGTTTACGGCTCGCGGGAAACCGTGGAGTGGGTCATCGAATACCACCTCGACCCGGCCGGCAACGCGCGCATGCCGCTGTTCGGCGAGCGCAAACTGTTTTCGTAAAACCGGGGGAGGCCCATGTCCACCAAGCATCCGATCATTTCGATCACCGGCTCGTCCGGCGCCGGCACGTCGACGGTGCAGCACACGTTCAAGCAGATTTTCCTGCGCGAGAAGGTCAACGCCTGCTTCATCGAGGGCGATGCCTTCCACCGCTACGACCGCGCGCAGATGAAGGCGGCGATGGCCGAGGCCGAGGCGCGCGATGATCGCGAGTTCAGCCATTTTGGCGCTCAGGCCAATCTGTTCGCCGAGCTGGAAGCGGTGTTTTGCGAGTACGGCGAAAGCGGCACCGGGCGCACCCGCCACTATGTGCACGATCTCGACGAGGCCGATCTCTACGGTGTCGAGCCGGGCAAGTTCACCGACTGGGAACCGCTGCCCGAGGATACCGACCTGCTGTTCTACGAAGGTCTGCACGGCGCGATCGTCACCGATGAGGTGAATGTCGCCCAGCACGCCGATCTGAAAGTCGGCGTGGTGCCGGTGGTCAATCTGGAGTGGATTCAGAAAATCTACCGCGACCGGCAGGCGCGCGGCTACTCCACCGAAGCGGTCACCGACACCATTCTGCGGCGCATGCCCGACTACGTGCGCTACATCTGCCCGCAGTTCACCCAGACCGACATCAACTTCCAGCGGGTGCCGGTGGTGGACACCTCCAACCCCTTCATCGCGCGCTGGATTCCCAGCGCCGACGAATCGATGGTGGTGATCCGCTTCGCCGACCCGCGCGGCATCGACTTCCCCTATCTGCTGTCGATGATCGAGCGCAGCTTCATGTCGCGCGCCAATTCGATCGTCATCCCCGGCGGCAAGCTGGATCTGGCCATGCAGCTGATCTTCACCCCGCTGGTCTGGAAGCTGGTGCAGCGCCGCCGGCGCGCACGCTGAACACACACGGAGACGAGACCATGAATCCACAGGCCAGTGAAACCAGCGCCGCGCCGCCATCCGCCGAGCGCCGCCTGGCGAATGCCATCCGCGCCCTGTCGATGGACGCGGTGCAGCGCGCCAACTCCGGCCACCCGGGCCTGCCGATGGGCATGGCCGATGTGGCCACGGTGCTGTTCACGCGCTTTCTCAAGTTCGACGCCGCGGCGCCGGACTGGGCCGATCGCGACCGCTTCGTGCTCTCCGCCGGGCACGGTTCGATGCTGCTCTATTCGCTGCTGCACCTGTGTGGCTACGCCGAGATGAGCATCGAGCAGTTGCGCAATTTCCGCCAGCTGGGCGCGATCACCGCCGGCCACCCGGAGCACGGCCACGCCGCCGGCGTCGAGATGACCACCGGGCCGCTGGGGCAGGGCATCGCCACCGCGGTGGGCATGGCGCTGGCCGAGCGCAGCCTGGCGGCGCAGTTCGGCGAAGCGCTGGTCGATCACCACACTTACGTGCTGGCCGGCGACGGCTGCCTGATGGAGGGGCTCAGCCACGAGGCGCTGGATTTCGCCGGTCGCCAGCGTTTGGCCAAGCTGATCGTGCTGTTCGACGACAACCACATCTCCATCGACGGCGACACCGCGCTGGCCACCGCTACCGATCAGTGCGCGCGCTTCGCCGCCGCCGGCTGGCAGGTGGCGCGGGTCGATGGTCACGACCACGCGGCGATCGCCGCGGCCATCGAAGCGGCGCGCGCCAGTGAGCTGCCGTCGCTGATCGCCTGCCGCACCACGATTGGCTATGGCGCGCCGAACAGGGCCGGCAGCGCCGCCTGCCACGGCGCGCCGCTGGGCGAGGAGGAGATCGCCGCGACCCGCGCCGCGCTGGGCTGGCAGGCGCCGCCGTTCGAAATCCCCGCCGATGTGCTCGCCACCTGGCGCGCCGCCGGCGCCCGCGGCAGCGCCGCGCGCGAAGCCTGGGAGGATCGTCTCGCGGCTGCCGATGCGGCGCTGCGCGATGAGTTGCAGCGGCGCCTGTCCGGCCAGTTGCCGGAGGATTTCGAGGCCTGCATCGATGGCCTGAAGCGCGAGTTCAGCGAGCAGCAGCCCAAGCTGGCGACGCGCCAGTCATCGCAGCGGGTGCTGGAATCGCTGTGCGCGCGGGTGCCGGGGTTGATCGGCGGCTCGGCGGATCTGAGCGGCTCCAACGGCACGCGCACCGCGGCGCACAGCGATCTCGACGCCGACAACCCGGCCGGCAATTACATCCGCTACGGGGTGCGCGAGCACGGCATGGCGGCGGCGATGAACGGCCTGGCTCTGCACGGTGGCTTCATCCCCTACGGCGGCACCTTTCTGGTGTTCGCCGACTACGCGCGACCGGCGATTCGCCTCGGTGCGCTGATGGGCCAGCGGGTGGTGCACGTGATGAGCCACGATTCCATCGGCCTCGGCGAAGACGGCCCCACCCACCAGCCGGTGGAGCATCTCGCCGCGCTGCGCGCGATGCCCGGCCTGCGCGTGTTCCGCCCGGCGGACGCGGTGGAGGTGGCCGAGTCCTGGGCTTGCGCGCTGCACGCCGCGCAGCCCTCGCTGCTGTGCCTGAGCCGCCAGGGGCTGGCGACG
>Ga0207752_1001468_pt1 | contig 10702 bp, 7 predicted proteins | sample Pon2CUnioCityCA_6_FD_187272 | JGI IMG/M metagenome (GOLD analysis project Ga0207752, IMG submission 187272) | Marine sediment microbial community from Union City, CA, USA - Pond 2C Sediment 2 (SPAdes) | ecosystem: Environmental > Aquatic > Marine > Intertidal zone > Salt pond sediment ... | reverse complement strand
GAAGGAAAAACGGGAAAAAGAGAGATTCCGTGAGATCTCCGCTTTTACATCGGGAATCGCCCATGAAATCAAAAATCCGCTGAACAGCCTGGCTCTCCTCCTGGAGCTCCTGCAAAAAAAATCCCCCAGGGAGCTCCGAGAGGATGTCACCCAAGGAAGAACAGAAGTCCAAAAGATATCCCGCATCATTGATCTTTTCTCAGCCGCGCTCAAACCAATGAACCTCCAGAGAGAGAAGTTCGTACTGAAGGACCTAATCGAGGACATCTTTGAGTCTTTACGAAAGGAAGGCCTCTCAAAATCAGTGGGCCTGCAGTATTCCGAAAACAAAGAGGTCATTCTCCATGCGGATAAGGGATTGATAAGCCAGGTTTTTCTTAACCTGCTTAAAAATTCTCTGGTCGCCACTGAAATGGGGATTGTTCGCGTCTACGCCAAAGACCATAGAAAAAAAGTGACCATCAGCATCACAGACAGCGGAAGAGGAATGTCTGATGAAGAAAAGATGCACATTTTCGAACCTTTCTACTCACATAAAAAGCAAGGGATGGGCGTGGGTCTCTACCTGACAAAAAAAATCATCGAGGCTCATCTGGGAAGGATCTCATTTGACAGCCGTATGGGGCAAGGAACCTCTTTTTCAATTCAGTTAAAAGGAGGATGACATGGACAAAGGCCATCTCTTGATCGTTGAAGACGATCCCCTCCAGAAAAAACTGATCAAAGAGAATCTGGAACAAGAAGGTTACAGAGTCTTTGAGGCCTCTTCCCTAAAAGAAGCTCTCCGCATCATCACAGAGCAGACCATAGACATCGCTGTGGTCGATTTTAAACTGGACAAAGAGACAGGTATAGATGTGATTCAGGGAATCTTAGAGAAAAATCCTTTGGTCACACCCATTATGGTGACAGCCTACGGAAACGTGGAAACAGCTGTTCAGGCCTTGAAAAAGGGAGCTTATGATTACATCGCCAAACCCATTGACTTTAGTAAATTTCTGTTATTGATTGAAAGGGCCCTGGAACGCCAAAAGCTTAAAAAAGAAGTCTCGCTGCTTCAAAGTTCACTCGAAGAAAAATTCAGCCCGAAAAATTTCATCTTCACCTCATCAAAAATGAACAAGGTGGCTCAACTAACAGCCAAAGCCGCCAAAAGCGAGGCCACGGTCCTTGTATCTGGCGAGACAGGAACGGGGAAAGACCTCGTGGCCAAAACCATCCACTATTCCTCCAGCAGAAAAAAAGGGCCCTATGTTGTCCTCAATATCCCTTCCTTTCCGGAAACCCTTATTGAAAGCGAACTCTTCGGTGCTGAAAAAGGAGCTTACACGGGCGCCTATGAAAGAAAAATCGGAAAATTTGAGTCAGCTTCCGGAGGGAGCCTTTTTCTTGACGAGATCGGCGACCTCCCTCTTCAGCTTCAGGTCAAACTCCTTCGCTTCCTGCAGGAAAGAGAGTTCTACCGCCTGGGTTCATCCCATCCGTTGAAATCAGATGTCAGGATCATCGCAGCCACAAACAGAGACTTGGAGAAGCTGATGGAAGAGGAAAAATTCAGGCCGGACCTTTACTACCGCTTAAACGTCATTCGCATCCATGTGCCTCCTCTGAGAAAAAGAAAAGAGGATGTTCCTTCTTTAGTGGATCACTTTATCCAAAAGTTTGCTGAGAAAGAAGGGAAAAAAATCGAGGGAATATCTTCTGAAGCCATGAACGCCATTATTCAATACCCATTTCCCGGAAATATCAGGGAACTGGAAAATGTCATGGAGAGAGCCGTTGTCTTCTGCGAGGGGGATCACGTCACAACCGCACATCTTCCTCTCTTTCTGAAAGAAAACAAAGAAGAAAAATTACAGATGGAGGGATTGTCTTTGACCGAAAAAGTCAAGCATCTCGAAATCATAGAGATAAAGAGAGCACTCAAGGAAAACAAAGGCGTTCAGAGCCAGGCAGCCCGGGCTCTTGGAATCACAGAGAGAATGCTCGGTTATAAGATAAAAAACTACAACATTAAATAGACTGACGTTGGAAGAGATCTTCATTGACAGTCCAAGCTTTTTTAATATAGGATTTCTGATAGATACAACCGAACAACAAAGTAAACTAAGGAGAATCTCCATGAAATTCGCATCCTTTTTAACTCTAATATTTTTGATCCTTATATATCCTATGAATGCATCCCCAAAAGAATACGCATTGACATCACCTGATGGCCACATTGATGTCCGCATCTTTGTTGATGAACACATCAGCTGGTCCGTCCATTACAAAGACCGTCCTGTTATTGATAAAAGCCCGGTTTCTCTGATTCTTGATGAAAACATAATACTGGGCAAAAACCCCGTTCTCATAAAATCCCGTAAAGATAAGGTAAAAAATGAAATAAGACCGGCTGTCCCCAACAAATCATCTCTGATAATGGATTCATTCAACACCATCAAACTGGATTTTGACGGCTCCTATTCGCTCATTTTCAGAGCCTATGATGACGGCATAGCCTACCGGTTCACCACTCACTATCCGGAGGAGATCACCATTAAAAACGAAGATCTTCGGCTGAACTTCCCGGAAGATCACAAAGCTTACTTTCCCCAGGAAGAAAGTCTCATCTCTCACTATGAGCGGGAATATCTTGAAAAGAAACTCACCGAAATCCCTGAAAATGCCTTTTGTTCCCTTCCGGTGCTGCTTCAAACAGAGGATCCCCATTATGTGTTTATCAGTGAGTCTGACCTGTATGATTACCCCTGTTTGTTTCTTTCCGGCACCAATGAAAAGGCCCTCAAAAGTCTTTTTCCCAAAGCCATTCTGGAAACAAAAGCGCCCGACACCCGGACAGATAGAAACGAGGTCATCACCAAACAGGCGGATTACATCGCCAGAACAAAAGGGACGCGTGATTTCCCCTGGAGAGTCTTTATCATCACGGATGATGCGGGAACCCTGATCGAGAGCAACCTTGTCTTTCAGCTGGCCAGCCCTTTGAAAATCTCTGATACCGAATGGATCCGGCCGGGCAAAGTCGCCTGGGACTGGTGGAACGCGCTCAATATTTACGGCGTGGACTTTGAATCCGGGATCAACACAGAGACGTATAAGTACTCCATCGATTTCGCTTCCGAGTTCGGGATTGACTACATCATCCTGGACGAAGGCTGGTCACAAACAACACATGATGTCACCGAACCGAATCCTGAGATCAATATCAAAGAACTCATTGCCTACGGTAAGGAGAAAAATGTGGGGCTTATCTTGTGGCTCCTGTGGCAGCCTCTGGATAAGGACATGGAGCACATACTGAGCACCTATGCCGAATGGGGAGCCAAAGGAGTGAAAGTCGACTTTATGCAGCGTGGGGACCAGTACATGGTCAATTTCTATCGTCGAACCGCTGAACAAGCTGCCAAGCATAAACTATTGGTCGACTTCCACGGGGCTTTCAAACCAGCAGGCCTGCGCCGGGCTTATCCCAACTTGCTTACATATGAAGGAGTCAAAGGCCTTGAACACAGCAAGTGGAGCCGGGATATCACACCCAAGCACGACGTGACCCTGCCGTTTATCAGAATGGCAGCCGGACCCATGGACTACACTCCCGGTGCCATGAACAACGCGCAAAAATCCAATTTCGCCGTCCGGTACACACGGCCCGTGAGCCAGGGCACCCGGTGCCATCAGATAGCCCTTTACGTTGTCTATGAGAGCCCGCTGCAGATGCTCTGCGATTCCCCCTCCAATTACTATAGAGAAAAGGCATGTACTGCATTCATTTCAAAAATCCCCGTGACCTGGGATGAAACCATTTGCCTAGAGGCTGAGGTAGCCAAATACGCTGTGGTAGCCAGAAGAAAGGGTGAAAACTGGTATATCGGCGCTCTCACTGACTGGACTCCGCGGGACTTTGAACTGAGCCTTTCCTTTCTGGGAGAGGGAACCTACACCGCCTCCATCATGAAGGACGGCGTCAATGCGCACAAGCATGCCGAGGACTACAAGAAGACAGAAAAAGAAGTAACGGCAGAAAGTGGGATAAACATTAAAATGGCTCCCGGAGGAGGCTGGGCCGCCGTGCTGACCAAAAAGCAGAAGGATTGATTTTTACGGCTCAAATTTCCAGTTCATGTAGGGAATCCATTTGGTCAGCTTCAGAGAACGGTTCACACTTATCAGCGGGTATAGTCGGATAAAACCTCCTTTAACTGTTCGGCGACAGCCGGAGCAGTGATGTATTTTCCCCCTAAAATATCCCTGGAGCTGTATGTATAGGTTCCGTAGAAATCAGCATTGGCTTCATAATCGATCTGAATGGAGGAGCCCTGAATAGAGACCCCGGCAAAGATCCCTTTGCTTTGAGAATAGGAATAGATCTCCGCCTCGAATTTATAATCTGTGCTTCCCTCAGCCCGTCTTCCTACCGGGCCTGCGGAGATACCGGCGTCCGCTCCCAAAGTAAAGGTGCCTTCGGTGATCCCCTCTATGCTTTCAGGGCTTTTAAAGACCAGTATCACATCTGATTTACTGACCCCTATTTGATAGCCGTAGCTTCCGCCCATGATCTTTATAAAACAGGGATTGCTCCAGGCTCCGCGTTTATCCCGGACCACAAGGATCCCTTTCCCATACTGCCCTCCCAAAACATAAGCGGCTTTGAACACACCAGGTATGACAGCGATGCCGTAAGCCTTGCTTAAAAGGGCTTCGGGGATACCTTCCTCGGGAAGTTCGATCAATTCATGGAGGACCTGTATGGCTTTTTCCACTTTTTTTATTTCCTGGACATTTCCGGAAAACAGAGGAGCTGCGCCAAGGAGCAAAACAGCTATGAAGACAGCGCCTCTTCTCTGTAATGTTATGTCCATGGTCATCCCTCCTTTAACTCGTGGATTTATCTTTTTCTTTCTCCCAGGCTTTGATTCCGTTCTCCATCCAGTCAGGCATGGGAGCCTCTTTGAGGTGGTGATCGAAAAACTGCTGCATGCGGATGGTCCAGTCTTTCTGGTTGACTCTTTTGCGAAGCCCGTGGGGTTCTCCGTTGTAGTTGAACATATAGGCTTCTTTTTCTAGACGGCGCAGCGCCATGATAAATTCTATGCCCTGGTACCAGGGAACCGCCCCGTCTGCGTCATTATGCATGAACATAATGGGGGTCTGGATCTTATCCGCCCAGAAAATAGGAGAGTTTTCTATATAGCGGAAAGGATATTCCCAGATAGAACCCCCTATGCGGCTCTGGGTGCGTTCGTACTGGAACTGCCTGACCATGCCGCTTCCCCAGCGGATTCCATTGTAAGCTGAAATCATATTGGAAACCGGAGCCCCTCCTTCGGCAGCGGCAAAAACATTGGTCTGGGTGATCATGTAGGAAATCTGGTAACCGCCCCATGAATGGCCCTGGATCCCGATGGCATCCGGATCTATGTATCCTTCCCTTACCAGCATCTGGATCCCCGGAAGCACGCATTTCAAGGCATCCTTGCCCGGGTAGCCTGTGTGGTATTCGATATCAGGCATCCAGATGATGTATCCGTTGCTCACATAATACGGCATGTTTATGGATGTCCCTGGGGAAGGGTTGCGAAAGTAATGGAGACCGCTGTGAAGGGTCTCGTAAATATAGACCATCAAAGGATACTTTTTACCCGGGTCAAAATTATCCGGCTTGATCAGTATTCCTTTTAACGGCATGCCGTCTGAGCTTTTAAAATCTCTGAGCTCCGCTTTTCCCCAGATATAAGGCTCCATCTGCCTTCCCAGGTCAGTGATTTTTTGGAGGTTCGATAAATTTACATCACTGATCCATATATCAGGATATTCATCAAAGGCCATCCTGTTAAAGATCAGTGTGTCCGAATTTTCCGCTTTTCTGGGATACCCGAAATACCTATCATCCATAAGAAGCTTTTGGGGCTGTTTTGTACCTTTGACCCTATCCGAATAAAATCCGGTGGCCATGGTTTCTTCATTGGTTGCCCTGAAAAGAAGCGTCTCGTCCGCATCAATGGCCTTTTCCTCTGGGTCAAGTCTGACATAACGGAAAGAGAGGTCGTTTTCCCTCCCGAATCCTTCTGTGATCCTGCGAGCATCTTTTCCGTCCGGGCTGATCTGCCAGATATCATACTGGTCATAAATCAGAAGAGAGCTGTCGTCTTCTGTCCACCCAGCTACACCATAAGCATAGGGAGGGCTGGGCGTATCCCAATCCTGCATCTCGAACGGCACCTCTATATCTTTGGTCACATTTTTTACGATTCCGGAGGCAATATCATAGATATACCAGTCCTTATCCTCAAACCAATAGACATAGCGGGCTTCCGGAGATAAGCTGGCATTAAAATAAAGTTCCTTTTTGACAAGGGTCTTTTCCCCTGTGTGAGGATGGATGACATACACATCGTAAAAAGAACCATAGTAGGCGATGCGTTTGGCATAGGGCCAGAAAGTCTGTCCGAACGCTATTTTGCCGTTATCTGAAATCCGGACATCAGGAATTTCTTCATCGGCAAGTTTCACGAATTTCTTGCTTTTCAGGTGATAAACAGACTCCCATGTGTTGCTGCGCACTTCTTCTGCCATGTTTTTCTGCTGGGGCTGTGGTAAAGGGTCATCCCAGTGCCAGAGGTCAAATTGGGCCTCCTCCTCCTTTTCCTCCTCTTCCTCTTTGGGCTCCGGAATCTCTTTGATTCCGAACATCACGATCACTCCGTCTTCAGTGAAAGAAACATCGGACTTGTCGCTGACAGCCATCCCCTCGGGAAAATCAGGAGTGGCTGTGTGGGAGACCCAAAGTGAAGCCTTCTCTGTTCCCACATCCCACCCGTATAGATTGAAGGTGGGCTCATCAGCTTCATAATCATCCCTGTCCGTTAAAAACGCAAGACGTGTTTCCTCTTCATCCATGGCTAATTTTTTATAGTTTCCTTCCCCTGTCAAAAGAGGGATACTGCTGCTCCGCCCGGGTTTTAAGATATAGATCCCGTCGGTTTCAGGCTTTTCCTCACTGGAAACCGTATAAAAGAGATGCTGCCCGTCCTTGGTAAACCGGTATTCCATAACTGAGTCAATGGTGACTTCACTTCCGTCCTTAAGGGACCGCAGGACGAAAGGTGTCCCGTATTCCTTCTCTTTCTTTTTCTCTTCCTCTTCCTCCTCTTTTTCCTCCCCTTCTTGTTCCTTTTCTTCCTTCTTTTCTTCCAGTTCTTTTTCTTCTTTTTCCGGCGCCTCTTTCAAATAAGCGGCCCATCCTCCGGCTTTCTCGGGAAGCTTAAAGCTTTTAACTCTTTCTATAACATCTGTCTTCCCATCTGAAAGACGCATGATCCCTAATTTTTTCTTTAGCTCCTTCTCTTTCTCTTTCTTCTTTTCTTTGGCTTCCTCTCTTTCTTTCTTGGAAGGAGAAATCAAAAAAACCGCATGCGTGCAGTCATAACTGAATTGAGCATCAGCCGCCCTTTCCGAATCGGTTCCCTCTCCTGAATAGCCTATGGTATGGCGTATCTCCTTAACCCCTGATAGTTTGATAACAACCACTTCAGCTTCCCCATCCTGGGGTGTTTCCAGATACAATATCCAGTTTCCATCCGGTGATATTTGCGATTGGTACACAGACTTCCATGCATCATAGACGTCATGAGTCAGGGGCTTTTTCTGCTGGGCCCATGTGATGCTTGCTAACAGAAAAAAAGTGATAATCAAGGCTACAAAATATCTATCCTTTCCGCGCATAAAGACCTCCTTATGTTTGCATTCACTTGTTTATATCACAAACTCAGGGTAGTGAGCAATCAAGCGTTATATTTCTGCTCCCTATGGAAGAGAAATGGATTATCCAAGGGGATTCGGATAGGGAAAGCCTGCGTTTGCTCAAAATCCGGGATACAGAAGCAGGATTTCCTGATGATATTGATTCTCAAAGGACAGCATCGTCAAGCATAAAGCTCGCAAACAGAGTTGTCCATCAGATATCAAAACCAACCAAATGAGTAAATGAGTATAAGAGATAAAAGAAAAGCCTGGCTTACTGAGTTCCCCCCAAGTGCTTAAACACCATCTTTGCCGGCGGCTAGGGCCCTAGCTCAAGAATGTTCGCTCCACCAGCAGTGATCGATAAGCAACGCGGGTCATCCTTTGATAGAAGGGGAATCATTCCCGGCTTTGACAAAAAGAACATTGGAAATGATCTTAAAGCCATTGTTTTTCCCGATCTTCATCATATCAACAGCTCCTGCGGGGATAATCAAGTTGAATCCGACAAACGTAATAAAACACGCCAACAAAAAAATCGCTACTTTTGTTCTGATTTTCATTTTATATTCTCCTAATGGTTATTTTCATTTTTTTCATTTCACCTATATAAACGTATATCGGTGTCAAAAAGTTGTCTTTTTGTGAAATATTTATTTGCATCATTTTCTTCTTTTAACGTCCTTTCACCATATAAGAATGCAAGAACCGTGCCATTTTGTATGCGCCTGGGGAAAAGAGAGAAAAGCGGCATGCCTCTTGAAACGGATGTCCGCTGCAGTAACAATTGGTGTCCGTTATCGGACAGATAAAAACTCTCCTTATCTACTGTCAGATTGCTTCCAGCTTTAAGTCAAAGGTCTGGTTTCCTTTCTGGGAAAACCAGACAACGAGCTCCTTTTTAAGGTCGAATTCAAGGATCCATAATCCTTTTTTGGAAGGAGCTGTGATGGGCGCTGAGAATTCAACGGTCTCGCCCGGAGCTGCATCATTAGGCAGGACTAAAGTCAGGTAATCTCTTTCCACCAGTTCCTTTTTTGCACTGAAAAGTTTGATCCCGAGTGAGATCCGGTGCGAGTATCCTGTGGAGACCCAGGTAAAATTACTGCTGTTTTTGAGTGTGATAGAAAGGGTGACCTGTTCCTTTCTCCTTACTCTCTTTTCGGGGGCGGAAACATAAATTTCCCCTCTGTAAATGAAATCAGGTATGGAAGGGACTGTTTCATCACCCCTGGAAGCCTCGTCCCCTTCCTTATACAGCACCGCATGCAGGGAAGTCAGGACTGTATTGAAGTATCTTAAGATGACATGAGGCCTTCTGAAAACATCATCGGGAAGCTTGATCCAGTTATCAAGATATTCTTTCTCGATCCTTAAATCAAACTCCTCTTTGACACCGAACCCGGCTTCCCTGAATAGTGAGATCAGATTCTTAAAGGGAAGGACCTTAATATTTTTGATAGACCTCCCCAGGCTGTTCAGCCTGAGCTCTGTCGTCAAAAAGGCGGCTCCTCCGGGCTTTAACACCCGATATATCTCTTTGAGCGACCTCAAGATCTCTTTTTCAGAGCCAAAGTGCTCAATGGAAGAAGACGAAAAAATAAAATCAAAAGTACTGTCATTAAATTCCAGATTAAGGGCATCCATGCGTAAAAGTGCCAGTTTTTCTTCAGGATAGGGAAACGGAGCATACTTTTTTGCTGACAGAGGAATGTCTGCCTCATCTTCGCCCCCGAAAAACTCTCCCTCATACAAATCGATGCCCCAGACTTTTTTCACCTTATAGGTCAGGTAATAAAGCAGGTTTTCTCTCCCCGCTCCAACTGCCAAGCATGTGGAATCCGGAGTGAGAAGTCTCATTCTTCTGGCAGATAAAATGATCTGCACGTGTTCCCAGGCCTTGCGGTGAAAATCCGCCTCATCCATACTTAACTTAAGTTCTGACAGAACATCTTTCCACTCAAGATTATTCAAATCAGCTGCCTGACAAACTTTATTTAAAGGGATTCCTTTTGCCCTCTCTTTTTTTAAATCCCCCGTAGACACAACTTCACAGAGAATCCTGTCAAACGGCCTCAAAATGATATCATAGAGCTTATTGGAAAAGACAGCTCGCCCCCCTAAATGGTACTTGATCTTTTTCCAGGCTGTCGGTTTCATAAATGGTCTGTTTGTTTTATTCGATAAGTGCTCGCTTCTTTGCGGCTCTCTTTAAAATCCTTCCTTAATATGCCCTGCAATAGAATCAATAAAAGAGATCAAATCCTGAGAAGGGGAGATAAAGATTGTTTTTATTCTGGTATAACCATGTTTTTTCTCAGGTATTATCTTTAGCTTCAGTTTCAATTCCCTCAAGCTTGTGTTCTTCAGTTTGTCTTTTAACGCATAGTCCATATTCAGCTTTTGTGAAAGATAGGTGTCGCCTTTCCATAGAACATCGACAGCCGTCCTCCCCATTAAGGAATCCTTTATCAGCTTCATCCTGGTATTCCTGACGGGCTCTTCCCTTACATTGAATGAGTTCTGGACAATATAGTCCAAAGAATAATTAGATCCATATTGATTGCTCTCGCTTATGAGAAAAATATAATCAATATTCCTGTTTTCTATCTTGAAAATCCCTTCTGCTTTTTGTCCCCAGGATAATTTTTTTACAAACTCGATCCTTTCATCACCTTTTTCGATTTTCTCGAAATCAATCCCCAAGCCTAGGAGATTCCGAGAGGTGTTTTTTTTCTTTTTTTCGCCCTCTTTACTGCGTTTTGAATAAATGAGCGGCACTAAAAAGGCAGCCAAAAAAGCTATGGCTGCGGGCAGTACTTTACTCCATTCCATTTTATTCCTCTCTCTACAGTGTGTTTCATTATATCAAAGCTGTGTCTCTAATTATAGAGAACCGTCCTGTGCAACCTATTTAACCCACATCACTTCTGTTTCATTGACTTGAAAATTCATATCT
>Ga0207752_1001467_pt1 | contig 10710 bp, 10 predicted proteins | sample Pon2CUnioCityCA_6_FD_187272 | JGI IMG/M metagenome (GOLD analysis project Ga0207752, IMG submission 187272) | Marine sediment microbial community from Union City, CA, USA - Pond 2C Sediment 2 (SPAdes) | ecosystem: Environmental > Aquatic > Marine > Intertidal zone > Salt pond sediment ... | reverse complement strand
CGTACCTACATCGTCTTGAGCCTCGTCGCGAAGAGCCTGCTGGCCTGGCTGGTCTTCTTCGGCACGATGCAACCCGCCTGAGATCTGATCTCTGCCTTAGAGAAGCGGGCGTCTGACCAGCCACAAGCGGGCTGCGCCAGATTGACGGCGCCCCGTGATTGGCTGGCCTGCGATTCTGTGAACGAGATCAAAGAGGCTTGACACGAGGCTGAGAATACGATAACGTAAGAGGCAAGGGCGAATCGCATGTACTCTTGTTTGGCTTTCACAAAACAGTGAAGGAGGCCTCGAAATGAGCGAGGCAGTGAAGAAGCTTCAGCGTCAGCGCTTCGAGTTCCTCAAGGGAGTCTACGAGAGGAGCGAAGGATCGAAATATCAGGATGTCGATGTCTACAGTGTTGGAGACGAGATAGACCTCTCCCGTGAGCAAGTGGACCGTGCGGTAGAATACCTCATTGAAGAGAGGTTAATCGAGCGTCCTCATTTTGGCAATGACGTAGCGATCACCCATCTAGGAGTTGTCGAGGCGGAACGAGCCATGACCCAGCCGGACCAAGCCACGGACTACTTTCTCCCCCTCAATGTTATCTACGCCGAGACTATTACACACTCCCAAATCCAGCAAGCAACTCAACACAGCACCCAGTCCATTTCTTATGACCTCCAAGATGTCGAAGCCATCGCTGATTTCATAAGCGCCTTTCGGGATCGTCTTCCTGACCTGGATCTCGACAAGGAAACGGAAGCACAGGCACAAGCGGACTTAGCAAGTCTAGAAGCGCAGGTACACTCGCCGAATCCTAGAAGGCTGATACTCAGAGAGTGCTTGCACTCACTCCGTGCCATAGTCGAAGGTGCCGCCGGTCCCGTTGCCACCTTGCTTCTCCAGCAGCTGGGCAACTTGCAGACCTGAGTCCATCAAGTTCTGGCTCACACCCTTCAGACCCGCTGTGTCTCTGTCCCGTTGAGCAACGGGTCCCCATCCTGGTCAAATACCGCACCCAACACTCCTGCCCTCGCCTTCGGAGCGCTCCTAACGTCCTAGCTGTGCAGTTGTCTCACCATCAGTACAGCAAGAGGGCCGTCCCCCGGAGCACTGCCCGGTTGACGGCCCTCTGATTGACCCCTGATGCTTAGTGTGCGTCTTGGCGGGTCAGTCTCCTCGAGCCCTCCGTAGTATCCGGGTCGCTTGCTCTGGCGTCGGGTACTGTCCATCGAGGTCAGCCAGCGTCAGCCGCTTGACGGTCAGAGCGTGCAGGTCGGCCGCTCGTAGTTAAGACCTTTGAGGTTCAGTCTGAGACTTCGCAGAGCGATCTTCCGAATCTGCCGAAGCTGTTCTCGGGTTTGACACGCTACGAGAAAACCTCAAAGGTCTCAAACACGTGATTCTGGACCTCCACTACAACGGCCTCCTCGTCGTCGCGCTTGCACCAGCCCCACCCGTGTCCCAGCAGCCACCTAGCTAGCTCGCTCTTGGGCTCCATCGGGTCGCCTCTACTGGCGCCCGTGCACCCTGTAAAGCGCCCGCGTGCTGTGAGCCGCAGTCTCGGTGCGTACTCCTCGAACATCGCGTCACCTCCTTTGTGTAGTTCCCATAGTCCACCTTGTCGGCCGCTCCTACGCTTGACCGGCTGCTCCGTAGAGGATGAGGTCCTCAGGTGCGACGAGTCAACGCAAGGACGCAGAGACGCAGAGCCGCAAGGGAACGGCGGAGGAGGGGTCGAACCGCGGCCAGAACGCGGATGGGATAATTCGTTTATCAGGGGCGCTGTGGGCCGAGGGAGGCGGGGAGATTTGAAGGGAGACGAGGTGAACGGCACCATCCGAAAGCATCGAGTGTCCGAACGCAGCGAGGTAAGCCGAGCACTGGTCGCCTGCGCTCATTTCAGCCCGACGTGGCCGGCACCGGCTTAGCTTCGCCCGCTTGACGACGGCTTCGCCAGGTGCCGGTCACCGTGAGCAAGGAGGGATGTCGGATATTGGATTACGCCGTATGGCACCACATTGGATTGGATGGTTGGTTTTCGAGTCTGCTGTGGCCCCGAGGAGGCAGAGACACCGGCCACGGCTCATGAGACGTGATGGCTCCGGAGGAGCGAGATCAAGCGCGGTGTGACTGTGCCCGCCGGGAGCGTGCAGCGCCTGCCTCGCTGCCGTAAAGAGGAGCCCACCCCGAGTGGAGTGGGTCTAGAGCATCCGCATCAGATACAGAATCCGCAATCTTATGGTGAGCAGCCTCAATCCCCGTCTAGGCTGTCCGCCGTATGTTGTGTTAGGCTTTTCGAGAAGGTGGCCATGCACTCGGATAAACCTCAGAGACAAAGCCGACATTCCAGCACCGATTTGATGTCCGCTGCAGGCGTTAGTAGGCCGCTGCTTGTGTGGGAGGTTAGGCCGTGGCGAGACACCGGCCACCAGCAGCCATGGGATAAGCCAAGCAAGTTGGCCGACTTAGTCACCCACTAAGGGCAATTCGCAATCGTTGGCGATATACGCACCATTGATTGTGTGAATCACCCCAACAATGCCGGTGGCTGTCCAGTCGATACAACCACTCAGTTGAGGAATCAACGCAGCAATTGCAACGGCAGTGGCTGCCAATCCACCAGCTCCCGCAAATTCCTCCAGTAAGTCGCACCAAGTACCGCATTTATCTCTCCAATACGCGAGTAAAGCCATGCCACCACCAATCAAGGGCAGACCTGCTCCTATCATCTCCATGCAACAACCAGAAAGTGCAATTGCCGCAAAACCTGCAATCAATAGAGTTCTTGCTGTCGTCAGAGCCCAGATTCGGCAGGGTTTACTCTTACACTTCTCACGAAACCGGTACAACAGACCGGTAACAACAGCTGTCACAGCCAAAGCAGCTGCAGCAATATAGAGGGCAACAGCGACCTTTGGCGGAACACACTGAGCCAATAACCCAGCCAATATGGCGAACGCTGCGGCAAGTGTGGCGGCCCATCGCAACCGAGAACATTGCTTTGAATCTTCGCCCTTACATTCAGTGATATTAACTGTGGTAAAGGCTGGCTCACTTGTGCAACTGCCGCATTGAACTGCGGCACAAATCTTGTACTCGCCGTTCTTGTCGTAAGGGTGCACTTGCTGAGAGAAAGATCCATCCATCCAAGTCCCAAAGCATTCATCATCTTCAACGATTTTGGCATCAAAGTTCCAACGATATTTGCATCCTCTGGGCAAGTTGTCTGGCTCTACGTTCACAACAACCTGGCAACCGTCGGGTTCCACGTTGGTAATTCGGACATCTGGACAACAGTCAGGGATTTGCCCTAGTGCGATTGGCCACGGTGGACACCCCAATAGTTCTCCAGTTACAGCCAGTTTTACAGTTACATAGGGTTGTGGAGAGCTCCCTGACGGATATTGAACAACGGCCGATACTTGGCCATCGAAGCTTTTCTTAATTGTTTGCGATCCGCCAGATACGATTATGGCATCTGGGTGACCGGGTTCAATCTCGAAAAGCAAGTCATTCGGCGTGTTATTTGTGAAGAACTTGCGCAGCGTGACTTCGGCCGTTGCTTCTGCATCAACACACTCAGGCTGCGGTGGTGCTGTCGCGTCGAAATTATCGCCAAAATCCGTTTCTTCAGGACATTCAATACATCGCAGCGATTCTACCAGTAATTCAGCTCGGCAATCCTCTTCGGTGGCACATTCGGCTGTAACCAACATCTGGCCGCCACAACGACAGTCGCCAAGGCTATTGAACGTAGCGAAAAAATCGCCATTACTCCCAATGAAGACCGAACTCGGATCGATAACTATTCCTTGAAAAGGCAGATCTGGCCCGAAGAAAGCAACTGTTCCCGTCGGACAGGTAATTTGCACAATCAGGGCTGGTTCCCCTTCAAGCCGCGGATCGCACCCCTGAACATTTCCAATAACCGTTATAGACTCCAATTGTGGCCCATTCCCACCTACCTTATTGATGCTGATTTCGCACATAATCGCCTCTTCTTTCACGAACCTAGAAGTCACAGCCAAGCCAGATTCTTGAGAAACTTGTCATAAAGGCTCAAATTAGTTGAATCTGGGAGAGACCTTAGCTGATTTTGGTGACGCCAAACTGCAAGCCCGTTGCAGTGTAGAATCCCTCCAAAGAATGTCCGTTGACAATCGCAGACCCCGTCCAATCGACGTTTCCCGCTTTCGGAGAACTCATCACAACCAGTATACCAAAGCACGATAGTCGTACCTGACGGATTCGGTTGGGAATTACGGTGACTTGGGTTGGAAAAGGTTGGATTCTGGTTGGACGCGGAGTGTGCCGGCATACTCTGAGGCGGCCGCCGTTCGCAACGGGGAGGTGCTAGCGTTGAAGAAGAAAAAGACCAGACCCGAGAAGGGCGTCGACAGCGTGATCGGCCGGATCGAGGAGACGGTGCGGCGGCTCTTCAAGAAGATGGACGCCAGCGCCTGGGATTTCGAGGGGTTGTGCATTGGCGCGCCCGGCGCTGTGGACCTGGCGACGGGCATTGTCCGGGCTGCCCCGAACCTGGATTGGCTGGACGTCCGCAATGGCTGTCTTGCTCTTGGTGGGGCCCCAGCCAACCTCGCCAGGCCTCTTGATAGCCCGGTCGGCTAGAGCGAGTGGCTGGGCTACCTCACTACCCACTACGGCAGACGGCCATTCACGGCATCCAAGAACAGTGCCTCGAACCGCTCCCGGTCGGCTGTCATCGCCACTCGTGTGATGACCCCCCTCTCACTCTCCAGCGTTCGTCCGCTTTCTGGACCCTCTTCTTCAACCACTGTCAACGATATCTCGCGGAAGGTACCCAACCCTTCCTCAGTCGCGATAGCTGCCGCGAGTGGATCCCAGAAGTAATACCATCCTGAACGAACGCTTTCCTCCTGCGCTGCCAGCACACGGTACACAAACTCTGCTGCAGATGTCGTTCGATCCCTCTCCAGACGTCTGTAGAATTCCATCGTTAGAGGCGCATGGTTGGTCGCGTCCAGCGGCACCAGCGTGATCGGCGCTCCCGAACCAAGAACCTTCGCTGCTGCCCGGGGATCCACATAGATATTCCACTCTGCTACGTCATTCTCGATATTTGAAGATGATCCAACGTTACCTGCTACCTCTACCGCTCCCCCCATCGCTGTGATCCTCTCCAAATTCTCCACCAACCCGGGCTCAGCTTCCAGCACCGCCCCCACGTTGGTCAGCGGACCCAGGGCAATGAGATGCACCTTTCTTGGTGATCCCTGTATGATCCGAGTCAACAACTCGACTGCCGACTCGCTAGAAACCTCTCTGCTGTTCTCAGGAAGCGTCAGACCAAGTAGATCATCGACTCGTTCCCTCCACTCCGTTGGGAAAGAATGATCTCCTTCCAGCGGCACCTCGGGCCCACAGGCAATAGGCATTTCAGGTCGGCCTGCCAACGCTACCAGGTTGAGTGCATTACGCGTCCCTGCAGGGCAATGTGCCTCACCTGCCCCTGTGACAGTAATAGCCTGGACATCTACGTCGGACCGTCCCAGAAGGTAAAGGATCGCCAACCAATCATCCGCTGCCACGTCCGTATCAATCACAACTGGTTGCGCATCTGCCGCTACCGCTTGTGGCGTAATCGGTTCCAGCAGAGGGGATGCCGTATTGACACATCCAGGCAACAACGCCACCATCAAACCGCCTAAGATGACTGTGAGACGACTCCTGATCATAGAACCGAGTTCTCCCTGGCGTAGGGGCGGCCTAACATGCTATTCTGCCGCGATTCTTCTGCATAAGACCATAAATGGGATTTATCTGTTCCGTCAGTGCGTATCTATTGCCACCATTCGAATGGCACAAAGCCAATAATCTCTCCGGTTTCTTCTTTGAGAAAGAGATTGATGCCATAGCCACCTTGCTCACCTTCGAACGACATGAGTTCATACCGGACCTTCCCTTCCTCAAGAACAGTTGCTGGAAACACTTTCAGTCTCGTCTTGTGATCCGGAATGATAAGGCCGGGCCTGAGTAGGGCTTTGCCTGTACGGGCAACATCGTGATAATCCTGGGTCTTTACCTGTACAAGAAACGCGGACAGTTCGGCTTCTGGTACAACCTTGGCTGCTGGCTCAGCTCGATGTGGCACGCAGCTTGTGAGCGGGGTGAGTACTGCCAGCACAATGATTGCCAGTTTCATCTGCATCCCTCCGCAGAACGGCGTGCTTCAGCGGCACGCTTGAGGGTGTCCGGCTCCGATCGCGCTATTTGTACACCTGTTTGCTAAGCTTCACAAACCGAGAATGACGGAGAGCTAAGCCCTGGATTGTCTGATGACTCTCACCGCCGCCCTAACACTTAGCAGAAGCCGATGATTCTCTTCTTTCTCGCCAAGCGTGCGAAGCTAAGCCAGTGCCGGTCACCTGGGGTGCTAGAGGGAGCCAGGGGCGGCTGCGGATTTGACAGGAGAGGCCGCCAGACGCGCATCCAGGGCCGCCCCACCCCAGATTGACGGCTCCCCGCGGGTGACGACCTGCGATTCCGTGAACGAGGTTCAGGAGCATATCGAGACCTTTAGGGTTCCTGTGTGGCGCCTTAAGACGGCGGGGTCACCCCGGCTGACACGGCAATGTGTGATGCAAGGTGTCGACGAAAACCCTAAAGGTCGTAAAGCACGTGCTCCTGAAACCAGGTTGAAGAGGGTTGATAGGACGTCGGGGTTGTGATAGGATAGGAGGGAAGGGAAGAAGGGGACACTCGGAAGGCGCAGGAGGCGATTGCGAGGGTGAGGCATTCTGTCCCCTGAAGGACGGCCGGGACGTGCTTATCGAGGCGGGTTCGATCGCCAGATCGGGCGATGGCAAGCGGGAAGTCACCCACAGGGAGGTAGACGATGGATAAGCAGGCTGCAGTTACGTTCCCCGGACTGAGGCGTTTCAACGGCATCATGTTTGTGCTCCACCTGGCGCAGGCCATCGTGATGCTCATCGTTGGTCTGACGGTCTCGCCGATGAAGGAGTTCCGGCTCCCTCTGACGGTCACTTTCCGGACCTTCGACGAGACCATTCAGCGCCTGGTGTCCGTCACCGAGCAGGTGGCTGACGTGCCGGTCGGGCCCCTGGTATCGAGCTTCCTTTTCCTCTCGGCGTTGGCACATCTCCTGATCATCCTGCCCGGCGTCAACGCTGCCTACAACCGGGGGCTCAAGCAGAAGATCAACCGCTTCCGATGGTATGAGTATGCGCTCAGCTCGTCGGTCATGATCGTGCTCATCGCCATGTTCTTCGGCGTGTACGATCTGGGAAGCCTGATTCTCATGTTCGGTCTGAACGCGACCATGAACCTTCTGGGGCTCATGATGGAGGTCCATAATCAGACGACGGAGAAGACCCGATGGACGAGCTTCAACATCGGTGTCTTCGCGGGGGCGATACCGTGGATCATTATCTTGATGTACTTCCTGGGTTCCGGCAACTTCGACCAGATCCCCGGTTTCGTGTACGCCATTCTCATCTCCTACTTCGTGCTGTTCAATCTGTTTCCGATTAACATGGTCCTTCAGTACAAGAAGATCGGGAGGTGGGCAGACTACCTGGTGGGCGAGCGTACCTACATCGTCTTGAGCCTCGTCGCGAAGAGCCTGCTGGCCTGGCTGGTCTTCTTCGGCACGATGCAACCCGCCTGAAAAATGAGAGAGACGATCGAGTCGCAGCTTGAAGAGATCGAGCGGGCGGAGGGGATTCGCATATTCTAGGCGTGTGAGTCGGGCAGTCGGGCGTGGGGGTTCCCTTCGGCGGACAGTGACTATGACGTTCGGTTTCTGTACCTGCAGCGGCGGGATTGGTATCTGTCGATCGACGTGGAGCGGAAGCCGGACGTGGTGGAGCGGCCGATCGATGGGGAGCTGGACCTGAACGGCTGGGATCTACGGAAGGCGCTCCAGCTGCTGCGGCGCGGGAATCCGCCGCTGGTGGAGTGGCTGCGGTCGCCGATCGTCTACCGGGAGGTCACGTCGGTCCCGGAGAGGCTCCGGGGGCTGGCGGCCGAGTATTACTCGCGGCCCGCGGCGCTGTATCACTATCTGCACATGGCCCGGGGGAATTACCGGGAGTATTTGAGGGGTCCGGTGGTGTGGGTCAAGAAGTATTTCTACGTCTTGCGTCCGCTGCTGGCGGTGCGATGGATCGAGCGGGATCTGGGGGTGGTGCCGACTGAGTTCGGCAGGCTGGTGGAAGGTGTCGTGGATGATCCGGAGTTGAGACGGGAGATCGACGCGTTGATCCGGGCCAGGCGGCAGGGGGAGGAGTTGGACCGGGGTCCGCGGATCGAGCCGATCAGCGGGTTTATCGAGGCGGAGCTGGCGCGGATGGAGGGGAGACGGTTCGAGGACGCGTATGAGCGGGTGAGGGCTCCGGTGCGGGAGTTGAATCGGTTTTTTCGCGATGCGCTGGAGGAGGTTTGGGGGGCGTAGGGGTCTGGGGGGCAACGCAGGGACGCAGAGGAGATCCTTCGACTCCGCTCAGGACAGGCAGGCGGAGGGAGAGGGAGCAGTCGGACATCAGTTGCTTTCGCTCGCCTCTTTCCAGGCTTCGGTCAGCTACCAGTATTGATGCAAGAAGACCCCCGCCCAACGTGGCGGAGGTCATTCCTACAAGTCTTTGTAAGTGTCTTCGCTGCGCCGCGCGATCCGTGCCACGATGATTGCGTTTGCGTCGTCTCGGACGCGATAAATGACTCGATAATGTCCGACACGGATCCTAAATGTGTCCTCGACCAGCTTGACCTTGACGCACCCGGGAGGACGTGGGTCCCCCGAGAGTGCGTCAATGGCCTCCTTGACCCGATCCTTGTCCTGGCGTGCGACGTCCTTTTTCAGCTGTTTGGCTGCGCGATTGGTGATCCTGACGGTATAGTCCAATTCGTCCACGATGGCCTCACTTATAGGTTGTCGCGGACCTCCTTCCAGTCCAGGGTTTCGCCCGCCTCGAACTCTGCATTAGCCTCGATGGCTGCCACCGCGTCTTCCAGCTCCTCCAACCGGCGGAGATCCTCATAACTGATCACGGCTGCTTTAGGATTATTATGGCTGGTTATGACAATCCGCTCCTGTCCGTATGCAGCCCTATTCAAGAGCTCGCTAAACGAGCGCTTCGCTTCCGTCACGCTTGCGCGTGGCATGACACCTCCTTTGTGTCCCAGCCGCCTGGCTGCGTGTGAGGTTTGGTCAATAGCCAGGTGGTCTTCTTCCTACTCTGCCCCTTTTCCTGTTGGGGACTGTATAATCATACCACAAAGACCAGAATAGTCAAATTGTACCTTTGGACCTGGAGGGGCTTCGCGCCGTGTCGGATCGCGTTGGTGATCGCGCTGTGACGCAGGCTGTGGGTCGTCTTTGCATCCCCCGTTACGCCGGCCTGGGCAAATCGCTCTTTGACGATGTGGCAGATCGCCGGTCAGGTTGAGCGGGCAAGACGAGGACTATACGAAGATCACGTCCCTCCACTCTGAACTGTCGCCCCGCCATCCGCCAGGACGTGTCTCAGTATCGACGCGGCGTATTCGGGCTGCTCACGGAAGTAGACGTGATAGTCGCGGTTGAAGACCTGTTCGCGGGCGACGCCGGTCTGCGTCTTCAGCTTCTCGAACGTCGTCTGAGACACAATGTAGGAATGGAGCGCGATGTCATCGCGACCGGTGCGGGCGTTGAGCTCTCGCTCGTAGGCCTTGATGGTCTCGAAGAACTGGACCTTGGGGTTGACGTCGAGATTGCCGCCGATGATGAGGCCGTGCGGGTCGACGAAGACGACGTCCTGGCGGTCCGGGCCCTGGAGCCAGAGGATGAAGTCAGGGAAGAAGCGCTCTTCGTTCACCAGGAACCCCACCCCGCGGCCGCGAGACTGGTTGCGTAGCAGGAACAGCTCGCGGTCGTGACGTTCCAGCAGCGCCTGCCCCTCCCCGGTCTCGAGATAGTCGCGCAGGGTCCTGACGAAGTGCCGCTCGCCCAGGTTGAGCCCCGGCGGCGAGTACTTGACGACGGGCTCGGCTGCATCCTCCTCGAAGAGGAGCGGCAGGTAGAGATGACGGTCGAAGTGGACTCTCGGCGGATCTCCATCGTCGCTCTGATAGAGCGTCGGGTCGTCACACATCTCCCGGAGTGTCTGCAGGAACGTCTCAGCCGACCGCCTTACCCGGGCCTCATACGCCGGAATCAGGTTCTCGTCGTCCTCGTCCAGCGTCTGGTACACCAGCTGGCTCTGCTCCCAACGCCTCCTGGCACGGGTGTAATAGGTCTCCACGACCTTGCGCAGGATCATCAGCGCCAGGCGTTCCAGCCGGTCCAGATCGGCGAAGGACGTAACCTCGACCAGATCGGGTGAGCAATACAGTTCGTAATGCCCGTCCTCCAGGACCCGGCGGAGCGTCTGTTTGTCGAGGGCGAGGTTATCGTAGCCCTGGGCGGCGCGGAAGCGCCAGATCTCGTCATAGAGCCGGTCCCAGTCGAGGAGGTCGAGCTGCTCGGAGCGGAGCGTCCGGGCGTCGCGGGCCTCGTAGATGGCCGGGCGCTCGTGCGTGAGGCCGCCGGATACGAGCACGTCGGCGTGCATCGTCAGATCAATCACAGGTTTGCAGGCGTCGACGAGCTCCAGGCGGAACCGTTCCGCGTCCTCGAAAGGGGTCTCGATCCGGGGACGGACGACTAACAACCCCCGGCCCCGGAAGTCGTCGTTGATGCGGGTGGG
>Ga0207752_1001464_pt1 | contig 10738 bp, 6 predicted proteins | sample Pon2CUnioCityCA_6_FD_187272 | JGI IMG/M metagenome (GOLD analysis project Ga0207752, IMG submission 187272) | Marine sediment microbial community from Union City, CA, USA - Pond 2C Sediment 2 (SPAdes) | ecosystem: Environmental > Aquatic > Marine > Intertidal zone > Salt pond sediment ... | reverse complement strand
AGCCGCCAAAAGAATGATCAAATACCAGAAGAAAATTGTCGCCTGTCGATTTTCGAGAATGGCTTCGGTCAGGGAACGCCAGGAATATTGTGTAGATGCATAAGCCTTATCTGCAGTGAAGCGTGGCTCCAGTTTAATCAGACCTAGCAGACCAAGCACCAGCGCAACAGATCCAGTGACCCAAAAAGCCCGCAGCATGGCTTCCGGCGTGTAAGGGTTCACCATCTGGCTGAGCAAAATCGCCGTGAAGATGATGCTGGAGATCATCATAAACCACATGATCGCGATGGTTCGAGAGCGTCCTTTTTCGCCGGAAAGTTCGGACGCCAGGGAAAGATAAGAGACCGTAGCGAAGTTGAAGCCCATCCCCCAGGCTCCAAAAGCTACCACTCCCAGGGCAACACCGGCCCAGAAATTTTCGACGAGTAAAAAAGCCGCCTGAGGCGCCAGCAACATCCCGATTACACACAAGCTGAGTCCCAACAGGATATATGGGCTTCTACGGTAACCCAAAATGGGATTTCTGTCCGAGAAAGAGCCAATCGCCACTTGAATGGGCGAAAACAAATATGGCAATGAGGCCAACAAAGCCACCAGAGTAGCCGATATCGCCAATTCTTTAATCATGACCCGGTTGAGCGTGCTATTAATGGGCACGAGAGTCATGGCTACCGCGACGTGAATAAAACCCAACTGCACGCGTTTACGAAACATTCATACTCCAAGCGGATCTTCTGCAAAAACTGGGAAAATATAACAAAACATAAGTAAATTTATCAGAAATCGAGCCCAGGTCAATGTAAGTTTACTTAAGTTTTGTATAGAAGAAAATAAATGCTGGCATGGAGAGGCGTTGTTTTCCCCCTCGTTCACCGGCGCCAAGCTCCATCGGCGCCGGTTCAAACAAGAGCAGCGCGCAAAACTCAATTATTTTTCATTCAGAAGGGCATGATCCAACGCCTGTTTCAAAGAACGCGCTTCGACCACGCGGATTCCGTCCGGCCAGGACTCTCCCTTCCTTAACCGGCGCGGCACGATCGCTGTCTTAAAGCCCAGCTTGGCGGCCTCACGCAGGCGGGCCGGCATCTGGCTTACCATACGCAGTTCTCCGGAAAGACCAATCTCTCCAATCAGGACGCTCTCCGCTCGCACGGGCACGTTGCGCACTGAGGAAGCGATTGCGGCGGCAACTGCCAAGTCCGCGGCGGGTTCGCCTACAGCCAGACCACCGATCACATTAACGAAGATATCTTGCTCTCCCAAGCGCAATCCCGCGCGCCGGGTGAGGACCGCCACCGTTAGCAGCAGGCGATTGAAATCGATGCCATTAGGCGTTCTGCGAGGGTTGCCAAACGAAGTGGGACTTGCCAATCCCTGGACTTCGACCAGCAGAGGCCGGGTGCCTTCCATGGTAACTGCGATCGCCGAGCCTGGGGCATTTACCATGCGTTCTGCCAGGAAAGCCTCGGAGGGATTGGTTACCTCTATCATGCCGCGGTCACGCATTTCAAATACGCCCACTTCGGAAGTGGCGCCGAAGCGGTTCTTCACCGAACGCAGCAAGCGGTAGGATTGGAATCGATCGCCCTCCAGATACAGCACGGTGTCCACGATGTGTTCCAACACACGCGGGCCGGCAATGGCGCCTTCCTTGGTCACATGTCCTATTAAAAAGACCGCCAGGCCGGACGTTTTAGCCAATTCCCGCAAGCGAGAGGATACTTCCCGAACCTGGGAGACCGAGCCCGCCGAGGATTCCAACTCGGACAGATAAGTAGTCTGTATTGAATCAACAATAACCAGCCTGGGCTTTACCTGCTCGATATGTTCCAGGATGACATCCAAATTGGTCTCGGTTACCAGAAAGAGGTCTTCCGGAATATTAGCCATATCGGCTGATCCATTTCCAGACCGCAAAAGTCTTAAGGCGCGCATTTTGATTTGCCGCTCAGATTCCTCCCCTGACACGTATAAAACTCTTAAACTGTGAGAAATCTCCAACGCCAATTGTAAAAGTAGCGTAGACTTGCCGATACCCGGATCCCCACCAATCAGGACCACCGATCCAGGCACGATCCCACCGCCCAGAACACGGGAAAATTCCTCGATATTAACGGGCAGGCGTTCTTCCACATCTTCGCTAATCTCAATCAAGCGTCGGGGGGTGGAGGTCTTCAATGAACCGGAAATAGCTTTGCGGGCCTTACCCTTGACGACCACTTCCTCCGTCATAGAGTTATAAGCGCCACATTGAGGGCAACGGCCCATAAAAACCGGGGTCTTACGACCACATTGCTGGCAGACATATTGTGTACGGGTTTTAGCCATGAAACAATTATAGCCAAAGAGAACGCAGAGGAAAAGCCTCTGCGTTCTCAATCAATATCTACGAGTTCAAGTTAGTGGTTCCGCTATCCTGCTGCGATAGCCTCCGGGTCCGGGGGTGGAGAGGCTTGGCTTTCACCACGCCGCAGCACCACCTCGCCTTCCTCGGCGCCGACAACAACGACGTCACCATCTTCGAATTCGCCGCCTAAGAGCGAATCGGAGAGCGGATCTTCCACCTTCTGCTGGATCACCCGGCGAAGCGGGCGAGCACCCATTTCGGGATCGAAGCCCAGCTCTGCCAGTATTTCAAGCGCCTCAGGAGTGGCATCCAGAATGATGTCATGTTCTTCCAGCCGGTGGGCTACTTTCTCCAGCTCCAGTTCGACGATCTGTTTGATGTCTTCTTTGTTCAACGAGCGGAATACAATCACGTTGTCCACCCGGTTGATGAACTCAGGCCGGAAGACACGCTTCAGGGAATCCATCAGCTTCTTACGCATTTCCTCGTAAGCGGCCTTTTCGCCGGATTCTTCATCCGTAGGCAAATTGAAGCCCAGAGAGGATTGGCGTTTGATCATATCGGCGCCGACGTTTGAAGTCATCACAATGATGGCATTTCGGAAGTCGACCTTGCGGCCACGCGCATCAGACAGGTGTCCTTCTTCCATGATCTGAAGCAGCATGTTGTGGGCTTCAGGATGCGCCTTCTCAATTTCATCAAAGACGACAATCGAGTACGGCCGGCGACGTAAAGCTTCGGTCAACTGGCCGGATTCCTCGTAACCGACGTATCCAGGAGGCGCACCTACCAAACGGCTGACGGTATGTCGCTCCATGAACTCCGACATATCCAATTGGATCAAGGCGTCTTCGCTTCCGAATAAGAAGCTTGCCAGAGCCTTGGTTAACTCCGTCTTGCCGACACCGGTTGGACCCAGGAAGATGAAGGAGCCGATCGGACGGCGAGGATCCTTGAGGCCGGCACGTGCTCGCCGCACGGCTTTAGAAATGGATTGAATGGCCTCATTCTGTCCGATGATCTTCTTCTCCAGTTCGTCTTCCATACTGAGCAGGCGTAGCGACTCTTCTTGTGCGATCTGCATGACCGGTACGCCGGTCCACATGGAAACCACTTCGGCGATGTCTTCGGCGGTAACAACCGGGCTCGTTGATCGATCCCAGCCTGTGCGTAGCCGATCGAGCTGCCGCTCCAAAGCTTCCTGTCGATCGAGGAAATCCTGTGCATCTTCGTGACGCCCATCTTCCACCGCCATGGCGTGATTCTGCCGGATCTCTCGTAATTGGCTGACCAGATCCTTTGCCGTCTTGGCGGCTGAGCTTTTATACATGCGCACTCGAGAGGATGATTCGTCGATCAGATCGATGGCTTTGTCCGGTAAGAAACGCTCGGTAACGTAACGAGAAGAAAGGTGCGCGGCTGCGTCCAATGCTTCATCTGAAATCGTCAGCCGGTGATGCTCCTCGTAAGCGCTGCGCACACCGCGCAGGATGTCGATGGTTTCATCGATGGTTGGCTCTTCCACGATCACAGGTTGGAAACGGCGTTCCAGGGCCGCATCACTCTCGATATGCTTGCGATATTCATCCAGCGTGGTTGCACCGATCACCTGAAGTTCTCCCCGCGAAAGGGCAGGCTTGAGGATATTAGCCGCATCTACGGAAGAGCCTGCTGCGCCGGCGCCTACGAGCATATGCACCTCGTCAATGAAGAGGATTGCGCCGGAAGACTTAAGTTCTTCAATCACTCGCTTGAGCCGCTCTTCAAACTGCCCGCGGTACATCGTGCCGGCGACCAAAGACCCGACATCCAGTTGGAGCACCTGCTTGTCCAGTAAGGGCCCAGGGACATCTCCTTCGATGATCCGTTGAGCAAGACCTTCTACGATAGCTGTCTTTCCCACACCGGGTTCACCGATCAAGGCCGGGTTGTTCTTGGTGCGGCGTGCCAAAATCTGGATCACGCGTTCGATCTCCATCACACGACCGATTACCGGGTCCAGTTTATCCTCTTCTGCCAAACCGGTCAGGTCGGTGGCAAGTTGATCCACCATGGGCGTCTTCGGCCGCGATGGCTCCGATTTCGAGGAGCGGGATTCGCTGGATCTGCGGGCAGAGGTGCTCTCTTGCAGTACCCGGCGAGTTTGACGCCGAATTTGTTCGGGTGTCACGCCTAGCTTGCGCAAGACGTCCAACGCAACACCTTCACCGTAACGGACCAATCCCAGTAGGATATGTTCCGTTCCGATATAGTGATGGCCCATGCGCCGGGCCTCTTCAACAGCATACTCCAGCACTTGCTGGGTACCCGGAGAAAGATCGAGTTTGCCCCCCCGATATTGTCCAGGTCCGGTCAATCGTTCTACGATCTCCTGAACCCGGTTTGAATCTAATCCTAATTCTCGTAACACACGCCCCGCTACACCTCCCTCTTCGCGAATCAAACCGAGAAGCAGGTGTTCTGTTCCGATGTAATTATGACGCATTCGCTCAGCTTCTTGATGAGCCAGGCTGAGGACTCTTCGCGCCCTTTGTGTAAATCGCTCCATGCCAGCCATGGCATAACCTCCTAGACCAAATAAACCTGTACTAAATACAAAGAAAATGCTAAAAGTAGTATGAGTGTTTAAACCATTATGAGACTTTTAGTCCAATTGGATTCTACCAGAGTTTAACCAGCGAGTCTTTCCTAGAGGGGTGAAATATCTGAATATTAACGTAACTCTTAGGGTTAACCTGTTGTTTTGGACCGATTTGCAACACTCCTGGAGTTCTGGTATTAACCAAGAGCGCACCTGAAGGGTGCGCTCCCCGAAATGATCTGCCTGTTCCGGATCGATTGAAGAAATAAATTAACTGCTTTATTTCATTTCTTCATCGATCGTCTCTTTGGGATTCTCCGTTTCGACAGAATCGATCACGTCTCCTTCAACGGCTTCTTCTTCTCCGATGGTTTCGACCGCGTCATTCTTACCTATTCCAGCCGGCTCTTCCGCTTCAGGAAGGTGGGCTTCCTCCGCTACGGCCTCTGGCTGATCTTCTTCAGACGAGTCGATTTCCTCGGCTAGCGCCATCTTCCAATCAAGGTCAGCATAGGCAGGCGAATCCACCTTCCGCAAGCTCAAACCTATCCGGCGTCGTTCAGGATCCACCTTTATGACCCGGAGTCTGACCACATCACCCTCATGAACTACTTCTTTGGGGTGGCCGATGCGCTGTTCACTCAATTCCGAGACGTGGATCAAGCCCTCCAAATCCTCATCCAGTCGGGCAAAGGCGCCGAACTTGGTCAAGTGCGTGATCGTCCCTTCCACCAACATGCCTTCTTTCAGAGACTCCGCCTTCTCAACCCAGGGATCCTTCTGAAGCTGCCGTAGCGAAAGACCAATGCGTTTTCGCTCCTGGTCGATGCTGATGACTTTCACTTCAACTTCCTGCCCCACTTTCAGAACTTCGCTAGGATGTTGAATGCGTTCCCACGAAAGTTCCGAAAGATGTACCAGGCCATCGGCGCCCTCGATATTCACAAAAGCACCGAAGTCTGCCAGGCTGGTCACGCGACCGGTGCGGATATCGCCTTCTTCCAATTCATCCAACAGTCGTTCTTTCAAGCTTTCGCGCGTTTCCTGAAGCGCCATACGCTCGGAAAGGATTAAGCGCCGCCGTTCGCGATCAACCTCAATCACGCGCACTGTGATGGGTTCTCCCACCATCTTGCCCCAACGCTGTTCGGGTGTGTCGCCTGAGGTGTTCATGCGGCGCAGCAAGCTGACTTGAGAAGCCGGCACAAACCCGCGCAGGCCGCCGATCGGGGCGATCAACCCGCCTTTGTTATAGCCGATGATCTTAGTCTCGTACTCTTCTTCCTTCTCGAGCATCGCCTCGACGGTTTCCCAATCTTGTTCCTCTCGCGCCCGAGTGTAGGAGAGCACGACGTTGCCATTCTGATCCTCAGGAGCGACAACATAAACTGGGATCTCTTGGCCCACCTCAAGTGCCTGGCGTTCTTCAGAGGGAATTTGTTCTAACTCCCTGCCAGCCAGGACACCTTCGGATTTTGTCCCGATGCTGACCAAGATTTCATTATCTCGAATAGTGGCGATGGTGCCCCGGCGGATTTCACCTGGGCGAGGAAAATCCAGGCTGAGCCCCTGTTCTTCGAGCAAAGCCTCCATAGAAGAGTCTTGCTCTTCGTTTACAGGTACTTCTACCTGGTTGGTCTCGGGCTCTAAATTCTGCTCGAGATGCGCTTCATTTTGGTCCATACGCTTACAAACTCCGGTTTTTGGATAAGATATGGGGTGTATTATAAAGGTGTTCCGATAACTTGGCAACCTTTATGATAATATTATTGTTTGGATATAATAAGCGTAAGGCAACGCACTGGAAAACTGTAACCAGAACTAATGCAACGTTCGGATGCGTTGTGATGTCATGAAAACCGGCGGATTACTCTACGGGGTTGCGCCGGAAGAAATGACAAGCGCTTATGTCAGACCAAAGGAAGATTATGCAGCCTATTTATCCGTTTACTGCAATTGTTGGCCAGGAGCGCATGAAAAGGGCCCTGGTATTGAATGCCGTTGACCCCCGCATTGGTGGTGTATTGATTCGCGGTGAGCGCGGCACGGCCAAATCCACAGCCGCGCGTGCGATGGCAGCACTTTTGCCCCAGATTGAAGTTTTTGCCGATTCACCTTTTAACGATGACCCGAATGCACCGGATACCTGGTCCGATTGGGTCAAAGAGCAGGTCGCCAAGGGAAAGGAAATGGTCACCGTCACCCGGCAGATCCGTTTCGTAGACCTGCCCGTCAGCGCCACGGAAGACCGGGTGGTCGGAACGCTGGATATCGAAAAGGCCATCCAAGAGGGCGAGCGTCACTTTGAACCAGGCGTGTTAGCCGCCGCCAACCGGGGTTTGCTGTACATCGACGAGGTCAATCTACTCGACGATCACGTGGTAGACCTTTTATTGGATTCAGCCGCCATGGGCGTGAATATCGTCGAACGGGAAGGTATTTCTTTCGCCCATCCAGCCCGATTTATCCTGGTTGGCACGATGAATCCCGAGGAAGGCGATCTAAGGCCCCAATTGCTGGACCGTTTTGCGCTTTCGGTGGACATTCACGGAATCCGCGACGCCCGTGACCGGGTGTTAATCATGCAACGCAACCTGGAATTTGAATCCCAACCGGAGCAATTCCGTAAGAAATGGCTCCCGAAGGAGAAAGAGCTTTCCGAGCAGATCGACGATGCGCGCACGCTGGTCGATAACGTGAATTACACTTCACGTGACCTGCTCTCGATCGCCGCACTGACTTCATCTCTTAATGTTGATGGTCACCGGGCGGACCTGGTGATCCTAAAAACCGCCCGCGCTCACGCTGCCTTTGAAAGGCGCACAGCCATTAATGACCGGGATATCGTCCTGGCTTCCGAATTGGCTCTCCCGCATCGTATCAAACGCGGACCCTTCCAACAAGCTGAAGTTAGCGCCTTAGAACTGCAGGAACGCATCGAGCAACTGCAGGGCGCCTCCGCCAACACCGGTGAAGCCGATATGGACGCGGAAGAGGAGACGGAGCAGGTAAAAAAAAAGGCGTCAGCCCGAACGTAGAGATTCAGGCCGAGGACTCTAGTCCCAACACGGCCGAACCTGCACCGCAAGACGTCTTCGATACCGGTTATGCTCATTGGTGGGAGGGCGGAGAGAAAGTTAAAGTAGGCCCGGAATTCAATGTTCGCAAATTAGATAACCCGCTGGATAAGATGACCCGCCGGCATGGGGGCCGCCGGTCGCAAACGCGCACCAACCGCAAACGCGGCCGTTATATCATGGCCCGCCCGGCTAACGGGAAAACCGACGACATCGCTTTCGACGCCACCATACGGGCAGCCGCTCCCTACCAAAAACGACGTAAAGAGCAGCGTAAGCGGGTGGCTTTTGCCATCCAATCCAGCGATTTTCAGCGCAAGATTCGCGTCAAGAAAGCCGCCAACCTGGTTTTATTTGTCGTCGACGCCTCCTGGTCCATGGCGGTGGCCGAACGCATGGCGGCTACCAAGGGGGCTATTCTTTCCTTGCTTACCGACGCTTACCAGCGACGCGACCGGGTCGGCCTGGTGGTTTTCCAGAAAGATCGCGCCACACTGGTGTTACCCCCTACGAACTCAACCCAACTGGCACAGCGCGCCCTGGTCGACATTCCAGTAGGCGGCAAGACGCCCCTGTCTGCCGGCCTATTCATGGCCTACCAGGTGATTCGCAAAGAGCGTATCTTGCACACCGACGTGATGCCTCTGATTATCTTGCTAACAGATGGCGCCGGCAACGTCTCCATGAGCAATATGCCGCCGCAAGAGGAATCTCATCGCATCGCAGAGCGCATTGCTTCTGATGAGATTCGCAGCATTGTGGTCAATATGGAGCACTCCGCTTTCGACCAGGGGTTGGCCCAGGAACTGGCCAATCACCTAGACGGTCCCTGCTATACCTTAAACGAACTCAAAGCCGAAACGCTGTACCGTAAAGTTTTGGAAGAGATGGACCAATAAAGGAACCGGCTCATTGCTAACCGGTAGCCTGCTATGCCATCCACCGCCGCCCGACTGAATCATTTCACCGAATCCGTAATTCGCGCGATGACGCGTCTTGCCGACAGCTATGGCGCCATCAATCTTTCCCAGGGCTATCCTGACTTCGATCCTCCCGAAGAGCTTCTGGAGGCAGCCGAACAGGCTTTACGGGCGGGATATAACCAGTATTCAGTTACCTGGGGTTCACCCCGTTTTCGGCAGGCATTGGCAGAAAAGCAATCCCGGTTCATGGACTTGCAACTCGATGCAGAGGCTCACATCACCGTCACTTGCGGCAGCACCGAAGCCATGCTGGCATCTTTGATGAGCGTGTGCAACCCGGGAGATAAGGTGATCGTGTTTTCGCCCTTTTACGAAAACTACGTCGCGGATGCGATTCTCTCAGGCGCTGAGCCACTGTACGTCCCGCTCCACCCACCAGCGTTTACATTCGATCCAGAAGAACTACGCCTGGCCTTCAAACAGGGCGCCCGGGCGCTGGTATTATGCAATCCTTCCAATCCGAGCGGGAAGGTCTTCCGCCAGGAGGAACTGCAGTTCATCGCCGGGCTGGCCCAGGAACACGACTCCTTCGTGATTACCGATGAGGTCTACGAACATATCGTCTATCCCCCACACCAGCACACCTATATCGCCAGTCTACCGGGGATGTTCACACGTACCCTTTCGTGCAGCTCGCTTTCCAAAACCTACGCCATCACTGGTTGGCGCCTGGGGTACGTGATTGCCGCACCGGAAATTAGCCTGGGGGTGAGAAAGGTGCACGATTTTCTAACCGTCGGGGCGCCGGCGCCGCTCCAGGAAGCGGCAGTGACCGCAATGCGGTTTCCCGATGCTTACTACCAACAATTGATCCAGGATTACACCCAGCGCCGGGATATCTTCTTGAATTATTTACAGGAGACAGGCCTGGATTACACTATTCCTGAGGGCGCTTACTACGTCCTGGTGGATATTTCGCCCTTCAAGGCCTCCGACGACTACCAATTTTGCGCCTGGATGGCCAAAGAGATCGGAGTGGCTGCCGTGCCGGGCTCGAGCTTTTTTCGAGAAACGGTTAACCATTTGGTACGCTTGAATTTTGCAAAACGCGAAGAGACGCTGCACGAGGTTGGAAAACGCCTGCTGCGCTTAAAGGATTTCAGCGCAGAACCGGCGCAGGCCCCCTGGAATCAAGCTGAAACGTGACCCTCCGCGTAGTAGAATACCCGCCATGCATCTATTGAAGTCTCTTACCGCTCTTCTTCTGGCTGCTTTGCTCATCACAGCTTGTGGGACCCGGAATCCTTCTCCAACCCAGCCAAATGATACGCCAAGCTTTTCCCCCTCTCCCTCCGCTGCTGCGAGTCTATCCCCACCGCCAGCGAGTGTCGCTCTACCCAGCCCAAGCGTAGAAAATCCGCTCGAAGATGCACCTTCAACCGCCCAACCGGCCAAAAGCGAGCCATTGGCGCGCGCCAAGTACCAGCTTACCGCCGAACTCAACTACGCCGGGCACTATCTCTCTGTGGAAGAAGATATTCATTACCCCAATCACAGCGGTGAGGCGCTGCCGGATCTGATCCTGATGGTCGAACCTGCCTTTTACCCCGGTGTTTTTGAGTTAAAAAGTCTGGCTTTGACCCGCGAAGGGGAGGCCACAGCAGAACCGATTTCGAATTACCAATGGAATGGCGCCCAGATTCGCATCCCGCTGGATGAACCCCTGAATCCAGCGGAGAGTCTGCGGCTACAAATCGCATACGAACTGTTCTTACCCCCGCCGCCTACCGCTCAAGATTCGCGCCCGGTT
>Ga0207752_1001463_pt1 | contig 10743 bp, 4 predicted proteins | sample Pon2CUnioCityCA_6_FD_187272 | JGI IMG/M metagenome (GOLD analysis project Ga0207752, IMG submission 187272) | Marine sediment microbial community from Union City, CA, USA - Pond 2C Sediment 2 (SPAdes) | ecosystem: Environmental > Aquatic > Marine > Intertidal zone > Salt pond sediment ... | reverse complement strand
AAAGGAACTGGTAGCCCCCGTCGAGGCCCATCGGCACAAGACCCATCAGAATGTAAGCCCACCAGGGAAGGGGACGGATGTCCCATCGACGTCGCAGCAGCCCGTAAATTACGCCAAACAGGAAAATGGCCCCGTAGATAGCAGCGTCCCGCTGGCAGAAAGCCACCTTGTACCCCAGCTCCTGACTCCCCACAAACTCGCTGGCCCAGGGGCCGGAAACCCGCTCTCCTGCCAGCTCCATCAACTCAGGTAGCCGATATGAAAGCTGGGGCCCAAAGAGGAACCAAGAGCGCTGCGGCAGTTGATGGCACAGCGGGCCATATATCCTGTAGATGACCGACGCTGCTCCTTCAGCGCCCAGTTGCATCAACGTCGGAGCCAGAAAGGGGAGGCCCACGTAGAGAAAAGCCAGGGTGTTGAAGACCGCCAGCCAACGCTTCGAGAGCCAGAAAATGAAACGGTCGGCGGCAATGACGAACTTTCTCGTCTTGTCACTGTGTTGGTCACGTTCAACATGCTGGCGACGCTTCACTTCTTCCATCACGTCGGCAGCAGTCGGGTTTTCAAGATCCGCTATTTTTCTCATAAGGATATTCGATTATACCATAAACACCTTCATCGACAACGATTCTAGAAGCGGACAGGACACCATCGTCTTTGTGCTCAAGATAGCCGCAAGGACAGTCCGGCCTCTCAGAGACCGCGAGGGAACAACACCAGTGATTCTTGTCTTAGTGGCACGTCTGTTGAAGAGCCGACCACCTTCAGTGTACGGCACCAAATTTGCTGGCCCGCTCTCTATGTGATGGTATAATGAAGCGTAGGCCAGCTCTTCTCGAGACGAGAATCAAGGGCTGGCCGATTCTTTGACATCGCAGCCCCCGACGACTAGCATTGACAAGCAACAAGAGAACGGATCAGCTATGGATTTTCTGGAGAAACTCAATCCTCAACAGGAACGAGCGGTGACGGCACCGGAAGGCCCGACTCTGGTATTGGCCGGTCCTGGCAGTGGGAAAACTCGCGTCCTCACATCCCGGGTCGCCTGGCTCGTACTTGAGCATGACGTCGCGCCCTGGCGGGTGATGGCCGTCACGTTCACCAACAAAGCAGCCCGCGAGATGCGCGAACGGCTGGAGCAACTCCTGGGTCCATCTCGAGCACGCAGCCTCACTCTGGGCACTTTCCACGCGACCTGTGCTCGCATCTTGCGCCGTGAGGCCGGGGCGGCCGGCGTCCCGCGCGACTATGTCATCTTCGACACCGACGATCAGCGCCGGCTGATCAAGCAAGCCCTGGACGATCTGAACCTGGATGACAAACGGTATCGTCCGCGGGCGCTCCACTCCGCCATCTCCAACGCTAAGAGCGAGCTGGCCCCGCCCGAGGCGTACGCCACCCATTCCTATTACGGGGAGATCGTCAAGCGGGTCTACGAGCGGTATCAAGAGCTCCTCTCTGCCAACGGTGGCCTCGACTTCGACGACCTGCTGATGCGGACGGCGTTGATGTTCAGGCGAAACGCGGAGGTGTTGGCTAAGTACCGGAGTCAGTACCGCCACATTCTGGTGGACGAGTTCCAGGATACAAACCAGGCCCAGTACGCGCTTCTAAAGCAGCTTTCGGGAGAGCATCACAATCTTTTCTGCGTGGCTGACGAAGACCAGTCGATTTACCGGTGGCGTGGGGCCGACTATCGGAACATCCGCCGGCTCCGGGACGATCATCCGGACATCGAGACCTACCTACTGGAGCGCAACTACCGCTCCACACAGACCATTCTGGATGCTGCACAGGCAGTCATCCGTCATAACCGGGATCGCGTAGACAAGAGTCTCTTCACCGAACGGAAGGGAGGGCCTGAGATCGTCGTCCACGAGGCGTACGATCAGGACGACGAGGCGCAGTACGCCGTCGACACGATCGCCCGCCTGGTGGCTCAGGAAGGGCGGAGCCCCGGGGAGTTCGCGGTCATGTACCGCACCAACGCCCAGTCTCGAGCCCTGGAGGACGCTTTCGTTCGCGCTGGGCTCCCCTACCGACTCGTCGGGGCCACGCGCTTCTACTCCCGACGCGAGGTAAAGGACGTGCTCGCCTTTCTGCGTCTCATTCAGAACCCGGACGATGATCTGAGCATGGCCCGGGTGATCAACGTGCCGCCGCGCAGGATCGGCCGGAAGACGCGGACGGCGCTGGAGGACGCAACCAGAGAACAGGAAACGTCCGTCTACCAGGTGCTCCGCGAGATTGAGAATCCTCAGCGTGAAGGCCCGGACCTCTGGACCCGGGCGGAGCGCTCGGTGCGGGACTTCTTGGAGACGTTAGAGGGCTGGATTGCGGCAAGCAGTGAGCTCTCGGTTGCGGAGCTGACCAACCGCGTATTGGAGGATACCCGGTACGCCGACTACATCCGTGACGGGAGCGATGAGGGCGAGGAGCGTTGGGCCAACGTGCTGGAGCTTCGAAACGTGGCAGCAGACTACGAAAACCACTCACTGACCGAATTCCTCACCGACGTCGCGCTCGTCTCCGACGTCGACAATCTTAGCGGCGACATCGACGCCCCGACGCTGCTCACACTGCACAGCGCGAAGGGGCTGGAGTTTCCCGTCGTCTTCATCACCGGGCTCGAGGAGGGCCTGCTCCCTCATAGCCGCTCGTTCGATGAGCCGGAGGAAATGGCCGAGGAACGGAGGTTGACGTACGTGGGGCTCACGCGGGCCGAGGATCGGCTCTTCTTGACTTACGCCTTCCGGCGCACGCGCTACGGCAGCAGCGAGGCCACGGTCCCCAGCCGCTTCCTCGATGACATCCCCACCGAACTGACGTCTGGCTCGTGGCGTGGCGCGCGCCAGAGCGCACGTCAGCAGGAGACGAGGTGGAAGCGATCGACCACTGCAAAGGTGGTCACGCTCGGCGAGGCATCCAACGGGCCCCGATACCACGCGGGACAGCGCGTGGCCCATAAGGCCTTCGGCGAGGGAATTGTTCTGGCGAGCCGTCTTCAGGGGGACGACGAGATCGTGACCGTCAACTTCGAGGACGAGGGGGAGAAGCGTCTCATGGCCAGCTTCGCGCCAATGGAGGTGCTGGAGGAGTAGGGCGCGCCTGCGCAGGATGTTGCGTGAGGACTTCTGCCCATCGGCAGGCCGCCGTCGTTCAATAGTGGAACATCTGACACCTACGGATCGTCTATAAGATAAGTATAGACGCGAATATCAGGGAGGTGTAAGATGTGGAGAAGTAGTTTGTTCCTTTTGTTGGTCGTCGCGGGGCTGGCTGTGGGGTGCGGGCCAGCCGTAGAGCCGTCTCTCTCGCCCACCAGCGAATCCGTCAACGCCGCCTCGCCCCTCCCCACTCCACCCAATCGCGCGGAGAGCCCAGCGCCTACGCCATCAGCCGAGGACCAGCCCGCTGTGGATGATGAGCCCTCTGTGCCTGCCTCCCCGCCCGCCGAGGTCCAGCCCCCGGTGGATGACGGGCCGTCTGTCCCCGCGCCCCCCGCAGCCCGGGCTCGAATCGACCTCGCTCGCCGCTTGCAGATTGACTCCGCTCAAATCAAGGTGGTGGACGTCGCGACCAGAGAGGTGGATGAAGCCGTAGTCTCGTGCCTTAGCAGAGGGGCCGGGTCCGGGACGCTCTGGAACGAGCTAGAGGAGGTCCAGTGGGTTACCCTCGCAATTGGGGGCAAACGCTACCATTACGTCGCGCTGCCGGATCTGACGATCTACTGCGGCAAGTGACAGACAGGGCTTGGGGCATGTTCCTCGAGCCCTCTTTCTATCATTTGCGGTCGCTGTAACAGGTCGCCCGTCAGGCCCTTGTTACTCCGCCCTTGCTGTCCCCATCGCCAGCCCGATACCACCAGCGGGCAGGCCATAGTCATAGTACAAGAAATAGGTAGAGTCGCTCACGACACTGGTCGGGGATTCCAGGATGCTAACCTCACGTTCCCCCTGTGCCGGATCGTCTTCGGAGGCCAGAACGGGATTCTCCTCGTGGCGAGTCCATTCGATGCCGTCCGTGCTCGTGGCGTAGCCTACTTGCACCACGTTTGCACGGCTGGCCGCGTAGAACATCTCCCACCCGTCTCCAGTTCTAAGCACGCTGCATCCCCAGATCGACTGAGAATCCCAGCTGTCGCTAGGCCCAGTCTGCAGGACGGGATCGCTCTCGGCGAAGGGCGGCTCGACGGTGTCGGGGTCATCGTATTTCGTCCAGATGAGTCCGTCCGGCGACATCGCCCTGCCAATCCTGGCCGGCTGACCAGCCTGACCAGGGCCGCCAATGTAGTACATCACGTACCCTTCTTCGGTGCGAATGACACTCTGAGACGTGATGAATCCACCGTCCCAGGCGCCAAACTCTCCTGACCTCAGGACCGGCTCCATTCTTCTCGACCAGGGGCCGGTCGGGCTGGCGGCAGTCGCCCGTCCGATTGCTAGACCTGGTCCTGGTCCCGCGCTCGCGTTGTAGTAGAGCACCCACGTCCCATCCTCCACCAGTGCCACGCCGTCGCTGACCTGGATAGCATCGAATCCCCGCTCGTCCCCCTCCAGGATTGGGTTAGACGAATCCTTTGTGAAGAGGCGTCCGTCGTCCGACGCAGCATGCCCGATCGCCACCCTCCCCTCTTCAGCGTCGGCGCCGTTGTAGAACATATGATACTGGCCTTGATGGAGAACGACCTGGGCGTTGAAAACGGCACCGCTATCCCACGAACCGGGCTCTCCAATGCTAAGCACAGGGTTCCCATCATAGACTACAAAGCCGTCACCACTCGCCCCTGGAGCCGCGGTGGGCGTCCGCATCGGAGAAGAGGGCGACGTAGTTGTCGGCTCTGGCCCGTCCGTCGGAGCGGGCGCCGTGCCGGCACACCCAGTCAGCAAAGAGGCCGCGACCACCATCAGCGCGGCCCATCTCAGTACCGGAAGCTTCATCTTCGTCCTTCCTCATTCGGTTTGATGATAGATTGCTGGTAAGTAAAAGTGGTGAGCAAAGGGGATCACATCCACGAGGGCACGCCCGGCATCAATCCGCCCCCAGCCCACATACTCATCCCAGTCTGGGTACGTGTCGGTATTCACGTCTACCGCCGTACTGGTTATTGTCTCCGTTACCTGTGCCACGGTCAGGTTCGGTCGAGCGCTCCAAATCAGAGCGGCCAGACCGGAAACGTGCGGTGCGGCCATAGAGGTCCCGGATTCGAAGCGGTAGTCATAGGTATACCACGTGCTGTAGATGTCTTTGCCCGGCGCTGCCACGTCCACCTCAGGACCGTGGTTGGAGAACCCAGCATGGGCGTCACCCTGGTCCGTCGCCGCCACGGCCAGCACGTCCTCGTAGGCGGCCGGGTAGAGGACCTTGTCGTAGCCATCGTCCGCTACGTTGCCAACGGCAGCCACGATGAGGACGCCGTGGGCAGTTGCGTAGTCCACCGCCATTCTCAGGATACCGTCCTTCGTGTCCCTCCTCCCTCCCACGCTTAGATTGATGATGTCCGCACCATTGTCCACAGCGTAGACGACGCCCTTCGCGAGGTCAGAATACCATCCGTTGCCGTAATCGTCCAGAACCTTCACTACCATCAATCGGCTTCCACCGGCCATTCCGGCGATCCCAACCCCATTGTTGATCCCGGCCCCGACGATGCCGCTCACGTGGGTGCCGTGCCCATTATGGTCATCGACGTGCTCGTCCTCTTTGGGGAGATAGGTGTACTCCGTTCCGTCCCAGGCCCATTCGTGAAAGAAGTGCCAGCCCCGGTAGTCATCAACCTTCTCGTTGAGGTCGTCGTCGATTCCGTTGTCTGGAATCTCACCGGGATTGGTCCACAAGGTCTCCGTCAGATCCTCGTGTTCGAGCCGAGCGCCGGTGTCGAGAACGGCGACCACTATATCGGAGGTACCGGTGGTGGTCTCCCAGGCGAGTCGAGCGCCAATCTGAGCCGGGCCCCACTGAGCGTGCCACTCGGGGTCGTCGGGGAAAAAGAGCCCGTCCACGCGCTGCGCCTGAACAGCGTAATCCAACTCAGCAAACGCCACCTTTGGATCGCGGCGCAGGTCCCTTACCACGGCGCACTCCTTACCGAAAGGCACTCGCACCGTCATCACATTCAGGCCCGGGACTGTTGTCTCGGCTCTCAGATCGCCTCCTGCTACGCTATTCGTGAAGCCCGTGCGAAACTTCACCAGTACCTGCCCTGGTGCGTAGCGATCCGAACACCCTGAACCGTCGGACTGTGGGACAGGGATGTGAACCCCCGAGTCAGACCGTGCCTTGGGCCCGACTCCGAAAATTAGAAGCAGAAGAGACAATGTCGCAAGCCAGTAGCGCTGTCGTGAGTAACGCATGATCTGTATGGAGAAAGCCACCGAGGATCCCCCGGTGGCTTTCTCTCCCATATCAAGGCCCTCTCTGCGATCGAACGGCTCGAGACGTCGCAGAGAGGGCCGATCTACACATGCCTGACGCTACTCGGGCACGTACACGATCCGGCCCTCGACCTCGTGGTCGATGGGGCCGACCTCATCGTTGTACCAGTCGATGTACTCGTTAACGCCTTCCTGCATGTCGTAATAGGTGTTCGAACGATTGGTGCCTTCGGCGAACGTCACCCAACCATCCTGTCCACCAGCGAGGAAGTCGTTGGTCACGATCCGATACGTCTGGGTGGGGACAAGCATCTCTCCACCCACTGTCACCGTGTAGGTTCCCCAGCTCGTCGGCGTGTCACACTGGCAGTCGTTATACCAGTACCAGGACGCCCCTGACGTCTGGAGGATTCCCTTGTACAGGTTTGCCGACTGATCCAGGAGGGTGCGTACTTGCTCACCCGTCAGGTCCATCATGTACAGCATGTTCCCGAAGGGCATGACGTTGAATGTGTCGCCCCACGTGACGGTATACGGGGTCGTGGCACCATCAGGGATTTCGATGTCCGCGCGCAGACCGCCGGGGTTGGTGAAGGCGATATCCACAGAACCGTTCACCTCACCGTCGTCGTACTGGTCGGCCTTCCACCTCATCCCGTCCGTCACCAGATTCCCCATGTTCGACTCGTCGTCGTAGTTGCGGACGAGATCAACGTTGGTGTAACCGACCACCTGCTCGATCTCGGATGCGACCTGCTCCGCCCAGGATTCAACACGGGTCTCGACCTCGGGATCTGCCGGCAGACTGTCAGTGATCGTTATCAGCTCGTAGCCGGCGAGGGACAGCTCCTTCGACGCCACATTGACGGCAACGTCGGCCCGTCCCAGCCACCGACCATAGTAGCCAGCCTCGATGATGGCCGTGTCACCGACCATAAGCGGGTCGAACAGCGGCTGGTGCTGGTGCCCGCCGATCATCAGATCTACAGGCTTCCCGGCATCAATCAACTCCTGAGCCACCGTCTGGAGACCTTTATAGGACCCACTGTCCTCGGTCCCCATGTGCGCGAGCACGACGAGCGCATCTGCCTCGGCCATCACCTCGTCGTAGTAGTGGAGCACGGCCTCGGTCAGATCCTTGAACTCCAAACCGTCCGTGGCGCCTTTGATAGTCACCTGCGGCGTCTCGTCCGTGTCCAGTCCAATGACCCCCACGTCGATCCCGCCGGCCTCGAGGATCACGTACGGCTCGACCCAGTCCGGGTGCTCCCAGTTCGTTCCGCTGATCACGATGTTGGCACCGAGCCAGGGGAAGTCCGACTGTGCGACCCGATCCTGAACGACGTCCTGGCCCTTGTCGAAGGAGTGGTTCCCGAAGGCGGCCGCATCGTAACCAAGCATGTTGTAGACGTCGATGACGCTCTCTCCCAACACCAGCTGGGAGATAGGCGGGGCAGCCAGGTAGGCATCGCCCGCATCCATCAGCAGCACGTCATCCGAGCCGACCTCCTCCCGGACGTCCTCTATGACACTGGCCATGTACGCGGAGCCACCCCGTCCTTTGTAGTCCGTCTCGAGCCTTCCGTGGAAGTCGTTAGTGTGCAGGATGGTGAAGGTTGCCGGGGGCGTGTACGCCTTGGAGAGGAGGGGCAAGAAGACCTCGGCCATGACCGAGACGGAAGCCGCTTCCTCCGTCTGGAATACCTGCTCACCCTCGTAGAAGGAGGCCGCCATCTCTACGCTACCTGCGCTCTTGGTCCGGACAGAGAAGCCGAAGGCATCGGCTCCCTCTCCTGTCTCCAGATCGCTAATCCATACGATGGCGCCGATCTCGTGGCCGGAGCTGGCTGACAGCTGCCTCAGCCCTTCTGCTCCGCCATCGCGGTAGACGTCGGCGAGCTCGTCGACCGAGAAGTCACCGGCGACAGCCACGGCACCACCGAAGACACTTCCAGGCACGTACTCGACCTTGGTGGTATCGAGCGGGATGACCGCGTAGGCGGGCTCCAGCTTGCTGCCGATATTCTGGGTGATGGAGCAGGAGTAGCTGAGCGTGTCCCCGACCTCGGCGGAGGTGTTATCCACCTCGAGGGAAGCGTCCAGCTCCTTCATGCTGTTCCAGACGCGGACCGTCGCGGTCATGTCCGTCTGATCCAGGATCTCGACGTGCCAGCCATACTGGGCTAGGTCGTCGCCGGGGTTGCCTGTGCCGCCCTCCACCGCCTGGAGGTTAGCGTAGTACCAACCGACATCTTGAACGTACTGTACACTACCGAAAGACGGGATGTCAGTCCCGGACGGGGTCTTCGTGCTGTAGGAGTCCCTGGCGGGGATCGCTGCGCTGGCATCCCAGTCCACGGTGTTATAGAAGCCAAAGTCCCAGGGACCGTTGAAGCCAGGATAGTAACCCAGAGCGTCGTGGAAGCTCGACACAGCCGGTCGCCCGTTGAAGAGCGTCGGTGTCATGTTCTGCGTGTAGGTGAAATCTACGGTGTCCTGCAGGCTGAACGGCGCATCCCGCATGAGCCCACGCGACGTAAGATTCGCATTCTCAGCGCCTAAGCCTCCGTGCGGCGCGACGTAAGGATTCACGTAGGGTTCGGGATGCGAATCTACCACCAGGACACGGCCCTTGGGGCCATACGAGTAGTTATCTTCGAGGTAATTGAAGATCTCGTTATCGCTGTAGTGGTTGTTATTGTACCACATCAAGAGACCCGTGTTGGCCGGGCCGAACCGCCACAGCTCCTCACCCAGCGCGCTGTCGTAGCCGCCGGTCTCCGTATCAACGTTGCGCCACTGCAGGTAGAAGTTGTGGTCGAAAGCCTGGGTGCCATCGCTGCGCTGCCAGGGAGCTGCGTAATCCCAGTTGGCATCCCCGCTCTCGGCGTCGTCGGAGAAGCTTCCCATCTCGACGTTATCCACGAAGGGGCCGAAGCCGGTGGTCGCCCAATCCGTCATGTACCAGAACCGGAGGTGGACATCCGACCCGGCGTAGGTGCTCAGATCGAAGACCTGCGTGTCCGGCGCGGGCCAGCTGGGGTTATGTCCGTAGAAGCCGCCGAGCCCGGCTCCGCACAGGTCGTCCGGGAAACCGTACAGGGGGCCAATCCAGGCCGGATCTGTCTCACACTGGGTGTTCTCGTTCGTAAGGGTCTCCCACGTGCTGCCGTCCTCCGAGACCTGCACCCAGAGGAAGTCCCACCCGCCGCCCTCGATGTCGTAGGCCAGGTCGAAGGAGAGGGTCATGCCCTCGGTGACCTCAATCGGGGCTTGGGTGGTCATCATCGCGTTGGCGAGGTTCTCCTTGCCTCCCCACCAGTAGTAGTCACCTTGCCAGATTGGCGCCGCTAGGTCAAGCACTCCATCGGGCAGTTCAATCTTGGCCCCGCGATACTCGGCGCCGGTCGTCTCGAACCGGCTGGCCTGGCCAAGCGTGAACTCGTACGTCTGCGAGGTGTCGGTGATGACCAACGGATTCAGCCATCCCCATCGATCCAGGTGCCAGGCGTCAATAGCCGGCGGCTCGAACCCAATCGGATAGCCGGTCCAGTCGTCGGCCATCAAGGTCCAGAAGCCTGCCGAGGTATCGCCGAAACCATAGGCGTAATGGTCGATGGCGCCCAGGTTGTGGCCGTACTCGTGGGCGAAGACGCCGATCCCGCCGTTCTCTGGCATGATGATGTAGGGGCTAGCAGCAATGTCTTGGGTGACCGAGTAGGGCGGTGTAACCTGACTGGAGTGCGACCACACCGATGCCTCACCGTAGAAGGTTGTGTCGACCGTGCCATTCGTGCCGGTCAGAGGCACCCGGTTCAAGAGCGTGGTGCTATCCTCTGTGCCGTAACCGGCATGGACGATCCAGAGGCGGTCGAGGATGCCGTCGCCGTTCAGGTCGTAGTTAGCCCAGTCGAAGCCGGGGATCGTATTGCTGATCGCATCGACCGCATCGAGCGCGTCGCGCACAAGGATCTTGCTGGTGCCGTCGAGCACGCCTTCGTCAACATCGCGGTTGACGGTGCCGGGACCGGAGCGAGCACCAGGGCACTCGTCGGCGTCGTAGTACCAGGTGGAATGGGGGAGTCCAAGCCAGCCAACGACGTCACCGGTGATCGTGTACGCCCCGCTCGACATATCGAGGTAATAGTCTCTCACCGACTGGCCCTCGAAGCTCTCGTAGATGGGCGTGCCGTCCTGCATCGTGTAGCTGATCACCACGCCGTTCCCGAACATGAACTCCTCGAACCATTCGTTGCTGAAGTCCGTGGTGAAGATGGAGTTGCCTGATCTGTCATCCAGTGACAGAGGGGTCGGTATGCGGTTGTGCATCGGCCCCTGGTAGGTGAAAGTGAGCACATCGCCCTCGGTC
>Ga0207752_1001462_pt1 | contig 10747 bp, 10 predicted proteins | sample Pon2CUnioCityCA_6_FD_187272 | JGI IMG/M metagenome (GOLD analysis project Ga0207752, IMG submission 187272) | Marine sediment microbial community from Union City, CA, USA - Pond 2C Sediment 2 (SPAdes) | ecosystem: Environmental > Aquatic > Marine > Intertidal zone > Salt pond sediment ... | reverse complement strand
TCATCGTCGAGCAAGGCTGCTTTGATTACACGCAGCCAGTAACGTGTTTCCCGTGTCTCCTTGTGGGCAATGCTCATCTTGTGGATGAAGTCTTGCTTGGACTCGGCTGCGTCGGCCTCCTCCACGTTAGCTCCGACAGAGGTTGCGGACCGCACAACCTGCCTGCCGACTCCAATCCCAGCAACAGTGCGAGGCAGCCTGTTCACCAACTTCACCACCCGCACGGCAAACTCAAACGTCCGCTCCTGTATATCAAACTCCTGTCGCTTTGTCACACGCCCTCCACTGTCTCATTGTCCAGTGCTCCATCGCTCATTGTTAATTGCTTCATTGTTCATTGTTTCATTCTTCCGCGGTATCTCGGCCAGCACGATCACTCCCATCTCTTCCAGCTCTGCGGCCTCCCGGACAGTGGGATCTAGGTAGTGCCACAGCAGCGCCAGCGCGATGCCGATGACCAGCGCCAGGCCGACCCGGATCGTTGGCCCCATCAACTGGGCCCGCAGCCCGGGGGGGAGCCGCGTCGGCTGGGGCGGGTCCAGTTGGCGCACTGCCGGCTCGACGCTTTCCAGCTGCGGGAAGTAGGCCGTGCCGTTTGTGGTCAGTTCGGCGCTGATGGCCTCAGCTACGGCGGCGATCTGCTCCGCATCGGGCCAGGTGAGATAGACGACCAGAATCGACTGAGCGTTGTCGGTGACGATGGCCGGCCGGATGGCCTCGGGCGGGATGTCGTAGCCTGCGTCGCCCAGGTGCGAAGCGACCGCCTGGGCAAAGGCCCCTGTCTCGGCCACGTCGGCCAGCCCGTTGGCGATGTACTCGGACGTGAGCCAGGGGTAGTATCGGTCGTAGTCTGTGCTCAGCCCCGCTGGCTTCGTCCCTGCCGAGAACCGCATCACCGCCTGGTACACCGGCCCGGGCGGCACGTAGGTGGCGGCAATGTACAGGATCACGACAGCCACCGGCGCGACGACGAGCCACCATCGGCGGGTCAGTATCTTCCAGTAGGTTCGCAGTTCCATTTCCCCTCCACAAATTGCATCAGCTTTCGCTTGAACACACCTGCGTCAAACTGGGCGGCGTTCTGAACACAAGTGTGAGGGTCTATGCTGTCAGGGTCGAAGGCGCGCACGGCGGCGCTCAGTGCCTCGGGGGTGGGTTCGTCGAAGAAAACGCCGGTCTCCCCCTCGACGACAGTATCCAGCGCGCCGCCCGCCCGGCGGGCGATGACCGGTCGGCCGGCCGCTTGAGCCTGCAACGGCGCAATGCCAAAGTCCTCCGCCCCCGGCAGGACGTAGGCCCGGCAGCGGGCAAGCAGGTCAGGTAGTTCGGCGTCGGGCACGCGCCCCAGGAACGTGACGTTGGAGCCAGCCTCAGTCTCCAGCCGCGACCGGTCGCGCCCATCCCCCGCGATGACCAGTGGCAGTCCGAGTTGGTTGAAAGCACGCACAGCCAGGTCGATGCAGCGATAGGGAATGAGGCGGGACACGATGAGATAGTAGTCGTCGTGGGCGGAGGTGGGGCTGAACCGGGCGGTGTTCACTGGCGGATGGATGATGGTTGAGTCGCGGTCGTAGTAACGGTGGATGCGGGCCTGGATCTCGCGGGAGATGGCGATGAAGTGATCCACCCGCTGGGCGGCCCGGTAATCCCACCGGCGGAGCAGCCAAATGATGGGCCACAGCGTGACCTTGACTGCAGGCGGCAGCGCTTCGCGGGCGGCGTAGCCCTCGAAATCCCATACGTAGCGCGTGGGGGCCAGGCAGTAACAAATGTGAACAGCTCCATCCGTCCGCACTCCGTGGCAGAAACCGGACTTGTTGCTCAGCACGACGTCGTAGCCCGACAACCTGAGCCCGCCGAAGGCCAGGGCATACAGCGGCAGGTAGGGCTGATGGTGGCGGTGGATACCGGGCAACGTGTCCATCCACGTCGTGCGGATGTCCCAGGCGCCGTACGCCGGTGGCATCCTCTCCCGCCAGTACATCGAGGTGTGCACAGGGGCGTCCGGGAACATCTCCACGAGCGTCTCCAGGACGTCCTCCGCGCCGCCGATCTGGTTCAGCCAGTCGTGGACGAGAGCTAGGCGCACGTCACGCTCCAAAGGCTTCCCGAATCGGCCGCCAGCTCATCCGGTGGATGGGCGAAGGTCCCAGTTGTGCCAGGGCCTCCCGGTGCTGGCGTGTGCCGTATCCCTTATGGCGGGCGAAGCCGTAGCCCGGGAGGTCCTGGTCTCGCGCGACCATCAGCCGGTCGCGCGTCACCTTGGCGACGATGCTGGCCGCGGCCACGCTCAGGCAGCGAGCGTCGGCCTTCGGTAGCGCTCGCTGGGGCAGATCCACGTCCGGGAGCCGCACGTAGTCCAGTAGCAGCGCGTCCACTCGACTGCTTAACTGTGCTACCGCGCGCATCATCGCCTGCCGTGTGGCCGGGACAACTCCCCATTCGTCCACCTCGGCAGGCGTGGCCCAGCCCACGCCCGCTGCCTCTGCCACCTCCAGGACGATTGGCAGGAGCGCCTCTCGTCGAGCCGGGCTCAGTTGCTTGGAGTCGCGCACGCCGGTCAAGAGATTGGGCAGGTCGGAACAATGGAGCGGGAGCACGACCGCCGCCGCGCAGACCGGCCCGGCCCACGCACCGCGCCCCGCCTCGTCCAGACCGGCCACGTGGCTGTGGCCGGCGGTGTACAGATCCAGTTCCTCTTGAAGGTCGGGCAGCATGGAGGTTTCAGGTTCCAAGTTTCAGATTCCGGGTTCCAGGCTCCAGGCTTCAGGTCCCAGTTCGCCTCGGTTGACAGCCAACCTGGAACCTGAAACGTGAAACCTGAAACTACTTGTCATACAGTCCGCTACGTCCGGTACGCCTGATGCGCAGTACCTCGATCAACATGTTGATCGAGTCTCGAATTGGGCTCACCCGGCTGCCCTCTCCGTAGTACCAATGGATGGGTACCTCGACGATGCGGTACCCCCGCCGCCGGGCGATGTGGAGGATCTCCACGTCAAAGGCCCAGCCGTCGATCTTTTGAATAGTGAAGATGTCTCGGGCTGCCTCCCGGCGCAGGCACTTGAAGCCGCATTGAGTGTCCTGGATGCCGGGCACAGCCAGCAGGCGCACCAGCAGGTTGAAGGCCCGGCCCATCAGGTGGCGGTACCAGGGCTCGTTGTAGCGTACTGCGCCAGGAGCTTCGCGGGAAGCGATGGCGACGTCATAGTCCGAGAGGGTGGGGGGCAGAAACTTGTTCACCTCCTCGATGGGCATGGCCAGGTCTGCATCGCAAATGAACAGATACTCGCCTCGACCTTCCAACATACCTTTGCGTACAGCAGCTCCCTTGCCCTGGATGGGCTGATAAAGCAGCGAGATAATGGGGTGCTCGGCGGCTACCGCCCGCACAATGTCTGAGGTGCGATCGGTGCTGGCGTTGTCTACTACCAGTATATCCGCCGGGTAGTCTTGTGCCTCCACGAAGTCTGCTACCTGTGGCAGCGTTGTTGGCAGGCGCTGTTCCTCGTTGTAGGCGGGAATGATGATTGTCAGCAGTGGGTTGTTTCCGTCCATGGGTGCCCCTTGGTCACAGATTCGCGACTGGTTCGACAATGCCCTGTTTCGTTCGTAGTCGGCGGTTCATCGCCAGCTCCTATTTGTTTGTATGATACCCGTAACATGGGCTTTCGTCAACCCTGGTCAGGATGCTTTCGATGCACGATCGCTCTACGACGCGGCTACGCTGGGTCTTCTGCTCCCTGTGCGGCGCCTGGAATGACCTTGCGCCCGATCACCATTCATCGTCACACTCCTGCCGCTGCCAGCCCCGGGGTGGGCATGTAAACGGCCACGGTGTCTGAATGCCTCCTCTCGTTCACGAAACACGTAGACGCAGACACCCGGAGTCTAGCCGACTCCGGGTGCCCACACTGAATGGAGGAAGTTAAGAAGTAATTTGCCTGGGTCCGTTTAGGGGAATATTCCCCGTGCGCGCACCGCACCCGCCACTCGATCCACTGCTAACATATAGGCTCCGAGCCGCAGTGGAACTACCTGCTCCTGGGCGAAGTCGTATACCTGTTTGAAGCTGCGCACCATGATGCGCTTCAGGTTCTGATTGACCTCATCTTCGTCCCAGAAGAAGCACTGGAGGTCCTGTACCCACTCGAAGTAGCTGACCACGACTCCCCCGGCGTTCGCCAGAATATCGGGTACGACGATGATGCCGCGGTCGTTCAGGATCTCGTCGGCCCCGCGGGTGGTGGGACCGTTGGCGGCTTCTATGATCATCTTTGCCTGTACGTCGGGTGCGTTGTCGGCGCGAATCTGGTGCTCCAGCGCGGCCGGGATCAGTACGTTCGCGTCGCAGGTCAGCAACTCGGCATTTGTGATGCCATCCACACCTGGGGCCTCGTATCCCTCCAGCAATCGCTGGGGGTGGGCGGCCACGTGCTTGTTGATGCCGGCGATGTCCAGGCCGTGGGGATTGTACAAGCCGCCGCTGATATCGCTCACTGCCACAATCTTGCAGCCCATCTGATTCAGGATCGTTGCCGCGTTGGATCCGACGTTGCCGTAGCCTTGGACTGCCACCGTTGTGTCCGAAAGATTCTGGCCCACTCGCTTCAGGAGCTCCTCGGTGATGATGGCTACGCCCCGACCGGTCGCTTCCGTGCGCCCCAGCGACCCGCCCAGCGGAATCGGTTTACCGGTGACAATGTCAATCACTGTCTTCCGTTCCAGCATACTGACCGTGTCGGCCATCCACGCCATGGTCTGGGAATTGGTGTTGACATCGGGTGCTGGGATGTCCCGCTTCGCGCCGATGATGGGCATGATCATGGCCGTGAAACGGCGCGTCATGCGGCAGACCTCGTCTTCGGACATCTGTGCCGGATCGCACCTCACCCCGCCCTTGGCTCCACCATAAGGGATGTTGACCACAGCACATTTCCAACTCATCAGAGATGCCAGTGCTCTGACCTCGTCGAGGTTCACCTCGGGGTGGTACCGGATGCCGCCCTTGCATGGCCCTCGTGCACTTGAGTGTTGGATGCGATACCCAGTGAACACCTTGATCAAGCCGTCGTCCATCATTACCGGTACAGCCACCGTCAGTTCCCGCTCCGGCTGGCGCAGGATGGCGTGGATGCCGGGGTTCAGTTTCAGCCGCCGGGCGACGTCGTCGAGTTGGTTCAGGACCGTGCCCCATAGGCCGCCTTCGGTCTGCTCAGAGACGAAGAGAGTAGGTTGAGTATCTAATAGCGTCTCTTGAATCTGTGTTTCCACGTTGTGCCTCCTGGCAATTGGTGTGTCTACGACGAATTGCTAAATTGAAGAGAGACACCGTTCTGGGCGTGATCCCATCTGGTGCCTCTCCTTACTCGGTCTCCTCTCTACCGTTCCCAGATTTTGATCGGACGATTGCGGAGCGAGGAAAGTAGTGCCCCGTAGCCAACGCGGTTCTTCACGTCAGCGTCATCTACTGCCTGAATGTCTAGCAAGTATGCCAGCTGGCTCGGGCCGATCATGTCGGCATACCGTTGAACGAGCGCCCGGTTCAGCGCCTCCACCAGCGAGCCTAGGGCACTTGTCTTCCGTTCAACCCAGGCGATCAAGTGGATCGGCGATGGCTTTGCCGTCTCGCCAAAGCAGAGGTCCTCGGGCGTGGCATCGTAATCGGCGACGTAGATGGCCTTGACGTTTTCATCCAATGTACCGATCGACTCGGCCACCTGCTTGGCCAGACTGTAGTGGCAGTACTTGCAGGCGTTGCTATCGCCCTGTCGCAGATGTTCCACCACGGCCTGGCGGCCAACGAGTCCTACCTTCTTGGCACAAAACTCGAGCGCCTCGGCCAGGGCAATCTCGGCCACGCTGTCTGCATCCGGCAGACGCAATTGATGGGTTGTTGGTTCGACGTCTACCTGCTCCACGATCTTGGTTGAAGACACCTTCGTCATTTTTGTTCCTCCCTTGGGCCATATCGATGATTCACGTTAACCTGCGGTGTCGGTCAAGTTCTTTTCTCAATGCGCCTACATAATAGCACAAGTCCCGTGAAAACTGCATAGAAAGCCCCGTCCACCTTATGAAAAAGCCATAAAAATCCTTGCCATACGAAAATATGAAAAGGCCTCCGTGGTTGTCCAAACCACGGAGGCCTGTGTGAGCAGCTGGCCTTGCGTAGGATGCGGAACGGGTCCCGCACCGTGTTCACCAGGAGCTAACCCGCAATCTCCGCCTCCCCTCCCTCAGGGCACGCCAGCAGATAGCCGACGCCAGGCGAGGTCAGGATATACTGGGGGTCCGAAGAGTCATCCTCCAGTTTGCGCCGCAGGTAGTGGACGTATGCTCGCAGGTAGTCGACGTCGTCGCGGTATTCTGTCCCCCAGATGTTGGTCAGCAGATCCTGGTGGAGCATAACCTTGTTGGCGTTGGTGGCTAGCTGACGCAGCAGCGCGTACTCGGTCCGGGTCAGTGTCACCTCTTCGCCGCGCATCTTGACGGCGCGCCGGGCGAAATTGATCTCCAGCTCTCCACACGTGAATGTGGCGGTGATCGTTTCCTCTGGTCGCTGGGTGCGTCGCAGGACTGCCTTGACCCGCGCCACCAGTTCCTTGGCGCTGAAGGGCTTGGTCAGATAGTCGTCCGCTCCTGCATCAAACCCGCACAGTATGTCGTTCTCCAGCGCCTTGGCGGTTAGCATGATCACGGCTACGTCGGAGAACTCCCGGATGCGGCGGCATACCTCGTAACCATCCATCCCGTGGGGAAGACGGATGTCTAGCAACACCAGGTCCGGTTGCTCCAGGGCTACCATCTCTATGGCTGGCTCCCCGCTGGAAGCGGCGATCACCTCGTAGCCCACAGCTCGTAGTACTTCGCTGACCAGTCGTACCACCCGCGGCTCGTCGTCCACGACCAGGACTTTTTCGTCCATTCTGTTGCTCCTTATGCTACGACGTGTTCGTCCAGTTCCTGGCTAGGACCCTTCAGCGGGAGCGTGAAATATAGCGTACTGCCCTCTCCCACCTGGCTCTCGGCCCAGATGCATCCCCCATGGCTCTCCACGATGGTGCGAGCAATCGGCAATCCCAGCCCTGAGCCGACGACGTGCCGTCCCAGCCCCGACTCGATGCGGAAGAACTTTTCAAACAGACGGTTCAGGTGCTCTGGAGCGATGCCTACCCCTTGGTCGGCCACGCTGATGACGATCTCGTCTTTGCGCGCTTCACCCCGTATGATGACCAGCCCTCCCGCGGGTGAGTACTTGACTGCGTTGTCTATCAGGTTACGCATTACCTGCTCCACGCGATGCGGATCTGCGTCTACGATAGGGAACTGATCTGGAAAATCGACCATGAAGCGGTGTTTCTGAGTGCGGTGTGCCATATCTTCTACCACTCCTTGCGTCAGACGGGGCAGCAGTACAGGCTGAGGTTCGAGTTTCAGGAGGCCGGCGTCAATGATGGACGACTCCAATAGGTCGTGGATTAAGTCCTGCAAGGTATCGCATTCCTCATCGATAATTGTCAGAAACTCCTTCTGGGATTTGGGCTTGAAACTGACCTCCTCCATCAGGAGAGCCGTGGAGTAGCCTTTGATCGAAGTCAGCGGGGTACGCATCTCGTGAGCCAACGTAGAGATCAACTCTGCCTTGAGACGATTTGCCTCTTCGAGGGCCTTGGTGGCCTGCAGTTCCTCTCGCAGATTGGCGTTCTCGATTGCCAGGGCGATCAGATCGGCCACGGTCTCCAACCAGAGGATGTCTTCACGTTGAAAGCCATTCGAGCGTTGCCTGCTTTCCAGCATGAGGACGCCCACTTTGGTCTGACCGGTGAACAAGGGTATACAGATAGCGCTCTGGGGTCGCCGTGGACCGGAAGTCGCTCTTCTGACGATTCCGCGGTTCTCCGGCGCCAGGTTCGACCTTTCTGCGGAGATAGCTGCTGCAGTAGGGTAAAGCTGAACTTGTCCGGTCTGGAAGGTCTTGCCGCATGTCGCTTCGCCGGGGGCGAGGCGGATTGACCTCAGGTTGTCTATGTTGTAGCCCTGCGCTGCTCGTATAGTTAGCCGTTCGTCGGATGGTTCATAGAGCATCAGCACCCCTGCATCAGCCGATTCCGACGCCTCGGCGAGACAGGACAAGAGCTTCGAGAGCATAGTTTCCAGGTCCTGCTGTGTAGCCAAGACTCGCGCAATTTCGAAAATGGTAGACAACCGCCGGTTCTGTTTCTCTGCTTGGGCGCTCGCCGGCGCAGCACGATGATCCATGGAGTCTCCTCCGTTCCTTCAAACTCTGTCTACAGAAGGTTCCACTGCTGACATAGTGACAAATATACTTGAATCAGGGAGTTTCGTCAACTCTGGTCAGCACGCCTTCGAGGTACTTTCGGTCGACGGTGCGACTGCGCTGCACCATCCGCCGTTTGCCGAGCATCCTGGGGATGCCTAGGAGCCCGGCCAGCATCCCGCGCAGCCGCGCCCGCGCGGCTGCGCCGCGCCAGGCTTGTGCTGCCTCCCTGGCCAGTCGTAGCTGCGCCCGCACGATAGCCCGCCAATAGACTTGCCACAGGTCGCCTGGGTAGTCCTTAGCCAGCAGGTAGATGAAGTTGCGTCCATCGTAAAAGCTGGCGGTTGTTCCGCCACCGGTGGCACTCAGCTTGTGATAGACGATGGCGCGCGGCGCGTAGAAGCACTGCCAGCCGGTCAACTGTGCCCGCCAGGCCAGATCCACGTCCTCGCAGGAGTAGAAGAAGTCCTCGTCCAGCAGGCCTATCTGCTCCAGCAGGGCTTTTCGGTAGGCAGCGCTGCCTCCGCAGGCGCTGAAGATGCGGTCCTCTGAGTCATACTGGCCTTCATCCTTCTGCCACACCCCGCGGTTCCCGGGGACACCGTCCACGCGGTAGAAATCGCCGGCCGTGTGGAACGTATCGCGCCGGTCGAACAGGAGCATCTTGGAGGCGATCAGCCCGGCCTCTGGATGGCGCTCAAAGGCTGCGACGATCTCCGAAAGCCATCGAGGGTCGGCTTCGGTGTCGTTGTTCAGCAGCGCGACGAACACCCCTTGTGCCGCCTGCATACCGGCGTTGCACGCACCTGCGAAGCCCCGATTCTCTCCTAGACTCAACACCTGTGCCTCAGGGTAATCGCGGGCCAACAACTCCAGTGAGCCGTCGGTCGAGCCGTTGTCGGCGACGATGACCTCGAATGCGCGGAGCGTCTGTCGCCGCAGGCTCTCCAGACAATCGCGCAGATGGTGTGCGCCATTCCAATTCGGGATGACGACGGAAACCAGCGGCTGTTCGCCGCATGCCGAATGGGCGATGTGTGGTGCGTCTTGATCGTCGCTGGTTCGTCCGGGTAAAGGCATCGTGATCTCCACCGCGTTGGCGGTTTAGGCCTGCGGGTTGTTCACCATTATAGGTGCAACCGGATAGATCTGGCAAGTCGGCTGTCGCGCTTGGTGGCCAGGTCTGAATACCTGCTGCCTGGTGAAATCCTGCCCATTGAACAGCGCAGGACTGTCTGGGTCTGCAGCGACGTCGTGGGTTTCAGCACAAGTCTAATGCGTTCTAGCATAAATGAAGTTGAATTACCATTACAATGTGGTATAATAACGCATTGGTTGCGCCGAGATGGCGCACAATATCAGTCAGCCTTAACATCATACCTATGGGAGGTACAATGGCTAAGATAACAACCTACTACAAGGGTGACATGCTCTTTGAGAGCAAGATCGGCAAGCATAGCATCACTATCGATGTGCCGGATAGCATGGGCGGCACCGACCGTGGTCCGACGCCACCACAGATCTTCGTTGCATCGCTGGGCTCGTGCATTGGAGCGTTCGTCGCCAACTACTGCAACAATGCCGGCATTGATACTACCGATATGACCGTGGATGTTACGTTCGAAAAGGTGGAGGACCCCACCCGGCTGGATAACGTGAGGGTGGACGTGAACTTGCCTCACGGTGACATCGCCCATCGGGAGAAGGCGCTTCTGCGCGTTGCGGGACATTGCCCGGTCCACGAGACGATCTGCACGCTAGAGGACGTGGACATCGTCATGAATGGCAAAGCGTAGGGTCCTTCCTACCTGCTAAAGCTCCTCCAATCCGGCTTGTGCGTGACCAACGGTTCCCGTCACGCCCGGCCAGTCAGCAGGAGTGATGGTCTCCTTCCGTGGGCTTTGCCTACGGAAGGAGATTTGCTTTTGTGCCCAAGGCTTACGTCTGGTTCAATAGAAGCTCAGGCTCTGAGAAATTCCTCCAGCGCCTCTCGCCAGGGACGAAGAACGATGTTCAGCCCGGTGGCAGCGGTGTTCGCCAGTGGAGCAAACCGCGGAGGAACAGAGGGCCGTCCCCATTCCTCCAATGTGATCGGCTCGACGGGTACGTGTTCGCGGTCGGTGATGCGCAAGATCTCGCGGGCAAATTCGTAGCGAGAGCAGTGGCCCGCGTTGGTCAGGTGATAGACGCCGAAGGCTTCGGTCTGGATCAGTGCCCCAAGCGCACCGGCCAGATCCGGCGCGTACGTGGGATTGCCCACCTCGTCGGTCACCACTCGTAGCTTCCGGCCCTGTGCTGGGCCTGCCGCGGCGTCGTCGGCCAACTGGACGATGCGGTGGGGAAAGTTGCGCCCGCCGGGGGCGTAGAGCCAGGCTGTACGGGCGATGTAGAAGCGGGTGAGGATATGGCGCACGTACCATTCCCCGGCCGCCTTTGACCGCCCGTACGGGTTGACGGGGTGGGGGG
>Ga0207752_1001461_pt1 | contig 10752 bp, 6 predicted proteins | sample Pon2CUnioCityCA_6_FD_187272 | JGI IMG/M metagenome (GOLD analysis project Ga0207752, IMG submission 187272) | Marine sediment microbial community from Union City, CA, USA - Pond 2C Sediment 2 (SPAdes) | ecosystem: Environmental > Aquatic > Marine > Intertidal zone > Salt pond sediment ... | reverse complement strand
ACCGGCAAACAATCAGGGGTGCTCCCCAATTCGATGCACGGTTGGAGGTGGTACTGAACCTCATGAGGTTCATGAGCCAAAGGAATCAGCATGATGACACGAGAAATACGTAGACGAGTCCTCCTGGGTCTGGTGTTGATCCTTGCGGGAGCCACGGCTGTCTCGAGCGGTGAGTTGCCAGAACGTAGGTTTCGCGCGGGAGCAGCGACCAGCAACATCACGCCGCCTCTGGACATACCCATTGTTGGGGGGTGGGGGCAACCACTGGCGCGGGACGTTCACGATGAGTTACACGTGCGTTGTCTGGTCCTGGATGATGGGGCTACTCGCTTGGCCTTTGTGGTGGTGGACAATATCGGCATGCCACGCGAGATCTATGACATGGCCAAGCCGGTTATCCAGGAGAAGACCGGCATTCCAACCACTCATGTGATGTGTGCCTGCACGCATACACATTCGTCGATCAGTGCCCGAGCTGAGACTAAGACGATGCCGAGTGAGTCGATGAGCGAATACCAGTCCTTCGTAATACACCGCATAGTCGCCGCTGTGCGATGCGCTGTCAACAACTTGCAGCCTGCACGAATTGGCTGGGGCCTTGGCCACGAACCGAGCCAGGTCTTCAACCGTCGCTATTTCATGAAGCCGGATACACCGACGCCAAATCCCTTCGGTGGCACGGACAGGGTCGTCATGAATCCAGGACGCGGTAATCCAAATATCCTAAAGGCTGCCGGGCCTATCGATCCGGAGATCCCCTTTCTTGCCGTCAAGTCTTGTGATGGACGCCCTCTAGCCCTTTTGGCCAACTACGCCCTGCATTATGTGGGGCCGGGTAAGGGTGACACCATCTCTGCGGACTACTTTGGTGTATTTGCGGACCGCATTCAGGAACTGCTCGGCGCCGACCGTCAACAGCCACCTTTCGTGGGCATGCTCAGCAATGGATGCAGTGGGGATATCAACAACATCAATTGGCTCCAGAAGCCTACGAGTCGTCCGGCGCCTTTTGAACAGATGACCAAGGTGGCCCATGCGGTAGCGGAGGAAGTCTTTCGAGCCTGTCAGGACATGACCTTCACCGATTGGGTTGAGTTGAAGGTGCAACAGACTGAGTTGACACTTTCCGCACGCAAGCCCACAGCCGAACAAGTGGCCTACGCACGGGCCGTTCTCAAGAAACCCTCCGATGCCGAGGCATATCACAAACGGGAGCAGAACTACGCCCGGCGTGTCCTGAAGATGCGGGAATCACCGGAGACGGTCGAAATCATCTTGCAGGCCTTTCGCGTGGGTGATCTTGGCGTGTGCGCCATTCCGTTTGAGGTATTTGTGGAGATCGGCCTGGAGCTAAAAGAGAAGAGCCCATTCGGTCAGACCATGGTACTGTCGCATGCCAACGGCAGTTACGGCTATCTACCTACAGTTCAGCAGCATCAATGGGGTGGCTATGAAACCTGGATGGGGACTAACAATGTAGAGGTCAGGGCTGCTTTCAAGATTAAGCGCAGCCTACTGGACATGCTTGGCAGACTGTAGCACGTGAGAGTCTGACGTTAACTTGCACAGCCGACTCGGACCACTTCAGTACAGGAGCATCGGATACCTTGCCCTGATGCTCAGTGACATGTGAACGCCCCATCGCACTCATGTAATCCTGTGTCTTAAGTATCTCGATGTCGTTGCCAGTATCAATCATGACGCACTGCTCGGGTCTGCGGCCCTTTCTTTCCACACCCAAGTACGTCGAAAACAGCCAAATCGCTACAACGGGACTACAACCCGAGAGCCTAATAGCCCCCAACTCCGAGAAAAGGCAGCTCGCTAAGTAATGCAATGACAATCACTTAGGCAAGAGCAGGATTATGTGTGACGGATTCAATGGGCGATTCCAGATGAGAAGGGCCGACAACGGTCGCATGCTGCTAAACCCTCTTCTGAGTTGCCATTCTATGCACTCTTTTACGCCAGACAGGCCCCAGACGCTGCCTGAGCCGCCCAGACGTTGCTTTCGCACCCAATCCGCCGTGAATTCAGGTCATTGGGCTTGAAAACCCACTGTCAGGGGGCATACTAATATCCAAAGAGGCTGGTGGCATAGCCGGCCATGGTCAAATGGGAAATGTCGGCTTGCAGGATGTGGCAAGCACATAGATCCGGTTCGGTCCCGATGTTTGGAGTGCCAATCGTGAAGGCAGACGCGATTCACCAAATGAGACAAAGCACTCGCTACATTCTGGTGATCCTGTCATTGGCAGGGGCCCCGCTATCGGCGCGAGAGTATCCTGTTGGCGTGACGTTTCACGAGGAGACCCTGACGCGCAAGGGGGTGCGCGGGGACAACTGGTGCCAGACGTGGGCGTCCGACGGCAACATCTATACAATGATGGACGACGGCAACGGCTGGTGGGAAGGACCGCAGTCGGGGTCGTTGTGTCTTCAGATAGGGGGGGATGAGGGATTCACGGCGGCGGATGTCAAGCGGATGCCCGGTTGGCCGGAGAATGCGTTCAACTCGTCTTTCTACGCGTACGGAACGGTGTCGGTGGACGGCGTCATCTACGTCTGGCTCTGGAAGAGCGAGACGAAGACCTGGTATCGACGGCCGATTGCGAATCGACTTCTCTATTCGCCGGACCTTGGCCAGACCTTCTACCGCTGGACCGGTGAGCGGGAGACGGCCGACACGTTTGAAGAGACGGACGCGGATTCGTTCTTCTTCTACAGAGAAGATCCGCGACCCAAGATCGACCGGGATGCGTACGCGTTTAACTGGATCTCGTTCTGTCAGAACGGCCGGGACAACTCGCTCGCCAAGGACAACTACGTCTATATGTACGCGCCGGAGCAGTACGACCCGCGGAACCTGAGCATGATTCGCGTGCCGAAGCCGCACATACGAAACAAGTCCGAGTACGAGTACTTCAAGGCATGGAACGGCGGCACCGCGGAATGGACGCGCGACGTGAAAGAGCGGGGCGTGAATTTGCGGTATCCGGAGCGCCGACGCGACGGCGAGTGGATGTGGCCGTCGTGGTTCCCGTGCGTGGTCTACAACCCCGGCCTGGACCTCTACATCATGGTCAGCTACGGTGTCACCGATCCCGGAAAGGACTTCTGGGCAGGTTGGTGCGCCAACTGTACCTACCCCGGGAGTCTTGGATTCTGGCATGCCGAGAACCCATGGGGGCCATGGAAGGAGTTTCATTACACAGAGTACTTCTACTGTGATAGGAAGAATAATCGAACGTATGGATTCAAACTGAGCCCGAAGTGGATCTATGACAAGGGCAAAACGATGTATCTCATCTGGTCCGATGCGGGCGATGACCACACAACCAATTACAGATGGAATCAGATGCAGATAACGATACGAGTCAAGGAGGATCACTCTGTAGCCGATGGTGTGTCCCCATGAGATCGGACGAGGCCTTATCATTAGGGCATTCTTCTGCCATAGAATCCCATCTGACCCACCGGGACCAGGTGTGCCTGTCAAGCACGAGTGAGACCGCCTTGAAGCGGCGGAATTCGGTGTAAACGCTCCCCCCGGAAGGACCAGTGTGTGGGACCGGGGTAGCAGCGTGCCAGCGCCCTGCCCCCGCGCACGTGGCTGTGAGAAGGAATCGGCGGTCTCCGGCTGCAGAATCGGCAGACTACCCCCCCTGCGCACCGAGCCCAAGCCCCCCAGTGGCAACTACGCCGCGCCCTTGAGACGATAGGCCGTGAGTCGCGTCTCGGCAAACACATGGCGTTCGATATTGGTGGGAACAGTCTTCGCATTGCGCTTCGGCGTCTCGGGCTTGCGGCTGTAATACAGGTCATCGGGCCGGAAGCCTTCCAGAGTCATATGCGGCCGCCAGATGTTGTACCAGCTTTCGAATTCGATACACAGGGACATCAGATGGTCAAAGCCCCTGATGATCGGCACGTGTTTGAGCCACTCGTACTTGAGGGTCTTGATGACCCGCTCGGTCACGGCAATGGACCCACTCTTTCCCACGGCCCCGAAGCGGGGTTTGATGTTCCATTGTTTCAGAAGTTCGGCAAAGGCAGCGCCGACGAAGACCGGGGCCTGATCCGAGATGAGGTGTTTGGGCCCGCCATGTTTCCGCATGGCCTGCTCCAAGGCCTCGATGATCCAGCCGGCGTTGGGGCCTTCCAGAGGCGCCACGCACACGACCTTGCGGGAGAAATGGTCAATGGCCACCAGGATGTGAATGGGCCACAGGCCCCAACACAGGACCTTGGTGGTGTCGACCGACCAGACGTGGTTGGGATACCAGGCGGGAATCGAGCGGCCTTCTGGCTTCCCTTCTGTCTTTTCTGTGGTGGCCGCCGGAGAGGCCGGCGTGTTTCGAGGTTCTGGCCGCTGCAGGATTTTCCGTACCGTCGAGAACGCCAGGAAGATGCCCAGGAGTTTCAGTTGATTGGCGATGCGGATTCGGCCCCAACTGAGATTGGCCTTGGTGATCTCCCAGGCGAGCGTGGCGATCTCGGTCGGTGTCCTGTTCGCCGCCGCGCTGGGTGGCTTCTGGTCTTCGATCTTATGCAGCCATCGGTAGAGGGTGGATCGGGCGATGCCGAAACATCGGGAGACCTTTCGCCTGGGGATCTGGAAGGCCTCGATGTGCCAGAGGATGAGGAGCCTCTCGCGGACTTCATAGCGTGGTTTCCGGCCCTTCTTGGTGAGTTGTTTCTGCAGGATCGAGAGTTGCATTTCGAGCTGGTACACCCGGTCTTTGAGGAAGAGAATCTCCTTGGCGTTCGTGTCGACATCGCTGGCTGCCAATCGTTCGAGGCTTCGCCTGCGCACCCGCCCCGAGAACCTCGCCGCGAGCAGCACGGCCCGGATGACCAGTGAGACGGCGGTGTTGAGGATGTCGAGATTCTCTGCCATGCCAGCTCCTCCAAGGCTTCACGAAGCGGTGCAAACGGCACCAATTCGCCAGGCAGTATAGCCTCTGATGAGGCAAAGTGCCAGTGTGGAGCCGCGGCGATGTAAGTGTCTGTAAATCCAGAAGATAGGGCGGTGTCTGGGGTGGTCTCATTGGCGATTGACAGGTACACTTTGTCGCTTGACAGGCACGACGATGTTCCGGATAATGAGCAAATGCACGCAAACGCACATATGTTCAGAGGCGCCTATGAATGCAGGTCTTGATCACAGGAAACTACTGTACAAGGTTGCCAAAGCGTACTATGACGACGAGCTGACGCAGCAGCAGATCGCGGCCAAGATGGGCCTGTCACGGGTCAAGGTGTCCCGTTTGCTCCACGCGGCCCGACGGGAGAGGGTCGTGCAGATTTCGATTGCCCCGCCGCAGGACTCGAATGCTGATATCGAACGTCAGCTTGAGCGGGCCTACAGGCTGAAGGAAGCCGTGGTCGTCACCTGCACGGCGGATGACATCAGCACCGTCGTGAGCGAGCTGGGTCCGGTCGCGGCCTCGTATCTGGTCCGCGGACTTGCGGGGAGCGAGGTCATCGGCCTGAGTTGGGGAACGGCTGTCCTTTCCGTCGTCGATGCGCTGACACCCATGGATTTTCCTGACGTGCGGGTGGTTCAACTCCTGGGCGGACTGGGAGAGTTGGAGGCTCGGACACATGGCGCGGAGTTGACCCGTCGCATGGCGCAGATCCTGGGGGCGAAAGCCCGTTTGATTCATGCACCGGGCATTGTGAAGGACGAGGCAGTACGCGAAGCGCTTATCAAAGACGGGCAGGTGGCTGACACCCTTGAGCTGGCCGGACGGGCTGACATTGCACTGGTCGGAATCGGAGCCTTCGAGCGTGGCTCGACCTTGCTGTCCAGCAAAGACACGCTGACCAGGGCGGAAATAGGAGATTTGAAGGCCCGCGGTGCCGTAGGCGACGTTGTTCTCCAGTTCTTCGATGAGCACGGCGCCAGCGTGGAGCATCCGATCAACCGGCGGGCCGTTGGGGTTGATCTGAAGAAGATCAAGGCGATTGGACGAGTCATCGGGGTCGCCGGCGGAGCGGAGAAGGTCAGGGCGATCCGAGCCGCGCTCCTGGGAGGCCTGATCAACGTGCTGGTGACGGATCACAAAACCGCCGAAAGGCTCTTGGCACAAGACGACCGGGACCACCGCTCGGGCCGTGCACCGGTTGACGCGGCAAGAACGGCAAGGAAGTGAGCGCCATGGTGATTTCGGGTATTCGCTGCAAGCCGGCCATGTGAGGGCAGAATCATGTTCCTGCTGGGAATTGATTACGGGACAGGGGGTGCCAAGGCAACGATCATCGATGCGCAGGGAGCCGTCCTGGGTTATGCCTTCGAGGAGTATCCTATTCTGACCCCTCGACCGGGCTGGTCGGAGCACGACCCGCGCCTGTACTGGCAATGCGCCTGTCGCATGATCCGCAAGGCGATGGGCGACGCGAACATCGATCCCAGGGACATCAAAGGGGTTGCCGTCTCCTCGGCCCTGCCCTCGATGGTGATGGTGGACCGGGACCACAACCCCGTCCATAACGCCTACAACCTGATGGACAAGCGAGCCACCGACGAGGTCCAGTGGCTCAAGGACAATATCGGCGAGGATCGGATCTTCGAGATCTCCAAGAATCGGCTCGACGACCATCCGGCCCTGGTGAACCTCCTGTGGGAGAGGAACCACCGGCCCGGGGACTTCGCGCGGATCGACAAGGCGCTGACCATCGATGGATTCATCACGCTAAAACTGACGGGCCGGGCGACATGTCACTATTCCGGCGCCGCCTTCTACGGCGTCGCTTACGACCTGCTGCGCCGCACGTTCAACCGGGATATCCTCGACCGCATCGGCATCAGTCCGAACCTGCTGCCCGAACTCCACCGCTGCGAGGAGATCGTCGGCGAGGTGACACCGGCCGCGGCCGAGGCGACAGGCCTGGCAGCCAGGACACCGGTGGCGGCGGGACAGGTGGACTGCAACGCCGGATGGGTCGGTGCCGGAGCCATCGAAGAAGGCGATATCCAGATGAACCTGGGCACCTGCGGCAACTTCGGCATCATCCACAGGGACACCGACTTCCACCAGAGCATGATCGCCTTCGCCTACACGACGGATTCACAGAGCACGTACATCACCGTCCCGACAACCACCACCGGCGGCCAGCTCATCCGCTACATGCGCGACAATTTTTATCCGCTGGAACTTGCCCGTGAGAAGGACACAGGCACAGACACCTACGACGTGATTAACCGGGAGGCTCAGGATGTGCCGGCCGGCAGCGACGGCCTGGTGGTTTTGCCTTTCCTGATGGGCGAGCGGACGCCGATCTGGGACGTCCACGCGCGCGGCGTGATCTTCGGCCTATCCATGAATCACACGCGAGGCCACGTCATCCGCGCGATGATGGAATCTGTCGCCTATGCCTTGTACGACTCGTTCCGCCTGATCCGGCAGACGGGCCGCAGGATCAACGCCCCGATTGTCCTCAACGAAGGCGGCGCCAAGAGCCCTCTGTGGCGACGGATCATCACCGACGTGTTCGACGTGCCCACGGTCCTGGTCAAACGCCGGACCGGCGCGCCGTACGGCGACGCCATCCTCGCGGGTGTGGCATCGGGCCTGTTCAAGAACTTCTCGGTCGCGAAACAATGGACCGAGTACATCGAGTCGATGGTGCCCGACCCCGAGAGACATCAGATGTACATGGAGTACTTCGATCTTTACAAAAGACTGTATGATCATATTCGCGGCGATTACCGCACACTGGCTGTTCTGCGGGACAAATACCATTGCCGATAAGACAGGAGGATTGCTTCCGTGAGAAGACCGTATCTATCCATCTGCTGCGCAATTCTGTCCGCCATCACGTGGAGTGCCGCCTCGGGCCAGGTGGAGTTCTTCAGCCCCGCCGGCGATGTGGATGTGTACGACTTTGTGGAAATCACCATCCGTGTTTCGCAGCCTGGTGCCGCCAATCCGTTCACGGATGCGTCAGTACAGGGGACCTTCACCCCAGAAGGCACCGAGCCGGTTCAGGTGGACGGTTTCTGCGACTCGCCTGACGGCAGTCTGTACCGCATCCGCTTCATGCCCACCCGCGCGGGCCGACATCAGTACAACATCATGTGGCAAGAGGGGAATCGACAGGTCGAACGCCAGGGCTCGTTCAGAGCCGTTGAGGCCGGGCGCAAGGGGCCGCTGCGCCTCGATCCGCAGAACCGTCTGCATTTCGTCTGGGAAGGCACCGGCGAGCACTACTTCTGGAACGGGACCACGACGTACTACCTGATGGGCTGGGACGATGAGACGATTCGCCAGAGCATCGACCGGCTACATCGCCTGAAGATCAATCGGCTTCGCGTGCTCGTTTATGGCCGCAACGAGCCCCGGCCCTGGGGCCAACCGGTCGTGCCGACGGAGAGTTTCAAGCTGCACCTGAATCCCTGGCCGGCGCAGCGCCCCGACGACATCAAGAACCCCGGTTTCGATCTCAAACGATCCAACGTCGAGCACTGGCAAAAGTACGAACAGCTCCTGCGCTATGCACGCGAGAAGGACGTGATCATCTCGGTGATTCTCTACATCGGCGGGCAGGTCCTGCCGACACCCTTCGAGGCCGACAGCGCAGAAGAACTTCTCTACTACCGTTACGCCGTCGCCCGATTCGCGGCATTCTCCAACGTAACATGGGACCTGGGCAACGAGTACAACTTCCATCGCAAGGCACCCGAATGGGCGGACAGGATGGGGCATCAAGTGAAGGCGTGGGACCCTTACGACCACCTGGCCTCCGCGCATAATGTGACGCACAGAACGCCCCAATCGACCTGGCTGGACATGCAGTTGATCCAGCGCTGGGATAGCGGGCAGAACGCCTTCATGCTCAGTCAGCGCGAGGCGCAGGAGCGGACGGGCTATGTCATCCCTCAGATCAACGAAGAATCCGGGTACGAGGACCTGTGGGAGAGCTACCCGGGCCAGCGGTCCGCCGAGACGCGTCGCAAGAACGCCTGGGAGATCAGCATGGCCGGCTGCTATCAGACGACCGGCGAATCGGCCCGGCAGGGAACGGGCGTCCCGCCGGATACCGGCGGCGGCTGGGTCAACGGCCGAGGCGACGACTCCATGACCATGCTCGTCGGATTCGGCCACATGGTGGATTTCTTCACCGCCTTCGACTGGTGGAACTATCAGCCGCACAATGAGGCCGTCGATGGTCCCGCGTGCTGCCTCGCCAGGCCGGGGCAGGTGTACATCCTCTATTTCCGCGAGGGCGGACGTGCCACCGTCAGGCTCACCGACGACCGGTACAAAGGCACGTGGTTCAATCCGCGAACCGGCCAGTGGGCAGGCACATGCACGGCCTCGGGTCCGGCGTGGACCACGCCCCCAACGCCGGACGGTGAGGACTGGGTCCTGCAACTGGAGAAGGACAACGCCGCAAAGGATGATGCCCCGCCCGAAGTCATCTCCGTCGTCGCCGGTGGAAACGGACAGACCGTCCTGGTTGAATTCGATGAGCTGCCCGATCCGGCAACAGCTACTGACTCGCGCCACTACAGGATCAAGCCGGGCGTCACTATTCAGAGGGTTTCACTGGAAGGCCCGTATGGCAAAACAGCGGTCCTCGCCGTATCCGCCTTGAAGGAGGATCAGATATACACCCTCCGGCTCACCGGGGTCCAGGATCGCGCCGGCAACGAGATGAAGCCGGTGGAGCTCTCTTTCGAGTATGTCCCTGCCGGGCGGCCGCTGGTCGAGCTTCGGTTTGACGATGGCCAAGGCAAGACAGCGGTCAACACGGGAGTCTCACATAGACAGATCCCGCAGGCGCAACTGACCTCCGACCGGCCCGCATGGTCGTCGAATACTCCTCCGGGGGGCGGCTCCCACAGCCTTGATTTCGGCAGCAAACCGGGCGAGTATGCCATCGATCTTGCCGGCCAGTCCGCCCAGGCTCTCGAAGGACTGAAGTCGTTTACGGTCACCGCCTGGATCAATTGCGTGAGTAGTGATGAGGGCCCCGGCGGGAACCGAATCGTCCACATGGCCGACACGATGGGCAGCCGGGCGGGGATCGATCTCGTCGTCACGCGGGACGGCCGGCTCAAGCTTGGCGTCAACGAATGGCCGGATGATACGCGGGCCGCAAGCTCGCCGGGGCTTGTTCCTGTGGATTCCCACGTCGGACAAGGCAACTGGCGGTTCATCGCTGTGACGTACGATGCAACAGCCTCCGGCAGTCACGTCAAGTTCTACGTCGGCTCGCCCGCCTCGGAGATCCGTCTGGATAAAGCGATCTCGTATGACCGTGGTCCCGTGGGCAAAGGCACAGGCGTCCTGACGGTCGGCCACTTCAACCCGGGGACCAGAAGCGGTAACGGCAACCGGATGTTCCGCGGCCTGATCGACGAGGTCAGGCTCTTCGGCAGCAAGACCGATGGAGCCGGGGCGCTGGCCATCGATCAAATCAGGACTGTGCACAAGGGTGATGCACAGAGCCCGAGACGCTAACAGGAGATACCTTTGGAGCTTATTCGCAAGTTACGGCAGCGACATGCAGAGGGCCGGCCCGTTTCGGTGGGCTTGGTCGGCTGCGGACAAATGGGGTCGGGACTGGCCCACACGATCAACAACATCCAGGGGATGGCGGTCCACGCCATTGCAGATCTGGACGTGGAGCGCGGCATCCAGACATTTCTGGATATGGGCCTTCCTCGAGACCACATCCGGTCCGCCGAGACGGTGTCGCAGGTGCAGGGTATCCTCCGCGCGGGTGGCCGAGCCGTCACCA
>Ga0207752_1001460_pt1 | contig 10755 bp, 8 predicted proteins | sample Pon2CUnioCityCA_6_FD_187272 | JGI IMG/M metagenome (GOLD analysis project Ga0207752, IMG submission 187272) | Marine sediment microbial community from Union City, CA, USA - Pond 2C Sediment 2 (SPAdes) | ecosystem: Environmental > Aquatic > Marine > Intertidal zone > Salt pond sediment ... | reverse complement strand
CACGCACAACGAACGAACAGACCACGCACAACGGAGCGTGAGGTCACGCACAACGGGGCGTGAAATCGCGTACGACAGACCGTCGATCCACGCACAACGAGAAGCGGCGGCTCTGCTATGTCTCCTCGGCAAGGGTGAACTTCCACGCGCACCAGTATTCCTCGGGATGGGGATCGGGCGGGCAGGCGATACACTCCGTCTCGAACCGCGGGTCGATGGTGGTGGCGAAATTGGCGTACTCGACCAGGCCCACCGGCTTGCACGGGAAGTCGGGCAACCCCTTCCGCTTTCGGGCGGCCTGGACGCGGCAGTCGTTCATGCGGAAGATGAAGGTCCGTTCGTCCACATCGATCATCTCCTGCTCGTTGAGACGGGCGTAGAGGCGATATCTTAGCGCTTTCTTCAACGCCGGGATCCCTCCGCCGGGCTCGATGTCGAGGAAGCGCATGATGCGCTTCGCTTCAATGACGGTGAACCGCTCCCAGGCGCGGCGATCGAGCTCGATGGCGGTCTCTATGTCGAAGGTGTCCTCGGCGGCCAGGAACCAGAGGCCGTCGTGGGCGAGCCAGTTCTTCGCCGCGATCTCGAGGAGGTCGATGAGTTCCTCTTTCGAATGGTGTTGTAGTATCTCTCGATCAGGCAAGGTGTTCTCCTATTGGCATCAATGAGCCGATATTACGTGGATCGTGGTTGAACCGCTGACGAGAGTGGAGATTCCTCCACTGCACTCCGCTTCGCTCCGTTCCGGTCGGAATGACAAGGGCGAGGGTAGATTGCGATCTCCGCTTCGCTTGGTTCGACGAGATCCCTCGGCGATGCTCGGGATGAACTCGCCACAATCCGTTCCGGTCGGAATGACGGGAGCGAGGGTTGCTTGCGATCTGAGTGGTGCGCGACCTGGACGTCGAAGCCGGGCACCTTGGGTCAGCTCGTGGTAAGGCGTAACCATATCTTACAGATCCTGAAGGTGACACGTGTCGTTCAGTAGTGCGATGGTGAGGGTCCCGTCGCGCTCCGCCTCGAAGACGTTGACGGCGCAGGTCTCCTGGCGCAGCCGCCAGAAATGGTCGTTGCTCAGCCCCAGCACGGCGCAGAGGAGGACGCGATTGACGACGGTGTGGCCGACCATGGCCACGGTCTGGCCCGGGTGGCGCTCGATCACGCGATCCAGCGCGGAGACGACTCGATTTCGCACGTCCTCCAGGCTCTCGCCACCCGGGACGTGGACGGTGTGCGGGGTTTCAAACCAGGCTTTCAGAAGCTCCGGGTAGTGCTCCTCGACCTCGTCGGGGGACTGCCCCTGCCATTCTCCGAAGTCGATGTCGAGCAAGCCGTCGAAGGATTGGGCGGTCAGGTCGTGGGCTTCCGCAATGGTGGCGAGCGCGGCGATCGCTTGGGCGGTCTGCATCGCGCGCTGCATCGGGCTGGCGTAGACGACGTCGACAGGCCAGCGCGCCCGGAGGTACCGCCCCGTCGCCTCTGCCTGCTTCAACCCGAAGTCGTCCAGGGACAGATTGGCACGGCCCCGGAACCGGACTTCCCGGTTCCAAGCCGTCTGTCCGTGGCGAACCAGTACGACGCGGGTGGGATCGGTCATAGAGAGCCTTTCTCTTCTGGGTCAGTGGGCCCGCCTTCCGAGGCGGTGCCCGTATCTGATGGAAGCGTGCTCGGTTCCCTGGACGTTGCCTCCGGATGCTCTAGGGAGCGGTTGAGACGCCGCCAGGCAGCGAAGTGGGCTGCGATAAAGGCTTCATAGTCCCGCACCCCCTCGACGAGGCGCACGGGCCCGGCCCTGCTCGGATCCAGCACCAGTCGACCGGTATGGAGGTCCTCGACGGTTATGGGCAGGTGGCCGCGCTCGAACTCGAAGAGCTCGGGGTGTGTGATGGCCAGCGCCGCCACCGATTCCCACATGGGGAAACCATCGTCCCCGAACCAGAGCCTCATCAACCCGAACCAAACCCGTATCTTCCGGGCGATCAGGCGCGGGACCGGCCCCTCCAGTGCCTGGAGGGCGGCGAACTGCGGACTGCGGAATACGGCCGTCAGGCCGGCTTCGCCGAGGGCGATGGTCGTCGGGCAGTCGGACTGGATGGCTGCGTATGCGGCCTCCGGATCTCGAGAGAAGTTGCGCTCTGCCAGAGGGTGCTCATTCCAGGCCAGCTTGCCCGTGATGCCCCCCACCAGGTATAGGCTGCGGACCTTCTTGAAGAAGTCGGGGTCGAGAGCCGACGCGTGCTTCAGGTTGGTCATCGCGCCGGTGGCGAGGACGACGATCTCGTTCGGGTGGGCGCTGACGATCTCGACCAGGTAGCGCGCTGCCTCGTTCTCCGCCGGATCGTCGTCGGGAAAGTCCGCGCCCCGGGCGACGTCGATGTGGCGCTGCCGCAAGTCGTCCAGCAGCCGTCGCGCGGTGCGGAACGTCATACCCGTCGGCCCGTTGCCGTAGGTGGTCGTCACCGCCCGGACGTCGATCTTTGGCTCCCCCAGGAGGTAGAGGAAGGCGAGGCCGTCACTCACGCTTCGGAAAGGCCGCCCCATCGTCAGGTCGCAGTCGCAGATGAGAGGGATGCGACTCTCGTCCGAACCCTCCTCTAACCGGGGTAGGGCAGGGGGCTCCGCGTGCCCGATGGCGTAGGCTGCATAGAGGAAGACGCCGACGCCGAGCAGGACCGCGGCGCCCAGGAGGGCGATCAACCAGGGTAGCGCACCCAGGAACGACGTGAGTGCGATGCCGGCAGCGATGAGGGCGATGGTTATCCAGAACCAGGGACTACGAAGCAAATGCGTTTCCTCCGTCGGGCCATTGTATCACAGGTGGGTGACGCCGCAACAAGATCACCGCTCTCCCGATGGCATCAGGAGGGTCATCAGCAGCGCCGCCGTGAGCGCCAGTGCGCCACCGAAGAGGAAGGGTGCCGATGGCCCGAACCCCTCCCAGGCTCCCACGCCCTGCCAGAGAACGCCCGCGATGAGGGACGCCGGGAAGTCGAGGACCCCGACGACGGCGTTGTAAGTGCCATACGCCGTCCCGCGCAGATGGGGTTGGACGATGTCGGCGACCATCGCCTTGATCACCCCGTGGGTCAGCCCGTAGTAGACGCCGTAGAGGGCGTAGAGGGTCCAGATGTGCCATCCCTTGCGCGCCAGGGCGAAGCCGAGGTAGATGAGGGCGTAGACGAGCCACCCCCCGATGACAACCCAGCGGCGCTCGACGCGGTCTGAGAGGGAGCCCGCCGGTGTCGAGACGAGGGTGTAGACGAGGTTGAAGGTGATGAGCATCCCGAGCACGCCGATGAGGCTCAATCCCCGCTCTTTGGCTCGCAGGACGAGGAAGGCGTCGGCGGAGTTGCCGAGATCGAAGATGCCGACGATGACCATGAAGGTGGCGAAACGGCCTCCCAGCGCCCGGAAGGAGATCCTGGGGCGCTCGCGCTTCTCTTTCACGGGCACGTCGCGGGCGCCGATGGCCAGCGAGAGGACGGCAAGGACGGCCGGCACGAGGCTGATGAGGACCACCGTGCGGAAGGTCGCCTCGGTCAGCTCGCCGGCGCTGCCCTGGGACCACCATATAACGACGAGGGCGATGAGGAGCCCCAGAACGGCCCCTCCCGTGTCGGCCGCGCGGTGGAACCCGAAGGCTAGTCCACGTTGATCCTCGGAGATCGAATCGGCCACTAGCGCGTCGCGGGGGGAGGTGCGTACGCCTTTTCCGACCCGGTCGGCCCAGCGGACGGCCGCGATCATGGGCCAGGAGCTGGCCACGTAGAAGAAGGGCTTGGAGAGGGTCGACAGCGCATAGCCGCCGACCGCCAGCCATTTGCGACCCTGCAGCTTGTCGGATACCCAGCCGGAGAAGACCTTGAGCAGGCTGGCCGTCGACTGCGCCAGGCCTTCGATCAGACCGATGACGGCGGTCTCCACCCCCACGACGTTGGCCAGAAAGAGAGGGAGGAGGTTGATGACCATCTCGCTGGAGATGTCGTTGAAGAAGCTGGTGAAACTCGTGGCCCAGACGTTGCGGGGGAGGGAGCGCAGGCCTCTCCCGGGTGTTTCGGTGTCGTTCTGTGGCGTCATTGTGTTCCGTGACCTTTATGATTGGTGCGTTGATGGTCCTCGGCCCCGCCGCGGCCGCCAGTATTTCGATTGAGGGACGATGGGGTCGTCGTCGCTCCCGTTGAGCAGCCCGACGGCTTTCTCGCATCCTCGATGGAAGCCTCCTGCCCGGTACTGTGTTTCGATAGTATAGGGCTGGGGATGGGCCTGTCAACCTCTTTGGTCGATCGAACCTCGGTGAAAAAAAAGGGGCGTCCCGTGCCAGGACATTTGCCTTTCCGGTTCTTTTGTGCTACGGTTGGCGTAGACGTGAGACGTCCGGTATGTGCCTTATATCGTCGCATTCACTCGCACGGAGGTCACCTTCACGGTTTGAACCAAAACTTGACGTGGGACCATTCTCTCCACCGGTCAAACGTCACACTGGCCCGTAAGGTCCAGAATCTGACCTGTTCCTTATACATTTGACCCATTACGAGCAAGGAGGTTTCCATGCCCATCAAAGTCCCGTGGTTGAAGGGAGTCTTCCCCGCGTTGGTCACCCCTTTCGACAAAGAGACGGAGGCGGTTGATGAAGACGCGTACCGGCAGCTCATCCGCTACGCACTCCCTGACGTAGACGGCATCGTGACCAGCGGCACGACGGGCGAGTTTCCGTACCTTACCCGCGAGGAGCAGCGGCGGCTGGTCGAAATCGGCGTCGAGGAGACCGACGGTAAGCCGGTGATCGCGGGATGCGGCGCCTCGTCGACCCAGGAGGCGTTGACGCTGGTCCGTGACGCAAAGGAGAGCGGGGCGTCGGCGGCGCTGATCGTCACGCCATACTTTCTCCACCCTTCAGACAAAGGTGTCTATCAGCATTTCTACGACATCGCTACCACTGTTGACCTCCCCATTATCCTCTACAACATCCCCCAGGTGATGGATGCTTATCTGCCCCGCACGGTAGTGGAGGATCTGGCCGATCTCCCGAATGTGATCGGCATCAAGGATTCGTCGGGGGATCTGACCTACACGATGGAGATTCTGGAGTACGCGGGCGATCGCATCGACGTCTTCGTCGGCCACGACGAGGTGGTGCTGCCCGCGCTGGCCGGCGGGGTGAGCGGCATGATTCTGGCCAGCGCCCAAGTCTACCCCGAGGTCTGGCAGGAGGTGGTGCGGCTGGTGGAGGTCGGCCAGCTCGAGGATGCCCGGGCCAGGCAGCGAGAGGTCCAGAAGCTCTCGCGTATCTTCTGTCGCCACGGTGGTGGAGTGGCGGTGAAGGCGGCGCTCAAGATGATGGGGCTCGATATGGGGCCACCGCGGAAGCCTCTCAAGCGCGTCGGCGGGGCGCTGATCCACGAGACCCGGGCCGAGATCCGGCTGGAGCTGGAGAAGATGGGGAAGGTCCCGATGGCGGGGACGGCGTTCGAATACCCAACCGCCCCGCTGGCCGAGCGCTTCGGTGATCTGGAGATCACAGCGGAGACGATCGATGCGCACGCGCTTCGTGTGGGGAGCGGCACTGCGGGGGAGGGGATAAACAGAGTTCAGATCGACCTGATCGCCGGCGGCAAAGAGACGCCGCTGGGCGACGCTTATGCCCTGCAGATGACCTATCCCATGCACCGGCGCCAGGCGCTTACCGCGATCCTGGAACCCGCGTTGACCGTGCGGCCGGCGACGCTGGTGCTGCCGACGTTGCCCCAGAGAAACCTGCGTCAGGCGAATATGATCTACGGGCCGACGCAGTCGGCCCTGGCACGGGCGATCGTGGAAGCGGTGGAGACGGAGCGCATCCCGGCGGAGGCTGTCGAGAGCGACGTGATGATCGCACTGGCGACGGTCCATCCCCGGGCCCTCGACCGCCACGCGCTCTTCGAGAGCGTCCACGCCGCGGCTGCGAAGGCGTTGAAGCAGGCTTTCGCATAGATCGGGAATTAGGAGAGGAAAGACCATCATGGGATACAAGACTGATTGGATGAAGGGCATCTTCCCGGCGCTGGTGACCCCCTTTGAGCCGCAGGGTGGGGTCGACGAGGATGCGTATCGTGAATTGATCCGTTTCGTGCTGCCCCACGTGGACGGCGTGGTTCCCTGCGGCACGACGGGTGAGTTTTCCTACATGACGCTGGAGGAGCGGAAGCAGGCCATCGAGGTGTGCGTCGACGAGGTGGGTGGGCAGGTGCCGGTGCTGGCCGGGACGGGGTGCACGAGCACGGGCCAGACGGTGGCATTGACCCGCTGGGCCAGGGATGCCGGTGTCGACGGGGCGCTGGTGGTGGCCCCTTACTACCTGAAGCCCTCGTTCAACGAGGTTTACGATCACTTCAAGGCGGTGGACGGGGCGGGCCTTCCGATCGTGATGTACAACATCCCCCAATGTGCGGGCACCCACTTCAAGTGGTGGACGGCCGAGGGCGGGCTGCTCGATTTCGACAACACCATCGGCATCAAGGACTCCTCGGGGGACCTGCCGTTTATGGAGGCCATGTTCGAAAAGGTGAAGGGGAAGGTCTCGATCTTCGTGGGTCACGACGAGGTGGTACAGGCAGCGCTTGCTGCAGGGGCTGACGGCGCCATCCTGGCCAGCGCCAACCTGATCCCCGACATCTGGCAGCGCGTCTACGTGGCAACGCAGGAGGGGAACCTCGGACTCGCTCAGGATTGGCAGCAGAGGGTTCAGCGGTTGGTGCGTATCGTCGTACGCTGCGGTTCCACGCAGGCGGTCAAAGAGGGGCTGGGGATGATGGGGGTGGAGGTGGGCAACTCGCGCCATCCCATCGTCCCGGGAGGCGCTTTCCGCCGGGAGGACCGGGAGGAGCTCCGCCTGCAGCTGGAAGCGCTGGGGAAGATCGAGAAGCGCCCGGTTACGTACACCGTCGGCGAGAAGCGGGTGGCGACCGACGTCTTCGCCACGCCGGCGACGCCGGATACGATCGGCGACTGGACCCTGAAGGTCGGTGAGGGATTCGCCGGCCCTCCGTTCCAGGAGCTGGCGCACGTCGATCTTCTCATCGGGAAGAAAGACGGCCCGGTGGGTCGGGCCATCGAACGGGCGATGGCCGAAGGTGGTGAGGAGCGGGGCCTGCGGATCATCGAGGAGCGACCCCGGTCGCTTCTGGTTCCCACGGTGACGATCCGCACCGACGAGCAGCGGGCGTTGTTCGAGCGAGCGGCTCAGGGCGTCAAGCTGGCCATCGACCTGAGCATCGACGACGGGTTCCTGCCCGAGCCGATCCTGGATGACGTGGCGTTGATCGTCAACGCCTTCGTCCATCCGGCGGCCTCGATTGCCCGGCGTGTGGAGTTCAACAACTACAAGGCTGCGCGTCACGCGCTTCGGAAGGCGCTGGAGGGGCGTCCGACGGTTGGAGAGCTGATCGAGGAGAAGGAAGCGGCGCGCCATCCGTTCCGCTACGCGCCGTAGGGTGGATGGTAGATTGAGAAACTGGTAGATTGGTAGATTGGTGAGAGGTCTTGGAGACCAGCTCACCAGTCTACCAGTCTATTCAGTGTTATACGGCGTGTCGAAAGCCTCGGCGTAGGATTTGATGTCGAGCACCGGCGTGCCGTCCAGGGCGTCCAGGCCAGCGACGTGGAGCACGTTCCCGTCGATGCGCTCGATGCGGGCGCTGGTGACGCCGATGGGGTTGGGCCGGGCGGGGCTGCGCGTGGCGAAGACGCCGCGCAGCGGGTTATCCGGGTTCCCCATCGGGTGAACCTGCAGCACGTCGCGGTTGGCCTGGTGGAAGTAGGCGAGGACGACGATGTCGCTGCCGGGTTCCAGGCCAAGCAATCCGTCGGTTACCTGCGGGGCGAGCACGATTCGCGCCGGCTGGGCACGCAACGCCTTACCGCGTAGCCCTTCGTCCCCCTCATCCCGCTCCACCCGCCCGATGGGTCGCAGCGCGATAGTTTGGTCATTGGTCATTTGTGATTTGTCGCTGCTACGTCCCCACCTCCCACGAGGCGAGGTATTCTTCCTGCTCCGGCGTCAGCTCGTCGATCTCGATGCCCATCGCCTTCAGCTTGAGGTCGGCGATCTGCTCGTCGATCTTCTGCGGCACGTCGTAGACGATGTGCTCCAGCTCCTCCGCGTGATTGAGCATATACTCGGAACACAACGCCTGATTGGCAAAGGACATATCCATGACGGCGCTCGGATGTCCCTCGGCGGCGGATAGGTTGACCAGGCGGCCCTCCGCCAGCAGGTAGATGTGGCGCCCGTCCGGCAACGTGTATTCGTCCACGAAGGGGCGGACGCGTCGCGGCGGTTCCTGGGCCATCTCGTCCAGGGCGGGGATGTTGATCTCCACGTTGAAGTGGCCGGAGTTGGCGAGGATCGCGTCATCCTTCATCGCCTCGAAGTGATGCGCGTCGAGGACGTTGATGTCCCCGGTAGAGGTAATGAAGATATCGCCCTGAGGCGCGGCTTCCACCATCGGCATTACGCGGTAGCCGTCCATCACGGCCTCCAACGCCTTCAACGGATCGATCTCCGTGACGATGACGTTGCCGCCGAGCCCCTCAGCTCGCATCGCGATGCCTCGACTGCACCAGCCGTAGCCGGCCACGACCACGGTCTTGCCGGAGATGAGGACGTTGGTGGCGCGGATGACGCCGTCGAGCGTCGATTGTCCCGTGCCGTAGCGATTATCGAAGAGATGCTTCGTCATCGCATCGTTAACGGCGACGATGGGGTATTCCAGGGCGCCATCCTTCGCCATCGCGCGGAGGCGGATGACGCCGGTGGTGGTCTCCTCGGTACCGCCGACGACGTTGTCGATCAGCTCCGTGCGATCTTTGTGCAGGGTGCTCACGAGGTCGGCACCGTCATCCATCGTGATGTTCGGCTCGTGGTCCAGCGCCGCGTGAATATGCTCGTAGTAGGTGTCATTGTCCTCGCCTTTGATCGCAAAGACGGGGATCTCGTAGTATGAAACCAGGGCCGCGGCCACGTCGTCCTGCGTGGAAAGCGGGTTAGACGCGGTCAGAACCACCTCGGCCCCACCAGCCTGGAGCGTGCGCGCCAGGTTCGCCGTCTCGGTGGTGATGTGGAGGCAGGCGGAGATCCGCACTCCCGACAGTGGCTTCTCCTCCTCGAATCGGTCTCGAATGAGGCTCAGAACCGGCATCTCCCGCCCGGCCCACGCAATGCGGCGTCGTCCCGCGGGGGCAAGATCGAGATCTCTGACGTCGTAGTCCATAGGTTGAAGTCTCCCTTTAATCGATAGTAATCGATCCTAATCGATACGTGTCGTCTTCATCGCTTTGGCGATTCGACGATCGTCAATGACGACGGTCATCATAGATCACTAAGCGAATTCAGCACAGGATTCTAACGCAAGCCGGGTAGAAGGCAAATCGAATCGACCCGGAATTGGCACCGGCTCAACGCGAGGTGGCACGCTGGAAGGCACTGGGGCCTCTATTGAGCCAGCTGTAAACAGCGGGGCCGCTGCGAGTGTTCACTCCGGCGCGGATTCGGTGTCTCCGTCCGTCAGAGTGTTTTTCGACAGCGGCCCGTTGGCCCGTCGTGCGTGGGGGCTTTCTACAGCTCCTTCAAAAGGCCGGTTCTCTCGTTGAACGCCTCGATCAGCGCGTCGATCTCCTCAACCTGCTTGTGGACGGCATCCCAATGGTTGCGGTCGTACCACTGGGCTTCGAGGTTCTCCAGTTCCTTCCCCTGCTGCTCGATCCACGTGAAGTACTTCAGGTTGTGGATCCGCTTCCGGTCCCAGTAGCCGAGCTCCTCGACGTGGTCCACTGTGGTGCCCAGGAGGTAGCGCTCGTAATCCGCCGCTGCGTCCCTCTCGGTGTACTCGCCGTGCTCCTCGTGCAGCTCCTCGAGGCGGCTCTGGTAGAGCTCCATCGAGTCGGTGAAAACGGTCAGGACCACGTCCTGCTCCTCCAGCTCGTACCACTTGGCGAACTTGATGGCGGATAGGGTGTTGGCGATGCTGGAGATGCCGAGGAGGTCGAGGTTGGCGACCAGATCCTCCGGCACGCCCTGCTCGATCAGATGGGCCCGACCGACCGGCTCGTTGAAGAGGCGCACCAGGCTCATCGTGGCCTCGTCGTCGATGCCCATGACCATGTCGGTGTTCTTGACGTTGTGGATCCAGGGCACGTGTTTGTCTCCAATACCCTCGATGCGGTGGGCACCGAAGCCGTCGCGGAGCAGGGTGGGGCACTGGAGGGCCTCGCTGGCCACGATCTTGCTGGTGGGGAAGACCTTCTTCAGGTAGTCACCGCAGCCGAGCGTCCCGGAGGAGCCGCTGGTGAGCACCACGCCCCGGTATTCGTCACCGGCGCGCAGCTCTCGTTCCAGCACTTGCTCCATCGCGCGGCCGGTGACCTCGTAGTGCCAGAGGTGGTTGCCGTACTCGTCGAACTGGTTGAAGATGACCACGTCCTCCCGGGTCTCGCGCAGCTCCCAGGTCTTGTCGAAGATCTCCTTGACGTTGCTCTCGGTCCCTGGTGTGGCGATCACCTCGCCCGCTATCGTCGACAGCCAGTCGAAGCGCTCCTGGCTCATCCCCTCGGGCAGGATAGCGATGGATTCGCAGGCCAGAAGGGCAGCGTCGTAGGCGCCGCCGCGGCAGTAGTTGCCAGTGGAGGGCCAGACGGCTTTCTGGAAGGTGGGGTCGAACTGGCCGGTGACCAGTCGCGGCACCAGGCAGCCGAAGGTGGCGCCCACCTTGTGGGATCCGG
>Ga0207752_1001459_pt1 | contig 10756 bp, 6 predicted proteins | sample Pon2CUnioCityCA_6_FD_187272 | JGI IMG/M metagenome (GOLD analysis project Ga0207752, IMG submission 187272) | Marine sediment microbial community from Union City, CA, USA - Pond 2C Sediment 2 (SPAdes) | ecosystem: Environmental > Aquatic > Marine > Intertidal zone > Salt pond sediment ... | reverse complement strand
CCCCCGCCGGTACAAGCCGCTGACCGACACCGAGCGAGAGGAATTGCTCGCCTACGGCAGGCAATTGGCCCAGACCCTCGGCCCACGCTACGGCCCCGTAGTCTGAACAATCCACATGAATATGGCGCGTGGGGTGAGAACCCACCCTGCGTAAGCCGGAACGGAATCGGCTTTTCCTTTTGTCATGCCGAGCACAACGCCCCTACTGTTGTCATATCGAGCGGAGCGCCCCCTTACTCTTGTCATGTCGAGCGGAGCGAAGCGGAGTCGAGACATCTGCCCGCGACCGCAGGACGCCCCTGACTCCCAGCCAGAGGCCTCGACTGCGCTCGGGGTGACAAGAACGGCGCTCGGCATGGCAGAAAAGACGGAACTTGTCAGAAGACGTAATCGCACGCGGGAGAGAAATCCCCGGATATATTTCCTTGCCGCTGCCGATGCCGCCACGATAACATGGGCTCTCACGACACGCGACAAGCAGGTTCGCAAATTGAAGGGGAGCATACAATGTTGAAACTGGGCATGCACGTAGACAACTGGCGGCATTTCGACGTTTCCTATGAAGTCCCCTGCCAGTTCGCGAAGGACCAGGGCCTCGAATACGTCGAGTTCGGCACCGTCGACGGCGACTACTTCATTCAGGCCCTCGGGTACAATCCGCACATCCCGCTCCACTCCGATCCGCTCAAGCTGAAAGCGTATCTCGACTCGCTCGGCCTGAAGTTGTCGCAGCTCGACGCGGCCTATCCCATGTCATCGCCCGAAGGCCAGTACCGCGGCATCGGCTACACGCTCCGCGCGATCCAGTTCGCCAAGGCGCTCGGCTGCCCGTGCGTGGACACCACCGACGGCGGCCGCAAGCCCGAAGGCTACACCGACGACGAGGTCATGGCGCTCATCAAGCAGTACTACCGCGTCGTCCTCGAATGGGCCGAGCGGTACAAGATCATCATCAACGTCGAGCCGCACGGGCCCTACACGACCAACCCGGACACCATGGAGAAGATCCTGAGCTTCTTCGACTCGCCCTACCTGCGGCTCAACCTCGACACGGGCAACACCTTCATCGCCGGCCAGGACCCCGTCAAGTTCCTGAGGCGCTTCCGCGACAAGCTCTCGCACTGCCACATCAAGGACGTCAGCGAATCGCTGGCCAAGGCCGCTCGCGGCGAAGAGACGGGCATCGCCTCCTCCGTCGTCGCCATCGGCGAGGGCGTGAACGCCGAGAACATCGCCGGATGCATCGAGCTGCTCAAGCAAACCAAATGGGACGGCGTGCTCTCCATCGAGTGCGAGGCCGCACCCGGAAACGTCGAAAAAAGCATCGAATGGCTCCGCCAGGAAATCGCCCGCTAAGACGGATTGCGGCTGATTTCTGCGCCACGACCGAATAAGGCTGGGTGCCATGCTTATGCGAGCGTAAGCATGTCTTCTCCACCACGCGGACTGTCAGAACATCCAAAAATCGATATCCTTTAGGACCGCCCGGCGGTGAATCTCCGCGATCTCGGCGGCGGAGAGCGCCAGCCGCGAGGCATCGCCCATTCTACCGGTCGGGATGATCGAATCGGATTCGATGATCTCCCACAAGGCCGGCCAGAGCAGCGCCCCGTTCTCGTAGACCGCCGCTACGACGGCAACATTCTGGTTCCATAGCGGGACCGGTTTTGACGACAGCCAGTCATACGCGATCGACACTAACTGCAGACTGTGCTGTTCGTAGACCAGTTTGAGCAATTCGGCGTAGGTACATTGCTGCCCTGCCGCCAGGCTCACTTGGAGAACAACGTTCACGTCCTGATCTTCGCCTGGATCATTCAACAGACTCTCTTCGCCGTATTCGTATGCGGCACGTGCTCTGAGACGACCCTTCATCTGAAACGATAACGTGACGTCTTCGACAGCTTCAATGACATCGAACGGCCCCATCTGGTGAAGCCCTGTATAGCTCCTGCCGATGGGGGTGCTTATGACAACCTCGCCTTCGTCGGCCGTGTACTGCAGGATGGCGCCGGGCTTTGAGAAGCTGAATGCGAGGTCTATCTGCTCAGCGTAGGGATGCTCCAACAGGTAAGCCACCGCCGCCGCCTCGGTATCAGGATCGGTCCCGATTCCCCATCGCTCCTCGTTCAGATCCTTCGACAGGGCATATCTCTCACGGTCACCGGGGCGCGGTCCGGCCTTGCTCATCGGGCCACGAGGCAGATCCGTTATTCTCCCACCGCTTAGATAAGGATCGAGATCCCTGATGAAGATCTCCACACGCCAAGCATGAGCCTTGCATTCGAGCGCCGCAAGGGCATTGCGGATCGCCTGTCTCTCCGTCGCAGAGTATTCGCTTCCTGAGCCGCCCCCCTCCAGGAGCGGCTCACTCACCGCCCGCCACAGCAGCGCGATCAGAGAAAGCGACCTCTCATTGCTTTCGAGAGCGCCGACGACGCGAGCGCACCGCTCCGAGATGTCTTGCGGCAATGTCCCTTCCTTGAAATCCTTGAAGAACTTCCAGGCCGGTTCGTTCCAATCTACACCGGCATCGGAAGGAGTCAACCTGCCCGCCTCCAAGCCGGCCGCTTGCTCGAAGTACCAATTGTTGATGGCTTCGTCCAGCGTTATAGACGCGGCGGCGGTGACCCGGTAGATGTTCAGCGGCGGCGCCGGTGGGACCGGGCTCGCTGCTGTGACGGCTGCGCCGGCGTCCTGGGGAGCGGCCAGGCCGCCCAGGCAGATGGCGATGCCGGCGGCCGTCTTCAGCGCGCCCGGCACGTGCCAGACCTCCTTGAAGCACTGCATGCCGGCCTTGCGCTGGAGCCAGCAGCCGCCCCGGCAGCCGATGGCGTAATCGCAACGGCCGCACTTGCCGCTCGGCCGCCACGCCCGCAGGTCCTGGAAACCCTCCGCCCAGATCTGCGCCAAGGAGCGCTCGCGGACGTTGCCCGCGCTGCACGAGCGGTCGAGCGTCGTGCAGGGCACGACCTCGCCATCCGGCAGGACGACGCACTGCGCCCGCCCGGCCCCGCAATGCAAAGGCACATCGCGGACCAGCGGCTCTAAATAGCCGAGATAGCCGATCTCGTCGGCCATTTCGACGTGGAAGTACCGCCTCCTGCGGGCGACGAACTTGATGAGCCGCTTGAGCTGGGCCTTCGTGAGGAACAGGTCCGGCCGATCCGCCGCCCGGCCCTCCGGCACCAGCAGATGAATCCCCCATCGGTCCGCGCCGCTGCCCGTGACGAGGTGGAATGTCTCGTCGAGGGCGTCGTAGTTCCGGCTCGTCACCGTCGTGCCCGCGCAGACCCGCACGCCCGCCAGCGACTTGAAGAACCGGATCGCCTCCATGGCCTCGTCCCACGCCCCGGCCTTGCCCCGAAAGGCGTCGTGCACCGGCCTGGGCCCATCGAGGCTCACCGCGACAAAGCCCGGCCGGTGCCGCGAAATCACCTCGCGCAAGCCCTTGCCCGGCATCGCGGCGGTATTCAGCGTCCAGCTCATGCCCTTGCGGCCCAGGTACTCGATCACCTCGCCCAAGTCCTCGCGAACGAGCGGCTCGCCCCCGGTCAGGAGGAATTCGCCCACTCCCATCTGCGCGACCTCGTCGATCAGCCCCCGGACCTTCTCCAGCGGCATGTCGGCAAAGCCGGCCTCGCGGCTGACGGCCAAGCAATGCGCGCAGGAAAGCCCGCACCGCAGCGTCGCCATCCACTGCACGAGGCTTGGCGTCTGCAAGTACCCATGCTCCGCAAAGAACGTGCTGCTCTGCTGTACTCTGTGACAACCGATTTGACTGTGCGTTCCCATACTCGACTCTCCATTCTTATGAAAATGATAACGCCAATACGTTTGCCCCCTTACGGCCGACAGCCGCAAGCCCCGTCCGAGCAAATTTTCGGGCATCCGAGACTGATACAACCGGCGGGTGTTTGCTCAGGCGCGGTGCGACGTTCGTAGTGACGCCGTCAGGCGTTGTCTTCCGCCCCCTCGTTCCCTGCGGGCACGCGGAAAATCGAAGACATGCCCTAGCGGGCACACTACAAACGAGCCACCCTGGATCTTGCCGTGCCAGGGTCTTTTCATAGACACCGCAAGCCTGCATATGCCGAATCTCAAAAATCAAAGAGCAAACATCAAAACCGCAGCACCACCGCCCGGCGGCGATGATTCTCAATCGCGTCGCTCCTCCAACCAGTGACCTGCCATGATTTGAAGGTCCCGGAAATCCACGCGACAGTCGCCGTTGATGTCGCCGACGATGATGGTCTCACACACCGGCTCGCCGAAGTAGGACTTGCTCGCCTCGGCCGTCCCGCCGTAGGCGCCCATGTTGATCCGCCCGCCATTCGGGAAAGGCTCCAGCCCGATAGGACTATTAGGATCGCCTGTATCGATGCAGGGGCTGGTGGCATCATCCTTGACCCAGCTTTCGCTATTCGGGTCCCACCGGCCTGCCTGGGACTTCAGGTGGTAGTCGCCATCGATCCAGGAAGTGGGGGTAACTTCACCATCCCAGTGACCCGGATTCGCGAACAGCGGATCGCCCCAGATGCAATCGATCATGTGGCTCATCAGGTAATCCACGTTCGCTCCAAGCGCATTGGGATCATCCTCTATCAGACTGTTTCTGACCTCGACGGCTATCGGGGGTACAATCATCCCGGAAGGAGCACGGGAGATCTGATTCCCATCCGCAACTGCTCTGTTGCCGAACAGAATACAGTTGACCAGCGATATCTTACCCTTGCGGCCGAGTCCCGCATAAATGCCGCCTCCGTCTCCATATGCACTGGTCCGGTTGCCGTAGATAGTGCAGTTTCGCAAGATTGCGTGACCATCGCCCATGCAGGCAACGCCGCCCCCTTCCCCTCCGCCGCCAATTACGAATACAGCACGGTTGCCGACAATTATGCAGTTCGACACTACTGCGTTTGAATCCTCCAGTGCCAAGCCCCCGCCTCCGAGGGACACGTTACCGCCTATGATACAATTCCGGATAGTCGGACTACTTCCACCACAGGCAATCCCACCACCACCATAGAAGTATTGATACCCCCCTGTGACCGTGAAACCATCCAGGCCCGAGTCAGGCTGCTCTCCCTTATGGAAGTAGAATCCCCGGTGCCACTCGTTCCAGGCTCCCTGAGCATCGACGATGCAGGTTCCAGGGCCCGCTTCGCTCCTGACGGTGATGGCCTTGCCTCCAAAATCGATATCGCGGTTGCCCTCGCCGGTGTAGGTTCCCGGCGCAACCAGGACCACATCGCCATCGGAGGCGGCGTCGATCGCGCACTGAATGGTGTCGAAATCCGCCGGTCCGTCGCCATCCACGTAGATGACCTTGCTGAGGGCCGATGGCGACGTCACGAAACACAACGATACGAAGAATATAACACAGGTCTTGACGACTGAGTCATACATGATTCGTCCCTCCACTCACTCGCTTTGCTCTTGCAGCCAGTGGCCAGCCATGATTTGAAGGTCGCGAAAATCCACGCGACAATCGCCGTTGATGTCTCCGGCGACGATGGTCTCGCACACCGGCTCGCCGAAATAGGATTTGCTCGCCTCAGCCGTACCGCCGTAAGCGCCCATGTTGATCCGCCCGCCATTTGGGAAGGGCTCCAGCCCGATAGGACTATTAGGATCGCCGGTGTCGATGCAGGGGCTGGTGACATCATCCTTGATCCAGCTCTCGCTGGTCGGGTCCCACCGTCCAGTCTGGGACTTCAGGTGATGATCGCTGTTGTCGGGGTTGGCGAAAAGGGGGTCAACATCGATATTCCCTTCGCCCGGCCAGCCACTCTGGATGTCGCTGTATGTGACGCTCATCTGTACGTGTTCACCGATACCAATCTCCTCGCCGCCATCCCAAAGGATCGTGTTTGTGATGGTCGCCGACGGCGCAGGTGCTACTGCGGAGAGTGACTCCAGACATGCGATAGCGTTCCCAATCTGCGCCACGTTGTTGAAGAAGGTGCAGGAGGTCATGCGAAACCCGTTTTCGTACATGAAATAGATGGCGCCACCTGCCTCAGCGGCCATATTGTGAATGAAGCGACAGTTCATGATGTTCGCTGATTCTATGGGGCTCGCGATATACACGGCGCCACACCTCTTGGCAGAATTCCTCGTAAAATTGCTATCCTCTATCACGGATGGAGGGCCATGCTCAATGTATATAGCACCACCAGTCTCGCGGGCACAGTTGCCTGCGAACATGCATCCTCTGATAGGAAAGTCGCACGTCTTCGGGGGCGCGATTCGCCCCAGATCCGTATAGATGGCACCTCCCAGCGTAGCCGTGTTGCGCAGAAACGCGCAGTTGATCAATTCGGGGCGCGCTCCTATTACGTAGACCGCTCCGCCCCAAGCAGCGGAGTTGTCAACAAACGTGCAGTTCCTTATGGAGGGGCAGCAGGGCGTACCATCGATCTCCAAAGACAAGAACAACCCTGCGCCGACACGCAACTGCGCTGCGGTCGCAGATCCGGAACTGATCGTGAATCCGTCCAGGATGGCAGACCTCGAGCAAGCTCGCGCGGTCACGATTCTGCAACTGTTTTCGGTGCGCGTTGGCTCTGTCATCAGGTCGCACGGATCACGCACAAGAGCATCATCCCCTGCCAGGTCACCGCTGAGGATAGTCTCATACAGGGCGATGTTCCTGACATTTGGGTCAGCCGCACCGATCCCCCCAAAACCCCCCTTGATAGCCACTTCATCGATCAGGTAGAAGCTCGCTGTCCGATCGCCCGTGCCGTCGGGATGGGCCGAACTCGTGTCGGGCTTGTAGACACCCTGGGACACGCGGATTTCGACGGGCTTCTCCGAGTTATTCGCATCCGCAAGAGCGTCTTGAAGATACCGGTACGCGTCGGTCCACGAGGAGCCATTGCCGAGCCCGGTCGCATCATCATCCACGTAGATGATCTTGCCGTGTGCCAATGGCAGTGCGACGAAACACAACGATACGATGAACAGGACACAGGTCTTGACGATTGAGTCATACATGATTCGTCCCTCCGCTCACTCACCTTGCTCCCGCAGCCAGTGGCCGGCCATGATTTGAAGGTCTCGAAAATCCACGCGACAATCGCCGTTGATGTCGCCGGCGATGATTGTCTCACAGACCGGCTCGCCGAAATAGGACTTACTCGCCTCGGCGGTCCCGCCGTAGACGCCCATGTTGACCCGACCGCCATTCGGGAAGGGCTCCAGCCCGATAGGACTATTTGGATCGCCTGCATCGATACACGGGCTTGTGGCGTCATCTATCACCCGACTCTGGCTGAGCGGATCCCAACGCCCGCTCTGCGATTTTAGGTGATAGTCGCCGTTCACCCAGAAGTCATCGTCCAAGTCATCCGGAGTCCCGTTGGGGTCCCAGTGGCCCGGTTCGGCAATCTCGGGATCTGCCATCATACAGTTGCTCAACCGAAGTACAAAACCAGGCCAAACCGCTGCTTCGTCATAGAAATCGTTCGGGTCGTCGTTCTCAATACAACAATGTGACAGCAACAACTCTAATGACGGGCACCCGGCGGCTGTGCAAGTTGCACCTGCAAGTCCCAGGTAGGCTTGGTGACCATGGCCCGACGACGCCTTGTTGTCGATCAGAATCGAGTTCTCAAGGTGCACGATACCAGCACACGCGATGCCGCCACCGAAACCTGCCTTGTTTCCCGAGATAAGGCAATTCCGCACGACCGCAAGCCCGCTTCCATGGTAGAGAATTCCTCCTCCGTAGCCTAAGCTGGATTCGCCCTGTTGATTCACAGCGTTCCTGGCCCCGTTGCCTGTAATGACGCAGTTCTCAACGATGATATCCGGACACATCGCGTGTATCCCGCCGCTATTCCCGCTGATAATGCAGTTCCTTATGTGGACTTTCGGGCGGATACCTGTGCCTATTCCCCCAAAGGGGGCATGTATGATGGTAAATCCATCCAATACAGATGTGACCTCGTGACCACCAGAGAAGGCAATAGCCTCCACTCCGAATTCCTGCTCGCCCTGACAATCAATGATACATGTACCTGGTCCGTGTTCGCTTCTTAGCGTGATTGCCTTTGCGACGCCAATATTACGGTTCCCATTTCCTGTGTACCTGCCTGAAGCAACCAGCACCGTATCGCCGTCCGAGGCGGCGTCGATCGCTGCCTGGATAGTGTCGAAATCCGCCGGCCCCTCCTCATCGACGTAGATGACCTTGCCGTATGCCGATGGCGATGTGACGAAACACAATGATATGAATATGACGCACGTTTTGATGATTGAGTCATACATGATCTGTTCCTCCACTCACTCGCCTTGCTCTTGCAGCCAGTGCCGGGCCATGATCGCGAGGTCTTGCCAGTCCACGCGACAATCGCCGTTGATGTCGCCGGCGATCACGGTCTCGCAGACCGGCTCACCGAAGTAAGATTTGCTCGCTTCGGCCGTGCCGCCGTAGGCTCCCATATTGATCCGCCCGCCATTCGGGAAGGGCTCAAACCCGATGGGGCTGTTCGGATCGCCTGCATCGATGCAGGGACTGGTGACATCGTCCTGCATCCAGCTTTCGCTGATTCGATCCCAGCGCCCGGCCTGGGACTTCAGATGATAATCTCCGTCGACCCAGATACTATCGGGATCGTTGGGGTCGCCCCGGTTGTTTGGGTCCGCGCCATCAGCCCAGTAACCCGGTTCTGCGAAACACGGATCCGCATCTGCGTTTCCTATACCGGGCCAGCCACCCTGGATATTGGAGTACCGGACCTCCAGGCCCGCAGAAACATCGCCGTGTATGTGATCCGTAGAACTCGAGAAGATGCAGTTGCTGATAGCCGGAGGGAGCGGGTACCATGCGTAGAGGGCGCAGCCGAAGTCCGCCCAGTTGTTATCGAACGTGCAGTTTGACAGTGTTGTGAGCCCACCATCGTAAATGGCTCCGGCCGTCGAGCGGTGCCTTGCGCCATCATACTGTGTGTACCCCAAGGCCCTGTTGCCCGCAAAGAGGCAATTGCTGAATACCGTATCGCTGGCACGGACAGCCCCGGCGGACGCGCGGGCCGCGTTGCCACTAAACGTGCAATCGCTGAAGACTGAATGTGTCTGCCTGCCCCAGTCAAAGACCGCTCCACCCTGCTGCGAATGGTTGCGTGCTAAGAGGCATCCCTTTGCCATCAGTTCACCGCCTTGGTCGCCGGAGATGGCACCTCCATAGGAAGCCGTATTCTCAATGAAGACGCAGTCCACCAGCACAGGAGTGCTCTCCAAATTGAAGAGGGCGCCTCCACTGCCGTCAAGATCGGAGATTGTCGCGTTGTGGGTGAACGTGCACCTGTCGAGGGTAGGACTGCCCTTGTTGTTGTACACGGCGCCGCCTTTGCCCCAGGTCAGGTTCTCGGCGAAGGTGCATCTGGTAAGAGTCGGATCGCTGTGGCCGGAATTGGCGACGGCACCGCCGGACGTATTGGCATAATTTCTGACGAACACACAGTCGGTCACGCTCGGATGGCTGCCCTCGGCGTTGCACATGCCGGCTCCGGCGCCACCCGTCATATTGCCGATGAACGTGCACCCGATGACCGTCGGACTGCCCGCCAGGTTGTTCAGCCCGCCACCCGACCCTGTGGGCTGGGGAGGGTGCTTCCCATTGATCCGTACCACGGGGATGGGATAGTGGCCGCCTTTGATCGTAAAGCCGTCGAGAACGGCCGTGCGGTTCGTCCCGCTGCCTGTGACCACCGTCCTGCTGTTCCAACCGGTCGGATGTAGCAAATCCCGAGGGTCGTTCACGTCGGGGTCATCATCGGTCAGATCGCCGCTCAAGACACTCTCATAGCGTTTGATGTCCCGCGCCTCGGGGTCTGGTTCGGCGCGGCCGCGATAGCCACCTCGCAGGGCCACGCCGTTGATGAGCCGGAAAGTCGCTTCGACATCGCCGTGCTTCCATCGGCTGCCTTGATCCGGCTTATAGATGCCCTGTGCGACCCGAATTTCGACCGGTTTCTCCGAGTCATTGGCATCGGCAAGGGCATCCTGCAGGAACCTGTACGCCGTCTCCCACGACGAACCATCACCGAGCGCAATGGCATCGTCATCCACGTAGATGATTTTGCCGAGAGCCGTCGAGTGCAGGGCGAGGATGAGGAGGCAGACGGTGGGTACGACGCCGGATGTTCTGTTCGTTTCCATTCTCCGCTCCCTTCGATCGATGGATGATGACGCCCGGCAATGGGTGCGGACGGCCGATACGGCGCACACGTGGCCCGAATGCCGACGCTTGCGAAGGTGGGCGGGTATGATAGGTGCTGCAAGAGAAATATGATGACGGCTAAGAATATAAAAGATTCCTGGCCCGCCTTCGGTTCTCGTTTTCTATTTTGTTTCATTGTACCACCACGCCCGGGCGGCCTGCAAGCCTTTTCCACCAAAAATTGACAGGAAAAAGCCCCTATATTCGCCGGGGCGGGCATACGTCCTGGTTGCAGGCTGCCCGGATACGCGCCACGGTGGGCACGGCCAGCACAGCGCTAGAGTGGTCGAGACACCTGACAGCCGACGAAAGACGCCTGGCGTTCGCGGGCAGATTTCTCCGCGCGGCCTTCGGCCTTGGTCGAAATGACAAGGGGTATGGGGATTCGGGCTTGGTCGAAAGGACAAGGCGCATGCGGATTCGGCCTTGGCCGAAAGGACAAGTCCCACGGGTGGGCTTTCCCGAAATGCCCTAAAAACAGTCGCGTGTGCGTCGCCGGGGCCCGTGGGCGGGGCGGGGGCTGGA
>Ga0207752_1001458_pt1 | contig 10762 bp, 8 predicted proteins | sample Pon2CUnioCityCA_6_FD_187272 | JGI IMG/M metagenome (GOLD analysis project Ga0207752, IMG submission 187272) | Marine sediment microbial community from Union City, CA, USA - Pond 2C Sediment 2 (SPAdes) | ecosystem: Environmental > Aquatic > Marine > Intertidal zone > Salt pond sediment ... | reverse complement strand
AGTTGCCCAAGTCTTGGCCGTCATCTACCTTAGTGCCGCATGGCCATTTCGCAGAGTGTGCTCTGTAGCCACAGCACCAGTTCGAGAACTTCTGGTAGCACGTCTGATTTGCTGACTCATAGGGATATGAAATCTCTGGGATGTACGTGCTTGCTTGCGTCTCGACTTGCTCAATCCCGCTGGAGAATGACCTCAGCATCTGGAGGTAAGTGTCTACCGCTTTCCCGCCATCGGCTGCACGATATATCAGGGAGAACATCCTATCTCCTGCTGGGACGTAGGCAAGAAATACCGGCGGTGAAGAACAAGACCCTCGTTGAGTCAAGACCAGAGACTCTCGTGCACTCAGCACAGCATTTGTGGTACGAGGTATCTGCACATTGCCCAATTCCAACATAGTCTTCTGGTTCGCGTCGAGCCAGGCCGTCAACCCCACAGCAGTGGATTTCTGCCAGACATCAATGTGGATTTCAGCATGATTGGACCCTGCGAACCTAACCCGCTTGCGGATGACATAGGATGGGCCATCTTCGCTGTTGGAAAAGACCTCCCTCACATCCCAATCAAGAGGGTATTGTATGGTGAATCCCCATTTTTCATCGACGTAGGTTCTCCAGTCTGCGTCCTCGGCAGAAAGCCGTGAAGTTCCTTCCCCTCCCACTACCGGTGATGTCAAGATTCCCATTAGCAGCACTAGCGTGATTGGCAAACGAATCATATTCTTCTTCACTGCAGTACTCCTCCCGCTACCAGGATCAGTATGCTCGCATTGGGTACCAGTTGGTGAGTTAGCCAATTCACCGTGTTGGCTAGATTACTTAGCGCAGTGGCACCTGCCGGGTGCACCATTGTCTCCACCGTTCATCTGGCGTGATCAGGAGATTCCTTCGCTCGTTCACCTTGCCATAATTCCCTGTTGCGACAAAGTCACAGCCGTTTCGCTGTGACCAGGCTTCACTACACTAAACAGGATCTTGGGCAAAATTACGCCATTATTGGTCAGGGAAGATAGAATCGAATCCTCGCCCCCAGACCGCAAAACCCGCCCAGTAATACGCGTGTGGTCGGCTGGCCAACGTGCCCAGTTGCGCCGTACGCAGTGCCCCGGACACCGTCTCCCCCCGCACCAACGTTGCATAGAAGTCCTGCATCAGTGCGGCGGTGGCCTCGTCGTCCACTCCCCAGCGGCTCACGACCAGTGTCGGTGCCCCCGCGAAGAAGAAGGCGTGGGCCAGACTCAGGATTTCTCCACCGCGCCCCTGCCCCAGGCCGGTCTGGCATCCGCTCAGCGTCACCAGCGCGGCGTGGGAGAGATCGAGTCCGTAGACCTCGTTCACCGTCAGTGGGCCGTCGGCCAGGTGCAGCAAGGAGAACAGGGGGGCATCCGCGCGAAAGCTACCGTGGGCCGCTACGTGCACCAGTCCCGCTGTGCTCGCGTGTTCCCGGAGTGCTTCGGCGGTGGCTCGTTCCTCTGTCAGTAACAGCGTTTGTTCGCTGGTGCCCTCTTGGAGCGCATCGGCCACGCGTAGCGCTTCCCCTGTGGTCAGCGGCAGTTGCCTTTCCCAGGAGTTGGCCATCACCAGCGGTGCACTGCCGTCGGCCTTGCGGTTCCCAGGCAGCGCAGCCAGGAGACTGGCGGAAGGCAGGTAGCACACGGCGTACCGCTCCAGGAGATGCTGCTGGCCGTCGTGGAACGTCCCCACCGGCATCGTGCGCAACACGTCGCAGGGCACGATCAACAGGCGGCACACTCCCGATCCCAGCCGCGCCAGGGGCTCCGCCAGCACGGCTTGATAGAAGCCCTGCAAGTCCTCCAGAAGATCGTCCTCCAGCGTGGCCACATCGGCAGGGTCGTCGAATAGGCGCACCTCCTCCAGCGCGTGAGCGAGCCCGGCTGCCTCCCATCGCAGCCTCGCCAGCGACCCCAGCCACACCACGTCTGTCGCGTCGCGGGTGACGACGAAGGCCAGCAGATGGTCGTCCACGTGGTCGAAGGAGAGCAGAGCCGCGCCATCCGGCAGATCTCGACGAGCCTCATTCAACCCCAGTACCTCTCCCTGCTCCAGCACGGCGAAGCGCGGGTCGACCAGGCGACGACGGCGGTAGGCGTCGGCCAGCTCTCGTTCCAGATCGGCTAGCTCTCGAAGCCAGGCTGATCTGTCCGCTGGCTCCAGGATCTCTTCATCGGCCTCTGCGACCAGGTCCACCGGCCGCTGGAGGTGGCTGACCCGCCAGACCCAGCGTGCTTTCAGATCTTGTATTGCACCCCAGTCCTTCTCTTCTGCCCTGGGCGTCGGACAGCAGCCAGGTCGTGGGCTGGTCGGAGGACTGTTGCACAGGAAGTCCCGCAGTGTGCCGGCCCGCGCCAGCTCGGAGTAACGGAAAGCGTCCGAGACCTTGCCGTCCTCCAGTGCCAGCCGCAGCGCTGCTTCATAAACTGCACGCTTGTCCTCCAGGTACCCGCCGCGCAGCTCGTCCAGGCCGAACCCCTGCGCGATCTTGCCGAGGTAGCCGACGGCCCGGCCGTACTCGCCGCGGGCCAACGTCCGCTCCCCGGCGGCTTCGGCGATGGCGCCCCGGGCGTAGGCGATGCGGTAGGCCAACACAGGTGGGGGCTCTGTGGTGCTGGTAGGGTGGCTGCCGGCTGCCCAGGCCACCTGGTAGGCCACCTGTGCTTCTTCGATCCGCCCCAGGTCCTCGCAGCAGGTGGCCATAGTCAAGTGGGCTTCGGCGTGGCGTATGGGGTAGTGGTGTACGTCGAGTACGTGGGCTGCCTCGGACGCCAGGCGCAGCGCCTCGCCGGGGCGCCCTATCTCCCGCAGCAATCGCGCGCGCCTGAGGTCGAGCTGTGCCACCTCCACTGTATCCCCCTGTGCGCGGAAAATCTGCCGTGCCCGGTCCAATTCCCGGCGGGCCAGTTTAGCCCGCCTTTGTCGTGCATAGTTTTCGGCCAGGAGCGAGGCCGCCCGCGCCACTTGCCGCGGCATCTTGAGCTGGAGGAAGGCGTCTACCAGCTCTTTTCCCTGCGTCGTCGCTTCCTTGAGGAGATTGACGTCGAGGAAACACTGGACACGGTAGAGGTCGACGACGGCAGCCTCCATCTCGATGCCCGCTTGCACGAATGCTCGTCGGCTCTCCTCCAACCAGCGCAGCGCTGCCTGGTGGTCAGCCAGGCGGGCGTGTAGGATCCCCAGGTTCAGGGCCGTGCGGGCCCAGGGGACCCACGCTTCGTGGTCGGCGAAGACGCTCAGGGATTCCTCCAGCAAGGTCTCTGCCTCCGCGAAGCGGTCCAAGCCTTCCAGGGCCACTGCCCGTGTGACCTGGGCGCGAGCTGCCTGCACCGTGTTGTTCAGCCGGGTGAAGATCTCTGCTGCCTGTCCTGCCTGTGCTGCTGCTGCGGCGTGGTTCCCTTGGTGTCGCTCACAGATGCCCAGGTTGAGCAAGAGGTTAGCGATCTGGGCAGTTTCTTCGTGGCCGGCCAGTGTCTTCAGGGCACTCTGGCCCATCGCCTGTGCCTCGGCGCGGCGGCCGGTCCACATCAGGGGCAGCATGCAGTTGGTCTGAAGTTGTGCTACCTCACCTGTCCGGTCCAGGCCGGCGAGGATCGAGATAGCGGTGGAGTAGGCGGCCAGGCAGTCGTCGTGCTGCCCCAAAAACAGGAGGGCGTTGCCCCTGGCCCACCAGGCGTAGGCAACGCCCTCCTGCTCCGCCGCGAACTCGGCTGCCTCCAGACCGATGTCCGTCATGTACAGCGTTTCTTGGCTGTCTTCCTCGACTCGCTCTCGAACACGCTGCTTGAGTAGCTGGAAGAAGGCAATCTCTAGTGCCTCGTGCTCCTCCAACAGCGCCTGTCGTTCCTCTTTGCTCTTGGCTGCGAGCAACCGTCGTAGAAGCGTTTCAAGGTCCATGCACAATCCTTGCCGTGCCTCATACTGGTCATCCCAATGGTGTCGCAAGCTGCTGAAGCGGTCGCCACAAACGCTGCTGCTTGCCGTTACTCGATCTCGATCGCTTCCAACGCCACATGTTGCTCGCCGATTTGTAAGAGCAGTGTGAAGGAGCCGGCGGCAGGTTCCACAAACCGGAAGCGGCCGCGTGCGTCGATCCGGCTGCGCGCGGGTTCCGCGTCCGCGGCCGCTTCCTCGCTCAGCAGCCATGCCCGGCCGCTGTAGTCCGCATCGGAAGGAGCACCCCGTCGCCGCACCCGGCCGGTCAGACTGGCTGGTTGAGTTGAGAGGGTGACGATCAGATCTTCCACCTCGAAGCGACTTTGCCAGCCTTCGCCTCTCGCCGGGGCGGCGGCGTGAGCAACCGGGCGGGCTACGAGCGCCAACGCCAGCCACTCCCGCAGGCGGGCCAGGAGCGAGGGGGGGGGCTCGTCCGCCATGTCGCGCACGGCGGCCACCTCCTTCGAGCAGGCGGTGCAGCCGCGCACGTGGGCCGCCACGCGCAGTTTCTCAGGTGTCGGAAGCCTGTTCAGGACAAAGTCGGCCAGCACCTCGGCTGTAGGGCAGGCCTGGCGGTAGAAACTGGCCAGGAGCTGGGCATCCACCATTCTCAGTTGCTCCACCTGCTCAGCGCAGAAGGCGCAGTGGGCGATGTGCTCGACGACTTGAGAGGATGTGTCCCCATGCAGGTAGGCGATCAGATCTCCTTCCTCGATCTCGTTAGGGTTTATACACCCGGGCTTGGTCATTTGTCATTTCCACCTTAACTAAACAGGCTGACCCCTCACATTTCCGCCATCGCGGTCACCTGTTCGTGGGCAAAAGGCCAGTATTCCCGAAGTTCTTGATCACGCCGCAGTCGTCTCAACAGGTTGTCCTTGACCCGGTACACCGTTCGTGCGTCAGGGAAGAGATCTGGCCTTTCGGCCTGAATGTCGCGTGGTGGCAGATCGTAGTAATAGGTTCCCTCGAATACGGCTTGCTCCCTTTCATCCTTTAGCTTCGACAGCACGAGTTGCTGAAAGTCGAGACTTGTATGGCGCCGGTTGGGTTGTACGTGCGCCAGGATCAATTTGACCGATGACGCGTCACGCAGCCGCTCATAAAGGCGGCGCTGTCGATCTTCGTCTCGCCAGGTTTCGATACGTACGGCGGCGGCGCACGACTTGAGGTAGCCCATCACGGCGCCAACATTGGGGAATCGGGTGGTGAAGGGAGACACAGCGTTTTGCTGTGTTTTCCAGAAGCGCAGAAAGACCTCTTGGGTGGTGTCGTCGCCAGCGTACTGACCCAGCCAGAGTAAGACCAGCCTGTGGTATTGGTCTAGGATGGCCTGCCACGCGTCTGCGTCGGGCGGAGATGCAAACGCGCGGCGGAAGAGTTCGTAGCAGGGATCAGGCTCATGCGCCTGTGCGCGTTGACGACTGGCCTGCCTGGCGCAGGCACGAGCCAGGTCTTCCGTCGAAGGGGAACCCGGACATTCAGGATCCGTATTCATTTGAAGCATTCTTCACGACGTTCTGGGGATGGTTGGTGTTAACCTACAGCTGATAGTCGGCTGTGAACGGTCACTCAGCAATCGGTCCTAGTGTAGCACAACAGGATGCAGATAGCAATAGTACCTGCGTCCTATTTCGCTTGGCGTTCTTGATACGATTGGATCTGGCTGGCTGTAGCTCACAGCTCAAACAGCCGGTGCCTGGTAAACCGCAGGTACCGGTCGGCCACGAAGCCCAGGGGCTTCTCGGCCAGGATGAAGTTCTCCGACAGCGTCGCCAGCACGCCATCATCCTCTAGAGGGCCATTCCGATGGCACGTCGTCCAGGTCTTCCACCTGCGCCTCTTCGTGCTCCGCCGCCAGCCGGTAGAACGCCCGCCCGTGCGCCTCGTAGTCCTCCAGGCTGGTGCAGATCCGCCCCTTCGTGCGCGGTCGGAGCTGCCGGCTCAGGGGATAGCGGTGCTGGGCCTCGATGTGATCGGGGAACATGCCGGCCAGGAACAGGCACACGTCAGCGATGCGCCTGTAGGGCGCGAAGCGGAATTCCTGGTCCAAAGCCTGGCAGTAGCGCATAAGGCCGTCCAGGTCGCTGGCGCGCCACCACTCTTCAAGAGGGCCATTCTGATGGCACGGTACCGGCGCCAGATGCCCTTCCTGACCCGGACCGGCACGGTCACGCTCTGAACGCGGGTGAAGGAGGCCAGCATCGTCGCCAGGTAATCCCACAGCGGTTCCTGCTCCAGCAGTTGGATCACCTGGTCGATGTCGAAGAGCAGCACCTTCTGCCGGTGGCGACGTTCCACGGTGAAGGCCTCTTGCTCCAGGTCGCGCCGCACCCGCCGCAGGAGCACGGTGAAGAACAGCCAGGGCGAGATCTGGAGCAGGATCTCTTCCTCGGCCATCAGATGCTGGAAGAGCCGGTCGTCGTCGAGCATGGCCTCGATGAAGTGTTCGTCTGCTTGAACCAGGTCGATGGCTCGCTCTACGTCGCGGGTCTTTGGCATCAGTGTTTCGATCATAAACTGCAGATCGCGGCAACTCGGCTGCCATTTCATCGCTCATCCTCCTACCATATGCTCCAGCCGGACCACAGTCCGGCGCGGTGGGCGCGGACTGTGGTCCACGCCGAGCGATTGAGTGGGCGCGGTGGGCGCGGGTGTGGTCGGCGAGGAGCAATGGAGTGGGCACGGCGGGCGCGGGTGTGGTCGGCGTAGAGCAATGGGGTGGAGCAGATACTAGTCATCTCACTCTCCCACGTGCGTGTAGAACTCCTTCGGGCGCAGTTCCTCGAAGTCCCCCTGGGAGACCAGGTGGCTCCTGGTGTCGAGGCACAGGTCGCACTTCGAGACGTACCCTTCCTCGGATTCCCGGTAGCCGAAATCCTGCGCGAAGTGGAGCAGCCCCCGCACGTCCTCGGCGATCAAGAACCCCAGCACCGGGTGAGCGTCCAGGTCGATTCCCTCGCTCTCCAGCGTGTCCAGATGCCTCCAGCTGCCGAGCGAGATCCCGCCGCAGTAGCCGGGCATAAGATTGCCGTAGTTGTCGAAGTGGTTGTGCCAGTTCCTCAGGAACGACGGTCGGCAGGGCTCGTCGAAGAAGCGACGGGGCGGATACGGCGGGTAGAGCTCCCGCAGTTGGCGCGCAGCCCGTCCCATCAGGAATAGTTCTACCTGCTGCGCCAGCCGCTCGCCTTCTGTCATCGCCACGTAGTCCTCGAGCGGGATCCGGTCCTGGATGCCCAACTGCTTGAAGCGGCGGTAGTACGCCGCCTGATAGACCACGACGTTTCGGCCGAACACTTCCTGGCTGATGCGGATGCAGCGCTCGGTCCGCTCGAACGGAACGTATTCGGCGTAGAACGGATTGACCGAGATGAGGATGCCTTTGAGGCCGCCCGCCTTGAGGTGTTCGAGCTTCTCGCGGGTCGTCTCGTCGCCCCCGCACCAGGAGCAGTTCGTCTCGACGAAGGTCGACGGAATGCGCAGTTCCTCTGCCATCTCCACTGCCTGGGCCAGCAGCTCGAAGTTGAGAAACGGCTCGCCCCCGGTGAAGTGGAGCCCGTGGTTCAAGCTGATCGTGTGGGTGCCCCAGGGGCTGGGCCGGATTCTTCCGGCGAGCAGAGACAGGATCTCCTCCAGGTCTTCCCCGGTGATCCAATCCGCCTGCCACTTCGGCGAGCAGGCGTACATGCAGTGCCGGCACGCGGCGGAGCATTTGTAGGACAGGAGCAGGCCTCCCGATATCGGCCGTGGCACTTTCGCTCTTCTCATATTGCATTCCTTCCGCTCAGTCAGCCGCCTGCGAGTGCAGGTGCATCAGGCAGTTCTCCCATTCCCGCAGTGCCTGGCGCAACCGGGCAGTGAAATCGGTCAATTGTGCCTCGGTTCCTGTATCTCGCATGCGGTCGGGAGCGGAACTCGTCGTAGTTCATCTTTCTCCCTTCAGCATAGCAGACTTTCCAGGTTATCGGGACTCATCGGCCGTGTGCCGGCCTCGACCTCCTGTACCAACTCCGTCAGCGCCGCGTTGACCGGCGTCGGCACGCCCTTCTCCCGGCCCCGCTCCACCACGTAGCCGTTCATAAAGTCGATCTCGGCCCGGCGGCCGCGCTCCAGGCTCTGCAGCATCGAGGACTTCAGGCGGCGGAACTTGAGCCCCACGGCATAGGTGATCGCGTGCCGGGATAGAAGATCGATCCCAAAGCCGCCCGAGCGCCGCGCGGGCGGCAGGTACAGCCGATGAATGTCCAGCGTGCCGCCCACCGGCTCCAGCTCGATCCCGTGCGCCTCCGCCACGTCCACCACCTCGCTCGTGGTCACGAACGCCAGGCGCCGCACAGCCCGGCGCTTGAGCATCTCGCCCAGCAGTTGGCCGGTCACTGCCCCAAACGTGGTGACGACGCAGTTGATGGCCAGCTTGCTCCACAGCACGCCGTAGATGTTGGTCGAGACGGTCGTCGGCGCCACGGCGTCCAGCGTGGCCTTGAGCTGCTCGACCCGCGGCGTCACCCGCCCGTCCAGCTCCCCGACCACCACTTCTCCCCGCGACGTCATCTCGCACACGCCCGGCGCGTGCATCGTCGCCCCCCAGCCCACCAGCGCGCCGACCACCCGCTCCCGCCCCAGGATCGCGCCGACCCGGTCCTCGACCACGCCGTTCTGGAACGTGACGACGTAGCCGTCCGGCGCGAGTCTGGCGGCCACGTCGCGCGCGGCCTGCTCCACCTCGGTGGCCTTCATCGCCAGGTAGACCGCGTCGAACGGTTCCTCTACCTCGTGGTCTAGATGCGCGTGTGCGGTCGCGGGCACGGTCCACCGGCCCTCCGGCCGGATGGTGCACAGGCCGTCTGCGTTGACTGCGTGGCAAATCTCCTCGTTGTGGGTGACGACCGTGACGTCGTGCCCGGCCCGCAGCAGCCCGCCGGCGATCACGCCGCCCACGCTGCCGCAGCCCATGAGCAGCAGTCGTTGCTCCTCCCTCGTGTCTGATGCCATAGCGGTATCCTCCTCTATCCTATCTATTCCCTACGACCACACGTAACCGCTGTCCATCCGCGCGATGTGCGGGTGCCCGGCCGCAGCGAGGAAATCGTCGCCCCCCGTCAACTGTCGGTAAAGATACCGTGCCGTGTCCTTGTAGTAGGTGAAGATCAGGATCTTCTCCCCGCGCAGGTCGCCGGCGAGCAGATCTTGATCCGCCGCAGCTTGGCGTCCCGCTCCGGTGTGATGCCCTTGATCCGATCCCACATCTCGGTCAGTACGCCGATGTCGTGCTGCAGCGCCGCGTGGAGGTGATCCAGGTTGTACTGCGCCGGACCCAGATCCGGCAGCTCCTCCAGGATCGCGCGCGCTTCCGCGCGCTCACTCAGCGGCTGGGCCTGACCATGTGCCGGACCATCATGTCCTCCACAGCTTGATCTTTGATCGGGTGCTCCTGCCTGGGGTCGTCCCGCAGGTTGAACAGCATGGTCCCAAAAGGATACGGGTTTCGCCACGCCTGTGCCGGGACTCTCACGGTCTGGCACCCTTTCGTGAAAGAGAAAGGCGCTGCCAGTTCGATGTCTCGAAGCTCCTCGACGGTAAACGGGTTTCGCATGTGCGTCGGCATCAGCGTATAGTTGCAGAGCGGGTCGTTCTCGGGTTGGCTGGCGCGCGCATGTACACGTAGCGCCCGTCGGCACAAATGACTTGGCCCCCGTGGATCCCGAAGGGGCCGGGCGCTACCGGATCGCCAAAATCGATGTCGACCTGCATGGGAATGCGCGCCGTGCCCAGGTAGGCGGCGAAGCGTACCCGCACGCCCTCGTAATCCGCCGCTTCGATAATCTGTTCACCGACGACGGTCTCGGCAGCGAAGCGCAGCCCATCCTCCGGTACCGGCTGCTCACAGATCTCTTGGATTGTGGCGACGACGTGCGGGATCGCGTTATCCATTCGCCCCGACAGGTCGATATCGCGGGTATGTGGTTGTCAAGGTTCGGTCAAAGGTGATGTTAGAAGCGGGATCAGTTCATCGAGCCATTGGTGGTACTTGGCGCAGTCATCGTCTTCGACATCACCGCGGTAGGCATATGAAACCCTGTCGTAACCGTCTCGCACAATGTCTTTTGAGCTCACTGCTCACCTCTGGTGCGGATGGCGTCGCTGCTACAGGAACAACCCGCTCTCCATCATTCTGTTTTGCCTCGAGCGTTTCCTCTTCGGTGCACACGCTCCCTATTCAACCTTTCTCCACCACGCAGGCAGCATCTCGGCGGCCGGGCCGCGCAGTACCTCGTGGGCGTGCGCCGACAGGGGCGTCTCGGCGGGATTGACCTCAACCAGTCGTGCCCCGTTCCCCAGCGCTACCAGCGGCAGCGAGGCGGCCGGTTGCACGACTGCCGACGTGCCGATCACGAGCATCAGGCTGCACCGGGCCGCTGCTGCCCAGGCCGCGTCCAGCACTTCCGCCGGGAGCGATTCCCCAAACCAGACCACGTCGGGCCGCAGCAGCCCGCCGCACGCCGGGCAATGGGGTGGGAGCTCCGGCAGCGGCACCCGGTGATCCTCACCGACTTTCCCGCACCGGATGCAGCGCGTGCGCCAGATGTTGCCGTGCAGCTCCAGCACGTGCTGGCTTCCCGCTGCCTGATGCAGCCCATCCACGTTCTGCGTGATCAACGTGAACTCGGGCAGCGCTGCCTCCATCTCTGCCAGCGTCTCGTGCGCCGTGTTGGACGCGCACGAACCGATCAGCCCGCGCCGCCAGTCGTACCACTCCCACACCAGCGCCGGGTCGCGGCGAAAAGCCTCTGGCGTGGCCAGTTGCTCGGGCCGGA
>Ga0207752_1001457_pt1 | contig 10767 bp, 7 predicted proteins | sample Pon2CUnioCityCA_6_FD_187272 | JGI IMG/M metagenome (GOLD analysis project Ga0207752, IMG submission 187272) | Marine sediment microbial community from Union City, CA, USA - Pond 2C Sediment 2 (SPAdes) | ecosystem: Environmental > Aquatic > Marine > Intertidal zone > Salt pond sediment ... | reverse complement strand
CGAGCCGTCAAACCACCAGCCGGAGATTTTCCTGCCGTAACGCCGTGACCATTCGGCGATAACCTCAGACCAGCGCTTAGTAAACTCCTGTGGCGCGGGCTGCCGCTCATTGACGTCGTGAAGGCCGGTCATGGCTTGTTTGTCACGTTGCGGGCTGCGCGAGGGCAGATACAGTATAATGCGAATTCCCCGTTTAACAAGCGCATCGGCGATTTCCATTGGAAGGTCCCGCCTTGAACAACGCTCGCCTGTCTTGTATCCGGCGTATTTTTCGTAGGTTGCGTTGGGGCTGCAATAGTAGCCGCTGTTCTGTCCCAGCGTAAATATAAGATAGCCGGCACCGGTTTGCTGCAACTGATCGGCAAATTTCTCGACGTTAAAAGAATTGACTCTTTTGTTCCAATCAGGCCCTTGCCCCAGATAATGAACGAAGACGCCGAACTTCGCTGCTTTGAGCCATGCCTTTCCTTTCTCGCGGGCCGGTAATTGTTTATTCTGGGCCGACAAACAGCCCGTCAGCAGGGCGATGCTGCAAAACAAAGCGATCTTTTTCCTGAATCGTAACATAGTATATAAAGCTCCAAAAATCCATTTCAGCGGTATCGAATATCACATTTTATGTTCACTGCATCCTAATAGCATATCATAAGGCCAAATTGAAGGCTATTCGACTTCGATAATCGCCTCTGTCCATTGGCGCAGGTCCCATTTTCCCTGCTGCACGTCAGCGGTGATAACGTAAGTTCCCGGAACAACGGAGGAATCAACGGCAAGGTTGAAATCAACCTGTTTTTCAGTACACGGGGCGACATTGAGCCTGGCGGTCTTTGATTCTGCCTTAAATCCTGCCGGAAGATTAAGAGCGAAAGAGTCTGTATGGGAAGTGGCGGAATGGTTGAACACCTTTAAGCTGACCTGAACGCTCCCGCCGGGTTTGGTTTTGCTGCCATAAGGATAAAAGCGGACCCATCGCTCGTCTATACCGTAGTTTGGCTCATTCCAGGGTAGCAATTCGGCAAGAAGTGCTTTACGCTTTGTCAAAGTTGCCGTTATCAGGTCGATCTGTTGGTCGCTGAAACTGAATGGCTCGACAACATGCTGGTTGATGAGCAGCGTTCCGGACGGGATTTTTCTCAGCAGTTCGAGGCAATAGAAATAGCCCATCGACTCGTGCAGAAGGTTGCGATTGAGCAGGCAATAATCGTCGATTCCCGAAGGGGTGAAAGAATCGCCGATGAAGAAGATTTTTTCTGCGTTGTCTTTCTCAACAAGCAGTGCATCGTGGTAGATGGTCTGGCCGGGGAAATCGTGAAATGTGAATGTAAATTCTTTCCATCGCATCTTGTGGGCCTCGGGCATAACCTTAATATTGGAGATAGGATTTCGAGTCAGGCACGGCAGGCGATAGCAGCCGGGGTGTTCGAGAATATCGACAACCGGGCCTGTCGCATAGACCGGACAATTGAACTCGGCCAGACAGGCGGCGACGCTGTCTGTATGGTCATCGTGATAATGCGTGATGAAAAGGCCGTCGAGGCCGGTCAGCTTGCCTGCTTCTCTTAGCTTAATAATTTCCTTTACTATCCGGCGGCTGCCGCAGTCGATGAGGAATCCGCGACGGTCTTCGGAAACGATAAGACGAGAGTTGTTTATAGGAATTATCCATTCAGGAGGATTGTCCCGAATAACTTCTGCCCAGGGCATCCAGTTGACCTTTGGATTTTGACCGAGGACGAGCTTGGCGAGAATGTCGTATCTGTCTCTGAAATACCATCGACCTGCGCTGATAGACAGGTAGTTTTCATAGACCGCCTGTAGCCGCTCGATCAAAAGATTTATCGCCTTAGCAGGGTTGCGTATAACCGGCCCGCGAGCCGGTACAAGGATGTCGGGCTTCCCGGCGGCTACTTTTCGCAGGCTGTCTATCAGGATACCCATACGGCCGGCCCAGCCGTGGTAGCCGCCGATCTTTGCTTCCGGCACGGCATCCTGGAGAGGGTATAAGTCGAGGAGTTTTCCATTGCCATAAACTATATCTCCAACGAAGGCATATTTGATGCCGTCTATTTCGATCAGGTAAGAAACAGCATGGCGAGTGTAGCCGGGCGTATCAATAACCTTAATGTGTATTCCTTCCCGGGAAAAAGTTTCGCCGTCTTTAATGGTTCGTCCGATCTTCATGGATTTGGTCAGGATTTTGGTACCCTGCTGGGCATAGTCATGGAACCGGCGGGTAGTAAATTCTTTCCAGAAATTATCGACTTTGGTAAAATTAGCAACATCGCTGTCGGGCACGACAGCCGTTGCACCGTTTTCGACAAGTTTTTGTCCGGCCCAAACGACATCACGCCGGCTGTGAGTGAACAGAACCATCTCTACATTTTCGATTAAGCCGGACGGGTCACCATAAATCACTATGCGAGTGTCGTCTTCTTCGATGCTCACGCCGTTTACCGAACCGTGGATGAATGAGACGTGTTCACTTAGCTGGATGACTTCTTTCCCGTTGGATTTGCCGGCAAAAAGCGCAATTAACATAACAGTAATTATCGCCTTAGTCAGATTTCGCATGGAGTTCTCCTAAATATGAATCGTAAATTCAACTACGCCCGGCAGGATTCGAACCTGCGACCTTCGGTTTAGGAAACCGACGCTCTATCCTACTGAGCTACGAGCGCTCTAATCTTAACTCATTGCAATATAACGACTTCTTACGTTCGCTGTCAATCTTTTTTTGTTTCAAAAAGGTACGTATCAAAACTTATCAATTTTTGGCGCAAGCCCTTGGCAGTAGCAATCCTTGCACAGTCAACTAAGTCATCTGCCACGGTATGATAATTATGTGTAGTAGAAAAATCTGAGTGTCCTGCAAGCCTCATTACCTCATACTCGCTCATGCCATTGGCAAACCACATGCTTATCGCATTTCTTCGGATGTCATGGAAAGTTCCAGAATTGACATTTGCTTTCGAGAGAATTTTGTCAAAACTTCTCTTGAAATTATTTACTACCCTGAGCCGTGAGTCTTCGAGTGTCCATTTACCTTTTGGCCTTAGCACGTTTTGGATATGGTCATACCTTGCTGTGGGCACGAAAACATAAGGATATTTTTCAGGTTGTTGGGCTTGGTGATCTACGAGTATCTGAACAATTTCCCTTGCCAATGGTAGTGTCCTGTGGTGAGCGTCTTTGATACGCCATACCCATATCTCTTAAGTATTCTTTTTGGGATTAACTTCAATTGTCTGTGTGTTGAAATCAACATCTGCCCAGGTACAGTTCATAAGTTCCGAGCGTCTCAAGCCGGTGGCTAATGCTACAGTGATCAGCAAATCCCAAACAATAGCTGTCTCTCGATTACATTTGGCAGTATATTCTTGAGCAGCTTTCTGTATCCTTTGGCATTGGTCATCACGATAAATGTTGATTTTTTTATTTTGTGATTTCGGCATAGCAATATATCGTAGAGGATTTTCATCAAGTTGTCCGCGCAAGACCGCTAGGCTCAAAACAAGCGAGTTTTATTAGGGTTTTCTGTTATGATGTTGGCGAATTTGTTTGGGCATAGTTTTTCTGTTCCGGCGGATTGGCTGGTTTTGTTTGGTGCTTCGGGTTGTCGTTGTAGCATAAATTCTCGTTTCTTGACTTGTCAAATGGTTGACAAATATCGCGGCGTCCGTACCGCGATTTCTATGATTTTTTCAACATCGCAGTGGATGTCGCAGCATTTTGAGCCCTCTAAAAAAAACATCCAGCCATGGATTCCATGACAGTATTCGATACAATATCTTTCTGCCTGTCCGAACAATCTGGCACGGAAGCTGAATAAACGCATTTCGAAATTGCTTGAACTCCATCTTCAAGACCGCCCCCTTGTCGGCCTTGTACTTCTTCTTCCAGCGTCCCTTTTCCGGAAGCAGTAAAGCGAACCACGCTTTCAGGGTCCAGGCCAATGACGCCATCACCATATAAGACCAATTGCTTGTCAGATTGTCAACCGGCATACGCATCGCCTTGACGCCGTTTTTCAGTTGCTCAATCAAATTCTCCTGATTGCAGCGTTTGTTGGCCAATCGAACAATTTCAGCTGACGTAGATTCAAAGCCGTTGGTAATATAAAAGAAGTAGCGTATATCATCGAACAAAACCTTTTCGCCTTTTTCCACCGACAGATTTTTTCGCAAGACAACAATACGATAAGTTTTCTTGCATTTGGTCGGACAATACTTAAACTCAGCAACATCTTCGGATTGCAAACGAATGTTCTTATACTCTCGCTCTACAACAATCCGTTCCCTGACATTCTCGGGTCGATGTCTCGGTTCCGTACGAATGTCATATTTGGAAGGACGTACCAGAGGCTTCCAGAGTGCATCCGGAAGGCTTTCAGCGATCTTGACCAAATTCGGCATGGCATTGATGCCAAAGATAAACCTTATGTTTTGGTCATCCCATTCATCCAAATGTTTTGTCTGGCTGAAATCAGTGTCGCCTCTTATCAGTATCTTTTTGAAACCTCCTCTACGGCATAAGCTTATCGCCTTGTTGATATAACCGGCCGCATTATGACTGCTGGTGCAGTTGCCGCTGCGATTGACCAGATACAAAGGCTCGCCCGTATTCGCCAATGAAACCAGCAGAGGATGATAAGCCCAGATGCCTTTATAAGACATATCCATGCCTTCCTTGCATTCGCCGGTCGTGCCGGTTATTGTGCCGTCGGCATCGATGACGGCTTCATTGAAAAACTCTTGCGGCTGCTGCTTCCATATATCAAGGCGAACACTGTTGATGGTATCCATCAGAATCTCAACATCGCTACAGGTAAATCGCCTGCAAAAATCTCCTGCCGTTGTGGGATCGGGAATCCTTTGGACGCCGAGGCCATTGAGATAAACTTCATCGTTTCGCAAACGCTCCAGGTCTTCCAGACAATCGCCGTTGCACAGAATATTATAGGCGATATTGAGAACATGATCGGATTCATGATAAGGCAGATGCCGCTTGAGAAGCTTGAGATTCTCGTCGATTGCCTTTGTCAGCCCCGTTCTCTTTGCTATCAGGTGCATCCCGCCGACACCACCGTAAGCCAGACCACCGGCCCGACCGGCAATGTCATAATGAATGTTACCCGCCGAAAACATCGGCCTATCCTGTTCTTCCCAGTTGATGGGACGGAGCCTGTAGTGAATTCTTTGCTTGCGTCGCTTGATCTTTTTTGATATTCTCTTGTTCACTCGAAATGCCTCCTTGCATCGAAGTATTGCTTGTGTGATTTTTTTACTAAAACCCATTATAAGCAAAGATACAGGGCATTTCGAGTACTTTTGTTAAGTCATCAATAATAAAACTCAAGAAGTCACGCTTGTATAGGGACTAGAAAATCTCAATTCCGTAAACTCCTGATAACATAGACTTTAGCTGTAAAATAATTATCAGAGTTTTCAATGTACAGAGTCAATTAGTGAGTGACATCTACGGACACGTCGTGACATAACAACGATGTGTCTCTACTGTCAGTTGTGTTAAAGAAAGGGCGGCGGGCGGATAGAGATTGTTTGTCCACGTTAAATTGGAAATCCCGGTTTAAACAATGGAGATACTTAAAAGAAAGATTTTTATTGAAGAGAAACAGTCAATCTGTTATAGTCAATGTAGTCTGTGGATTTTGGCCTTCCGGCCTGTAGAATCCCAGCAAATTTTGTAATATAGGAGAACGGGTGTTTTAGTGCGTTCCCAAGACATGTTTATGTAAACCGTTGTTGTAGGAGAAGTATTATGTGTACAAGAATGATTTACCTGATTTGCTTTGTTTTTGTGCTGGGATTGGTGGGCAATGTCCATGCCCAGGATGCGACCTGGACGGATGTCGCCGGTGACCACGATTGGTTCACGCCGGAAAACTGGTCTGAGTTTCCCACTGATGCCCACTGGGCCAAAGTCAGAAATGGCCTGCCCGGCCCGACTATCGCCAGCGAAGGAGCTGTGGCCAGAAGGGTGCACGTTGGATATTCAGAAGGGGGAGCCCTGACTGTGGACGGGGGAACCCTTGTGGTTGCCGACGATGACCTGCTATTAGGCAAGAACGGTGGAGAAGGAATACTTAATATGATCAGCGGCAGCATCGATGTTGCCCGTGACTTCGAGGTGGGAGGCGGCAATCCGGGCATCGTCAATATGACCGGCGGTACCATTACAGTTGTGGATGACTTCGAGATTCCAGAGACGGAGGGCAATCCAGATTCACCAGCTGAAGTGCATCTGGATGGTGGAACGATCAGTATAGGCGGTGACTTACATGTGTTCGAGTACGGCTTGCTGGACATCACCGCCGGCACGCTGATAATTGACGCCAACGCGGTCTCGGACGTTCAGGGATACATCGATAACGGCTGGATCACCGCCTATGGCGGGGACGGCACAGTGCAGTTGGATTATGACATCACGAATCCAGGCCAAACAACGGTAAAGGGTGTTCACAATCTTAAACCAAATCCGATTGATGGTAGTGCCGTACTCCCCGGCGAGCTGGAACTAAGCTGGACCTTGCCCGATCCGTGTGTGCCTGGTGAAACCGTGCTGGTTGATGTTTACTTTACCGAGGACTGGGCGGCCCTGTATTCGTTTACCGACCCGGCGGCTATTCAGGTTGTCAAAATGCAGAATGTGACTTCCGTCGCCGTGCAAACTCAACCAAAGACGCGGTACTATTGGGCGATAGATACCTATATCGGCGGTAACGATCCCAACAACAATCCTATGTTAGGGCCTATTTTTAGCTTTCTGGCAGATAATCAGGCTCCCCAGGTGGACGCCGGCCCCGATTTATTGACCTGGTTGGGAGAAAATGGTATCAGGATAAAGAATCTGGACGCGACCGTCACCGATGACGATGCTTATACAGTACAGTGGACAGTAGTTAGTGAACCGGATGATCCCAACAATCCCGACGCAGTGATTGCCGATCCGATCGCCGAGGATACGAGTATTACCTTATCAGCATTGGGTGAGTATGTCTTGCAGCTGGAGGCCTCGGACGGTGAAAAAACCGGTTCGGATACGGTCACGATCAACGTGTATATAGACGGTTGTGAGGCGGCAAAATCACTGCCCGATTATGAGCCGTTTCCCGGAGACCTCAACGGTGACTGCAAAGTCGACGACCTGGATTTGGCCATATTAGAGGAAGACTGGCTGAAGGATAATTCGCTGATTGAACCGTAGATCTAAATCGATAAAGAAGATTGTGTATTTAATGTTGGGTACGTTTCTCGACACTTTCAAAATGCACGCGAACAGTTACATTTTTTGTAGGAAGTAGTATTATGAAATCACAAGTTGTTTTGGGTATCTGTATTACATTATTTTTGATGGCGGGAGTAGCAAGCGCAGCTACAGTTTGGAATCCTGCTGCCAATGGAATCACTCCGCCGGCTATAGGCGACTGGAGTGAAGCAGCAAACTGGACCAATGATGTCCCGGGCATAGCTGACAACAAAGCCGTGTTTAATGTAGACGGCGCCGCAGAGTGTGTCGTGTCCGACACCCAGACCCTTGGAGACCTTGTTCAAGGCGATGGTGGGCCGGGCGGTGTGATTCGTATTGTTGAAGGTGGAAGCCTAACGACCACAGGAGGTTGGATGGCCGTTGGCTACAATAATACCGCTAAATTGATTGTTGAAAGGGGCGGTGTGTGCAATTTTGGCAGTCACCTGTGGTGGGGAATGCACACTGGTGCAATTGGAACTATTGAGATAAATGGCGGAACAATCACCGGCGGACGAGATTTCGGGCTTGGTTGGTGGTTCGGGCCAGCAGATGATCACGGGCAAGCAGAAGTTTATGTCAAAAGCGGTGTTCTGAACATACATCACTGGGATGATACTAATGCGATCTATGATGGCTCATTTATTGACGTTCAATTTGGTACTGTTAACATCACTAATGATGGCAATCAGGTAGATGCAGTATTAGCTTTTGCCGATTCCGGAAAAATACTCGCTTTTGGCGGCGTCGGGACATTAAACGTTGTCCACACTGACGGTGTGACTACCATTACAGCCGATCACCCACTTAACCAATTCCCAACGTATGACAGCATTGTACCACCAGGCGACTTGGAGTTGAGCTGGACATTGCCAGACCCGTGTGAAGCCGGTCAGCCGGTACCTGTTGACGTTTACCTTACCGATGACTATGATGCACTGGCGCAGTTTACCGATCCGGCAGCCATCCGCGTTGTCAACAATCAGGCCGTCACTTCAGTCGTGGTGCAGGTTCAAACAAAGACACGGTACTATTGGGCAGTAGACACCTACGTGGGTAGCGCCGCAGATCCAGTGTTTGGTCCTATCTCCAGTTTCGTTGTGGACAATCCGCCTCCTGCAGTGGACGCCGGAGTCGATTTGCTTACATGGCTGGGAGAAGATGGTTCCAGGATGAAGAATCTGGACGCGACCGTTATCGATAACGGCGCTTATACCGTACAGTGGACGGTTGTTAGTGAACCAAATGATCCCAACAATCCCGACGCCGTGATTGCTGATCTGGGTGCTGAGGATACGAGTATTACTCTGTCAGCCTTAGGCGAATATGTCTTGCAGTTGGATGCCTTTGACGGTGAATACACCGGTTCGGACTCGGTCACGATCAACGTGTATGAGGATGGTTGCCAGGCAGCCAGGTCACTGCCCGATTACGTGCCGTTTCCAGGAGACCTCAATGGTGACTGTAAAGTAGATGAGTTGGATATGGCCATATTAGAGGAAGATTGGCTAAAGGACAATTCGCTGACTGAACCGTAGATCAAAATCGAATAACTCCGTATGACATGGGCCTATGCCGATTGATGCGGTATAGGCCCATTTGCCTTCATAAGTTCTTCTTGATATCTATACCCAATTCAATATACTTACTGAAAATTGTATTCCGTCAATATCTATGCCATCTTGTGATGTCCCGACTAAAAAATATCTCTGGTAAAATGAGAAAACTATTGATATACCACTTAGAATGTTTTAGCTTTGGATACTCATAATATCAAGTTCATCGGACGTAAGTATCTTATATATAAGACGTTGCTGGCACTGTCGGTAAGAGTCACTCGTTTAATATGGAAAACATATGCAGACAAGAAGAGAGTTTCTAAAAAAAGTATCCCAAACAGCAGCATCTGTGAGCACAATGTCTATGCTGATCTGCGGGTGCGGAGAAAGCCTGACAAAAACTCCATCAAGAAAAAAACCTAACATCGTTTACATCCTTGCCGACGACCTTGGTTACGGCGATGTTTCCAGTCTTAATGAGAACGGCAAGATCAAGACTGAAAATATTGATTCCATCGCCGAAGGGGGCATGGTCTTTACTGATGCACACTCAGGATCCGCCGTCTGTACCCCCACACGCTACGGCGTAGTAACCGGACGATACGCATGGCGGACTCATTTAAAAAGAGGCGTTCTTGGTGGGTGGTCAAAACCGCTGATTAAGTCCGACAGGATGACCGTAGCTACGATGCTAAAAATAAAAGGTTACAACACCGGCTGTGTCGGTAAGTGGCACCTCGGCTGGGAGTGGGCACTTACAAACAAAGACGCCAAAACCGAAGACTGGCAAATGGATGCAAACAATGTTGACTTTAGCAAACCGATAACTAATGGACCTACAACTCGCGGATTTGATTATTTTTTCGGCATAGCAGGCTCTCTGGACATGTCGCCGTATGTGTATGTTGAAAACAGCTTGCCCACAGCCGTTCCCGATAGAATAATTGAAGAATCAAGTGGCAAGTTTTTTTGGCGCAAAGGAGCGATCTCACCAGACTTCGAACACATTGATGTCTTACCAACAATAACAAAAAAAGCTGTCGGTTTTATCGAAAGACAGTCTGCCAACAAACCTTTCTTCCTGTACTTCCCGTTGACGGCGCCGCATAAACCTATAATGCCAGGCAAAGAATTTCAGGGCAAAAGCGGTTTGAACGAATGGGGCGATTTTGTTTTGCAGGTAGACTGGACCGTCGGCCAGGTACTAAAAGCTCTCAAGCGAAAAGGCCTTGAACAAAACACACTTATTATATTTACAAGTGACAACGGGGCGACGCCGGGAGCAGACTTTGAACAGTTGGAAAAATGGGGACATGATCCAAGTTATGTTTTCCGGGGCCACAAAGCCGATATCTTCGAAGGCGGACACCGTATACCGTTCGTCGCGAAATGGCCCGATCAAATCAAACCAGGCTCAATCTGCGATGAAACCATTTGTCTAACCGACTTGATGGCAACCGCTGCCGATATTGTAGATTACAAACTACCCGACAATGCTGGCGAAGACAGCGTCAGCATCTTACCTGCATTCCTTGGCAAGAATAAAACACATCTTAGGGAAGCGACAGTGCATCACTCAGCACACGGATATTTTTCGATACGCAAAGGCAAATGGAAACTTTTACTTAGTCCAGGTTCGGGCGGCTGGAGTTATCCGCGAGAAGACAGACCCGAGATAAAAGGCTTTCCGCCGGTCCAGCTCTACGATCTTGAAGCAGATATTGAAGAAAAAAGCAACTTGCAGGACAAGTATCCCGAAAAAGTAAAAGAGCTAACCGCTCTGCTGCAAAGTTATGTTGACGCCGGTAGAAGCACGCCCGGGAAAAAACAACAAAACGACGGACCAACGCCAATAACAAAAAATAAATAACAGGAACGAACATGAACAGACGTGCTTTTCTCAAAGCGGCGGGTGCAGCAGTTACTTGCTTTTCACTTCCAT
>Ga0207752_1001456_pt1 | contig 10775 bp, 11 predicted proteins | sample Pon2CUnioCityCA_6_FD_187272 | JGI IMG/M metagenome (GOLD analysis project Ga0207752, IMG submission 187272) | Marine sediment microbial community from Union City, CA, USA - Pond 2C Sediment 2 (SPAdes) | ecosystem: Environmental > Aquatic > Marine > Intertidal zone > Salt pond sediment ... | reverse complement strand
CTCCGGAATGCAAACAAAAAGTCACATTTTATCAGTGAAACAAGTATTTCGGATTCTTTAACATATCTTGCCTCGAAAGTTTTCTTAAATTACTTGCAGCCCCTTTTTCTTGTTGTTCAAGGAGAGGGTAGCCTAATTTGGATTTCGCGTCTGGCGATGACTACATTTACAGCATGTTCGAAGCCGTGGTTGATGTTGTACATGGGAAGAAACGCGAGAAACTCCAGTTCGCCAAATGTCCGCAATGTGGTTGTTTGAAGTCTTTCAGACCGAAATCCAAGGGCATACAATCCACGGCTATGCGCTGCAGTAATTGTGGGAGCATAATCTGTTTTGGTGTGAGAGGAATGGGTTCTAACTTCCGCGACCTCGCCGAAATCTTTTGTGAAAACTGTGAAGATGATTGCAGAAAATGTCCAATCTACAAGTTAGCCAACGAGCAGAATCGTGTAAAACGCTCTAAATTGGGTAAAAGATCACTTAACCGCTAGTTAACGAATAAGTGAACTAGTTCTGCAAAGCTGTTTCTTTTGAACAGAAAACTAATTGTACATGCTAAAAGGGGATAAATGAAAAAAGGAAATGAAAAGAAGAAGGTAGTTTAGTATCTTCTTCGTTGGTATCCGCCGCTTCTTCCGCCGCCTCTGCCGCCGTATCCGCCGGATTGACGGTAGGGTCTGCGGTAACGTCTCTGCTGTTCATATCGTTTGTCTGAAAGGTTGTTTTCTGTGTTGACTTCCTCTATTGGGGACTCTTCTAGAACTTCGTAGCTGCCGTATTTGCCTACATTTATGCGCATGTTTCCTCTGAAGAGGTTTATGTACCCGTTAGTGATGCGCAAAGTGTCTCCTTCGTTTATTGCATCTATTTTGTCGTCCCAAAGGGTCATGTATAGGCTTGCGGTTTCGTCTCCAACCAAAGCATCTGTAACTCTGCGCACAGAATAATCTCTTCCTGTGACGCTTCTGATTTCACCCTTGGAAACTACTTTCACGATTGTGTTGACGCCTCTTGAATTGGGTGTCAGCGTTTCTACCTTTACCAGCTCTTCACTTTCAGAAGGTTCTTCATTCGACATTTCATCTACTTCCGATTTACATGCTCATTGAATCGAAGCAGTTCTTAAACATTGCGGTTTGCTACGTAGACTGTAAATTGCTAAAACAGAAAGCTCTGCATCAAGCTGGAACCAAAACAGTATACAGGACATACCACATGCCACTCACAATTTATAAGTTCCGCCGCTGCAAATCTCTACTGAAAGGCGGTCATTATGGGCAGACAAAGAAAATTCCGAGAGCGGGCGCCACCCGTTCCCCTAGAGAAGATTGATGATTATAGCTGGCGCATACCCACAAGCTACAAGTCAGGCATGCGCGTCCCCGGCATGGTCTTTGCCGACGAGCAACTTATAGAAAAAATTAAGACGGATCGGACACTCAATCAGTGTGCAAATGTAGCCCACCTCCCGGGAATATACAAACACTCAATTACATTGCCTGATGGACACGAGGGATACGGTTTTCCCATAGGCGGAGTAGCCGCCACAGACTACGAAGAAGGAGTGATAAGCCCAGGGGGAGTAGGCTACGACATCAACTGTGGAGTCCGTCTTTTAACCACAAACCTTTCTGAAAGCGATGTTAGACCACACCTTGCCGCCCTCACAACCACCATATTCAGAAACGTTCCCAGCGGACTTGGCAGCAGACGCAAAGACTTCAGGCTGAACCTACATGAACTGGAACAGTTAATCACGGAAGGCGTACCTTGGGCAGTGAAAAAGGGGATGGCTCGACCCGAGGACGTCAAGCACTGCGAGGAAGAGGGACATATGGAAGGTGCTAACCCGGACAAGATTTCGTCCAGAGCCAAGCAAAGGGGACTTCCTCAAAGCGGCACCCTAGGCTCAGGAAACCACTTTCTGGAAATCGGAAAGGTTGACAAAATCTACAACAAAAAGGTAGCTAAAATCTTCGGCGTCACTCATGAGGGACAGGTCACAGTTCTGATTCACACCGGCTCTAGAGGATTCGGACACCAAACCTGCTCGGATTATCTTCGGGTCATGGAACGCGCCGTCCAAAAATACAACATCTCCATACCTGACAGAGAGCTTGCCTGCGCACCAGCCACCAGCGACGAGGCACAGGACTACTATCAAGCTATGGCTTGCGCCGTCAACTATGCTTTCGTTAATCGTCAGGTCATCACCCATTGGGTTCGTCAAAGCTTCGAAAGCGTTCTCAAGAGGCCAGCAGAAGATTTTGGCTTAGATTTGGTCTACGACGTTGCCCACAACATCGCAAAAATTGAAGAGCACACCGTAGATGGGAAGCGGGTTAAAGTTTTTACGCACAGGAAAGGGGCGACGCGCTGTTTCCCGCCTGAACATAGGGATATTCCTGCTGACTACCGATCTGTGGGGCAGCCTGTCATTATTCCGGGGAGCATGGGCACGGCTTCTTGGCTGCTGGTGGGGACGCATAAGGCTATGGAGCTTTCTTTCGGTTCCACCGCTCATGGGGCTGGACGCATGATGAGCAGGTCGGCTGCTAAGCGTAGGTTCTGGGGTGGAGACGTGAAAAAGGGTTTGGAGGGTCGAGGGATTGTTGTCCGAGCGGCCAGTCCTGTTGTTTTGGCTGAAGAGGCTGACCCTGCATACAAGAATGTGGACAATGTTGTTGAAGTAAGCGATAAAGCTGGGATTGCCACCCGCGTTGCTCGGTTGGTTCCGTTGGGAGTCGTGAAAGGGTAACCGCAACGAAAGATGTTAGTGTCGCTGTTGTGTTCTTAGATAATGGAAGAGGTATTCCTGGGCGTATCCCGCATATTTTCCGAAGTATTCTCGTCCAAAGGAGCCGATTGTTCCGTATTCCTTTGGTGTGAGTGAGCTTTTGCTGGCAACACGTTTAATGAATGGGCTGTCGAAGTGTCGTGCGTAGAGGGTTGTGGCTGCCCTTTTCATCCACACATCTATAGGGAAAGCTTCCAGTTTTTCTAGGGAGAAGAGGAGAACGCAGTCAGCGACCTTCTGTCCCACTCCTGGCAAACCCAACAGTTCTCGCTTAGCATCCTCGTATTCCATGCGTTTTAATGATTCTAGGGACAGGTCTCCGCCGTCAACCAGTTTTGCGGTCTCTAAAGCTCGTTCAGCCCTGAAGCCTAAACCGCAGCTTCGCAGGTCCTTGGGGCAGGCTTGGGCTAGGTCTGCTGGTTTTGGGAAGGTGTAGAGGTCGTAGCCGTCAACGGTTAACTTTTTTCCGAAGCATCTGGATATGCTATTGATCATTTTTTTGATGGCTGGGATGCTCTTGTATGTGGCGCAGATGTAGGAGATGAGGCACTCCCACGGCTCTTGCCTGACCAGTCTTAGTCCACAGAAATGGTCGATTGCATTTTTTATGTGCTCGTCTCTGTTTATCTCGGACATGATGGAAGGCAGGTCATCGTCTAATCTCAGGTAATTCTCGATGAACTCTTGGTTCTGGGGTTCTGGAAAAACTTGGAAAATCAGCCGTTCGCCGATCTGCTTTATTTTGATTACTCTGTCTGCGACGACGCCGTACCACCAGTCGCCCAGTTTCTGCCATCTGAAAAGCTGACCGCAACATAGGGTGTGCTCTAGGCTGAAGGGAACCGTTGACCTGTCTAGCTTAATCTCCATGGCTCTTCCTCAGCACTGTTGGTTACCTCTGCAGGAAGGGGTTGTGTCGTTTTTCGTTGCCTATAGTGGTGGGCGGTCCGTGTCCAGGATACACCTTGAAGCTGTCTGGCAACGGCAAAAGTTTGGTTTTGATTGAATTTATTAGCTGTGGGAATGAGCCGCCAGCAAAGTCACTTCTTCCTATAGAGCCTGCAAATAGGGCGTCTCCCGTGAAAACTGTGTTGTCTGCTAAGATGGATATGCCGTCTGGTGTGTGTCCCGGGGTGTGGAGAAGTTTCAGCTTGAGGCTGCCCACCTGTAGGATGTCTCCTTCGTGGAGTTTCCTGTCTGCTTGCACATGTTCCGGGTTGCTTTCGTGGATGAGGATGGGAGCGCCCGTCGCCTCTTTTATGATGCTGTTTCCGGCTATGTGGTCGGGGTGACCGTGGGTGTTGATGACGTATTTGATGTTGAGGCCGTTTTGTTTTATGTAATCTAGAATCGGTTCAGCTTCTGCTTTGCTTTCCATTCCCGGGTCAATGACAGCCGCTTCTTTGGTTTCTTCGCAGCCTACAACATAGCAGTTCGTGGATAGCCACCCAACCGCGAAACATTTTACGATCATCAATAAACCTCTCTGAAACCTGCTGCAATGTCTATCCAAAAGAAAACCACACTATAAAAACTATACAAAAAATTTAGCATAGTAACACCGGTGTGAACTTTTGTCACTAAAGTGTGCTGTGCTGCTGATTTTCAGAAAAAAGTTTGTTTTCATCAATCTTCTGCTATTAGTCTCCTAATATGCGACAAGTTCGTGTGAACAAGTTTGATTTTCGCGGTTGCTCAGTAATAACAAGTTGAGTTGAATTAAGCCCAAACCCAAGGCTCATAAACGCGCGCCAAAAATAGTGTTTGTGGTTTGTCATGAAAAAGCGAAGCTCAAGAGATGATTTAACTCAGATACCTTATGTCGGAAAGTCTATTGAAAATGATTTCAAAAATATAGGTATAATGAGGATTTCAGACCTAAAAGGTAAAGATCCAGATGAACTGTATTCTAAATTATGCGCGGCAAAAGGGCACCAAGTTGATCGTTGCCTATTGTATGTCTGCCGTTCATCCGTCTATTTTGCTGAAACCGAAAATCCCGACCCTGAGAAAATCAAGTGGTGGAATTGGAAAAACAAAAAGATTTGAATTCAATTATGTTTTTGTGTAGTTGTTGTTCTTTTAATCTGGGTTTTTTGATAAAAAAATAGGGTGGGGGCTCCTCCTGCTAATGTGAATATTATCTTGAATGTCTGGTTGTTCAGTTGGACCAGTGGCGCAATGATGCAGGATAGTAGATAAAGCACGATTATCAAGATTAATGGTGTTGCAATAAAAGTTACGATCACGTCGCCGATCTTATCTTCTTCCAAGGAATCCCCTATAATTATAGGGTATATTATTACTTAAGATTTACTATACAGCTCATGGTTACGATCGGGGTCAAACTTTAAGGCACATGTTTCTCTATTATGTCAAGGTGAACAATGAGTCAGCAGAAGTGGGAAGGACTGATTCAGAAGCTGGTTAGAGGCAATATTCTCAGGTCGCCTAATGTTATAAGGGCGTTACGTCAGGTGTCTCGGGAACCATTTCTTCCCAAAAACGTGAAAGCCAGCGCAGCATCAGACTGTCCTCTTCCCATAGGTTCAGGGCAAACAGCCTCCGCACCCCACATGGTATCCATAATGGACGAAGCCCTTGAACTGGAAGTGGGACACAAAGTCCTAGAAGTGGGTGCAGGTTCAGGCTGGCACGCCGCCACCATAGCCGAGATAGTGGCCCCCTCAGACGCACCTAAAGAAGAGTGGGGACATGTGTACACAATAGAAAGAATAGCCGAGTTAGCAGCATTCGCCAAACAAAACATCACCCAGACAGGGTACGAAGACAGAGTCACCGTAATCCACCAAGACGGAACACTGGGATACCCAGAAGAGGCACCCTACGACCGCATCCTAGTTGCGGCGGCTGGTCCAGAAGTGCCCAAACCACTGGTTGAACAACTAAAAAACGGCGGAATTCTCCTTGTTCCCGTGGGCGGAGCCCAGTTCTACCAAACATTAGTCAGAGTCAGGAAGAAGAATGGCGAAACAGTTGAGGAAAACTTGGGAGGAGTCGCGTTCGTGCCCCTAATCGGCAAGCACGGCTTCGAACCATAACAGGACTCTAGCCGAACCAGCTTTCCAGCGTTGTTTTGCTTTTTGCCTCTTTTATTCCCGCAGTCATTTTACCGAGGGCCTTACGCACCCTATCCTCAGAAAAGTCTCTCTCTCGACAAAGAAAGTCTACCACGCCATCAACGTCAGGTTCTCCCCAATCCAGCTTATAGTCGTCCTTAACTTTTGGGTTAAGAAAAATTTCCCGTATCCTCTTTGGCTCAACCGGAAACTCAGCGTCTTCCAACTCAGTCACAGCCTCCTCGATGCATCCATGCTTCTTTATCAGCTTCAACGCGGTCTTTGGTCCAACGCCCTTCACGCCGTCCGGATTAAAGTCTGTTCCAACCAGAATGGCAACGTCTATGAGCTGCTGACGAGTGAGCTCCAGCTCTTTGAGAACACGGTCCAGCTTCATGATTTCAGGTACAACTTCAACGTAAACATTCTTCCGCGGAACCTTACGTCTACCGCTTATAGTCACGTTTCTAACCAGAGCAGTTGCACCAAAAAGAAGACTGTCATAATCTTGACTACCGCAGTAGTCGGCATCTCCTTTACTTGTCAGGTAAGCAGCTTGCGCTTCGCCTTCAGACGGCGCCTGAATCCAAGGCACACCCAACTCGGTGAGAAGCCGCTTCGAATCCTCCGCCATATAATCCTTAAGCCTAGAAGTCATCTGAGCATAACTTCGAGCCTTCTCCACTTTCCCCTCCTTCAAGGCACGTTCATACTTGACAAGAGCCTCCGCCTTAACCTTGGCTCGGCGCTTAATCTCCACCTCTTTTAGTGCAGGTGGAACCCCATCAAAAACGTAGGCAACCTTAATTCCCATCTCCACCAAGTTAGCTGTCCGATAGAGTAAGCCACTCAGATGACTGGTTATCCTCCCCGAATGGTCCTTTAATGGTGTCCCGTTTGGCTGGCGGATGATTGCCAAAAACTGGTAAAGAGTGTTATACGCGTCGATGGCCACAGACTTTCCGCTCAGACTCTGGAAATCAACCTTTGTTTTAGGAATCAACACTCTCAAATTTACGCCCAAACTTATGCACCACCAGATACTGGTTAGCGACTGACCCCAAAAAAGGTTTGAGGATGGCCTCAGTTTTTCTTGGTTAATTGTACTCGTCTTTTTCCTTTGGTGTGAGCTGACACATATAATATGCCTTCAATCTCCATTCTCATCAGAGTCTTGTTGAACTCGCTGAATCCTACGCCTTCATGAGTTCCCTTCACCAAGTCATACAACTCAACATCAGTCATCGGCCCCTTCCTTTCCAGAAACTCCTTCATCTGCGTATACAGAGGATGAGGTTTCCAATTTTTCATCGTCAATTTTTCTTTTCTCCTTGATAGATTACTACGCCACCGGCGTCGTGGGCTTCTTCAACTGTCGAACATGCTTCATGAAACCCTTATACCAATTCTCCATATTCGGCATTATCGATGGCCCAATCTTTTCAGTGGCTTTTTTGAAGTCACTGGCGGTAACTTGCTTGGCTTTTATATCCCCCCGCAGGGCATTCAGTCCAGCCTCTCTGCAAAGCGCCTCAATGTCCGCCCCAGAATACTTCTTTGTCATGGTAACCAACTGGGTCAAATCCACATCTTTTGCCAGCGGCATTTTCTCAGTGTAGATTTTGAAGATTTCCAGCCTGCTATCGTTGTCAGGTTCAGGAACGTAAATCAGGCGGTCGAACCTTCCCGGTCGAAGAATCGCAGGGTCAATTATGTCTGGCCTGTTTGTTGCAGCGATTATGACAACATCCTCCAAAGAGACGAGCCCATCCATCTCGGTTAATAGTTGGCTGATAACCCGCTCTGTAACTCCCGTGTCAGAGTATCCCATTCCTCTTCCAGGAACAAGAGACTCAAATTCGTCAAAGAATATCACAGCCGGCGAAGCCATCCTTGCCTTCCTGAAAACCTCGCGGATAGCCTTCTCAGATTCGCCTACCCACTTAGAAAACACTTCTGGACCCTTTATGGTTATGAAGTTTGACTCGCTTTCTGTAGCCACTGCCCTAGCAAGCAAGGTCTTTCCGCATCCCGGAGGTCCATAAAGCAGAATACCCTTTGGGGGACGTATGCCCATCCGAGTGAAAGTTTCTGGGTTTTTGAGGGGCCACTCCACTGCCTCCCTTAAATCCTCTTTCACTTCTCCCAAACCGCCTATATTCGTCCAACGAACATTAGGCACTTCTATGTACACCTCTCTCATCGCTGTTGGCGTGATCTCCTTGTAGGCATTCAAGAAGTCTTCCATTCGAACTTCCATTTTTTCCAAGACGCTGGGGGGGATACGCTCGTCCTCTAAGTTAATTTCTGGCAGGTATCTGCGCAACGCTTTCATTGCGGTTTCTCTGCTCAGAGCGGATAAGTCTGCTCCTGTGTAGCCGTGAGTCACTTTAGAGAGCTTCTCCAAGTCAACATCCTCTTTCAGGGGCATGCCTCTGGTGTGAATCTGCATTATTTCATAGCGCCCTTTTTTGTCGGGTACGCCGATCTCGATTTCTCGATCGAAACGTCCAGGCCGTCTCAAAGCTGGGTCAAGGGCTTCCGGTCTGTTTGTGGCACCTATAACTATGAGGTATCCTCTTCCCGAAAGTCCATCCATCAAAGCGAGAAGCTGAGCCACAACCCGCCTCTCCACCTCTCCAGTCACCTCTTCTCTTTTAGGCGCGATAGCATCAAGCTCATCGATAAAAACTATGCTTGGGGCATTCTTCTGAGCCTGCTGAAACATCTCACGGAGTCTGGCCTCTGATTCACCGTAGAATTTGCTCATTATCTCTGGACCGTTTATGGAATAAAAGTTAGCCTCGGATTCGTTTGCAACTGCCCGGGCTAGAAGGGTTTTTCCGCATCCAGGCGGACCATGCAGCAGAACTCCCTTTGGGGGGTCTATTCCCAGTCTTTGGAAGAGTTCTGGGTGCCGTAGCGGCAGTTCAACCATCTCTCGAATCCGCTGAATCTCCTCGTGGAGTCCTCCTATGTCCTCGTAGGTGGTGCGGGGCACGCCTTTGGTTTCAGGGGCTGGTTCAGCTAGGATTTGTACGTTTGTGCCGTGGTTGATTCTCACGATGCCGTGGGGGCGAGATTTTGTTACTCTGAATGGTATGGCGTGTCCCAGCATCATTACTAGGGTGGTGTCTCCCTCCACAAAGGTTCTTTCCATAAGCCGGTTCTTCACGAAGTTTGTGAAGTCGTCGTCTACGTTCAGTTTCATGTCTATGGGAGCCAGAACCACGTTTGAGGCGTTAGTTACCTTAGCTGGGCGAATTACAACCAATTCATGCATTGCCACTCCCGCGTTTTTGCGGGTGAACCCGTCGATTCGAATAATTTCTCTGTTTTGGTCTTCAGAGTACGCTGGCCAAGCTATGGCAGCGGTGTTTCTTTTTCCAACAATTTCGATTACGTCGCCCGCTGATATGCCTAGTTTTTGCATGGTCTGCTGGTCGATTCGGGCGATTCCTCGGTAAACGTCACGCTGTCTAGCGTCTTCTACTCTTAGCTGCACTTCGCTCATTTGCTTTCCTTCCTTTATGTGTGATCGTGAAGTTACACGTTTTCCGAAGGATGAATTTCATATATAAACTTTGACAAACCTTAGAGTCTGGTTACTCCTAATGTGTGTATTTGACCGACTTCCTTAATTTCAGTGATTTTTTTCTCTGTTTCGTCCAAAATTCCGTCTTTTTCAGGTAGAATCATGTTAACTTTCAGTGCAGAGAGACCAAATGCTATGGGCTCTTCAGCGAATTTTTGTATCGAAGCAATACCTGCTAGTTGCTTCTTGAGTTTCTCTTTCAACACTTCAAGGTCAACTGTTGATTCTGACGGAAGAATCTTGTAAGCAATCACTATCTTTCCCATCGTTCTTTGTCTCCTACGTTCCTGTCAACATTTTTGTCACATTATGAAGGGATGTCCCTACAGTTTGGTGATGTGAACTAGCATGCTAGAAGAGGAGCTAACCTATTAACCTTACTATGCAAGTTTCTGAGACAACAACTCTAAAACGTTCACCTAAACTGGTGGAATATTTTGTCTTCTACTCAGCTTTTTCTGTATTACCCGTGGTTTTGGTTTCTGCTTTTTTCGTCTTAGCTTTGAAATGTGGACAAGCGTTTCCTTTAGGGTTCACAGTAATATGATAGAATTTGCAGCGTCCATTCTCGAAGTTAGCGCACTCCTCATGTTTGTGCTTCATAAAATCGGTTGTTGGAAATTTACCCTGCAGTCGCTTTTTGATTCTCTGTAGTAGATTCATTCTTGGCACCTTTCCATGTACTTTCTGTAACTATCACAAATCACTTCAATATTGAGTTGGTCTTCTCTTAAGTAGACGCCGCCTATTCTCGAATATCCAACAAGTCGCAAACAGCCAATTCTGTGTTGTATGCGGGCCTTTGGCTTGTTTTCGAAATTTACTGTGAAGACAAGTAATCGTGTATTGATTTGGCTGCTTTCCTGCCTTCTCCTAATGCCTGAATAACGGTTGCTCCGCCACTTATGGCGTCACCGCCAGCATAGACTCCCTCAATATTCTCCAAGTTCTCGTCAACATCAATTATTCCCCGCGATTTGGTCTTCAATTCTGGCACAGTTCTAAGAAACAGCCTGTTAGGTCTTGTACCAATAGCCTCCACAACAGTATCTAACTCCATCATGAACTCGCTTCCCTCTATCTTTTCTGGTCTTGGTCGCCCGCTTTTATCTGGTTCTCCAAGCTTCATTTTCACTAATTCGATGCCCGTGACCCAGCCGTTTTCTCCCAGTATCTTCGTTGGGGAAACCAACTCCATGAAGTTGACGCCCTCTTCTAGAGCGTGACGCAGCTCTTCCTCTCTTGCTGGCGAATAATCTTTAGTTCGCCTATAGAGAATGTATACTTCAGCCCCGTTTCTTAG
>Ga0207752_1001455_pt1 | contig 10782 bp, 7 predicted proteins | sample Pon2CUnioCityCA_6_FD_187272 | JGI IMG/M metagenome (GOLD analysis project Ga0207752, IMG submission 187272) | Marine sediment microbial community from Union City, CA, USA - Pond 2C Sediment 2 (SPAdes) | ecosystem: Environmental > Aquatic > Marine > Intertidal zone > Salt pond sediment ... | reverse complement strand
GCGGATGGTCTGGCGAATGTGCTCAACGCCACGCTTGCGAAGGGTCTCGCCTTCGAAGGGCGGCGCGCCCGCCAATAGCTCGTACAGGACCACGCCGAGCGAATAGACGTCCGAGCGGGTATCGACTTGCGAATAGGCCATATCCGCCTGCTCCGGACTCATGTACTCGGGTGTGCCGAGCAACTGGCCCTGCTCCGTGATCGAGGTTTGCTCCGTCAAAGGCTGATGGACCGCCTTGGCGATGCCGAAGTCGATGATCTTGGGCAGGGGCGCGTGGTCGTTGGCCGATACGAGGATGTTGGATGGCTTGATATCGCGATGGAGGACGCCCTTCTGATGGGCATGCTGGATGGCCGCACAGACCTGCACGAACAGGCGCAGTCGCTCGTCGATGCTGAGTTTCTGCCGGTCGCAGTACTTCGTGATGGGAACGCCCTCGACGTACTCCATGACGAAGTAGGGCCGGCCCGATTCGGTGGTGCCGGCGTCGAAGACCTGCGCGATATTGGGATGGTCGAGCATGGCCAACGTCTGCTGCTCGGCCCGAAAGCGAGCGACCACCTGCATCGTATCCATGCCGAGCTTGACGATCTTCAGTGCGACCTTGCGTCGGATCGGCTCTTTCTGCTCGGCTAAGTAGACCAGCCCCATGCCTCCTTCGCCGATGAGGCTCAAGAGCTCATACCGGCCAATCTCCGACCCAGGGCCTTCAATCTTATCCTCTGCCAACGGCCGCAGGCCCGCGTCCATCAAGCAGCGGGGGCACAGGCCGTGCGGGGCGTTGGGCGACATCGCCGCGTGGCATCGCGGACATAATCTCTCGTCAGTCATGGTCGTATCTCCTTTTGGAGGGCCTCGTGGCCTTCATTGAATACCTACGGAAAAAGAGGCAAAGGTAACAGAGACAACGCGATTATGTTCGCGGCCTGTACCCTCCGGTCAAGTCAGTAGCATAGCGCGGTGAGGAGTTCCCGTATTTCCTCCTCGATGTCGTCGTGAGCGGCCACCGTCTGGGCAACCTCATCGCGCAGCAGGGCGCGATATCGACTCCGCAGCCGAGAGACGGCCATCTTCACGGCGTTCTCCGTCATATCCAGGAGCGCTGCCGTCTCACGATACGGTCGCGATTCCCCCTCCTGACCGAGGTAGACCTTGAGGTGGTCGAAGAGCGACTGTTTGCCGTCCGCCGTCAATTCCCGCTGCAGGCGTTCCATCGTTCGCTCCAACACGGCGAGGGCCCACGACTTCTCAAAGAGCTTGTCTGCAGACAAGTCATGGGCCGGCTCGAGATGGTATCGGTGTTCGGCATCGGCGGCGTCGAACGAGATGAACGTGTGGCGGCCGCCGCGTTTGACGGCGCCGGCCCGCTGCTGCTCATTGGCCAGGAAGCGTTTGAGGGCCGTCAGGATGAACGAGCGGAACTTACCCGGCTTCGGATCGACGCCGCGCAGATACTCTTTCTCTAACATTCGCGTGAAGAAGGCCTGAACGCAGTCTTCCGCGTCAGCGGCACTGTGTCCGCGGCGCCGCAGGAAGGCATAGAGGGGAAACCAATAGGCTCGGCACAGCGTCTCGATGGCCTCCCGGTATTGCGGAGATTCGGGGCGGCCGGCCCTCAGGATCACGCTCCAGTGCGTGGTGGGAAAGCCGGCATCGCCGGACCCGGTTGAATGTCCCGATGGACGCTGCATAGGCAGACTCGAACATGCAAAGGCTGATCGACAGCATTCTCGTATGCCGAGTATAGAAGGTCCGGCTCGTTGGTGCAACCGTCCGCCATGGTGCGCGCAACAAAAGGCGAGCCGCCACAACGACGTCTTCTGGTCACACGGTAACCTTGTGCGTTTGCCGCTCCGGCTCTCACCGAGAACAACCGTACGGGATGTCCTCATTCACGAAACGGCAAACTGGAAGCTCGCTTACTTGAGGACGAACGCGAGCGTTGGATCCAGTGGGTAGCGGCCGAACTGCTCGCCGTAGATGGCGAGTCCGCCCGGCATCGCATCATCGACTTCGAGCCGAAGGACGATTGCGCCCTCGGCTGCCGCCTGCTGAAGGGCGCTCGGCGGAATCCGGGCCTCGATCAGGTATCCGTAGGAGCCGGCCTCTGTGAGCTTGCCATCGCGTTTCTGCGCGTGCCAGGAGAGAATGCCGCGATGGTCCGCCGGGTCGTCCGGCAACTCGACCACGCCGACGACCTCATCGCCGATCCGCACGCGAACGGCGCTCGGATACGTCTGCTCGTCGGTCATCGGGTACGCGTTCGGGTTCAGGCTCGGATCGTGCGTGCCCCGGCCCCGCATGAAATCGCCATCCTGCTTGCCGGCGCCCTCGCGGTCCTTGCCGAAGAGCTGCTTGGCCGAGACCTCCGCGCGAAAGCTCGCGACCTCGATGTCACCGGCCTGCAGATCGGAGGGCCAGTCGATGCGGTACTCGAAGTAGCCCGCCCCGGCGCCGTTGACCTTGAGGCCGTCGAATACGTTCCACTGCTTCACGGGCCACTCGGCGGCGGCGAAGCTCTTCGGCTCGATGCGGACCACGCGCATTGTGCGTCCGCGCTGCTTGATCGTCTCGTCACGGGGCTGTTGGCCATTGCGGATGACGAACGTCGTGAAGTTCCGGCCGAGCACGGTCCCGGATTTGTCCTCAAGCTGCGTACGCAGAACGACGACGGCAGGGTGCTTGGGCATTTCCAGCTCCAGCGGCTTGATCGCCTGGCACTTCCACGCGCTGTAGGGAATCCGGCGTCGCACGTTGCCATAGGAGCGCTCACGGCCGAAGCTGTCCCAGCCGCGCAGGCTGCCGCGGAGAATCAGGGCCTCGCCGACGTGGCTGTCCGTCAGGAACGATACGTACATCGGGACCTCGATCCGCGCCCCCGGCGTGACTTGCCGGCACAGCTCGTCGCCCAACGCGATGTAGAAGTCCCCGTGCAGGTCGCGCAGGCTCATGCCCGGCATCAGCTCATCCATCCCGGTGAACTTCTGCGAGCGGTCGTATCGCCAGTACCCGTTCCACTCGTTGATCACGTCGTGGTGCTCGGTATACAGCCAGCCGCAGACCTGCGGATGCCGGCGGAAGGCGTCCATCATGATGTGATAGTCCCAGCTCCAATCCACGTCGCCCGTGCTGCCTTCGTATCCCCACACGTTGCCGCATTCGCTGTTGAGCAGGGGCTCCGTTCCTTGCGTGCGGCCGCCGATGAAGTTCCACTTGGAGCCCGGCCGGGTGTCGCGACATACCTGGTCCAGGTGCTCGGTCCACTTATAGCCCGGCAGATACGCGTGCCAGCTATTGATGTCCGTCAGGACGTGGTCGTTGTTGCAGGGGGAATTATCCTCCACCAGTCGGGTCGGGTCGAGGCTCTTGGCGAGCCGGACCATGGACGCCACCCACTCCTGCGTCTCGGGTGTGTAGCCCTGATCGCCTGTGCGCAGGCCCCACGTCTCATTGAAGATCACCCAACTGAAGACGGCCGGGTGATTGAAGTCGCGCTTGAGCATGCCGCGAAGCGCGACCTCCGTTTCGCTGCGCATGTTCTCATCGGGCCGGCCCCAACTGTTCGGCACGTCCGCCATGATCAGCATGCCCAGGCGGTCGGCCCAGTAGAGCTTCCTCGGAATCCCGATCTTGACGTGAATCCGCTGGCCGTTGAGACCGATCTGCCGCGACCGCAGGATCTCGTCCCGCATGAAGGCGTCGCTCGGGAATGTGTAGAACCCGTCCGGATGATAGGCCTGGTCCAGCGCCAGTTTCAGATAGATGGGCTTGTTGTTCAACGCGATATACGGGTGATTCGTCCCGGGCAGCTTCGTCACGCTGATCTTGCGCATGCCGAAATAGGTGGAGACGGTGTCCGTGCCGTCCTGGTTCGAGAGCGCGGCCGTGACTTCGTAGAGATACGGGTCTTCCAGCGACCAGAGCCTCATCGATTCGAGCGGCACTTCGAGCTCGATCTCCCGCTGTCCCTGGCGAACCTTCACCCCCGCCGGCTGCGACTTGTCCTGCGGCTCAAACCGCACCTCGAAGTCCATCGGCCCCGGCGCGGGCTGATTCAGCATCGCGTGGACGAAGACCTTCTGCGCGTCGATATCGGGCAGGAAGTGCACGGTCTCCAAGGCGACCTGCGGCCTGGCCTCAAGATAGATCGTTTGCCAGATTCCCTTGGCGGGGCCGTAGCCCTGCTTGCCCTCCAGCTTGAACGGGTGGGACGTATCGTCCACGCGCAGGACGAGCTGCTGCTCCTGTCCCCATTTGACGTGGCTCGTCAGCTCGAACTCGAACGGCGTGTAGCCGCCCTGGAAGTTGCCGAGCCCGCGGCCGTCCAGCCAGCCGGTTGTGTGCCAGTCGCACGCGCCGATGACGACGAAGACCCGCTTGCCCTTCCACTCGGCGGGCACGCGGATCGTACGCCGGTACCAGCCGATGTCCGCCTCGCTCTCGACGCCGGAGAGCTTCGAGCCCCACGGAAACGGCACCGTGATCGACAGGCCGAACGCCGTGCCGCCCTTGGCCCAGGCCTGGTCGATGCCGGCGTCGTCCTTATCGAAGCGGAACTCCCACGTCCCGTTGAGGTTCAGCCACTGAGCCCTCTGGAAGTCGGGCCGCGGATGCTCCGGCAGCGGAATCTCCGCCACCGCCACCGAGGCGTAGGACAGAAGCAGAACGCCGATTGCAGCGGCGCCGAGCAATTTCTTGCAGGCATTATTCATTCGATCATCCTTTCAACAACAAGCGATTATCACAGACCTGCCAAACCGCCATAAGCCTACCGCCAATCCCCCTCCCTGTCCACCCTCCCGTCCGGCACATCGGCGCCTCCGTGAATTGGCCTTGCGTCCGAACGCCACGCACTGTCCATGCGGGCCGCGATCTTCTCCGCCCACGGTTGGAGTGTGATAAGCCGGTATCTGGAAAGGGTTTGTAGGGTGGGCCATGCCCACCACCTTCTCTTTTCTGACTTTTCCGCTTTCCATTCGCGCAGGACGGCGTCTATAATGCCGAGTTGAGATGTATCCGAGACGAGCGTGCGCCGAACGCGCTTCGTGGCTCGGGTCGGACGCGTTTGGTATCGCCGCTATGTGGAGAGGTTGAAATGGGTCGGATGGCCGTACAAGGCCCAGAGTCGAGATAGCAAGACAGAGAACAGCTACAACAGGCGCTTGTTCTCAGTGTTCTGGCACGAAGCCTCTTTCGGAGACAGCAAAAGTAGAAAGATGTTGTGTTGATTGTCGGCAGACCAAGACCGGTGAGGTGCCTATGACCGTTGAGGAGAGGAATCGGACTACGATATCCGAAGTATTCTGCGTGCTCGGCTTGGAGACAGATGAAGAACGGCGACGATATCGTCTGCTTGGCGAGTTAGGTCGTACGGGTCCTAAACCGGAGCAGCAGTTTCGGGAACCGGTTCAAACGAGAAACAACACTTCGAGGGACGAGGACTATGCCGAACTGGAATGAACTCCTTAACGAGGTGAAGGCCGCAGGAAGCATGTTTGACGTTTTCCGGCGACGCTACCTCGCCAGAATCCACGAACTTACAGGGCGGAATGTCATCATTTACTACTCAGGATGGTTACAGAAGCGCGGTATACCCGGAGTTGAGATCAATGATGATGACAAGAATGGTTTTATGACCGTCATTCACAAGTTAGACCGGGCACTTGGACTCGATCTAATTCTCCATACGCCCGGAGGCGAGACGGCGGCCACGGAGTCGCTGGTCCAGTACCTGCGGTCGTTGTTCAAGACCGACATCCGTGCAATTATCCCCCAACTCGCGATGTCCGGCGGTACGATGATTGCCTGTGCCTGCAAAGAGATCGTGATGGGCGAGCACTCGAGTTTAGGGCCGATAGATCCACAGTTTGGCGGTATTCCTGCTCACGGCGTTGTCGAGGAATTCCGGCGCGCGAAGAAGGAGATCGGTGAAGACCGATCTGTGATTCCGGTATGGCAGCCTATCATCGCGAAGTACAGCCCAACGTTCATAGGTGAGTGCGAGAAGGCCGTAACTTGGTCCAACGAGGTGACAAAAGAGTGGCTGCGGACTAGCATGTTCGCCTCAGAGCAAACACCGGAGGAGAAGATCAACCGCATTCTCAACGAGTTGGCCGACCATGCTCTTACAAAGTCGCATGCGAGGCACTTGTCCAAGGAACGGTGCCGGGAAATGGGGCTCAAGGTCAGCGATCTCGAAAGCAACGATGAACTTCAGGATGCCGTTCTGTCATTGCATCACGCTTGTATGCTGACCTTCTCGGCGACCCCAGCGTTCAAGATCATAGAAAATCAGAAGGGAATCGCATACATCAAAATTGTGCAGCAGATGCTGATTGGAGGACAAGGGGCACCCGTCCATGAGGACGCCAGGCGACAGTCACCAATTCTTGTTCCTGATGCACCAGGTAACTGAGCGGGGGAGTGATACCGGACAAGAACGGAAGGAATAGGTGACAAGGGCGGAAGCGATAAGTGATACGTGACCAAGTGACAAGATGGTTGCCGGTGGGGACGGTGTGCATGGCACACCCTACGGCGCGTTCAGAGGGCTCGGTGGTTCGTGCGTCGTTTGGCTGCAAAGGCCCCTTGTCTCGGTGTGGAAGCGACACACACGCGCGGTCGGCGCGAGGGTCAGGCTAATGGTTCGTAGAAGGTGGTGGGGCGGGGGCTGAGGGGGTTGGTTAGGGTGCCGAGGCCGGCGATCGTGCATTCGATTCGGTCGGCGGGTTTCAGGAAGTTTCCGGTGGCGACGCCGACGCCTGAGGGAGTGCCCGTGCAGATGACGTCGCCGGGCTCCAGTGTCATGAGGTGGCTCAGGAACGAGACGATGTCCGCGACGGGATAGATCATCTGCGCGGTGTTGGCGCTCTGGCGGATCTCGCCGTTGACGGTGAGCTGCATCGTGAGGTTTTGTACGTCGGCGATTTCATCGGCCGTGACGAGGTAGGGGCCCATCGGACAGAAGCCGTCGGCCCACTTGCCGTTGAGCCAGTCGTAGAAGTCGTCCCACGGCCTCGTCTGGCGGCTCTTCGAGAACGTGACACTGCGAGCGGAGATATCGTTGGCGATCGTATAGCCCGCGACGTGGTCCGGGGCGTCAGCGGCGTCGATGCACTTGCCCTTCCTGCCGATCACGACGGCAAGCTCCAGCTCGTAGTCGATTTCCCTGCTGTAGGCGGGCCAGCGGATCGTCTCGCCGGGTCCGATGACGGCGGTGCCCGGCATGAGAAAGGGGCGGGGCACGGTCGTCTGCCGGGGCGAGTCGGGCAGGCCGAGCTTGTAGCCGTGGTGGACGGAGGCCTCTTTGATATGCTCGCTGTAGTTGCCGGCCAGCGCCAGGACCTTGCCGGGCCGGGGGATCGGCGCAAGCAGTGTCACTGAGTCGAGCGGGATCGTCTCAGCGGCTGATTCCGCGATCTGTCGGACTCGATCCAGGCAGGATGAGCCTCGCTCGAGGACTTCTTTGATGCTCCGGGGCGGATTCACATCGCGCCAGGAAGACGGGATATCGACGATCCCTCGCTCGGTCAGGACGCCGCACGAGACCACTTCATTACGCCGGTATGTGAGCAGCTTCACGTTCGTATCTCTCCTAATCTGGGGCAATTACGAAATCCGCCATATTGTACCGGTCGTGACGGGGCAGGCAAGCCGTTCGCGCGGAATGTACGGGAGTGTTATTCGACATGATTGTGGCAGACGCCTCCACCTGTCATTGCGAGCCAGCCGACGGCTGGCGCGGCAATCTGGGGCCCCCAATGCGGCCTTTCGCGTTTGGGAACTCTTTCACCCCCGTCTCCTTCGAGATTGCTTCGTCGGCGTGCGCCTCCTCGCAATGACATCGTTCTCAATCCTGACTCGCCACTTCCTTGTCGTACGTTCTACGCACGTCCTAAAAAATCGCAACCTACACAAGTGGTGTCTGCGTGGACGCGACATCGGCAGCGCAGGGCGTTTCATTCGCGCCAGTTTCGGCTGGGACGGGTGATTTATCGCGGCGATGCAGCGCGCGAATCGGCAATGGCGTGCGGATTTCTCGGACCTTCGTGACATGCGGCGGCATTTGGCTCAAGGGAAAATCGCCCGTGGTCCGATGGTAGGGATACCGGCGATGCAGGATATCGGTCGGTGATTGTGGAACGGTTTCATGAAGGGATAGCTGAGCATGACGCTGCGGCAGATTTTGAGCGGGACGAGCCACTGGTTTCGTACGCACCGATGCGAGGAAGTCGGCCACTGTGAGCCGGCCCTCGATGGCGAAGGGTTGTTGACGATGACACTCGATCCGGAAGAGGAGGATTTTGAAGGCTCCGGGTCGGCTCGCGGAGGGGACGGTCCGGTCGTCGTGAACACAAGGACTTCACTGGACCGGCGCGAGTCCGTGGAGAAGCTCCAGAACGGTCTCGACCGGCTCGTGGACGAGCTCCAGCATATCAACGGGCACCTGAGCGAGCAGCTTTCGCAGCATCAGGAGCTCATGGGCCGGGTGAAGGAATTGCCGCAGGTGCTTGAAAGCCTGCCGGCGGCGGTGGAGAACCAGAAGCAACTGACGACGCGGCTGCTGGAGCAACTATGCAGCACGGCGGCCAAGGATCAGCAATTCATCGAGACGGTCGGGCGAATTCCCGTCGAGACGGCCCGGCAGACGGATGCCTTGACGCTCATCAATCATCAGCTCGCCGCCGCGGCGGGGACCGACGTGCAGCTCGCCGAGAGCTTCGGGCGATTCAAAGACACGCTGGACCGGCTCAACCATAACACGATCAGCAATACCGAAGGCATCCTGCAGATGAGCAAGACCTTCGCGGCCAGCGACCGCTACCTCAAGTACGTCGTCAATAAGCTCAACAAACGCTACGCCTGGGTCTTCGCGATGGCGCTGGCGGTCTGTGTCGGCGTGGTTTCGGCGCTGGTCGGCATCATCTTCTATCTGGCCAGGTAGGCCGGATCGGAGGGAGGCAACGGAGGGTTTCAGATCGCGAGCATTCTGCCGGTCCCGGCAAATCGTGACGGTTGCGCTCGGCGACTCGAATCCTGCATTGAATCTGGTATAATGGCGCATTGTGTACGCTGTGCGGGTTGTTCGCGCAGGGACACACGCAGGCGAAGGGCCGCCAGTTCAGTGAAGCCGGGAGCTCTCGTGTGAAAGTCCAATGTGAGCTATGCCCGAAGCTGTGCATCATCGGATCGGGCCAGAGCGGCGAGTGCCGGGTGCGGATCAATATCGACGGTGCGTTGCGGACCGTCGTGTACGGTTATCCGTGTTCGGTGAGCGTCGACCCGGTCGAGAAAAAGCCGCTGTTCCATTTTCTGCCCGCCACGCCTATTCTCTCGCTCGCCACCGTGGGATGTAACCTGCACTGTAAGAACTGCCAGAACTGGGAGATCTCGCAGGCGAATCCTGAAGAGAGCCGGGCGTTCTCATGCCCGCCGGAGAAGGTGGTGGCTCTGGCGAAGCAGCAGAACTGCCCGTCGATCGCGTATACGTACACCGAGCCGGTCGTCTACTACGAATACACGTACGATACGGCCAAGCTCGCGCACGAGGCGGGCGTGCGCAACGTGCTCGTCACGGCCGGGTATATCAATGAAGAGCCGTGGCGGAAGCTGTTGGAGCATGTCGACGCCGCCAATATCGATTTGAAATCGATCTCCGATGCGTTCTATCGCGACGTGTGTTCCGCCACGCTGAAGCCGATCCAGAATGCGCTGGTGGTCGCCAAGTCGATGGGCGTTCTGGTCGAGGTGACGAACCTGGTGATTCCGACGCTGAATGACAGGCCGGAGGAGTTCCGCGAGTTGTCGCAATGGGTGGGGGCCAACCTTGGCGTCGAGACGCCGCTGCACTTCAGCGGCTTTGCGCCGTTGTATCAGATGCGGCACCTGCCGCCGACTTCGCTGCAAACGCTCGAGATGGCGCGTGACATCGCGATCAGCGAGGGACTCGAAAACGTCTACATCGGCAACCGCAAGACCGAGAAGGGCGAGAACACGTACTGCCCCGAGTGCCGCGATCTGCTCGTTCAGCGGGTTGGCTACACGGTGCAACAGAATCGGCTGCAAGAGGGCAAGTGCCCCGATTGCGGCAGGGAGATTTACGGGGTATGGAAATGACGAGACGAAAGTTCGTGCGGCGGCTCGCCGGTGCGGCGTCGGCGCTGTGCGTCGGGTTGTGCTGGGTCGGGCGCAAGGCCTCGCCGCGTCGGATCGTGCGGGCCGTTCGGCTCGGGAAGTACCCGGGTCGGATTGTGCCGATGGGCGAGATAGGACGACAATCCAAGTGGAGCGGCTAAGATGAATCATCCATCCAACAGGCGAACGCTGATTGTTGTCCTTGCGGTTGCGCTGCCTGTAGTTTTGTGTGGCGGGCTTGCGGTCGGGCTGGTGCTGGCGCCGGACGCCCGCAAGCCGGCAAGGGGCGAAGCCCAGGATCGGCTGGCAGCGACGGAGACGCCAGGGACGCGCAAGAAGGACGTGTTGAAATCCGCGTTGGCCGGTACTTGGTATGATGGCGATGCGAATGGACTGCGGGCGGAGCTGGCGAGCTACTTCGCAAAGGCTGAGGTGGAACCGAATGAGGAGATCGTCGCTCTGGTTCTTCCGCACGCCGGGTACGCGTATTCCGGGCAGACGGCCGCCTGCGGCGTCAAGTCACTCGGGCGGAGCTACAAGCGAGCCGTTGTGATCGGGCCGACGCATCGTCTGCCGATGGAGGATATGTTCAGTGTGCCGCGCGTGACGCACTACGAGACGCCGTTCGGGCAGGTGGCGCTGGATGTG
>Ga0207752_1001454_pt1 | contig 10802 bp, 12 predicted proteins | sample Pon2CUnioCityCA_6_FD_187272 | JGI IMG/M metagenome (GOLD analysis project Ga0207752, IMG submission 187272) | Marine sediment microbial community from Union City, CA, USA - Pond 2C Sediment 2 (SPAdes) | ecosystem: Environmental > Aquatic > Marine > Intertidal zone > Salt pond sediment ... | reverse complement strand
CCTCTTCGAGCGCTTTTACCGGGTAGACAAATCGCGCTCCCGGGCCGGCGGGGGCAGCGGCATCGGCCTCACCATTGTGCGCCACCTGGTCGAAGCACACGGCGGGCGGGTATGGGCCGAGAGCGCCGGCCTGGGCGAAGGAAGTACCTTTACCTTCGCCTTGCCGCTTGTGAGGCCGCTGACCGGGTAACGAGGCCATCCGCCCCAGTACCCACGCTGCCGTCCCCGCCATTTGGCGGGTAGCGCACTCCTCTAAATAACTCTCCCGTAAGTGTTACAAAAATGTCATACTTTTGGTAGGAGGCCGTCATACCTGGCCGGTATACTAGTTATTGTAAGTGAAGAAACAAGGCGGTTGGCCGGCAGGATGGGCAGCCGCGGAGGATAACAAGATGATGCAATGGGGATCCCACATGGGATTTGGAGGCTGGAGCCTCCTGCTCAACGGTCTTCTTTGGATTGGCCTGATCGCACTGGGAATCTGGCTTCTGGCCAGGCTGTTCCCCACGGCCGGCAGGAGTTCTGCCGGACAGCGTGAAGGTGGCTCACGGGCGGCATTCGATCCGCCGGAGAGCGCGTTGGAGATTTTACAGAGACGGTATGCGCGCGGCGAGCTGACCAAAGAAGAGTATGAAACAATGCGCCACGACCTGGCTTCCTAGCCGGCGTGGACACGACAGATAGATAGATAAGGAGTGTAGAAAGACGATGATGGGTTTTGGTTTGATCTGGGTGTTGTTAGTTATTGCCGTCGTCGCCTACCTGATGGGCTGGCGACCGGAAAACCTGAACCTGGGTGGGCCGCGCGAGCGGCGTGAGCCCCAGGACGGGAAAGCGCCACTGGATATCGTGAAGGACCGGTATGCCCGCGGCGAGATTACAAAAGAAGAGTTCGAGCGCCTGCGCGCCGATCTGGGACGATAGATCAGCGCCGTCGATCCGCGGACGATGTTGGGTGTGGTCCAGAATACCGAGCTGGAGCCTATAGGCAATGAGGCGGCCGAGCGTCTGCAGCGGGCGTTGAGCTCGCTCTAACGCTAGACAACTGACACCAGATATAAGAAACCGTACTCTCTCTGCCGTGCGACTGCAGGGGGAGTGCGGATTTCGCGCAATGTGCCGACTGGCACTGGTAAAAGAAATTGGAGGAAAAGATGATACGAAGAAGCGTGATGTTGATCGGTTTGATTGCCACTCTGGCTTTGCTTCTCGCTGCCTGTGGCGGCGAGGCAACCCCGGTAGCAGAAGGTGATCTGGCAGCACAGACACAAAGTGTGCCGGTGGGCGACGGGAGCTACACGGACGTCAGTGTCGAAGGGTTGGCCATGTTGATGGCGGAAGACGAAGAATTTCCGCTGGTCAACGTACATGTCCCTTATGAGGGTGAGATACCGGATACCGATCTCTTCATTCCCTACAACCAAGTCGAGCAGAACCTGGACCAGCTTCCGGCCGACAAGGACGCCCGGGTCGTTCTCTACTGCCGTAGCGGCAGCATGAGTGCCCAGGCCGCGCGGACGCTGGTGAACCTGGGTTACACCGACGTGTGGAATGTCGACGGGGGTATGATCGCCTGGGAGAACAGCGGACGCACCCTTGAGAGCAGGTAGACGAGCTGATTATATCCGCGGTATACGGTGCACCTGTATCCGCCGGTACATTTCCGGTACGGAGATTAGCAGGATAATTGGTAGTCCAACCGAAGTTGTTTGAATCGACCATTAACAATAAACACGGCACTCCCAGGAGCGCCGTGCGTGTTTATAAGTAGTCAATGCGGGCGGCGTAAAGTGCCTGCCGCAATTTGTGGGTCGCAAGCAGCGGGCCGCTGCGGTCGCGCACTTTTCGCCGGTGCAGGAGGTAAAGCGATGAGTATAGCGACTGATAAAAGAAAACGGCTGCAATATGTGGAGCGGTTGGAGGACCCGCCAGTAGCCAAAGCGTTATTTGAGCACGTGCGCTGGTCATGGCTCTGGCTGATTCTACGCCTGTACGCCGGCTGGCAATGGGTGCAGGCGGGGTGGGGGAAGATAGGAGCGGAAGCGTGGACGGGGGAGAATGCGGGGGCGGCTATCACCGGCTTCGTTCAGGGCGCGCTGCAACAGACCGGCGGCGCCCATCCGAATGTACAGGGTTGGTACGCTTCGTTCCTGGAGAATGTGGTGCTGTCTAACGCGGCGCTGTGGGGCCATCTTGTGGCCTGGGGCGAGTTGCTGGTGGGCATTGCCCTCATCGTGGGCTTGTTCACCGGCGTTGCCGCCTTTTTCGGCGCCTTCATGAATATGAATTACCTGCTCTCCGGTGCTGTGAGCACCAATCCTATTCTTCTGGTCGTCGAGATTTTCCTGATCCTGGCCTGGAAGACGGCCGGGTGGTGGGGCCTGGACCGGTGGGTCTTGCCGGCGTTGGGCACCCCTTGGAGCCCGGGCCTGGTGTTCCGCGAGGAAGAGGAAGGGGAGGTGGCCTGATGAAACAGCTCTGGCAAAGCGCGACGCTGATGTTCTTTACGGCCGATTCCGTGCTCTTGCTTCTATCCGGCAGGGCATGGGTGCGCTTCACGCGATTTGGCAGCCCGGACGGCCTCTATTTCAAGACGATGACCTGGTTCCTCCAGTGGCCGGAGTGGCTGTTGCGGGCGCTGGGCGCAGTCGAAGGGCTCCTGGCCCTCAGCCTCTTCCGGCGCTGGCAACGGCCGGAGCAAGGAGGAATAGACCGATAAAAGAGAAGGTATTACGGCTTGCCGGGGTAAACATGATTGTCGACGGCGTTCTGCTGGCTCTCTTTGGCCGCCGGTATGCCCGTTTGTGGCGTCTGGGAACAGAGCAAGGCGGCTACTACCGGCTTGTGCAGCGGTTCGTCGAACTGCCACCGTGGCTCCTGCGCCTTTTAGGTCTTGCCGAGGTGGTCGCAGGGGTTAAGGTGATGGGACGCGCGCCGTTGTCCGTTCCCGGCGTCTACAATGCGCTGGCGGCACCGTACAGTGCCATTGATACCTGGTGGCGGGACTGGCTTTACGCCGACGCCCACAAGGCCCTTGACGAGGCGATGGCCAAATATCTGCCACCGGACGGGGCCGTACTGGACCTGGGCGCAGGGACAGGGGCAAATCTGGGACGCCTGCTGGCGACGGGAGCGCGCTTCGCTTCCTATACCGGCGTTGACGCCACGGAGGTGATGCTGGCCCAGGCGCGCGGGAAGTATGGGCAGCTTCCTCAGGCACACTTCCGGCAACTGGACTTGCGGCGAGATCCGCTGCCGGATGGTCCCTTCGACCTGATCGTCTCTAGCTGGGTGCTGGAACATCTGGTCGAACCTGGCGCTGTGGTACGGAAGGCGTGGGAGAAGTTGCGTCCGGGCGGTCACATGGTGCTGCTGTTTGAGGTAGAAGGCACCGGTTTGTATAGCGAGCTGGTCAACCGGGTGTTGGGCTTCTTTGATGCGCAGCAGGTAGCAGAGAGCACGGTCAAACAATTGCCCGGCCTGGTTCGCTACGAAACGTTTAGCGGCCCGTTTGCCCGATTGGCGCTCGTGGTGTTGGAGAAACAGGTAATTGCCCCGGGATAGAGTGGGCCAAATGGCGGGTGTCCTGCCGGCCGGTTCCCTTTATACTGGAAACATCCCCCCTCCCCCTGGGGGTGGGTGTGTGGACACAGTAAGGCGTGCTCCAGTTGGAACCGGCCGAGCGCGCCTGCAACACGGAGGAACAGACTATGGCAGACGAAAGCGAAAAAGCAGATGGCAGGGAACAGGAGCAGGAGAGAGCGGATGAAGTAAGCGGCGAGCAGAATGTATCGCCCCGGGAAGCGGCCCAGGAAGGGGTAGACGAAGCGGCCGAAGCCGGCGCTGAGCACCATGCGCCAGAGCGGGATGAGCCGCTCCCCCACGAGGCAATGGACCGCGCAGCCCACGGCGAAGATGTCGACCACCGGCATCCGGCCGACGAAGACGTCGAGGAAGAGCTAGACGAGTCCACGCCAGAGGAGGGCAAAGGAGAGCCATCGCCTCATGTTCACGAGGCGATGGAACATGGCGTGCACGACCAGGGTGAAGATGCAGCCGTCGACCATACTGGCCACGCGGCGGCAGTCGACGAAGAGATGGCTGCAGGCGAGCACGAGGCCCACGAAGGCCACGACGAGCACGGGGAACATGTAGACCACACCGGACATGAGCAGATGTTCCGGCGCAAGTTCTGGATTTCACTCCTGCTCTCGATTCCAGTGCTAGTTTTCAGCCCGGCCCTCCAGGATTGGTTAGGTTACACGGCGCCAGAATTCTCGTTTAGCGAGTGGATTACGCCGGTCTTTGCCATCGTCGTCTTCTTCTACGGCGGGCTGCCTTTCCTGCAGATGGCCGTGCCCGAACTACGCAACCGCAAGCCGGGAATGATGATGCTCATCTCGCTGGCGATTACGGTCGCCTTTATCTACAGCCTGGCCGCCCTCTTCCTGCCCACCAGCGATACCTTCTTCTGGGAGCTGGTCACCCTGATCGACATCATGCTCCTGGGGCACTGGATCGAGATGCGCAGCGTGCGCCAGGCGAACCGGGCCCTGGACGAACTGGCCAAGCTGATGCCGGATATGGCCGAGCGGGTCCTCCCCGGCGGCGGCACTGAAGAGGTACCGCTTTCCGCACTGAGCCAGGGTGACCTGCTGCTGGTGCGACCCGGGGCCAGCGTGCCCGCCGATGGCGAAGTGGTGGAAGGGGATTCGGACGTCAACGAGGCGATGATCACCGGCGAGAGCAAGCCGGTAGACAAGGAGCCGGGCGATGAGGTAATCGCCGGCACTATCAATGGGGACGGCAGCCTGCGGGTGCGGGTCACCGCCACCGGCGAGGAGACCGCGCTGGCCGGGATCATGCGCCTGGTGGACGAGGCGCAGCAGAGTAAGAGTGACACCCAGTTGCTGGCCGATAAGGCTGCCGGCTGGCTCTTCTACGTCGCCCTAGGGGTGGCCGCCATCACGGCCGTGGCCTGGATCATTGCCGTGGGCTTTGACGTAGCCGTCATTGCCCGCGTGGCCACCGTGTTGGTTATCGCCTGCCCCCACGCGCTGGGTCTTGCCGTCCCGTTGGTGGTAGCGATTACCACCGCCCTCGGTGCCCAGAACGGCGTGCTGGTACGCGACCGGCTGGCGTTGGAAGAGGCGCGCGAAGTCGACATGATTATCTTCGACAAGACGGGAACGCTGACCAAGGGCGAGTTTGGGGTGGTGGGTATCGAGACAGCGGACGGCTGGAGCGAGCAGGAAGCGCTGGCGCTGACGGCGGCCATCGAGGGAGATTCGGAACACACCATTGCCCGCGGTATTCGCAACTCGGCGGCGGAGCGCGGACTGACCATCCCTGCGGATGAGGTGCGTGACTTCGAGGCAATTAAGGGGCGGGGCGTGCGCGCCCGGGCCAACGGCCGCGAAATGTATATCGGCGGGCCGCGGATGCTGGAGATGCTGGAGCTTGAGCTACCGGCCGAGATTGCCCGCTTCGAGGAGGCAGCCGGCGAGAAGGGACAGAGCGTGGTCAACCTGATTGAGGCCGGCGGCGACGGTGCCGGGCCCAAAGTGGTGGCCGCCTTCGCCCTGGCAGACGTCATCCGGCCCGAGAGTTACGAGGCGATTGAGCGCCTACACGAGATGGACGTCGAAGTAGCGATGCTCACCGGCGACGCCGAGGAGGTAGCGGCAGCTGTCGCCAAGGAGCTGGGCATAGACATCTATTTCGCCGAGGTGCTGCCGGAGCATAAAGACCAGAAGGTAGCCGAATTGCAGCGGCAGGGGAAGCGGGTGGCGATGGTCGGCGACGGCGTCAACGATGCCCCGGCCCTGACGCGCGCGGACGTGGGCATTGCCATCGGCAGCGGCACCGACGTCGCCGTGGAGTCGGCGGGCATCATTCTGGTTAAGAGTAACCCACTGGATGTGGTGAATATCGTCGAACTGAGCCGGGCCAGTTACCGCAAGATGATCGAGAACCTGGTCTGGGCTACCGGCTACAACGTCGTAGCGCTACCCCTGGCAGCCGGCATTCTTGCCCCATGGGGCATCCTCCTCAGCCCAGCGGTCGGTGCGGTCTTGATGAGCTTGAGCACGGTGATTGTGGCCATCAATGCCCAGCTAATGCGGCGGCAGGTTTCCTTTGTGCGGGAAGCGCCGCAAGCGGCAGCGGCGGCGGCATAATGGGCCGGCGACTGCTTTTGTTCCGGGAGGTGCGCACGCGCCTCCCGGAACCGTCGCCGGTAGAGATCCGGCCGGGGTTGCACCTGAATACGCTACACTTTCCCGGATCAGAGCCACCGCTGGTTTTCCTCCACGGCGGTTTGGGCAACTTGTGGGACGCCTATCTGCAATTGGACGGCCTGCAGCAAATTGACGTGCCCGTCTACGTGGTGCACGGCTCGGCCGACCGGATCGTGCCGATGAAGCGGGCGCGGGTAACGGCGCAGCTTTTCCCAGACGGCACTTTTTTAGCTGGAGGAAAGCGATCATGCTGCACCCGTGGAACAATTTGCCGCCTATAACCGGCTCCTGGAGCAGTTGATAACGGCCGTCTGAGTTGGCTTACTCGCCTTCCAAGGATTGCAGGTATGCGGCCAGGTCGCGCAGGTCGGAGTCGCTGATTTGCCAGCGGGGCATATCCTCACTCAGCGGCTCGCCGTCGGGGTGGACGCCGGCTACGACGGCCCGCCGGAATGTTTCCAGGTCGTAGCCTCCTTCTTCAGCCGCGTGCTCGTCTTCCTCGGCATGTTCCGCTTCTTCTTCGGCGTGCGCGTCTTCGCCTTCCTCATGGCCCTCGCTACCGTGCCCGGCGAGGGCGTCCCAGCGAATATTCGGCGCATCCATGATTTCCATATGCATCCGATGCTCGCCGCCGCGGGCATTAGGGCCGTGGCAGGAGGCGCAGGAGAGCTGACCGCCCATCATCATGCCCCCGATATCGGGGCCCCCTGTATAGTCGATGTTCCCGCTCCCCTCGCTGGTGCCGGTGAAGTAGATGCGCTCACCGTTACCACTAAAGGCGCCGTCGCCCCAGGCTGTGCCACTCATTGGACCCGGTCTAGTTTCAGAAAATTCCTCATCCTCCATCATACCGTCGCTTTCGTCCATCATGCCCGGACCGATTTCGTCACCGTCCATCAGGCTATCGTCTTCTGCTTCATCGCCGCCACAGGCTGCAAGGAGGATGACGACGACAAACAGGAGAAAGAAGTTAGTTACAAGCTTATTCATATTGCCTCCGGCTCCCCGCTAAGAGAGTGAAAAGAGAATGTGACAGTAATCCGGACGCTATCTTGCAGGCAAGCGTCTCTCGATCACGTCACATGTCTCTCCAGGATAGGGGAGAAGGGATAGGTTGGCATCTATCCAGATAGATCGCGAGGGTACATCATTAGTTACATTTTTCACGAACAGCAGTGAAGGAGAACTGCCTGATTCAGGAATTGGCTTCTCCGTCGCCACCCTCCTCATTTCCGGCAGGTAGCCCCGGCTCGGCAATCCCCTCCTGGATTGCGTACAGGGCCGCCTGCGTGCGGTTCTCGAGATGGAGACGGCGGAAGATACCGGATAACCGGTTACGCACTGTCTTCTCCGCGATGAAAAGCTGGTCTGCGATATCCTGGTTGCTTAACCCCTGAGCCAGGAGGCGCAGAATCTCGATATCGCGCTCAGCCAGGTCAGGCTCTTCTTCGACCGCCGGCTCGGGACGTCGAAACTCGGCCAACACCCGGCTGGCGATGGCCGAGTCAATGACCGCCTCGCCGCGGGCGACGGCCCGTATGGCGTCCAGCAACTCCTCCAGTTCGACCTCCTTGAGCAGATAACCGTTGGCGCCCGCTTTGATCGCCTCGAACACGTAATCGTCGCGACGGTACATCGTGAGAATGATCACGCCGGTTTCGGGAAAGTTGGCAGTGATGCGCCGGGCCGCTTCCACACCATCCATGCCGGGCATGTTGATATCCATGAGCACGATGTCCGGTTGATGCTTGGCAGCCAGGCGCACGGCTTCGGCGCCGTTATCGGCCTGGGCGACGACCTGAACGTCGGACTGCATATCCAGCACCTGGGCCATACCCTGGCGCAGGACGTTGTGGTCGTCGGCGAGGAGGACACGAATCAGGTCACTCATCAACCTTTTCCTGCATGGGGAGGCGGGCGCGAACAATCGTCCCCTGCGTACTCTCGCCGTCGATTGTGAGCGTACCCCCGCTGCGCCGCACGCGTGCCTGCATCTGTTTCAGCCCTAAACCCTCGTCTGCCAGGTCTCGTGTGAAGCCGGGGCCATCGTCGCGGATGATTAGTTCCAGCGACCGGCTAGAGCCGGACGTCAGGGTGAGCCAGACATTGCTGGCATCGGCGTGCTTGGCAATATTGTTGAAGGATTCCTGGACAACGCGGTAGATGGTGGGCTGGAGGCGTGCGGGAATGGGCGGTAGATCATTGTCAATCTCACAGTGCAGTTGCCATCCCATTTGTTCGGCAAAACCGGCGGCAAAATGTCGTAATGCGTTGAGAAACTCCCCTTCGGGCCAGTCAAGGGGACGAAGGGCGTAGATGGTGCGGCGCACCTCACGGATTACGTGGCGAATCCTGGTACCGATCTCGCGCAGGGTTTCGCCGACTTGCTGTGGATCTTGTGCGAGTTGTTGCCGGCCCGCATCCGCCTGCAGAGCGGTGAAATATAGTGTCTGAGCAACGCCATCATGCAGGTCGCGCGCAATCCGGGCCCGTTCCTCTTCGACAATGGCCTCCCGCTCGCGGCGGGCGGTAACATCCCGCATGATGAGCAGGCTGGCGGAGCCGCCATTGCGCTCCAGGGTGGTCTGGGTGAGGTTGACGTTGAGGAGACGGCCGTCGCGCGTGCGCGCTTCCGCATCGTAATTCTGAACCTTACCCTGGTTCTGGCGTTGGACCGCCAACGCAGGAGCATCGGTCAGGAAAAGGTCGAGTTCGGCTCCCAGTGCCCTCTCGGCCGCGTAGCCCAGCATCCGTTCGGCACCCCTATTCCAGGAGATGATGCGCCCCTCCTTGTCCAGGCTGAGGATGGCGTCAGCGGAAGCCTCGGTCAGACTGGCCAGTTGCCGGGTACGGGCGCGCACTTCCCGCTCGAGTGCTTCTTTTTCACGCAGGCTCCGCTCCACCCAGGCCAGTGTCAGCCAGGTGGCCAGCGGCCCTGCAAAGCTGTAGAAAGCAATTTCGAACCCGTAGTGGACGGTGTGCCCGTATTGCTCAGAAAGCCATTGGGCCACCCCGAGCTGGTAGAAGGCGACGACGATAACCAGGACCGGAGGCAACAGGTAACGCAACCAACGGACGCGATCGACGAGGGTCAGCCGCTGCCAACTCAATCTGCTCAACTTAACCTTCTTGCTTCTCGGTAATCACACTGTTAGTAGTGTGGCATAAGGCCCGCCATTTTGCAATTCAGCCTCCGCCTGTCACCCGTTACGAACGAAAGCAGGGCGGTGAAGTTTGCCGCCAGTTCTCGACCGGGCAGTTGTCGCAGTTGGCCCCTGAAGCCGGTTCCAGCGCCGGCCCCGTCTCAGCGCGCCATCTGTTGGTACATCATCCCCAGTTCTGAGATCTGTCTAAGCGGGTGTGGTTGCCATCTGGGCGGGCGCCTTGCCGGCACGTTGGCCCTGGCCAGAAGCGGCAAGCACCTGTTGCAGGCTCTCCGAGACGGCCACTGTGTGGGGGTGCTCTGCCCCTGACCAGCGCCGCTGGATGAGATAGGCACGACCGAGGGCCTGGACCGCTGCGGTGGCATCGCCCATAGCGTTGGAAACTGCGGCCAGATTGTTTAAGACACAGGCAATCTCCGTGGGCGTTGTTTCCGGTGCCTCCTCGTAAAGGGCCAGAGCCCGCTCGAAGTAGCGGCGGGCCTGTCTGTTCCGCTTCTGCGCCAGCAAAAGATGGCCCAGATTGTTATACGTCCCGGCAAGTTCTCTCGGTGCCGGGAGGCCGGTATTTTCCAGGATAGCCAGCGCCCGTTTAAGGTAATGTCCCGCGGCGCCGTCATCGTCCTGATCGTGGCAAACAGCCCCAAGATTAGTCAGAATAGTGGCAGTTGCCGGGTGTTGTTGACCGTGAGCGTCCCGGCTGAGAGCCAACGCCTTTTCATAATTGCGGCGCGCCTCTGCGGGGCGGCCTGCTGCTCGGGCAACCCCTCCCAGGTTGTTATAGGCAGTGGCAAAGTAAGGGTGTGCCGGCTCTAGCATCTCTTGCCAGATAGCTAACGCCTGCTCGTAGCAGGCGCGCGCGGCGTCCAGTTCTGCTCTCCGTTTGCGCACGCATCCCAGGTTATTCAATATCTCCGCTACCTCCGTGTGTTCGGGACCATGTACGGCACACCAGATGAGCCAGGCACGTTCGAGGTATGCCACGACATCCGGTGCCGGGACCATGCTGTCGAGGAGCTTGGCGAGCGCAGCCAGCACGCGGTCAACCTGCTCCGCATCCGTCGCCGGCTGCCCGAGATAGATCTCGAGGGCGATTTCTAGCATGGCCCAAGCGGCACGGTAGCGGCGCCCGACCACCAGCTTGGAGCCAAATTCGTAGCAATAGTCGGCTGCGAGGCGGTCAGCCCGTGTCTGCGCCTCCGACAGAATATCGTAGAGCCAGCGTTCGTCGGCTCCTAGCGTGGCGAACGGGCACAAAGCACCGGGTGGGAGCTCCTCTTCTATGGCCCGCAGCGAGAACGGCGCGTATTCGGACTTGAGAAATTTTACGTCACCCATGACAGAACCTCCATTGAAGTTGTTGAGGCTTTACCAGTCTGAGACGTTAATGACTGTGCTCGAC
>Ga0207752_1001453_pt1 | contig 10803 bp, 9 predicted proteins | sample Pon2CUnioCityCA_6_FD_187272 | JGI IMG/M metagenome (GOLD analysis project Ga0207752, IMG submission 187272) | Marine sediment microbial community from Union City, CA, USA - Pond 2C Sediment 2 (SPAdes) | ecosystem: Environmental > Aquatic > Marine > Intertidal zone > Salt pond sediment ... | reverse complement strand
GGCGGACTTCCTGGTCGATCTGTTCGGCCACAGCTTCGGAGTAGTCGCGCTGTTCGGAAATTTCGCGCCCCAGGAAGATCAATTCTTCCTTTTGACCGTAGACCATCGGCCCAAGCTGTTCGCTCATGCCGAGCCGGGTTACCATGGAACGAGCCATACGGGTGACGCGTTCCAGGTCGTTGGATGCGCCGGAAGTGATATCGTCAAATACCAGTTCCTCGGCGGCGCGCCCGCCCAACAGGCCGACCATGTCAGCCAGGAGCTTCTTCTTCGGCATCAAGGTGCGGTCCTCTTCAGGCAGAGCCATGGTGTAACCACCGGCCATACCGCGCGAGATGATCGAAACCTTGTGCACGGGGTCCGATTGAGGCAGGGTGTGCATGACGACCGCGTGCCCAGCTTCGTGATAGGCGACGATGCGCTTTTCCTCCGCGCTGATCAGGCGGCTCTTGCGCTCTGGCCCGGCGATAACTCGCTCGATGGCCTCTTCCAGTTCCGCTTGGCCGATGAGTTTCTTGTTGCGGCGGGCAGCCAGAATGGCGCCTTCATTGACCAGGTTCTCCAGGTCAGCGCCGACAAAGCCCGGGGTGGAGCGAGCCAAAACGCCCAGATCGACTTCGGGATCCAGCGGCTTGCCCTTGGTGTGTACTCGCAGGATTGCTTCCCGGCCGCGCATATCGGGGCGGTCCAGGACAACCCGGCGGTCGAAACGGCCAGGTCTTAGAAGCGCCGGATCGAGGATGTCCGGACGGTTGGTGGCAGCCATGATGATCACGTTGGTATCGGTGTCAAACCCGTCCATCTCCACCAGCATCTGGTTAAGCGTCTGCTCGCGTTCGTCGTGACTGCCGCCCAAGCCGGCGCCGCGCTGGCGACCGACTGCGTCAATCTCGTCTACGAAGACGATACAGGGAGAATGGCGCTTGGCCTGATCGAAGAGATCGCGCACACGGCTGGCGCCGACGCCCACGAACATCTCAACGAATTCGGAGCCGGAGATGGAGAAGAAAGGCACACCTGCTTCCCCGGATACGGCCTTGGCAAGCAGCGTTTTACCGGTGCCCGGAGGGCCGACCAGGAGCACGCCTTTGGGAATTCGAGCGCCAAGCGAGATGAATTTCTCGGGCTCGCGCAGGAACTCGACCACTTCTCTGAGCTCCTCCTTGGCCTCTTCTACCCCGGCTACGTCCTGGAAAGTGACCGTCGGCTGGTCGCCGGTGAACATGCGCGCCCGTGACTTCCCGAAGGAAAGCGCCGCGTTGTTACTACCTTGCGCCTGTCGAAAAACGAACCAGAAGACACCAGCCAGGATAATGAAGGGCAAGATGTAGCCCAAAGCCGTAGCAATGCCCAGCCAGGCGCTGGGGGGCTTGACTACGATTTTTACGTTGTTCGGATTCAGTTGTTCTGTGGTTACACCCAGGTCTTTAAGCTGTTCAACTAGCGTAGCGTTGGCTTCTTTTTGCGATGTCCGTTCTGTACCGTCCGAATAAACAACTTGCAATTGGTTATCGTCTTCGGAAATTTTCTCAACATCACCAGCCTGAATGTCAGCAGCAACTTGATTGATCGTTAAAACTTCTTGTGTCCCTGCTTGCTGTTGAAAGTTATAGACTACCATCGAGATGATGGCTATAAATAACAGCAAGTATATAATTGAAGATCGATTGCGGGTTGGGTTCACATTACCTCCAAAGCAGATGGCAATCCGCAGATTTGTATCAAAATTATACCAATCTCTAGTCTTGAATGGTAGAAAAGAAGATCGGAATTATGGATTTCTAACGCCCTTCTAACAATCCAATTAAAGGAAGCTAGCCACTGTTATGATACCTCCCCCAAATGATTGCGTCAATACGCCGCAGCCATCTCAGTAGGATAGAACGCAAACGTGCGTAAAAGCGGTAGCGAGCCGGGTAAATGATCCGGCGCGTGGTAAGCGGACCGCTCCATAAGGCCACCGCCGCACCCCACGTCAATCCGGCGCCAAATCCAACGAAAACGATCTTATCTCCGGGATGGATGCGCCCTTGTTGGATCGCTTCACAGGTTGCGATGGGGATCGAGGCCGTTGAAGTGTTGCCATAGCGGTCTAAGTTCATGTAGCAGCGTTCAATCGGGATATTCATGCCCCGGGCGGCTGCTTCGATAATACGCTTGTTGGCCTGGTGAGGGATGACCAGGTGGATGTCATCCATAGTAATGTTAGCTTTTTCGACGGCTTCCTCGGTAGCCTGAGCCATCACCCGGGTGGCGAATCGAAATACCTCCCGGCCATTCATTTGAATGTAATGCATGCCGTTCTTGAGTGTGTCCGGGCTGGTAGGGTAGCGACTTCCACCGCCGGGCAGGGAAAGCAGTTCAGCTCCGGAACCATCCGAGCGCAGCACCGAGGAGAGTACACCCCCCGTGTCTTCCGCAGCTTGCAGAACGAAAGCGCCGGCGCCATCGCCGAAAAGAATGCATGTATTGCGGTCGTTCCAATTCACTAATCGAGAGAGAGTCTCCGCACCAATGACCAATGCGTTCTTAATCGCATCGGCGCGGATCGAATCGGTCGCTAGCTTGACTCCATAGATAAACCCGGTACAGGCAGCTAGTAGATCGAAGGCGCCAGCCTTGTAGGCGCCCAGACGATCTTGAACCAAGCTAGCCGTGGAGGGAAAGGTGTGTTCCGGGGAGGACGTGGAAACGATGATCAAATCCAGATCAGCAGGTTTCAAATTGGCTACGTTCAAAGCCTTGCGGGCGGCGTCTGCGGCCAGGGAGGCTGTGGTCTGTTCGTCATTGGCGATGCGCCTTTCGCGAATGCCTGTCATAGATTGGATCCATTCATCGCTGGTATCCACCATCTTCGCAATATCATCATTGGTCATCACGCGCTCAGGAACGGCCATCCCCCATCCTGTAATGTGTGCGTAGGGACTCATAAGGCTGCCTCCCCGCCATCCGGTTCGAAACGACTGAGGATAATGGTGGCGTTATGGCCGCCGAAACCGAAGGAATTCGACATCAGGTGCCGCACCTGTGCCGGCCGCGCCTGGTTGGGAACATAATCCAGATCGCACTCGGGGTCTGGCGTTTCATAATTGATCGTGGGGGGCAGGATCGAATCTTGAAGAACCTTGACGCAGAATACAGCTTCCAACGCGCCGGAGGCGCCTAACAGATGGCCGGTCATGGATTTGGTAGACGAGATCGGGATATTATATGCTTGTTCACCGAACACAGACTTGATCGCAGCCGTTTCGCTTTTATCGTTCAGGGGCGTGCTGGTCCCATGGGCATTTATATAATCGATATCTGCAATCCCTAACTGCCCTCGATCGAGTGCCTGCCGCATACACAACGCTGCACCAGCCCCATTCTCTGCTGGGGCGGAGATATGATAGGCATCGTTGGTGGCGCCGTATCCCGAGATCTCGGCCAGGATATGTGCCCCGCGCGCTTCGGCATGTTCCAAGGATTCCAAAACCAGTACGGCTGAGCCTTCACCCATTACAAAACCATCCCGGTTCAAATCAAAAGGACGCGAAGCTCGTTGGGGGTCCTCGTTGCGCGTGGATAGGGCTGTCATCACGCTCAGCCCGGCCATGGCGATCGGTACGATCGTGGCTTCGCTGCCTCCGGCAAGCATAACATCGGCCTGCCCACGGCGTATGATTTCGGCTGCTTCGCCGACCGCGTTAGTCCCTGTTGCACAAGCGGTCACGATGGCCATATTCGGCCCGCGCATACCAAAATTGATCGCTACCATGCCAGCCCCGGTATCCGGAAGCATCATTGGGACCAGAAAAGGACTGACACGAGAATGCCCGCGTTCGTAAAACACCTGCATCTGCTCGAACAGCGTGCCCAACCCGCCGATCCCCGTCCCGATCACCACGCCAATCCGGTCCCGGTTGGCTTCGTTAATTTCTAATGCAGCATCATCGAGGGCTTGTTTGGCGGTAATAACAGCAAATTGAGCAAACCGGTCCATCCGGCGCGCATCGCGTGGGCCGAAGAATTCCGAGCTGTCAAAGTCCTTGACTTCGGCGGCGAATTGGGTCTTATAGTCACTGGCATCGTATTGCGTAATGTAATCTACGCCCGATTTCCCGGCCAGGATATTGCTCCAGGTCGTCTGTACGTCGTTTCCAAGCGGTGAAATACAACCCAATCCTGTGATTACGATCCTCTTTTGCATCATGCCTCCTCGCAGTTTTAATTAACCGGGCTCTATTGCTAAAGTTGCCGGGAAGTTGAGTACCTTGAACCTTGGTCTTGGGACCTCAATGTGGGCGGATTCTGGCATTTACAACACCAGAAGGCCTGAATGGACGCGGTCGAAAAATTTTATCAGAACTTTCCTGGTTATTGTTTGATTTACGCGCCGCTTATCTTCTACCCAACTTCAGCATCCTAGAGAACGATTGTAATCTATTCTTATAGTTCCGATTGAACTGCCAAGAAACTAATCCAGGTGCTTAGGCCAGAAATACTGGGCAGGAGATAGGCATACCCGCAAAGAACGTCTGTTCGCGGTGACTTCCAAGCCTTGTTTCTTTACGGAAATCGGTGCGGGCTGAAGCCAAGAGGTTGCTTGCAAGGAAGTTTTGTGAGCGAGTCCAACTCTAATGGAATTATCGTTATTGTTTGTGCAATTTGCTTGACGCATTAAATGGATTGTGCTAGTATCATTGCAAATAAGGGAAAGCGGGACCTGGTCATGCGGTCAAGATGCTAAAACGGACACGGGAAAAGCCATGTGCCAGGTGGCGCCTTCCGAGTTAAGGAGACTGAGGAGATGGAAAAAAAACGCTTGCTCGTTTGCTTCGTGATGATCGGGCTGATGGCATTCGGTTTATCCGCTTGTGAGCGCTCTTTAACGCCCTCAGGGGGGTTCACACCCACCGTGGAAGTCACCACAGGTGAAGGGGGCGCTGAAGAGACCAGCGACGTTATGGAACAGATTTGGTTGTTAGCAACTCAAACGGCTCAGGCGCAGCAAGAACAAGGCGCTCAGGAAACCGAGACTGTAGAGACCCAACTGCCAGCCGAGACGGAACAGGTTGCCACGCCTACACCTACCACGCCGCCGCAGCCGCAAGAGCCAAGCGCAACCCCTGTTACAGTCGCTTCTCCTACCCCAGGAATCCCACAAACGTATGTTCTGCAATCAGGTGAGTTCCCATTTTGTATCGCCCGCCGGTTCAACGTCGATCAGTACGAGCTGCTCAACATCAACGGCCTGACTTTGAATTCCAGACCCGCCGCCGGAACACAGTTGCGTATTCCGCAAACAGGCGATCCTTTCGCAGGCAATCGCGCCTTGCGATCTCACCCCACCACCTATACCGTGCGCTCGGGCGATAGTATCTATGATATCGCCTGCATGTTTGGTGACGTATCTCCAGATGCCATCGCCGCAGCCAATAATTTGAGCAGGCCCTACGATCTGTCAGCCGGGCAAGTGCTTCAGATCCCTTAAATTCCTTGGGGATGTGATCGCCCGCGCTTAATCCGGCCGGCGTAGATTCGTATACGCTCACTTAAAGGAGTAGCCTATTCGGTAAGCAGGCTACTCCTCTTGATTTGGATAAGGACAGAAATGACTTTTGAAATTACCCACACAGAGACTATCTTTAAGGGGCGTGTTTTTAACGTGAAACAGGATCGGGTACGCATGCCGGGGGGACGCCAGGTGCAGTTGGATATCGTCGAGCATGGCGCCTCGGTAACCATGCTACCACTGGATGAGGAAGGTCAGTTCTGGTTCGTGCGCCAATACCGCCATCCTGCCAGACAAGAAATCCTGGAATTCCCCGCCGGTGTCGTCGATGATGGCGAGGAAGCCCAGGCCGCTGCACTGCGCGAGATCCGCGAAGAAACTGGCATGGCTGCAAGCAATTTGGAACTGCTGGGATCTTTCTATCTGGCGCCTGGTTACTCAACCGAATATATGTATGTTTATCTGGCGACAGGCCTGACCCCCGATCCCCTGGAGCAGGATGAAGATGAGGTCATTTCGATCGTGAAAATCCCGCTTCAGGAGGCTTTCCAGATGGCAGCCCAAGGTAAATTTCACGATGCCAAGACCTTAGCCACGCTCTTTTTGGCCCGGCCTTACCTTGAGTCCCGGGAGGCTCTGGCTTAGCCAAGTTTAAGGCGCATTTCGAGTAATTTGCTGACGGCGGGTTCGCTCAACTTCCGGGGGGTGCCCAATTGGTATGCCGTAGCGACAGTTCGAGCGGTGTGCTCGAGCGTTTCCAGGCGGTAATAGGCTTCGTCCAGGTCGCTACCCACCGTCAGCGCGCCGTGATGGGCTAGGATGATGGCGTCGTGATCGGCAATTAATCCGGCGATGGCGTCGCGGTTTTCGGTGCTGGAAGGTGTGGCGTAATCTGTTGTGGGGACAAAGCCCAGCATCACCACAGCTTCCGGAATCAACGGTTCGTCCAACGCCAGCCCGACCAAGGATAGCGCCACACAAGTAATCGGGTGTGCGTGCACCACACCGCCGACATCCGGGCGTTGGCGATATACTTCCAGGTGCATGGGCAGTTCCGATGTAGGCCGGCGTCCGGTCCCGGTCGTTTGTAACTCGCCAGCCTGATTTACCATAACCAAGTCCTGGGTGACGAGATCGGCCTTGCAAACTCCCGCCGGTGTGGTCAGGATATTTCCATTTTCCAGGCGGGCAGATACGTTCCCTGAAAGTCCCGAGATGAACTCACGTTCGTACATTTGATTTGCGATCTGGATAATTTTCAAACGCAGTTGCTCTTCGTCCATAAAGCCTCTTTTCAGGGAGATTTTTTAAAAACCCTGCAACGACTAATTTGGAAGGGTATATCCAGTGATTTGAAGACAATAAAAAGACCGCCGGAACTTAGCTGAGTTCAGCCGTCGTCCACGGCGGACTGCCGCGTGAACTGCGTGCTTTTCACTGGGGAAAGCTTTGCTGCTGCCCGTGCGGAGCTAAGTTTGAGCTCGATCAGCCCCCGGAAGGTTTTTGCTGCGACGAGTGGAGCCGGTGCGCCCGGCCTCTGGGTTCAGCAGCGTGTTGAGCCAATTGATCGCCCGTTCATCGTACTGACGCCGCCCGCAAATGTCACACACCCAAGCCGGGAAATTTGGCACTGTGATCAACTCGTCGTTCAGCCAGGTGAAATACGTCAGGAATTCAAGCCGCATTGCACCGGTCAGGCACTCCGAACAGAGCTTTACGTACGCAGAGGAGTCTTCAGTCGTATCGTCAGACATAGAAGGATATTCCCTCATGGTAGAACTTCCTGGACAATTCTAACACCCGCGCTGGCGCCAATGCGAGAGGCGCCGGCTTTGATCATGGCTCGGGCGTCTTCGAGCGTACGAATTCCACCGGCTGCTTTGACTTTTACCTCCGGACCGACGACACGCCACATCAATTCTACATCTTCAAGTGTCGCACCGCCAGGCCCGAAACCAGTGGATGTTTTTACGAAATCCGCTCCGGCGGCCTTACAGATCAAGCTGGCGATAATTTTTTCCCGGCGGGTCAACAAAGCAGTCTCTAAAATCACTTTGACAATTGCTCGCTGGTTGTGAGCAATCTGGGCAACGGCCTGGATTTCATTCCACACCTGACCGTAAGCCTGTCCTTTAAGTGCCCCAACGTTCTGGACCATGTCAATCTCAACCGCCCCGGCGTGGATACAGGCCATTGTTTCTACGACTTTTTGGGCCGGCAAGTCAGCACCCAGCGGAAAGCCCACTACCGTGCATACCATCACCGGAGAATCGGCCAACAAACCTGCAGCCAACGGTGCATAGGCAGGATTAATGCAAACCGAGGCAAACTGGTATTGACGCGCTTCTTGGCACAGCGTCTTGATTTGTTCCGCGGTTGCCTCCGGCTTCAGCAAGGTGTGATCGATCCAGGCCGCGATCTCAGGACCGCTGGGGGCCTCCGGCATAGGCGCTGCGGGCGGGAGTTCTTGTTCATATTGTCCGGCGAGTTCAAGCAAATCAGTTAGGCTTTCCATTTAGTTCCTTGTTGGACGAGCTGCGTTGGCGATGGTCGGGTGTTGAATTACGCCCCATTGTTCCGGGGGCCAGTAAACCAGAACGGCTTTGCCGATCACGTAATTCATCGGCACGGGGCCCCAGTTGTGGGAGTCGGATGAGTTATTGCGATTGTCGCCCAGTACAAAGAGCGAGTCTGCAGGCACCTTCCATTCATCCTGATAATTGGGCGGCGAGGCGATATAAGGCTCTTTAATCGGGACGCTATTGACAAAGACCTGCCCGTTTTGTACTTTGACATCATCCCCGGGCAGTCCAATTACGCGTTTTATATACTCTTGTTCGGGATCGCGCGGGTAATGAAAAACGATTACGTCTCCGGTTTCTGGCTGGCCCAGGCGATAGGCCAACTTGTTTACGATAACAAATTCACCCGTATGCAAGGTGGGCTCCATGCTGAAACCATCCACCCGTATTCTGGCGGAGATGGCATTAATTCCGACAAAGAGTAATATCGACAATACCAGCGTTTCAAGAACGTCCAGCAGGAATCGCACAAAACCCGAACGATGTTCCTCGGGTTGGGATGATTCTGGTACGCTATCTGCTCGAAAACTTTCCAAATGCTCCTCCTAAAACTATAAGAGGATTATATTATTCCTTATTAATAGGGACAAGGCTAAAAAAATTAGAGTAATTTCATCTCATCTAAATCAACGCTCACAATCACTCACCGCCTGGGGCGCATCAGGATGCGCACGGGCGTACCCACAAAGGGGTAGTTTTCACGCAGGCGATTTTCAAGAAAGCGAATATAGCTGAAGTGGGCCAGTTTTGGATCGTTGACATATACCAGAAAAGTTGGTGGATCATTACGCACCTGGGTGCCATAATAGATTTTTAATTGGCGACCGGCATGCGATGGCGGCGGGTGTTGGTCCTGGGCTTTTTGGAGGATGCGGTTGAACTGGGAGGTGGATAAGCGTACCAGACGTTCTTCCTGGACTTGAAGTGCTGTTGGAAGTACCTGGTTGACGCGCTGCCCAGTTTTGGCGGAAATAAACAGCATGGGCACATAATCCATAAAATTCAGCTCCTGGCGTACGTGGCGGGTGTATTCCACCATGGTGTGGGTATCCTTGGGAATAGCATCCCATTTGTTGACCACAACTACAGTGCTCTTCCAGGAGTCCAGAATGTAACCGGCAATGTGTGCGTCCTGCGCGGTCAGCCCGCTGGTGGCATCGACGATTAGCAGCGCCACATCGCAGCGTTTAATGGCGTTTATCGAGCGCAGCACACTGAATTTCTCAACCCCAGGCTCAATCCGGCCTCGCCTCCGGATGCCCGCCGTATCGATCAAGGTGATGGGGACCTCGCCGAAGTTCATAAACGTATCGACGGCGTCCCGGGTGGTTCCCGGTAGGGGGCTGACGATCGCCCGTTCCTCTCCCAGCAGGCGATTGAGCAGGCTGGATTTGCCAACGTTGGGTTTGCCTACGATGGCAATCTTGACCGATTCATCCTCCACTTCCTCAACTTGGGCCTCAAAATTCGCCACCAGCGCATCCAGCATATCGCCGGTGCCGGTGCCGTGCAGTGAAGAAATTGGGAATGGTTCGCCCATTCCAAGCTCATAAAACTGGTAAGCTTGCATCCGGCGGGCCTGGCTGTCCGCTTTGTTGACCACCAGTAGCACCGGAGGCCACGCTTTGCCGTCGCGCTCTGTTTGGTGCCGGCGTAAAATCTGGGCCACTTCATTATCCGCTGGCGTAACGCCGCTGATGGCGTCCGTCACGAACAGGATAGCGTCGGCCTCGCGGATAGCGATTTCTGCTTGTTGGCGAATTTCATTGATGAAATCGGCCGAACCGACGGAAAGCGGCTGTTTGTTGCGACCGTAACCACTTTGTGAGGGATCGATACCGCCGGTGTCGACAAGATCGAAGACCACCCCGGCCCATTCTGCCTCTGCGATTAACCGGTCGCGCGTGGTGCCGGGCACGTCGTCCACAACCGCCAGGCGTTCTTCCGCCAGGCGATTGAATAAAGTGCTCTTGCCGACGTTCGGCCGGCCAACCAATGCTACCAGGGGTTTCGGCATTGACTTTCCTTTATCTGAACCAAATTCCTAAGGTTGAACTGTCGCCGAAGCTTTGGATGCGCCGGTAGCGGCGCTCAAAGAATTCGAAGAACTGGTAAGAGGCTGGGTCGGGGTCGCGGTTGGGGCTTGACCGATGGTTACTTCGACCGTTTGCGGAAGCATCGATTGGACTTCAACCTGCTCGGGGACCAAATCAACGGTCGGCTCAAGCTGGTAGGTGCCTTGTTCCAATCCGCTCAGGTCTATCACGGCCCGGAAACTTTGCGAGGTGAGCGTATCCAGGACCGGCAATGGCCCAGAAACGATCAAATCTACGATCGCCGGTGAGATCGAAGCATGCAGCTCAGGCGGCAGCCCGGTGGCCTCTACGGGCACGTTGATGGTCATGCTGCCTTCGATTGCCGCGATGCCAATCTGGACTAGCACGCTCTGCTGTTCCACCAGGGATACTTCTGGCGGCAGATTCAGCTCAAGCCGCACCTCCGTATCGTCCTGCAAACCGGTCAAATCCACAGGCTTGGTCTCCACGTAACCGGGGACGGCGTTGACGAATCTAGGATTAGCCGAGAAGATCAGCACAGTGGGCGGAGTCACCGAGATATTCGTCAGGCGGTAGCCATTCGCAGGTTGGCCTTCCGTGACCGGTTTAACAACCACGCTTTTATAACCGCCGATCAAGTTGATGGGTTGGGTGATGTCGATTAAGCGTG
>Ga0207752_1001452_pt1 | contig 10803 bp, 10 predicted proteins | sample Pon2CUnioCityCA_6_FD_187272 | JGI IMG/M metagenome (GOLD analysis project Ga0207752, IMG submission 187272) | Marine sediment microbial community from Union City, CA, USA - Pond 2C Sediment 2 (SPAdes) | ecosystem: Environmental > Aquatic > Marine > Intertidal zone > Salt pond sediment ... | reverse complement strand
GGGTTTCGGCGCGGGTTTCGGCGCGGGTTTTGGCTCGGGCTTTGGTTCGGGCTTTGGCTCGGGTTGCGGCTCGCGGATATCGGCGGCAGCGGGTGCTTGCAGGGCGATGGTCAGCGCCGGCAGCTGGCCGGTATCTGGTGGCGTCAGCTTCGCCGCAAAGCTGTTCAGCAATGGCCAGGCCAGCGCCAGATGCAGGGCGAGGGAGAGGCCGATACTGGCGGTGCGGATATTCACGGCGGGCAGGACAGGCGCGGCGCCCCGGGCGGGAAGCGCCGCGATTATGCGCGGGCCGCAGCCGCGCCGCCAGTCTCTGGGCGACGCGGTGGCGTCAGGCGATGCTCGGGATGACGTCGGCGAGGATGTTGCAGATCTCGTCGATGTGCTCGCGCTCGCAGACCATCGGCGGGCCGAGCTGCAGGGTGTCGCCGCCGAAGCGCAGGTACAGGCCGCGCTTCCAGCATTCCATCGACACCCGATACGGGCGCAGGCCCGGATCGCCGTTGAGCGGCGCCAGCTGGATCGCCGCGGCGAGGCCGAAGTTGCGGATGTCGACGATGTTGGCCAGGCCCTTCAGGCCGTGTACGCACTCTTCGAAATAGGGCGCCAGTGTGGCCGCGCGCTCGGCGATGCGGTCGTTTGCGAACACATCCATCGCCGCCAGCCCGGCGGCGCAGGCTACCGGGTGCGCCGAATAGGTGTAGCCGTGCAGCAGCTCGGGGGCGTATTCGGGCAGGTCCTGAGACATAAAGGTGTCGTAGATCTGCGCACTGGCCACCACCGCACCCATCGGCACGGCACCGTTGGTGATGCCCTTGGCCATGTTCATCATGTCCGGGGTGACGCCGAAGGCGTCGGCGCCGAAGGCCGCGCCGGCGCGGCCGAAAGCGGTGATCACCTCGTCGAAGATCAGCAGGATGTCGTGCTTGTCGCAGATCTTGCGCAGGCGCTGCAGATAGCCCTGCGGCGGCACCACCACACCGGCGGAGCCGGCGAAGGGTTCGACGATCACCGCGGCGATGTTGGAGGCGTCGTGCAGCGCTACCAGCTCTTCGAGCTCATCGGCCAGCTCGGCGCCGCTCTGCGGCATGCCGCGGCTGAAGGCGTTGTCTTTGAGCAGTGTGTGCGAGAGGTGGTCGCAGTCCACCAGCTGGCCGAACATTTTGCGATTCGGGCCGATGCCGCCGAGGCTGGTGCCGCCGAAGTTGACCCCGTGATAGCCCTTGGCGCGGCCGATCAGCTTGGTCTTGCCGGGCTGCCCGCGGATGCGCCAGTAGGCGCGGGCGATCTTCAGCGAGGTGTCGGCGGCCTCGGAGCCGGAGTCGGTGAAAAAGACGTGATCGAGCCCGGCCGGGGTCATTGCAGCGATGCGATTGGCCAGCTCAAAGGCCAGCGGCTGGCCGAACTGGAAGCCCGGCGAGTAGTCCAGCTCGCGCAGCTGGCGGTTGACCGCGTCGGCGATCTCGCTGCGGTTGTGGCCGTAGCCGGAGCACCACAGGCCGGAGAGGCTGTCGAGTATGCGGCGGCCGTCGGCGCTCTGGTAGTGGACGCCGTCGGCGCCGACGATCAGGCGCGGGTCATCCTTGAAAGCGCGGTTGCCGGTGAAGGGCATCCAGAAGGCGTCGAGATCCCGCCTGCCGAGTCGCGCGGCCATCTGCTGCATGGTTTCGGTGTGTGCGGATTCGCTGGACATGGCGGTTTTCCCTGGTGGCTGTGCTTTGTCAGCGATGCTAGGGCTGGCGGTTAAGTTGCGTAAATGCCAAGCTGTCGAAGTAACATTGCCATTTTGTGAAACTTTATGTGCGCCGCCAGCAAGCCCCGAATCGGTCGGGTCAGCGATGTCGATCTACGCCTGCTGCGGGTTTTTCTCGCCGTGGTGCGCGCCGGCGGTTTGTCGGCCGCCGAGCTGGAGCTGAACGTCGGCCGCTCGACCATCAGCCGCCACTTGAAAGATCTGGAGACGCGCCTCGGCGCCAGCCTTTGCCGGCGCGGCCGCGGCGGTTTTGCGCTCACCGAAGAGGGGCGGCAGATCCACGAGGCGGCGCAGCGCCTGCTGGCCGCGCTGGATGGCTTTCGCGAGGAGGTCGATGAGGTTCACGATCGCCTGCGCGGGCAGCTCAATATCGCCCTTTTCGACCAGGCCACCAGTAACCCGCAGGCGCATATCGACGACGCCCTGCGGCGCTTTGATGACGCCGCCCCGGATGTGCGTCTGTCGATCCACACCGCGGCCATCAATCACATCGAGCGCGGCGTCATCGACGGCCGCTACCATTTTGGTGTGATCCCGCTGCACCGCCATTCGGCGAGCCTCGATTACCACTTGTTGTACGGTGAGCAGATGTTGCTCTACTGCGGTCGCGGCCACCCGTTGTTCACGCGCCGCGACGCGCACATCGACGCCGCGCAGGTGCGCGCCGCGAAATACGCCGGCAACGCACGCCACTCGCCCAATCTGATCACCAGCCACCGCCTCGGTCTGCGGCGCGACGCCGACGCCTATGATCAGGAAGCGCTGGCTGCACTGGTGCTCAGCGGTCGCTACCTGGGATTTTTGCCCGATCACTTCGCGTGGCCCTTCGTCGAAAGCGGGCGGATGCGCGCGCTGTTGGTCGAGCCATTCAGCTACACCTGCGAATTCGCCGCCATCGTGCGCCGCTCGCCGAAACCCTCGCGGCTGGTCGCCGCGCTGCTCGATTGCTTTTGTCGCGCGCATCCATCGGGGCGCTGGCGGTTGCGCGAATAGGCGCGTTTGCGGCCGGCCTTTTCGGGGGCTGTGGGCGCTGCGCGCCGCTCGTCCAACGCTTTGGGCCGCTGGCTCGGCGAGCGACGGCAGTTTGACGCTCCTGTGGTATACAGCTTGCCATGAGCAGTCCACGGCACCGTCTCGCTTCGCGCGGTTTCACGCTGATCGAGTTGATCATCACCATCGCTCTGGTGGCGGTGATCCTCGGCATCGGCGTGCCGTCTTTGACCAGCATGCTGCGCGACAACGCGATTGTCGCCATCACCAACGAGCTGGTCGCCGACCTGCAATTCGCGCGCAGCGAGGCGATCAAGCGCAACCAGCCAGTAGCCATCTGCCGCGCCAACGCGGCGCTCGATGGCTGCGTCGCCGACGCCAGCTGGGAGAATGGCTGGATTGTGTTTCCCGAGTCCGCCGGCGCCGCCAATGGCACGCTGGATGCCGGCGAGACAGTGATCCGCACGCATAACGGCGTAACCGCCGGCGATGCCACCATCCGCGTGCCCGGCAATGCCACCAACCTGGCCGGCGTGGTGATCTTCCAGAGCGACGGGGTGCCGATGAACGCCGTCGGCCAGTCGCTGCGCGGCAGCCTGCGCATCTGCGATGGCGGCCACCTGGATAGCGCTCGCGAGGTAGCCATCAGCCGCTCCGGCAACGTGCGTGCGCAGCGCGGGGTGGTGACCGCGTGTCCGTAACCGCAGATCAGGCGCCTGTTGCTGCCGCCAGCGCTCACAGCGTTCGCCGCGCGCCGCAGTGGCGGCGCCAGTCCGGCATCTCGCTGATCGAGGCACTGGTGACCCTGTTCGTGCTTTCCATCGGCATGCTCGGTGTCGCCGGCCTGCAGTCGATCGGCCTGCAGGCCGGGCACAGCGCGACGACGCGCTCGCAGGCGGTATTCCACACCCAGGAACTGATCGAGCGGATGCGCGCCAACCGCGCGGCGCTCGGTGACTACGCCGGTGTGCCAGTTGATCACGGCTGTGCCGATCGCACCGCCGTGGCGCTCAGCTGCACGCCCGCCGAGCTGGCCGCCGATGACCTGTTTCGCTGGCGCCAGTCGGTGCGCGCCTCGCTGGGTGCGGCGCTGGGGGCCGACGATCTCTCCATCGTCGTGGATACCACCGTGGTCCCGGCCGTGGTCACCGTCAGCATCGGCTGGACCGGGCGTAACGGAAGCAAGCGCTATGACTCCACCACGCGCATCTGAGCGCCGCCGCCAGCGCGGTCTGTCGCTGATCGAGCTGATGATCGCGCTGGTCATCGGCCTGATCGTGGTCGCCGGTGTGATGCGATTGCTGGTCAATAGCCGCACTGCTTACAGCACCTCCGAGGCGCAGGCGCACATGCTCGACGGAGCGCGTTTTGCCCTCGACCAGATGTCGCGCGATCTGCGCATGGCCGGCGCCTTCGGCCCCAACAGCTGGCCGAGCACTATCGGCGGTCGCCGCGGCGCCCCCGACGAGCTGCCGCCGGCCGCCAACGATTGCGCCGCCGGCTTCTACGTCGATTTGCAGCGGCGCGTTTACGCCATCGACGGCAGCGCCGCGAATCCCTTCCTCGGCGGCTGCATCGCAAGCGCCATCGGCGCGGTGCCGGGCAGCGACATACTCGCTGTGCGCTACGCCGATGGGCGCGCGGTGGCGGATGCCGATCTGGCTGCAAACACCGTTTACGTGCAGTCGCGCAGCACCCGTGGGCAGCTGTTCATCGGCACCGCTGCGCCGGCTTTCAATCCGAATGAAAACCACCGCTTGATCAGCCACCTGTATTACGTCAGCCCGCACACGGTGACCGGTGACGGGATCCCCGCGCTGCACCGGTTGAGCCTGGTCTCGGACGGCGCCGGGCCGACCATTGAGGATGAGGTGCTGGTCTCGGGGGTGGAGAGCATGCAGTTGCAGTTCGGTGTCGATGACTGTGATTTCAGCCCCTGCGATGGCGATGTCAACCGCTACGTGGATGCCAGCAACCCGCTGTTCGGCGGCCTCAACTGGCCGAACCTCGCCGAGGTGGAAAACATCCGCGCGGTGCGCGTGTGGCTGCTGATGCGCGCCCCCGGCGAGGAGCGCGAGGTGGGCCTGGATACCTCCGGCAGCTTCCAGATGGGCAGCTACACCGCCACCTTCGGCAACGACGGCGTGCGTCGCAAGCTGTTCTCCACCGCGGTCAACCTACGCAACCGGGGGCGGCCATGAAGCCGTGCAATCACCACAGCGCTCGGCCCGCCGCGGGTCGCCAGCGCGGCGCCGCACTGGTTATCGGCCTGATCGTGCTGCTGATGCTCACCCTGCTCGGCGTCTCCAACATGAATATGACCAGCGTCGAGCTGAAGATCACCAGCAATGTGCAGAACCGCCACCACGCCTTTCAGGGTGCGGCGTCGCTGATCGAGCAGTCGCTGCAGGCGCAGCCGGCCAGTGAATTTGCGGTCGATTTTACAGACGCCGTCACGGCCAAGGCGCTGCCGGCGGTAGAGCAAAATTCGGTGCGCAGCAGCGGCGAGACACAGTTCACCGGCAACGGCAGCGGCATCGAGTGCCCCGGCGGCCAGGGTTTGCGCGTGAGCTGCAACTTCTTCGAGATCCGCAGCAGCGCCACTCACCTGCCTTCCGGGGCAATTTCCAACCAGGTGCAGGGGCTCTACCGCCCAGGCATTCTCATCGAGTGAGGGAGGCGCCGAGATGTCGTTGCGCAGATTCACCGCACTGTTGACCGCCGCCGCGTTCAGCGTCGCGCTGGCGCCGGCCAGCGCCGCGCCGCGGTTGCTGGCCGAGGCCCACGAAGTATTCATCGAAGAGTTGTTGATGGGCGCCGGTGGCGCACAGCTCACCTTCCGCGACTGTCTCGACTGCCCGCTGCAGCGGCTGCGTCTCGGCGCTGGCGTGCGCTACTTCGAAGACGATCGCGAGCTGGGCCAGGGCGAGGCGAAAGGCATCCGCCGTCGTGGCGGGATCATCCTCATCGATGTGGACAGCGGCCGGGTGCTGGATCTGCGCGTGCGCGCCGCCGACAGCCGCTAGGAGTTAAAGACTATGCGCATCGCGCTATCGCTATTGCTGGGCCTGCTGGCCGGAGCGCCGCTGCTGGCCGACGACATCGAGGTGTACGTCGGTCGCGGCGCCGGCAGCGTCAAGCCCAACGTGCTGTTTTTGCTGGATAACTCAGGATCGATGTACGCCACGCACGAGTCGCCGCTGGATTACGATCCGGGGCGGACCTACGCCGGGGCTTTCGATCCGGGCTTCGTCTACTGGAGCATCGACGGCAGTGTGCCCGGTGATCCGAACAGTCTGGCGCGCTTTCCGGTAGCCGCCAACCAGTGCGACGCCTCGCGCACCGCGCTGACCAGCTACGGCATCTACACCGACCGCATCGCCGGCTGGCGGGTCGATGCCAGTGGCGACACCGCACGCAACGCCTGGGAGTTGCTCAGTCCGCTGGTCGCCGGCGCCGCCGCCAACACGCAACTGGAGTGCGCGGGTGACTTCGGCGTGCACGGTGCCGGCGATCTCGCCACCTATCCGGTGGATGGCGCGCTCGGCCCCTGGACGACCCTCGCCGAGGGTGCCATCGACTGGGCCGAGCGCGGCGCCAATTACACCCTGTTCGATGCCAACTTCCTGAATTATCAAGCCAACCCTCCGTTGGGCCGCCGCACCCGTCACCAGATCACCCAGCAGGTTGTCGAAGAGCTGGCGCGGCGTCTTTCCGGGGTGAACGTGGGTCTGCTGTGGTTCAGCAACTCGAATCAGAACTCGACCTTCGGTGATGCCCGGTATCAGGGCGGCTACGTGGCGATGGCGATGAGCGACATCGACGTGCCGGGCAATCGCCAGGTATTCATAGATGCGCTGTCTGACCCCGGCGTGGAGCGAAACACCGCGACGCCGCTCTCCGAGACGCTCTACGAGGCCTATCAATACTACGCCGGCGGGCCGGTGACCTACGGCCTGGTCGATGGCGTCAGCGTCGCCGCCGCGCGCGCGCCGGAAAACCCGGCCAACTACCTCAGCCCGATCCAGTTCGAGTGCCAGCAGAACTTCACCGTGCTGATGACCGACGGCACGCCCAATCTCGATAGCGAGGCGAATCGACTGATCGCACAGTTGCCCAATTTCGCCGCCGCCACCGGCTCGGCGGCCTGTGCCAACGACCACCCCGGTCGCTACGGCATTTGCCTCGATGAACTGGCCCAGGTGATGGCCGATGAGAACACCGACCTGCGCCCCGGCGACGCCGTGCCCGGCGAGCAGCAGGCGCGCGTCTACACCATCGGCTTCCACAGCGAACAGACCCTGCTGGAGGACACCGCGGAGAAAGGCGGCGGCCGCTACTTCACCGCGGATAACACCGCCACCCTGTCGGCCGCTTTCTCCGCGATTTTGAACGAAATCAGCCAGACCGGCGCATCCTTCACCGCGCCCAGCGTCTCGGTGAACAGCTTCAGCCGCACCAGCAATCGCGACAACCTCTACTTCAGCATGTTCAATCCCAGCTTCGCACCGCACTGGGAGGGCAACCTGAAGAAATACCGGCTGGCCTACGACCGCACCAGCGGCGAATTCCACATCACCGATCAGGCCGGCACGCAGAACGTGGTCGTAGCCGAAACCGGCGCAATCATCGATACCGCGCGCAGCTTCTGGAGTGCACAGGTGGACGGCAACGACCCGCTGCGCGGCGGTGCTCGCGATCGGCTCACCGACGCGCTGCTCGACTCGCGTCGGGTGTGGACCGACATCAACCCCGGCGTCCCCCTGTCCTCCGCGGCCAATCGTTTGCACGAGAGCAATGCCGCCGTCACCGCCGCACTGCTCGGCGTGCCGGCGAGTGATCCGGTCGCCGCCGCTGCCTACCGCGAGCGGCTGCTGCGCTGGGCGCGCGGGGTCGATGTGAACGATCAGGATCTGGACGGCGACAGGGGCGATTCGCGGCGCTCACTGGGCGACCCGCTGCACTCGCAGCCGGTGCTGGTGCAGTACGGCGGCAGCGAGGATGCGCCGGATGTGGTCGCCTTCTTCAGCACCAACGATGGCTATCTGCATGCGGTTGACACGAGCACCGGCGAGGAGCTGTTCGCCTTCATCCCGCGCGATCTGCTGCCGCGCCTGGCGCTGCTGCACGAAAACCTCGGCACCGCGGAACGTCCCTACGGGCTCGATGGCGCGATCACTGTCGAGGTGGATGACGGCGGCGATGGGGTCATCGATCCGGCCGCCGGAGATCGCGTGCGGCTCTACTTCGGCATGCGTCGCGGCGGCTACAACGTCTACGCGCTGGATGTCACCGGCGTGCGTCAGAACCCGGCCAGTGCGCGCCTGCTGTGGACCATCCGCGGCGGCGCCGGCAACCCGAACGGTGGCACGCCGGGCTTCGGCGAGCTGGGCCAGACCTGGTCGCAGCCGCTGCTGCGCAAGATCCGCCTCAACGGTGTCGAGCGTCGCGTGCTGGTTTTCGCCGGCGGCTACGATCGCAACCAGGACACCAGCGCCGGCGCCGACGGCATGGGCCGCGCGGTGTTCATCGCCGACGCCGACACCGGCCAGCGGTTGTGGGCGGCGGGCAACTTTGATGGCGCCGACCTGCCAATGCCGCAGATGACCCACAGCATCCCCTCGCGGCTGGCCGCCTTCGATTCCGCCGGCGATGGCCTGCTGGATCGCATCTACGTCGGCGACAGCGGCGGCCAGGTGTGGCGTTTCGATCTGTCGGCGGACAACGGCGGCGCTGCCAGTCTGGCGCGCGGCGGTCGCATCGCCAGCCTCGCCGGCGCCGAGCCGGCCAATCAGCGGCGCTTTTACGAATCGCCGGATGTGGCGCTGATCAACGACGGCGCCAGCGCCTATCTGGCGCTGGTGATAGGCAGTGGCTACCGTGCTCACCCGCTGGATGAGGACATCGCCGATCGCATCTACATGCTGCGCGACAACGACGTATTCAACGTGCCGAGCAGCTACGTGACGCGCACCGAAGCCGATCTGTTCGATGCCACCGACAACGTCATCGGCCAGGGCAGCGGCGCCAGCCGTGAAGACGCTATCCGCCGACTCAGCGAGTCGCGGGGGTGGTACATACGCCTGGCCGGGCTGGGCGAAAAAGTGATGTCGTCGCCGCTGATCGTGGACGGGGTGGCGATCCTCTCCACCTTTGTGCCCCAGGCCAGCACCGACCCCTGCCTGCCGGGCACCGGCGTCGGCGCCGCCTACTACCTGAACGTGAGCAATGCCACCCCGGCGTTCGATTTCTTCCAGCCGGTAGCGGGCAGCACGCTGACCCGCGAGGATCGCAAATTAAACCTGAAGACGCCGGGCATTCCGCCCGATACAGCGTTTATCGTCACCGAACAGGAGGGTGAGCTGGTCAATGTCGTCCTGCACGGCAAAGAAGTGGGCGAAGACCCGACCTCCAACGCGGCGGTGCGAACCTACTGGTATGAACGATAAGCGCCGTGTGGCTGCGGCCCGGCGCTGCGGAGAGCGAGATGACAAGCACCCCAGGCCCCCAGCAGGGCTTCACTCTGATAGAGCTGATGATCACCGTCGCCATCATCGGCATCATCGCCGCGGTTGCCTACCCGGCCTACAGCGACTACATGCAGCAGGCGCGCCGCGCCGAGGCCAAGACCGAGCTGCTGCGGCTGGTCGATCTGCAGGAGCGCTGGTTCATGGAGAACAGCGCCTACACCACCGACATCGCCGGTGATCTCAACTGGCGCACCAGCAGCGAAAACGGCTACTACACCCTCACCGCCAGCACCGTCGATGGCTACACCTTCACCGCCACCGCGGCCGGTGCCCAGGCTGACGACACCGCCTGCTCGCCGATGACGCTCAACGCCAACGGCACCAAAGCACCCGCCGCCTGCTGGTAGCCAGCGGCAGACGCCGTGCGCCGGTGGCTCGCGCTGCCGGCGCTTTCGTTTGCGCGGCGACGATATTGCGCCGCGCACGACAGCCTGCTGCAATGCGGCCTCCCCAGCCGAGGAAGCCGCCATGCCATTTGCCGAAACCCCGCAGCCGCCCTACTACGCCGTGATCTTCACCAACACCCGCCGCGAAGACGGCGGTGGCGAGCAGGGCTACGCCGCCACCGCCGCGCGGATGCTGGAGCTGGCCCGCGAGCAGCCGGGCTTTCTCGGCATCGAAGCGGTGCGCGACCCGGCGCTGGGCATCACCGTCAGCTACTGGCAGAGCGAGCAGGCCATCGCCGGCTGGCGGCGCCACGCCGAGCACCGCGAGGCGCAGCGCAGCGGCCGCCGCAAGTGGTACACCGGGTTTCGCCTGCGGGTGGCGCGGGTCGAGCGCGACTACGGCTTCGACAACCCCGACGACTGAGCGGCCGGCCCGGTATGCACGCCCTGCCCCACGCCCCCGCCGCCGAGCAGAACAAGCGGCCGATCCTCAACGCCATCCGCATGCGCCTGCGCGACGTCGGGTTGTTGCTGGAGATCGGCAGCGGCAGCGGCCAGCACGGCGAATTCTTCGCCGCCGCGCTGGCCGATGAGTGCCCGAAGCTGCGCTGGCAGCCCAGCGAGCTGCCCGAACAGCTGCCCGGCCTCGCCGAGCGCGTGCGCCGCAGCGGTCTCGGCAACCTGCTGCCGCCGCTGGCGCTGGATCTGCGCCGCGCCGATTGGCCGATCGAAGGCTGCGACGCCTGCTACACCTGCAACACCCTGCACATCGTCGCCTGGGCCGAGGTGCGCGCACTGTTTGTCGGCGCCGCCGCGCGCCTGCCGGTGGGCGGAGAATTGCTCATCTACGGCCCGTTTCTCGACGACGCCGCGCCCGCCGATGGCGGTCTCCTCCTCGGCGGGGATCTCCCAGTAGGCCTCGAAGCCGCGGAAATGGTCCACCCGCACCATGTCGAACAGGGTGAGCTGGGTGCGCATGCGATCGATCCACCAGCGAAAGCCGTCGGCCTGGATGCGTGCCCAGTCGTAGTGGGGGTTGCCCCAGCGCTGGCCGGTGGCCGAGAAGTAGTCCGGCGGCACCCCGGCGACCACTTCGGGCTCGCCCTCCTCGTCCAGGCGGAAGTAGTCGCGGTTGGCCCAGACGTCG
>Ga0207752_1001451_pt1 | contig 10814 bp, 17 predicted proteins | sample Pon2CUnioCityCA_6_FD_187272 | JGI IMG/M metagenome (GOLD analysis project Ga0207752, IMG submission 187272) | Marine sediment microbial community from Union City, CA, USA - Pond 2C Sediment 2 (SPAdes) | ecosystem: Environmental > Aquatic > Marine > Intertidal zone > Salt pond sediment ... | reverse complement strand
ATAGACCTCCGAGAAGTCCTCCGCCTCCTCATAGAGATCGTCGAAGGAGCGGCGGGGGGTTTCGGGCGAGAGGCCCTCGACGGTGGGATGGCGTTCGGTACGGAGCCAGATCTCGGGGGCCGCCTGGAGGACCTCCCAGGCCTCGAGGGTGAGGTGGCGGGGGTCGCCGGGGCCGAGGCCGACGATGGTGATGGTTCCCATTTGGTTCTCCTGTCGATGGACAGCGAAAAAGGGCAAGGCGATGGGGCCCTGCCCTTCGGTTTGTTCGTCTGCAAGTAGGCTGGATCTGACGATCCAGTCTGAGCAGAGATAGGTTTAGCGCTTGGTGTACTGAGGAGCCTTGCGCGCCTTCTTGAGTCCGGGCTTCTTCCGCTCTTTGACGCGGGCGTCCCGCGTCAGATAGCCGCCATGACGGAGCGGCGGTCGGAGGTCCGGATCCGCCTTGAGCAGCGCCCGGGCGATCCCCAACTGAACCGCGCCAGCCTGTCCCTTGATGCCGCCCCCGTTGACGAGGACGCTGATGTCGTAGCGGCCCTCGGTCTCCGTCACCTCAAGAGGCGCCCTGAGATGAATGATGTCCATAGGTCGGGAAAAATAGTCCTCGAGCGGCCGATCGTTGACCACGATGTTCCCTTCGCCGCCGGGGTAGAGCCGCACGCGGGCGGTCGCTTCCTTCCGTCGTCCAACACCTTCATAATACTGCATCGCCATAATCTTTCCTCCTGACTACAGTTCTAACGCCTCGGGCTGCTGCGCCTGGTGCGGATGGTCGGGGCCGGCGTAGACCTTTAGCTTCTTGACCATCTTGCGGCCCAGTTTGTTCTTGGGCAGCATCCCCTTCACGGCGAACTCGATCACCCGCGTGGGATGCTCCTCGAGCATCCGGCCCAGCGTGAGCTCCTTCAAGCCGCCGGGATAGCCCGAATGGCGGTAATACATCTTCTGATCCAGCTTCTGACCGGTCACGTGGATCTTCTCGGCATTGACGACGATGACGTAGTCACCCACGTCGACCGCCGGTGAGAAGGTCGGTTTGTGCTTGCCGCGGATGATCTGGGCCACCTCGCTGGCGAGGCGACCAAGGGTCTGCCCGCTGGCATCGACCACGTACCAGTCCCGTTCGATATCCTCTGGTTTCGTCACGTAGGTTCTCTTCACAGTCTCAAAACTCCCGCTAAATCGATGATTCCGATATCAATAGTGCACCTGAATAAGACACAGCCCGTGGGGCGCGGCGGTCTTTCCGGCCTGGCCACGCTCGCACGATGCAAGTGCCTCCTCGAACACCTCGACGCTCATCCGGCCCTGCCCGACGTCGAGCAGCGTGCCGACCACGCTGCGCACCATACGGTACAGGAAGGCGTTCGCCTCGATGTCAAAGACCAAAAAACTTCCCGCGTCCCGGATCCCGCCCGGGGCTGCCCAATCGCAGGACTCCCGGCTCCACGCCACCCGGAAGACGCGGCGGACCGTTACGTTACCCTGTGTCGGCTGCCCGAAGGTAGCGAAATCGTGCTCCCCCACCAGCAGCCGAGCCGCCTGGCCCATCGCGCCCTCATTGAGCGGATAGGGGACGTGGAGGCTGTACCGGCGCCCGATGGGCGAACGAAGCGGCGCGTCATAAATCCGATACCGATAATGACGGCTCCGCGCATCGTAGCGCGGATGGAAATCGGCCTCCGCCTCCTCCAGCTCGCGAACCGCGACGTCGGCGGGGAGAACGGCGTTCATCGCCCTCTGCAGATCGGACGCGCCGTGCTGCCAAGCCGTATCGAAGGCAATCACCTGCCCAACGGCGTGGACGCCGGCGTCCGTCCGTCCGGCGGCGAGGACGGTGACCGTCTCCTGCGTCACCTGCGCGAGGGCAGCCCCGAGCGTCTCCTGGACAGTCGGGACGTCCAGCTGGGTCTGAAAGCCGCTGTAGTCCGTTCCGTCGTAGGAGACGACCGCCCTCACCCGCATGAACGGCGGCTAGACCAGCTCCAGGAGAGCCATCGGCGCCGCGTCCCCTTTGCGGGGTCCGAGCTTATAGATGCGCGTGTACCCGCCAGGACGGTCCATATAGCGCGGCGCGATCTCCTCGAACAGAATCGCCAGAACGTCGATCCAGTACCCCTCGTCGTCCTTAACCCAACGGTACATACGGCCTTCGGCGAGACGGCGGGCGTGGACGCCTTTGCTGGGGTCCTCTTCGGCCCCGGCCACTCCGCGCTTCGCCAGCGTAATCAGTTTCTCCGCGTATCCCTGGACGGCCTTAGCCTTCGCCTGCGTTGTCTCGACGTATCCGTTGTAAAACAAAGACGTCACCAAATTGCGACGCAAGGACTTGCGATGCGCGGTGGAACGACCCAGTTTCTTGCCTGCGACGCGATGCCGCATTACGATCCTCCAATTTCGTCTAACAAGCCGGCCTCGTCGAGGGATTCCTTAATCTCGTCGAGCGACTTCGACCCCACGTTACGCACGGCGAGCAACGCGTCCTCGCCTCCCTCGTCCAGCATCTCCATCACCTCGCCGACGTTCTTCACGCCAGCGCGGCGGAGCGCGTTGAACACGCGGGTGCTCAGCTCGAGCTGATCGAGGGGCATATCGTAGACCTCGCTGGGGAATCCCTCCTCGACCTCTTCCTCTTCGGTCGGCTCGATCTCCTCTTCCAACGTCAGGCCGGCGATCAGACGGAGATGCCTCAGCAGAATGCGTGAGGCCTCCTTGAGCGCGTCGAAGGGCGCGATGCGCCCGTCACTCCAGATCTCCAGCGTCAGCCGGTCGTAGTCGGTGATCTGCCCAACCCGGGCGCGATCCACCTCGTAGGCGACACGACGAACGGGGCTGAACACGGCATCGATCGGCATCTCACCGATCACGCCCGTCTCGCCCTCTTCGGCCGGTCTGTAACCCCGACCCTCCTCGACGGTAAAATCAATATCGACAAAAGAGTCCTCGTCATCGACTGTCAGGAGATAGAGATCCGGGTTCAGTATTTCGACCTCTGGAGGAGCGACGATATCGCCCGCCGTAATCGTACCTTCTCCCTCGGTGTGGAGGGACATATGCGCTGGTTCCTCCCCATCCATCTCCAAGCGCAACTGCTTGACGTGGAGGATGAAGCGCATAACGTCCTCTCGAACGCCGGGGATGACCGTGAACTCGTGCGGAACGTCGGAGATGCGCACCTTGGTCACCGCCGCGCCCGGTAACGACGAGAGCAACACACGTCGCAGCGCGTTCCCCACGGTGATTCCAAAGCCTCTCTCCAACGGCCCGATGATGAATCGGCCGTATTCCTCTGAGATCACGTCTGTTTCAATCTTTGGCAACACTTGAACTGACAAGCGGCGCCTCCTCGCTATCTAGGTACCGGTTCGAAGACGACGACTTCGTGGGGCTTCGCACACCTTCGCGTAAAGCGCAGGTCTACCTACCTATGCCCACTGCCTACGTCCTGCGTGTGTCCACGGTTCGGCTCACAGCCACGTCCCGAAGCCGTCGGCCAACCAGCACTCAACCTCTGGCCGCTTCGATAAGTCCAATCACTATTAGAGACCAGAGCGTTTCGTCAAATTGAAAGGATGCCAACCAGAAGCGGTCGGACTCCTACCGCGAATAATACTCTACGATCAACTGCTCGCTCAACAGCGCGTCGAGCTCGTCACGCGTCGGCTCTCTGAGCATGCGCCCAGACATCGCCCGGGGATCGAGGCTGAGCCAATCCGGCACCGCCCCGTCATCCAGGTCCTCAGCCAGGTCCTTGAAGTAGGTCCGCCGACGACTCGCCTCGCGAACCGAAATCTCATCCTCCGGCTTCACGAGGTAGGAAGGAACCTTCAAGCGCCTCCCATTCACCGAGAAGTGACCGTGGGCCACCAACTGCCGGGCCTGTGCCCGGGAATCGGCGAAGTCCAGGCGGAACACCACGTTATCAAGACGCCTCTCCAACAGGATGAGCAAATTGTCACCCGTAACGCCCGGCAGCCGCTCTGCCATGCCGTAGAAGCGCCGCATCTGCCGCTCGAGGATGCCGTAGATCCGCTTTGCCTTCTGCTTCTCGCGAAGCTGGCGCGCATAATCGGACTGTCGCCGGCGGCGGAAGCGCGCTACCCAGCCATGTTCGCCGGGAGGATATCCACGCTTACGCGCAAACGGGCACTTCGGGGAGAAGCATCGCGTCCCCTTGAGGAACAGCTTCTCGCCTTCACGACGGCACAGCTTGCAAACCGGGCCGGTATATCTTGCCATACTTCTAGATCCTCCGTTACTCCACTAAATCGACACCCAGGAGATCTGAAATCCCTCCCGGTGGGACTGGATCTGACGATCCAGTCCGAGCTAAGTTCTTAGTTCACTAAATCGACACTCGGTAGATCCGGAATCGCCCCTGTGGGGCCTGGATCTGACGATCGGGGCGCTTGCGCCCAGGGCCGAGCCCAATTGAGTCAGGCCAAGCTAGATTTCGTCAGACCGAGCAGAGCTAGGTCTACCCGAGCAAGTAAAGCCAGCTCGAGCCAACCCGGTTCTGCCCAACCCAAATTGAGTCTACCCGAACGAAACTGGATCTACCCGAGTCAAGTTTCTCTGCTGAACTACGTTCGACGCCGCTTGGGCGGGCGGCAGCCGTTATGCGGGATCGGCGTCACGTCGGTGATGGAGATTACCTCAATTCCCACCGACTGGATGGCCCGAATCGCCGCCTCACGGCCGGGACCGGGGCCTTTGACGAAGATCTCGACGGCCGCCATCCCATTGTCCGCCGCCTCTCCGGCCGCCGTTCTGGCTGCCTGACGAGCGGCGAAGGACGTGCTCCTGCGAGCCCCGCGGAAACCGACCGAGCCGCCACTGGCCCAGGTGAGGACATTCCCCTGCTGATCGGTCAACGTCACAATCGTGTTGTTGAACGTCGAGTGTATGTGGGCCTGTCCCCGTGAGACCTTTCTTCTAAATCGCTTCCTTGCCACAAACTCCCCCTTGGATTACGTCTTCTTCATACCGCGCCGGCGGCCCTGACCAGCCACCGTCTTCTTCGGCCCCTTGCGGGTCCGCGCGTTCGTGCGGGTTCGCTGACCGCGAACCGGCAGGCCGCGGATGTGTCGGATGCCGCGGTAGCATCGGATGTCCTTCAGACGCCGGATGTCCTGCTGGACCTTTCGCCGCAGGTCACCCTCGACGCGGTACTCGCGGTCGATGGTCTGACGGAGCGCGCTGATCTCCGACTCTGTCAGGTCAAAGACGCGCTTGTCCGGGCTGATGTCCGCGCTCTCCAAGATTTCGTTGCTTCGGCTGCGGCCGATGCCGTAAATGTAGGTCAAGCCGATCTCGACACGCTTATCCCTGGGCAAGTCTACGCCTGCAATACGTGCCATTTTCCATCCACCTCCATAAAAACTCTCTATACGGATCCAAAATCGCTCCCAGGGGATTGTCAAATCGCCGCCCCTGGCCCGGATCTGACGATCGGGGCACAGATGCCCCAGGCCGAGCAAAATTGGGTCTGTCAAAAATATCTCAATAAGCAGCCGCAAATCCCTGAGGTTCGCGGCTCAGATAGTGTCTAGCCCTGACGCTGCTTGTGCTTCGGATTTTCGCAAATCACGTACACGGTGCCCCGTCTGCGGACAATCTTGCACTTCGGGCACATCTTCTTCACAGAAGCTCTAACCTTCATCGTCCTGCCTCCTACCTACTGCTCACACGCCTACCAGCGTGTCAGAATATCTGCTTCGTCCTCGGTGATGGCAATCGTGCGCTCAAAATGCGCCGTGCGCTTCCCATTCCGAGAGACAACCGTCCAATGATCATCCCGAACGCGAACACGGGGGCTCGATATGAGCACCATCGGCTCCAGCGCGATGGTCATCCCCGTGCGGAGGAGCACACCCTGCCCCGGCTCACCATGGTTCGGAACCTGCGGGCTTTCGTGCATCTCCCGACCGATGCCGTGCCCCGTGTACTCGCGCACAACTTCATATCCTCGCTCTTCGACATACGCCTGAATCGCCGCCGAGATATCACCTGTATGACCGCCCCCTCGAGCAGCGGCTATTCCCGCGTCGAGGGCGCCCTCGGTCACGGCCATCAGGTCCTTCGTCTCCTGGTCGACCTCACCGACAGGCAAGGTGACCGCACCGTCACCGTGGTAATCATCAAGAATTGTGCCCACGTCAATGCTGATAATGTCTCCGTCTTCCAAAACTCGCGGTCCAGGGATTCCGTGAACCAACTCGTCGTTGACCGAGGCACAGATCGTGGCCGGAAAGGGATGGGCAGTCCCCGGCGGATATCCTTTGAAGGAGGGAATGGCGTTGTACCCCCGGATGACTGCCTCCGCCTTCTGATCCAACTCGGCCGTCGTCACTCCCGGCTCGACCCATTCGTCGCGCATCTTCTTGAGCACCTCAGCCACGATGGCGTTGGCCCGGCGCATCTTCTCGATCTCGACGCTCGATTTCAGTGCGATCAACCTTGCTCCTTAGCAGCCTTGATGGCTTCCTGGAGATCCTGGTGCACCTCCTCGACCGTCTGCTCTCCATCGATCCTTACCAGAAGATCCCTGGCGAAATAGTACCCGATGAGGGGCGACGTTTCCTTGTAATACGTGTACAGCCGATGGCGCACCGTCTCGGGGTTGTCGTCCTCCCGCTGGTACAGGTCACCCCCGCACACGTCGCAGACGCCCTCTTCCTCCGGCGGGTTGAATATCAAATTGTAAACCGCTCCACAGTCCTCACACACGCGCCGAGCGGTGAGCCGTCGCATAACTTCGTCGTCGCTCACCTGAATCAGCGGAGCGATGGTGATACTCTGTCCGCGCTCCTCCAACTCCTCGTCCAGCGCCTCCGCCTGGGTCAGGGTGCGCGGGAACCCATCGAGAATCACGCCTTCCTCGCAGTCGGGACGGCTGATGCGATCGATCACCATGTCGACGGTGACGTCGTCCGGGACGAGCTCGCCCTTTTCCATATAGGATTTGGCTCGCTTTCCCAGCTCCGTCCCCTCGCTCAGGTGATGGCGAAACAGGTCGCCGCTCGAGACGTGGGGAATCCCCAACTCCTCGACCAGCCTCTTGGCCTGCGTCCCCTTACCCGATCCGGGCGGCCCCAACAAGACGATGACGGTTCCCATCACTTCCTCTCAATCGAATCCGCGCTACTTGATGAATCCTTCGTAGTGGCGCATCAAGAGCTGGGCTTCCAGCTGGCGCATCGTGTCGAGAACGGTGCCCACGACAATCAGCAATCCCGACGACGTGATGAGCAGCCTGGTCTGGAAGAACAGGTCCACGATGTACGGCAGCACAGCGACGCCGCCCAAGAAGAGCGCACCAACCAGGGTGATACGCCGGTAGATAGAATTGATGTACTCGGCCGTCCTGCGGCCTGGGCGAATGCCGGGAATAAAGCCTCCCTGGCGCTTCAGGGTGCCCGGGAGATCCTGCTGCTGCACCATCACGTCCGTATAGAAGTAGGTGAAGCCGACCACGGCCAGGAAATAGAGCAGGCCGTACCATCCGCTCTGGGCACTGAAGAAGTTCATCACCGTCGTGGCGAAATTGGCCACCGCGGGGCTCTCGGCCCCGGTGAAGAACTGGGCGATCACAGCCGGGAAGGTCAGGATCGACTGCGCGAAAATCAGTGGGATCATACCGGCCGTGTTGATGCGCAGGGGGATGTGGGTGCTCTGCCCGCCGTACATCTTCATCCCTCGCACACGCTTGCCGTACTGAACGGGAATCCGTCGTTCGCCCTCCTGAACCACGACGATCACGAACATGGTGAGGGCGGTGATGACGAGGAAAATCCCAATCATCAAAAAGCCCATCCCGACGCCACCGGGTCCGGCGGTCTGCGCCTGGGCCCAGGTGCTGATCAGATTCTCCGGCACGCGAGCGACGATGCCGCTGAAGATGATGAGCGAGAGCCCGTTTCCGATGCCCTGCTCCGAGATCAGCTCACCAAGCCAGATGGCGAACATCGTCCCGGCCGTCATAGCCGTCAACACGGAGATGGTCGAGACGATCTGCTCCGGACCGCCGAATCCGAAGTTGGGCAGGACCGGGGTCTGGCTGCCAGCGTTCACCAGGCGAATCTGGCCCAACGCCTGCAGCAGGCCCAGCGGGACCGTCATGTAGTAGGTCCACTGATTCATCTTCTCCTGGCCAGCCTCTCCCTCCTCAGCCAGGCGTTCCAGGCTCGGGATAATGGGAATCAGAAGCTGGACGATGATCGACGCCGTCACGTAGGGGTAGACACCATTCGCCATGACCGAGAAGCGAGCCACTGCCCCGCCGGAGAGCATGTCCAGCAGGTTGAACAGCCGACTGGCACCGCCGGTGCCTGCCAGCAGCTGCTGCAGCGCCGCTCTGTCCACACCTGGAACCGGCACGTGCGCGGCCAGCCGGTAGATGATGAGGATAAGCAGCGTATATACCAACTTGCGCCGCAAGTCGGGCAAGGTCATGGCATTTTTCAAAGCCTTAATCATCGTCTCAGCCCTCTATCTATCTGGTATCCCGATCGCTATCCTGAAAATGCTGAATACGTCCAAACAATAAGAATGCTACCGCGTGCGCTGGCCGCCTCGCTGCCAGGGCAGCTCCTCCACGGTGCCGCCGGCCTCTTCGATCTTGGCGCGGGCGCTCTTCGAAAACCGGTGAGCCTTGACCGTCAGCGCGAAGTCGATCTCGCCGCGTCCGAGCACCGCGATCAACTCGTCGGCGCCGTCGATGATGCCAGCGTTGACCAGGGACTCGGGGGACACCTCATCACCCTCCTCGAACCCCGCCAGGACGATGCGCTTCACGTTAACCGGCGTGAACTCTACCCGCCAGGGATCATTGAATCCCGTCCCCGGAGGCTCAGGCGTTCGCTGCCAGAGGGGTGTCTGACCACCCTCGAAGCCGGGGCGGACGCCACCACCGCTGCGGGCATTCTGCCCTTTCATACCGCGGCCCGCAGTCTTACCGTGACCGGACCCGACGCCGCGGCCGACCCGCTTGCGTCGTTTCTTTGCCCCTTCTGCTGGTTTCAGCTCGTGCAACTCCATAACCGCCTCCAACTACTCGTCGTCTAATTTCTCAACCGTCACCAGATGGCCCACTTTATTGACCATCCCGCGGATCGTGGGCGTGTCTCCAAGCTCGACGGTCTGGTGCATCTTCCGAAGCCCCAGGGCACGCACGGTCCGCTTCTGGTCGCGTCGGTGACCGACCGGGCTCTTAACCAGTGTTATGCGCAGTCTCCCCGTCATTTCCCCCGACTCCAGAATGGCGTGACCCTCTCCTCCGGTACGCCCCGCTCGCGGGCAACTTCCTCCACGCTGCGGAGCTTCTCAAGGCCGTCCATCGTGGCTCGCACGACGCTGAGCGCGTTGGGGCTGCCCAAGGACTTCGTGAGCACGTCGTCTACCCCCGCGGCCTTCAACACAGCGCGGACGTTACCCGAAGCGATGACCCCCGTACCGGGAGAGGCCGGCTTCAGCAACATCCTGGCCCCGCCGCAGACCCCTATCACTTCGTGGGGGATTGTGGATCCCAGCCGGGGAACGGTCATCATCTCATCCCGCGCCCGGTCCATCGCCTTGTGAATTGCATCGGGCACCCCACGTGCCTTACCAATACCCATCCCGACGCGGCCATGATTGTCGCCCACCACGGCCACGACGCGGAAAGAAAAGCGTCGACCGCCCTTGACAACGTTCGCAACCCGCGTGATATCTACTACGTGTTCATCCAGTTCGTCTCGGTTCGCCATTCTACCTCCGTAACCCTAGAATTCGAGCCCCTTCTCGCGGGCTGCTTCCGCCAGTGCCTTTACGCGGCCGTGATATTTGTATCCGCCGCGGTCAAAGACCACTTTTTCGATTCCTTTGTCGACCGCCCGTTCCGCCACGACCTCCCCCACAACCCGCGCCTGCTCTGTCTTCGACAGCCCGTCAAGCTGCGGCCTAACCTCCGAGTCAACGGTCGAAGCGGAAACCAGGGTCTCGCCTTCCCAATCGTTAATAACCTGCGCGTAAATGTGCCGCAGACTACGGAAGACGTTGAGACGCGGTCGCTGCTGCGTGCCAAAGACCTTCTTCCGTACGCGCTCGTGTCGTCTACGGCGCGCTGCTTCCCGATTAACTTCTGGCATATCTCACCTTCAAACTATCAGCTAAGAAATGACAACGGAACAACTCCCGAACGGCAGGCAATGCGCCCAACTCAATCAGATGAGGGAGTCGCCAAATCCCAGGCCCACCCTAGTAGGTACCGGCCCCGATCTTGCCAGCCTTGCCCGCCTTGCGCGGAACGTGCTCGCCGAGATAACGGACGCCCTTCCCCTGGTAAGGTTCAGGTGGACGCCAGGCTCGAATCTCCGCTGCCACCCGCCCCACCACCTCCTTGCTGGCCCCCTTCACCGTGATAATCTTCTTCCGCGGTTGAACATCGAACTCGATGCCCTCCGGAGGGCTGATCCGCAGGGGATGGGAGAAGCCTAACTGGAGATCCAGCGATCCGTCGTTCATGAGCTCAACACGATAACCGACGCCCTGGATTTCCAGCTTCTTCTCGTACCCCTCCGTCACGCCGATCACCATGTTGTTCAGCAAGGAGCGCGTCAGGCCGTGCAGCTCCCGGTGTCGTCGCTGATCGGTCGGGCGGCGCACCTTGAGCACGGCATCCTCCCGAACGATCTCCATGTCAGGGTGAAACTCGCGGTTAAGCGTCCCGTTCGGGCCTTTGACCGTCACTTCATTCCTATCAATTGTCACCTCGACCCCCTCAGGCAGGGGGACGGGCATCATTCCCACTCGTGACATCCTAAGTCCTCCTCCAACCA